>Ga0180431_10010932_pt1 | contig 10020 bp, 7 predicted proteins | sample SS_ome_11_FD_132459 | JGI IMG/M metagenome (GOLD analysis project Ga0180431, IMG submission 132459) | Hypersaline lake sediment archaeal communities from the Salton Sea, California, USA - SS_1_MS_1 metaG | ecosystem: Environmental > Aquatic > Non-marine Saline and Alkaline > Hypersaline >... | reverse complement strand
GAATTGACGGTCTTCAGAATCTTGGCTGTCAGGGACTGATCCTTTCGGATCACCTGGGCCAGGTCCCGCGGGGTGGCCTCGGGATCTTCCATGCAATCCATGACGGCGTTGAATACGGCCGGCAGGGTGGGGATTTCCTGAAGCTCCTTGAGGACATTGGGCCGCAGCTTCCGCCGCGGGCGGCGCCGCAGCTCATCAACGCTGTCGGAGACCGCCTGTCCCAACGCTCCCTTGAGCTGGGCGGCGATGGCGGGGACTTCCTGGTCGGTCTCCCGCGTGAGGCTCGCGGGCAGATGGAGAAACCGGGTCGGAACCCGGGTCCGCGCCGATTCCGGCTCGGGTTGCGGCTGCGACTCATCCCACCGCCCGAGTACGCATCCGGGACCGAAGACCGGACCCGGCTGGCCCACCGGTTTGATCTCCCCGTCCAGGATGATCATCACCCCGGTCCCCTGCTGGGTGCTGGAATCGTAGAGCGTGCTGTCGGCGGGCAGCTCGCGGGAACGCGCGAGGTGAAGGAGCATCTCCAACTGGCCGCGCTCGCTATTGGCGAAGAGCGGCAGGTCTTGGAGATCGGCGATGAGCCCCTGTACCGAGTCCTGAATGATCTCATCGAGCCGATCCTGGCTCTTCTTCGCGATCGAGGTGATCTTGTAACTCGCCCGCTTGGTTCCCCCCGCCAGCCCTCCCTGCCAAACCACACGCGCCTTGCAGAGGATGGCATCTCCCGCGATGTGGGTGGGCAGAATGCCCGCGAGGATGATCATCGGCAGCGGATCATCGGTCGTCACTTGGACGGAAAAGCCGTTGGAAGAGATGTCGATGGTCTCGCCGATGTAGGTCTTCGAGCGGTCCGGTGCCGTGAAGTGGATCGGGAACCTCATTTGGGCTCTGTGCGTTCGGCCTAGTTGCATGGATGCTCCGACGGTTCCGCGGACGGCCCTGGACTGCGCAGAAGCTGTTCTTGGTGCCCGGCAAAGCCGGCACGCTTCAATCATCGCGCGCCATGCTCACATCTTTAGGAAGCGGAGCAGCCGGCTTGGCGTGGGGTCGCGGTTCGTTTCAACCACTCGGGCATCATATCTTCCGGGACGGGGGTGTCAAGACTCGCCCCGACCCCTCAGTGGAGCATCCGCAGAATCCTGGTCTCATCAAGGCGCGGGCCCTGAATCCGCGCCAGATAGGTGCCTGCCGGCACGTGGCGGCAGGCGTCATCCCGGCCGTCCCAGCGGATCACCCGATCGGGCGCCACCTGGGCCTGTTCGAGCAATCGGGCGACACATCGCCCGTTCAGGTCCAGGATGGTGAGATCGACCACCGCCGAATGCGAGAGATCGAGCTGAAGGCTCAAATCCGCCACCGCGGGTTGGGGCCAGGCGTTCAGGAGGGGGCGCGAAGCCAGCGGCTCGGAGTCCCCGACACCCGTGCCGGAAGCGGGGAGCTTGAGAAGATGGTGGGGGAAGAGCCCGGTCGACACCACGGTCTGAGTCATCTCTTCCAGGCTGCTCATCGAGAAGATGCGAAGCCCGGGATTCTCGAGCGTTCGGTCCGCGATGACCGCCTGGTCGCGGTAGGGGTCGATGATCACATCGGCGTAGACGTAGAGGTTGCTCGAAAGCAGAGTCGCGAGCCGCTCGCCGCTGCTGAAGTCGAAGGCGACCACCTCGGTGCCGTAGTCCGGTTGCGTCAACGTCACCGCGAACCCGCGCCGTCCGGTGAATCCATCCCACTCGTAGAGGTCATTGCCCAACGTCTCTTCGGTGACGACGAAGCCGCCGCTCTCGCCCGTCTCCGGATCGATCCGCTCGATGCCGCCGTCGAGCACGCCGCCGATCCCTTGCTCGCCGATCAGGAAATCGCCGGTCATCGGATCGACATGGATGAGCGAGTTCGGGTTGGTCGCGGCCAGCGCGATCCCCTGGATCCCGGGCGTCTGGGGATCGATGTCACGGAGGGTATTGTCCGCCAGATCGATCACGGCCAGATAGGAGGGGGGCTCCGGGACCCAGGGCCAGGAAGAACGATCGAGACGCTGGACTGAAACGTAGAGGCTGCCGTCGTGGATCGCCAGCCCGTCCATTTCGGGCAGGCCGTCACTGTCGGCCAGCGGCGAAAGGTCGATCGTATCGGTGTGTTCCCCGGTGCTGGGGTCGACCTCCCAAAGCTCGGCCGATTCGTACCGGGTTACGAAAGCCCGCGTGTCGCTGACGAAGGCGATGTCGTGTGGGTTGGATCCGGTGCCCACCGAGAACTGCCGCACGGTGGCGTGGCCCTGCGCGGGATCCAAGACCTGGATGTTGTCTCCCCCCCAGCGGTTGACGACGTAGATCAGGCCGTTGTGGGTGACGGCAACATTGTCGGTGTGCATCGGCGCCAGGTTGAGATCGCCCTCCCAAGGGGAGGTGAGCTCGATGAGGGAGAAGCTGCCGGCGGTGTAGTCGTGCTCCGAGGTCAGGACGAAGAGGTAGTCGTCGGCGGGATCCTGACCCTCGGCGCGGGAGGCCGTCAGCAGCAGCGTTGCGATGAGGGGTAGCAATAGGCGCATGGCGTGTTCCTCAGAGCTCGAGGTCCAACCCTCCGAACCAAGATCGGAGCGGCAGCGGATAGCCGCGGATATCTTCCTGCGACCGGTTCATTAGATTCTCGATGCGTAGGGAGCAGGAGATGCGGCCGTGCAGCTGCCATCGCAGCAGCAGGTCGTGATCCCAGCGACCCTCACTCTTGAATGCCTCCAGATTCGATCGTCCCCAATAGGATGCGGCCTGGTAACGCGCGGTGTAGCGCAGGCGCCAGCGCCCGCGCTCGAGATCGGCATGGATGCCGGCGCGGAGGGGCGGGTGATAAGTCAGCTCCTTTCCGGCGTAGACGGGGCTCGGGCTCTCATCGCGCGTTTTCTGGAGATGAAGATGGGCCGTGAGGGCGGCATCCCAGGAGAGGGCGGCCAGCCCGGGGAGATGACGCAGGGAGAGCGTCATCTCGGCGCCGCGGAGCTCGGCGGCGTCGAGGTTAAAGGGTTTGGTTTCCCGTTCGGAGACCGTCAGATAGAGAATCATGTCATCGATGTGAGCGTGGTAGTAGGCAACCTCGGCCCAAATCTCCATGCCCGCGGGGCGAAGTGTTGGGTTCCAGGTCCAGCCCCCATCCCAGCGGTTGCCCACCTCCGCTGTCAGGTGCGGATTCCCCACCATCGCACCTTCGTAGCCGAAGAGTTCGAAGAAAGAGGGGAAGCGGGCGTGACGGCCCCAGTTGAACCTCAGGGTGTGCCCGCGCCCCAGGGAGGCGCGCCCCCCCAGCCGAGGGTTCCGGTAGCGATAGGTCTGCTCCGGGGCCGCGGTGAAGGCGCGCCACGGGGAGACGCCGGTGTAGTTGTTGCGCACCTCCTCCCAGCGCTGCACTGCCTCCAGCTGGAGGCGACCTTCCAGGATTGCCCACCGATCACCCACGGTCAGAAGCCGGCTCACCCGGTGTCGACGATCGTCCTGCTCCCGGTGGAGCTCTTCATCGCGCCACTCCCCCAACAGGTCGATCCGATGATCGCCGAGGATCGCGGGGAGCCGGAGAAGGTAAGTCAGGTGGAGCCCCGCGCCGGCCTGCAACTCCTCTTGATCGAGCTCGCGGAGGGCTCCGGTCACCATGATCTCGCGCTCGGGATCGCGGTAGTGCTGATCGTTCCGCCCCCGGTATCCGTGCACGCCGCCCTGCAGCGCACGCCCGCCGATCCGAGCCCAGGACAACTCGGCCCGATGGATCTCGCTGGCCTCGCGGCGGCGGACCCTGCGCGTGGGGCGATTCCGCGAACCGGGCAGGCCCTGGTCGACGTACCCAAACTGGCTGGACCAGGCGAGAGAAAGGTGGTGGAGGGGCTGGGCGCTCAGGGACGTGAAGATCGATTCGCGACGCAGATCACCATTCGACCAGGATTCCCAGGCGTCGTCGGAGGGCTCGTGCTCGGTGCCACGGTCATTGTGGTAGGCGAAATCGCCGTCGGTCGTAAAGCGCGAGGCGGAGAGTAAGCCGCGGCAACCCTTCCACGATCCGGACATCGCCGTCTCGATCGTCTCCGTCCCGTAGCTGCCCCGGCTGGTTCGGAGGCGAAGGCTTCGGTCTCGATCCCCCTCGCGGGGAACGAGTCGGATCGCGGCGCCCGCGCTCTGCCCCCCCAAATCGGCGGGGGGGGCGCTTCGGTAGACCTCGATCGATTCGATATGCGCCAGGTCGAGACCGCCCAGGTCGACGATGCCCTGGGAGGCGCTCCGCAACGGGATGCGATCGAGGAAGACCTCGATGTGCCCCGGATCGAGTCCCCGAACCGACAGGGTCGCCAGGGCGCCCGGGCCACCATAGCGACGGACGGTCAATCCGGTCTTGCCCTCCAACAGGCCGGCGGCCTCTTCCGCCGGTCCCCGTTGATCGGTAACGTCGATCCGGGTCGCGAAGCAGCTGCTCTGGAGGAGCCGTTCCCAACGGGGCGGACGGCGGCCGATGACCACCATCGAGTCGCACGTGGCTGCCAGCGACACCGAATCGGGATGATCGGGGAGAGCGGAGTCGACACCGGCCATCGCGGCCGATGGCAGCGCCCACACAATCAGGCAAAGGATGCGTGCGAGCATCTCCGGCCTCGAGGAGATCGCTCGAGCGGTGTCCCGCCCTGGGGACAGCCGCCCCGCGTTCCCCCCCGGCTTCGGGTATCAAAAACCCCGGAGCCTCAGACGCGAGAACCGGGGACTCGACATGCGGCCGGCCTCGGGCCTGGAGGATCGCGCCTCTCGTCTTCCGGCAGGTCTTCTGGCTTTCGGATCAACCGATGCCTTGCGCCTTCCCGCTGGACCATCCCAGCAGTGGCATCGTGCAAAGCTCGTCCCCGACTACAGCGGCGGGCCCGCAACGGCTTCTGACCGTTTTCCCTTTTCACCGGCGCTCGGCCGGACCGGAAGGGTTGTTCAGACGCATCCACCATAGCGACCAGGGTCGGTCGCTGTCAAGGCGCGGGGGAAGCGGTAGTGCGACAATTTCGCAATGCGAAGTTTCTTCGGAACTTTCGCCGCCGAGCGGGGATCAACGGAGAAGACAATCGGCGCCCGCGGATCGATCCGCGGGCGGAGAGAACACAACACAGGCACAAGATGCGGGGACTATAGAAATGAGACGAATTCTGATCGGTTTGGGGTTGGCCCTGGTGATCATCGCCGCCAACGCGGCGGTCTTGACGGCATCGAATTGCAGCCAGAAGTGCGACGGCAAGGAGCTGAAAGCTGACGGATGCAAGCGCGCCGGCTCGGCCGGCTGCAGTCATAGCTGCAAGGGGGAGAAGGATTCCGTTACCCTGTGCGGCAAGTGCGGGGAGGTCAAGGGCAGCGGTGAATGCTGCAACGACGACGGCAAGAAGACCTGCCAGAAATGCGGTTTGCACAAGGGTTCGCCCGGCTGCTGCAAGATCGACCCGGACCACAAGGGCGATGTGACGCTCTGCAACCAGTGCGGGGAGGTCAAGGGCAGCGGTGACTGCTGCAAGGGCGAAGGGAAGAAGACCTGCGGCGAATGTGGTCTGCACCAGGGTTCTCCGGGCTGCTGCCGGATCGCCAAGAAGGAGGCCGGCTGCACGGCGACGTGCGGCCGGACGTCGAGCGCTTGCGGAGCATAGCTCTGAGAGACCGTTCCCGCGAACGGCATGAGTGAAACCGATACCGATCTGTGGGCGCGCGTGCTGTGGGATTTCCATCAGGGACTTCCCGCGGTCTACGGCATCCGGCGCGATGACGGGCTCCTGGAGGACGACCACTCGCCCGAGGTCTATTTCTCCGAACCCGCCGAGTTTTTTCCCTGGGAAGCCGGCCCGCTGGAAGCCGCCCGCGGCCCCGTGCTCGACGTCGGGGCCGGCACGGGGCGGATGACGCTTTGGGCCCAGGGGCGGGGACTCGAGGTTGTGGCCATCGAGTCCTTGCCCCGGGTGGCCGAACTCGCTCGGGCGCGCGGAGCGGTGGATGTCCGCGTCGGCCGCTGGGAGGATCTGAACCGGCTGCTCGCGCCCGAGGAGCGCTCCTTTGCCTCGGTATTCCTCATGGGTCACAACCTCGGACTCGGCGGTACCCTTCCGGGACTGGCCGAGCTCCTCCGCTCGCTCCACGCGGTCTCTCGCCCGGGGGCGGCCCTGATCGCCACCTCCATCGCCTTCACCGCGACCGACGATACCGATCGCCTCCGGTTCCAAGAGGCGCAGCGGGACCGCGGGCGCTACCCGGGTGAGCTGGTGATCCGGGTCGAGTATCAGGGCCGCGTGGGACCCTACTTCCCTTGGCTCCTCGTGGAACCCGACGATCTCGCCCGCGTGGGGCGGACATCGGGGTGGTTTCTGGAGCAGGTGGCCCAGTCGGAGGATGCGCACTACGGCGCCGTGCTCCGGCGCCTCGGTCAATAGAGGCTGAGGAGCCGGCCCCGGCGGGCAAGCGTGCTCGGATCCTCGATGCGGCGGCTTGCCTCGAGGCGCCGGAGCGCCCGGTCGCACGCCGCCAGCATCGCGCGGCGATCCCGCGGCAGACATCCCTCGATGCCGTTGTAAGCCGGCCGGCTGTCGGCCCAGATCATGTTCGAGAAGTGATCACTGCACACCCTGAGCTCGTGGGTGGAGGTTGGCTCCAAATGCTCGATCAGTCGGCGGGTCTCGCGCAGCCGCGTCAACGGGGAGGCGGGGATGAAGGCGCCCGAGTCGCAGGCATCGTGGAGCGGCGTGCCGGGGAGGATGACCAGGCTGCGGAGCCGGAGAAAATGGGGGCTCACTTCCGAGAGCACGGCCGCGGATTGCTCGGCGTGCTCCTCCCAATCGTCCTCGCCGCCGAGCCCGGAGAGCACGTAGAGGCTGAGCTCGAAGCCCGCCTCGATCGCCCGCCGGCTGGCGGCGATCGCCCGATCCGGGCGCGTTCCCTTGCGGACCGCTTGCAGGATCCGAGCCGATCCCGACTCCAGCCCGACGTGGAGGCGATCGAGTCCCGCTTGCCGAATCAGGCGCAATCGCTCCTGGCTACGCCCGCGCAGCGTCGAGAAGCGGGCGTACGATGTGATCCTCTCCGCCTCGGGAAACGTGCGCCGGATCGCCTGAAGGATCTCCGGCAGGTCGGGGTGGGTCAGGCTGTCAGCGTCGGCGAGGAAGACCGAAGCGGCCGCGGGGAAGACCTCTCGCAGACGGGGAAGGTCGCGGATGATCTCCTCCGCCGGACGCAGTTCGAAGGAGAGGTCCTTGTACATCCCGCAGAAGGTGCACTTGTTCCAAGGACACCCGCGGGTGACCCGGACGAGAACCGAGTCGGCCTCGCTCGGGGGGCGGTACGGAGGAAGCTCCAGCTCGGCGGTCATGCCTTCGGCTCGGCGGTCTCGACCCGCACCGTGGTGCTGAGCCCCCCGCGGGTATGGAACTCGGCTTCCACCAGTAGCCACCTTGGCTGCAGCAGGCGGATCAGGTCGTCGGCGATCCGATTGGTGACCGCCTCGTGGAAGACCCCCTTGTTGCGGTAGGACCAGAGATAGTCGCGCAGCGACTTGAGCTCCACGCACAACGCATCCGGGACGTACTGGATGCGTACGGTGGCGAAGTCGGGCTGTCCGGTCAGGGGACAGACGCAGGTGAACTCGGGGTAGCTGATCTCGATCTCGTAGTCCCGCACCTTCTTCGGATTGGGAAACGTCTCCATTTGGCGCGAGGGTTTCCGCTTCGGCACTCCGGCCTCCTCTCTCTAGGGTTGGGCGAGTTTCCAGGCCCAGTCGGCAAAGGCCGAGGCCTCCAGGCGGGAGCAGGCGAGAACGAGATCCGCGCCCCGCTTGACGGCGCAGGTGCGGCGCCCGTCCGCCTCGGTCCAGATCCAGCCCGGGCGGTCCTCCAGCTCGCGCACGCCCTCCTGCGCGCGCGCCATCATGCCCACCGCCTTCCAGAGCGCGGTCGGATCGCCCTCTCCGACCAGCGTCACCAGGATCGTCTCCGCCTGCAGAGCTCCCTGCTCATCGGCTCGTGGATGGTATCCGGCGACGAGCCACCAGGGGCTCGAAGATGCGCCGCCGATGGCCCGCATGTCGGCCTTCGCCATGGCGAGCTGGATGTCCTCCAGAACCGCGAAGAATCCGCCCTGGGCATCGGCGCCCAGCGAGGCGCGGAGGCTGATGGGGCCGCGGGCCAACTCCTCGGTGCCCGGCTGTCGCCCCTCGATCGGCAGGCGGGTGAAGGGGGCCTCCCTCGTCAAATCGCCTCCCCCGCGGGTGGGGTCAAGCTTGCCGGCCGCGAGTTTCGCCAGGTGGGCCATTTCCGAAGCCGTTGCTTCCGACGATTCGTAGGATGCGATTTCCATGAGATACGGCCCGTGAGCAACCATGCCCTGGTAGGTCGTGAAGCTGCTGTAGGGAAAGCCTTCCAGTGCGGGAGAAGCCCCGGGGCGACGGACGCTGAAGATCCCGAAGGCGGCCAAGGGGGTGTGCATCCGATAGACGTCGAAGATGTAGGTGTGCCCGTTGTAGAGCAGTTCCTGGGAGGCGACCTCGGAGAAACCGTACTCGATATACTGCGGCGCGCCCCCGTCGATGTAGTCGAAGAGCTCGTCGCCGATATAGAGGGCCAGATCCCCCTCGCGGGTGAGGTCGTCACCCGCCTCCGGGATCATGTCGGCGGCCGAGGGGTACGGGGGCTCTTCCCCGCGGGCGACCGGGAGAAGGATCGACCCCGCGAGGGCGGTCAACACGATCGGATGGCTCCAGCTTCTGGGCATGGCCTCTTCCTCCTTGGGGGAGATTGTAGGTGCAGGCGCGGGGAGGACGCAACGATGCGCGCACAAGGAAGCGCCCGGGGCGGCCCGGGCGCTTCGCGGTCGGTTGCGGGTTGTTTCGGCTATCGAATCAGGACCGCCTTGCGAACCAGTGACACATCGTCGGTCTCCAGGCGGTAGTAGTAAATCCCGGCCGGGATTCGCTGTCCGTGATCCCCCGTCCGATCCCAACTCACCTCGTGCAGACCGGCTTCGAGCTCGCCGCGAGCCAACGTGCGGATCACGCGGCCGTCGGGACTGAAGACGTTCAGCGTCGCCGCTCCCGTGGTGGGGAGCGTGAAGCGAACATTGGCGTTGTCCTGAACCGGATTCGGGAACGCCTGCAAGTCGGCACGGAATCGCGCCGGCCGGTCGTCGACGTCGACGGTGAGGGCTCCGGTCTTGAGCCAGCGCAGAACCTTGTGCATCACGAGTTTCCGGTCCATCGCATTGTCGATCGCCTCGTAACCGAAGGCGAAGTAGACGACGCGGTGGGTGCCGTTGTCGGCGCGGAGCGCCGCGTTACGCTGGGCGTCGTAGGTCCAGATCACGGAGGCGTACCCATCGGCGGGATCGATGTCGCTCGGGTACGCTTGATTGTTGGCGCCGTCACCGCCCTGGATGACCAGGTTGAAGCCCTGTGAAATCGGATCCCCGGCGACGCCGTCGAGGGTGTAGTCGTCGGTGTCATCGTTGACGAAGTTGGCGTGCAGATACGTGCGGTACCACTGATAGGCGGCCCCACCCTGATCGTGCAAGTCGTAGCCGATGTCCTGGCCGGAGGCGAAGAGATGGCCGCCGTTGTCCAGGAAGGTGCCCAGCGCCGCCCGATCGCCGGCGTCCAGCGTAGGCGAGGCCAGTCCGGTGAGCCAGATCACCGTCGTGAAGTTGTTGAGGAACGTGCCCGTCGGCTCCGCGAAGTTGCGATCGAGAAGACCGTAGTCGAGACCGAGTCCATCGAGAGCGGCGGTGACGTAGTCCTCGAACGGCTCCAGCCCGTCATCGTCGACGGCCAGGATCTCGACATCATCAGTGAAGAGCTGGTACTTCACCACCCGCTCGCGATCGGGCAGACCGTCCTGGGTGATCTTCAGGAGGGCGTGGATGTAGCCGCTCTCGAAGGGCGTGATGTCGACGTAGAGGTCGAAGTATTCCCCGGGGGCCAGCGTTTCGCTATACGTCGGGCCGTAGCAGATCTGCTCATCGCAGACCGCAGCGAAACCTTGAGCCGTACCTT
>Ga0180431_10010930_pt1 | contig 10021 bp, 6 predicted proteins | sample SS_ome_11_FD_132459 | JGI IMG/M metagenome (GOLD analysis project Ga0180431, IMG submission 132459) | Hypersaline lake sediment archaeal communities from the Salton Sea, California, USA - SS_1_MS_1 metaG | ecosystem: Environmental > Aquatic > Non-marine Saline and Alkaline > Hypersaline >... | reverse complement strand
GAATCCGACCTCAGCCTGTGAACCAGCTGGACGTCCTCCGGTATCTCCAGGTCCGCCAGATACCACATCTGATTTATCCAGAAGTCAACGATGTACGGCCAATCGGCGATTGCCGCCCCCTTTATCTTGTCCAAGCCAGGGACGCAGGTCAGTGACCGACCCTCGCCGTACTCCCAGATAATCATCGCATCCTGATCGTTTGGAATGAACCTCGCAACCACCGTCGCACCCCTGCGGGGTATCTCGTAACCGTAATCTCCCGATGCAAGAACGCTATACCTTCTCATCTCCGGCAGGTCCAGCATCGGATGGGGACCGCCCAGAGAGGGGATGTTCACCGCGTAGATGCCCTCCAGCGGCTTGGGTATCGAGCCCCCCGACTTCAGGTTTGCCGGTACAGCATTGTATATCGCAGATGCGCGGAACATGTCGAATGTCCCGAAGTGTCCCGGATCGTAGTTCATCTCATATTTCCCCAGACCCATACCTCCCTCCCTGACACCCCGTTCCATCCAGCTGAATTGTTGCTCGGTGATCACATCGACCTCAAAGTCAGAGAGAAGGACAGCATCAGTGGAGGCCACAAGACGATCATAGGTTCTCGGCATGTACTGCCGAATGAACTTCAGCGCATCGTCCTTACCTCCTCCCCCGATCGACTGAAATGTCCCCTCATACCAGTTCGCCGGAATCGGCTGGTACCTTATCCTGGGATCCGCCCTCAGCAGGATCGGCAGACGCGTCTCCGGGACATACGACTCCCCTATACAGAGGATTCGGATGAAGCCCGTGGCAGGATCGGTTTTTGCGGAACCCTCAGAGGCGCCCAAGATGAGAACGACGACAAAGATCAAGAAATCGGTACGGCGCAACCTCCTCCCGAGCATAATGATTCATGCCACTTGTCGCATAAAAACATAGTTCCCGGATCCGTACCATTCCGCACCAATCAAAGCCCGGCAAAGGGAAATACTTTAATTTAGGCCCGCCTAATATCGCCGGATGAACGAGGGTCCCGAGGAGTACCTAGAAGCACTCTACAAGCTCACCAGAGAAGGTAAGCCGGTTAGGACCTCCCAGTTGGCGAATTTCCTCGGGGTGTCACCCGCTAGCGCCACACAGATGCTCCAGAAGCTCGCCGAACGCGGATGCGTTGAGTATATCCCCTACCACGGCAGCACGCTGACGGAGAATGGGGAGGCCAAGGGGGCCAAGATGACCAGGAAACACCGCCTGCTTGAGACCTTCCTTGTCTCCCTGCTTAACGTGCGCAAGGACAAGGCACACGAGGAGGCTTGCGAGCTCGAGCACCACCTTTCCGACGAGGCCGAAGAGGCCCTGTGCCGCATACTCAAGCACCCCGAGTACTGCGCCGACGACAACATGCCCATCCCGCCGTGCGATAGCCCCTATTCAAGCTGCGCCGAGTGTATGGAGGCCGCCGAGTTCTCACCCCAGAGGAGAAGCAAGCCAATCAGGCCCCTGACCTCACTGGAGAAGGGCGAATCGGCGAAGATCGCCTTCGTACGGGCGGGAAGGGGGGCCCTGAGACGCCTCTGTGATATGGGACTGACTCCGGGAAGCGTTGTTACCATGGTCAGGTCCGCTCCCCTTCGAGGTCCCGTAGAGGTAGAGATCAGGGGGTCGCGTCTGGCAATCGGCTGGGGCATAGCTTCTAAGGTATTCGTCGAGGCGGTTGACGGTGGCTAGCGACGACGAAGACCAGCTCCGAATCGCGCTGGCGGGGAACGCCAATGTGGGAAAGAGCGCCATCTTCAACCAGCTCACGGGATTGAGCCAGGTCATAGGAAACTGGCCCGGTAAGACGGTCGAGAGGGCTGAGGGAAGCCTCTTCTTCGAGGGCAGGAACCTCGAGATCATAGACCTGCCAGGAATATACTCCCTCTCGACCTTCTCGGAAGAGGAGATCGTCTCCAGGCAGTTCATCGCCGAGGAGAAGCCCGACGTAGTAATAGACGTTCTAGATTCCACGGTCCTCGAGAGGAACCTGTACTTCACTATCCAGCTTATGGAGCTGGAGGCCCCTCTGGTGGTTGCCCTCAACATGTACGACCAGGCCAAGAAGAGGGGGATAGAGATAGACCGGGAACGCCTGTCTAAAGAACTCGGGATGCCGGTGGTGCCAACGGTCGCCGTCAAGAGGGTTGGCCTCGGGGACCTCCTCAGAAGCGCGATCAGCGTTGGAGAGGCGGAGAGCTCAAGAAAACCTAAGACCCTCCGGTACGGCCCCGAGGTTGAATCACGGATAGAGAAGCTCTCGTCCTCGCTCTCAGACCGGCTCAGCGATCACCCGTATCCGATTCGATTTGTCGCGATAAAGCTCCTCGAAAACGACGAGGAGATCCTGAGGATGATCTCCGACCAAGACATACTCGATGAGGCCTCGGAGCTTAGATCGGAACTGGAGTCGATACACGGGGAACCGGCCAGCACCGTCATAACCTCGGAGAGGTACTCCCTCGCCAACAGGATATCGTCGAACTGCCAGCGCTTCATCCACCAGCCCAAGCAGGAACTCTCGACCAAGCTGGAGTCGGTAACCACCCACAGCGTATGGGGCTATGTCATAATGCTCCTCATTACACTGGGCGTCTTCCTCACCATATTCACGCTTGGCGACTGGTTCTCAGGAATACTCGAGCAGGCGCTGGACCTGATACGCCCAATCCTCCAGGATATCCTAGGCACCGGCCCGTTGGGCGTGATTATCCAGGAGGGGCTGATAGAGGGCCTCTTTGCGGGAGTCACCATCGCGCTTCCATACATACTTCCCTTCTACCTGATACTCTCGATCCTCGAGGATTCGGGGTACCTCGCCCGAATCGCGTTCCTGATGGACTCCGCCATGCACAGAATGGGACTCCACGGAAAGGCCTTCATACCGATATTGCTGGGATACGGCTGCAGCGTCCCCGCCGTTCTGGGATCGCGGATAATGGAGACCCGGCGGGAACGACTGATAGCCGCATTCGCGGCCACCCTGGTTCCCTGTGCGGCAAGGACGATAGTGATCCTGGCCCTCGTGGGGAAGTACATCGGCCCCCTCTATGCCCTCTCCCTCTATGTGATCGACCTCATCATCGTCTTCGCCCTGGGCCGTGTGGCATACAGAACACTGCCCGGCAGGGCCATTGGGCTGATCATGGAGATGCCGGCCTACAGGAAGCCCTCCGGGAACGTAGTCCTCAAACAGACCTGGTTCCGCCTCAGCAGCTTCGTGAAGATGGCCTTCCCGGTCATCGTTGGCGCTGGCGTGCTGATCAAGGCTATGGAGGTCGTCGGCCTGCTGGAGTACATCTCGACCATCCTCTCCCCCGTAACGGTTGGCCTTCTTGGACTGCCCTCGGTGGTCGGGGTTCTGCTCGTGGTGGGTATCCTCCGAAAGGAGTTGACTATCCTCATGCTCGCCACCCTCTTGGGGACAACGCAGTTCAACGCCGTTCTGACCCCGGCCCAGATGTACGTCTTCGCCTACGTGGTCATGCTCTACATACCATGCATCGCAACTGTGGCCGCTTTGTCGAGGGAGTTCGGGTGGAAGGACGCCCTGTACATAACCGTGTTCGAGATCCTCTTTGCGACCCTTACCGGAGGGCTTCTCTATCGGATACTCCTTTTCCTGGGTTGGTCCTAGGAGCGTCATACCCCTGGCGAGGCCATGGGACGGATCTCAGACATCGTGGGCCGCATGATCAGTCGTCAGACCGAGATCGCAGCGCTCCTCCCGAGGCCAGTGAGAATAGACACGAAAGGAGAAGGCAGAGTATAGGCGCCTCTGGAATCTCCCCGCCATATCGGGGCTCAAGCATGATCAGTCTCCCCTGACCGGGGGACAGCGCGTAGTCGAAGGTCACAGCCTCCCCATCGTCTTCAAAGCCTATCTCGTCGCCATTGTGGACGTCAACCACCCGTTCCACGGCGTAGCCCAGCCCGGCCCCGTCCACGGCTACCTCGGCGAGACAAGAGGATACGACGTCCTTGCTCGCCAAGAACACGAAGTAAGTTCCGTTGTCGTCTCGAAAGGTATTCGCAATTCCCGAGGGTGACTCACCCCCGCAGCCTGACACCGTGCATATACCGGATTCCCTGGTTAGCCCCATGATCACCTCGGAGATAGGCCCTATATCCGCATTAACCTCCCGTACCTCCTCCAGGGCCCATTCGCCCATAGCCTCCAGGGTCTCGAGCCTGAACCAGTTTATCCCCTTGCACCCCGCGGCGAGTGCCATATACGCCTGTGCCTTCAGCTCGTTCCTCCCGGGTCTCCCGTTTATGTCGAAGCCCTGAGGAACGACTATGACCGGGATATCGAACTCCTCGCCAATCTTGTACCAGATATCGGCGTACCGCTCGTAACGAACCAGGTCCTGCCCAACCCTGTTCGACAGGACGTAGCAATCGTACATAAGGACCGGAGGTTTCTCCAGGTTCAGATCCTCGCATCGATCCAAGAACTCCCTCGCGGCCCGTTGACCGTCATCGTTCCAGAGGAATATTCCAGTTATCGTCGGCGGCAGGTAATCGCCTTTCTCTACCTGAATCGAACAGAAGGCCCGATGGACCCGGACCATGCGTTCCACCACGCCAGGCGCGTTTGCCGAAGGTTCATCGAATGCGTAGTAGCCGACCAGTGAATTATGGACGGGGGGACCTCCAAGCCCCTCCACCAGCTCCTGGACCTGCGACTCGAGCTCCTCATCCTTCAGTGCGCAGGTGCCCTCGGGCCCCTGGTCGAAGGGCTTTGGGAGATCGGGCGGCTCGAATCCGTACAGCTTCAGCCAGGCTAGGATGTTCTGCCAGCCCAGCGGTCCCGAGTCCGGATACGGGGGATCGCCGAGGCGAATCCAGCAGATCAGATGTATGGATGGTATGCATGAGAGTCCCGTACGATCCACCTGGGACAGGAACTCATCGTTATTGGGGGCCGGCCCGTGGAAGGAGTTGATTGTATTGCAGCCCAGGTCGGCTATCCGCTCGACGGCCTCCCGGTAACCTGATGGGTCCCCCTGTGGGGTAACGCAGATGATCCCCCTCATGACCCCCTGCGACAGGGCATATCGATTCCCATCGCCTTCTGAGCGAGAGGAGGCACCTTGTATTAGCAGCACCGTGAGAAATGCGAACATGAATGCGGTCCTGGAAACTGAAACCATGTGGGACGAGAGATCCCAGGACATTTAGCTCCTTGTACTACAAGCTAGGTCGAATGTCCGGCGGGCCAGGTCGGAGATCCGGTTCCGGGTGAAGCCCCTAACGTGGCTCTCGATACGGTCTTCGAGCGGATCGGACCATCTATCCGGAATCCCCCCGGATCCAACCATCGCCCCGACGATTGAACCCGTGGTCGCCCCATTGCAGTCCGTATCCCATCCGCACATCACTGCGATACCTATGGTGCGGCCGAAGTCTCCACCTCCGTAAACCAGGGCGCAGATAACGTTAAGCGCGTTATTGATGGTGTGAACTGGGCTGTAATGACCATACGTGTCCTCTATGAGCCTCCAGCATTCCGTCCAGCTGCCCAGGTCCTGGCTCCAACCGATCACGTCCTCCACCGCCTCGTGCAAGCGGCTCTTGGCAGGTATCGCCGATAACCCGACATCTACTATCTCCAGCGGGTCTCCCGAAGTGAACGCCTTCGAGACCATCGCCGCCGCCATCATCTCCCCGTAGATCCCGTTCTTCACATGGCTCACCCTCGCATCCCGAAACGCTAGCTCTGACGCCATGCGGGGCCTCCCGGGATGGATGAAGCCCCAGATGTCGGCCCTTATCTGAGCTCCGATCCACTCCCTGTATGGATTCAGGTAGGTGGCGGTATCGGGGATAGGGATCATGTTGACCAGATTCCTGTATGCGACCCTCTCGGCCGTGTAAACCGATCTGTAGGGCAGGTGGTCGAGCCATTCCTCCCCGATCTCCTCGCTTGTTATCCGGAGACCGTGCTCCTCCACCATGTGGAGGCCAAGGATCGTGTAATCCAGATCGTCGTCCCGGGGCATCCCACCTATGCCCCCCTCTAGCATGTACCTTCTGTCCTCTCCGTCTCCGTTGCAGGCGGGGAAATAGTCCGTCAGCGGATAGGCCTCGCATTCACGCAGATGCCGCTCTATCCGGGCCTTCGTCCACCCCTCAACGGGTTTACCCAGAAGGCATCCAGCACACCTTCCCGTCCAGGCACCGCGGATCCTTTCGCCAAGGGAGTCAACATTGACGGGCCCTCTATCCTGGGGCAGGGACGCCGCATTCAATACCGCCTCGAGAGTGGATGGCTCGACGTAGTTCGGTCTCTCCGGTCTAAGGCTGTTCACCCTACCCCAGAACTCTTCCAGCTGTCTCTCCGACATGCTGTCCTTATCCGCCCCGAACCTCCTCTCGAGATCAAGGGGATCGCACCCGTCCTCCCTCTTTTGCACTATCTCTGCGGCGACGATCTCTTCAAGCCATTCCCGGTGATCCAAGACTGAATCAAGCTCCAGATGTCCGGAAGGTCCCTATCTTCGAATCGTGGCGTCCCGATCCTTGCCGACGGAGACTATCTCCACTCTGGTTCCCAGCTGTTTCTCAACGTACTCCACGTATCTCCGCACGTTCCCCGGCAACTCGTCGTAGCCGTCCTGGCAGATCCGTTTCCACTCCTCATCCTGCTGGTACTCCCATCCCGGGAGGGTCTCGTAAACTGGACGAACCGCTGAGAGAGAGGAGATATTCGCCGGGAACTCCGTTATCTCCCGCCCCTCTATCTCGTAGGCCACGCACACCTCAATCTCAGAAAAGCCCCCGAGAACGTCAAGTTTGGTGAGTGCCAAGCCGGATAACCCATTGACCCTGGCTGAGTAACCGACCATCACCAGGTCGAGCCATCCGCAACGTCGCGGGCGCTTGGTGACTGTCCCGTACTCCCCTCCCTTCTCACGTATCTCATCCGCAGTTGAGTCCATGATCTCGGTCGGGAAGGGCCCCTCCCCAACCCTGCTGGTATAGGCCTTCACTATTCCCACAACCTCATCGATCTTCCTCGGCGAGAGACCGGTCCCGGTGCAGGCTCCCCCGGCGGTCGGATTCGATGATGTGCCGAACGGGTAGACCCCGTGATCGATATCCAGATGTGTCCCCTGGGCGCCCTCTAGAAGAAGATCCTTGCCCTCATCCACGGCTGCGTTCAGCGAAACCGAGGTATCAGCTATGTACTTGGCCAGGCGCTCTCCGCTGCTCAGGCACCACTCAACCAGTCCCTCTCTGGACACATCCAGTTCAAGTCCGAAGGCGTCGAGGATCTTCTTCTTCAGGGGCAGGTAGGTCTTCAACTTCTCCTCGAGGAGCTTGCGGTCGGTCAGATCGCCGATCCGAATCCCCACACGGGTTATCTTATCGCCGTAGCACGGCCCGATCCCCCTTCGCGTGCTACCGGAACTGAGGTCCCCCTTCAACCTCTTCTCCGCACCGTCCAAGGTCTTGTGGTAGGGCATCACGACGTGAGCCCGGTCCGAGAGCCACAGCTTGACTTCCTGAGAGGTCCTGGCCTCGATCTCATCGATCTCCTTGATGAGCAGATCGGGGTCGACCACCACCCCGTTTCCTATGGCCACCTGTTTTCCTCTGATCGCCCCCGAGGGGAGCAGCCGAAAGGCGAAGCTCTCGTCTCCAACCACCACGGTATGGCCCGCATTCGCTCCTCCGTTGAAGCGGGCGATCACGTCGAAATCGGAAGCGAGTAGATCTACGATCTTCCCCTTTCCCTCATCGCCAAACTGGGTACCAACGACTACGCTGACCGTCAACTGTAATCAACTCTAGACCCCGTAGCTAGCTATGTTCTTATAAGTCTACTCGGGCAGGGGCAAGGCCCGAAGCTACCACAGGGCCTGAGTCTGTCTCACGATCTCAACCAGGAGAAATACAATGGCGAAGCTCACTATCAGGAGGATTATGTCTATGTAGATATCCCCGCTGAGGCGGCCCCACGTATAGGTCATGTCGGTGTAGGGGCCTACCCAAACCTCGCCGCTCTCCGTCTCGGAGGCGAGATCCTCGTTCTGTCTTCTCAGGATCTCCAGCGACTCCGTGTACCTTTCCTCGTTATTCTCGCCTATCTTTCGGATCGCTTTTCTCAATCCCACAAGCCGGTATAGTACTCTCTCACAGATAAAAGTATGTAATCATCGGGTGGTCTGCCAGTCCGGCCCGATAGTATTCTAGCTTCCGAGCCTCGAGCTGGCCGATAGCCCCGGGCTGGCTTCAATAGTCTCCTCATCGATCCTGGTTGGGCCGACGAGGACCCTCTTCATTGGCCTATCTAGAATGCAGTCCTCACACATCATGTATGAAGGTCTCTTGTTCTTCAGCTTCACCCTCTGAAGGCAGGCACTGTGAAAGAGACGCAAACAACCCATGCATTCCGTTGCCGTGCCGTTTATCCTTTTTCCGCACTTCGCACACTTATGTTCTACGGTTCTCCTTCCCATTATCTCTGCCCCTATCGGCGTGTCCGATTCCTGTGCGGGCCGCCCTCGATCCCGTTAAACCTGGTTGAGTACCGCAGAGATGCAACCGTTTAAACAACCGGATTCACAGAAACCTTTCCTACATATACTATGGTAGCGGCGGTAAAAAAGGTTAGGATGCAACCATCAATTGAGGTTCCCATCGCACCCCTCTCCTGGCCTCTTTCCCGATCTCCAGGTTGTAGAAACAGCCACATGGATTCTAAGGCTCGAAAGGATCAAATCCCAGGCGGAAAAACCGGTTCGGATTGTTGAACAACCAGTCAGCCGCGACTCTCTCCGCCGCACCACGGTTCAGCCAGCCCCGGGATACAGCGCGGGCCAGGGCGCCTGCGATGACGTCCTTGGCGATCTTCAGATGTGCCGCGGCGTACTCGACGCAATCACCGTAGTCCCCCCCGAAGCCGTGAATCTTGGAGTGCGGCACTGCGGAGAGCGAGTTCGCCATAAGCTGTTCCGTGTAGTAGGGATCGATGATGTTCACCCAGCAGCAGTCAATCGCGGCGTTTGGGTAGTTCTTCGCTAGGTAGAGCAGCTCGCCCATATATGGCCAGTTACCGTGGAAGAGGTCGAAATTCACGCCCCGATGCAGTTCCAGTACGGGGGTTAAGCCCGATGCGTTGGTCTTCACGATATCGTTTCGAATCCCCGCCATATGTCCGGTGTGTATCTGAACCGGTAAGTCAAGCTCCGCAGCCATCTTCATAAAGGAGTGGAACAGGTAGTCATCGAGGGGTTTCGCCTCCGGCCATCCCAGGGAGCCCCTGGGGTCGCTTACGATGCGATTGAAGAGCCTCTCCGCATCGCCCCTGGTCGCGTTCTCATACATCAAAGATCGGCTGTAGGCCGATTGATCCTTGAACCCCACCGCCCCGGCGCCCTTCATTTTCGAGAATATTTCCCGGCAGATAGCAAGATAATCATCCAGATCAACGACGGAACGATCCAGGATACGAGCAAAACCCTCAACGTTGTTGTAGCTGCGTATGGAGTGGAAGCCGGGAAGCGGGATCAGCAGCCGGTCCAGGGGATATAGATCGTGCCTGCCCTCTATGAAGTCCTTGAGATCCGGGTAGACGTTGACCAATCTGCACCTTATCTTGGCTTGGTCCAGTATCGATCTGTATACGTCCTCATCCCGAAGCTCGAGCAGTCCCCCCTGTATAGCCTCCAGCGATTTAAGGCCCATCTCGTCCTGGCCGTAGACCTCCTTCAGAATCAGGCGGGTAACTCTGGCATATCCCGTGTGTTTGGTCCTGTCCCACAGCTCTTCGAATATCGGCCACTTGTCCCGGGTGGATAGGTCGGGATCCCTGAGCTTGTGCATGACGCTCTCGCCACCGGCCGAAATCAGATCGCTCTCGAAATAACCCTGGATCAGGGCGGCGATAGGCTCCTTGTACTCGGGGGCATTCTGCGGGCCCATGGTGTGTTCGTGACAGTCAATGACCGGGAAGTCCGCTATCGACTCCAGAATGTCAGATCTGATCTCTCCG
>Ga0180431_10010929_pt1 | contig 10022 bp, 7 predicted proteins | sample SS_ome_11_FD_132459 | JGI IMG/M metagenome (GOLD analysis project Ga0180431, IMG submission 132459) | Hypersaline lake sediment archaeal communities from the Salton Sea, California, USA - SS_1_MS_1 metaG | ecosystem: Environmental > Aquatic > Non-marine Saline and Alkaline > Hypersaline >... | reverse complement strand
GCTCTCTCTCATCCAGCCTAGCTCGCCTATCGGACAGCGTTGAAGCATCAACACCTTGATGTGTACCAATCCTGTCAGTAAATACTGCGGACTATCCTGACCCCTTCGTACCATGAGCAGAAACTGTACCTTGATGCATGAGTCCTACCTTCTTATTGTCGCAGAAGTCATGGCTTGCCGTCGCCATCAAGGTCTATCCGGAGGGACCTCTCGATCCCTTTTAGAGTTCCCCGCTTGATGTCCTTCTTCCCATGAACAGGAACCGTGCTTTGACGATTGGGTGGACACAGAACCTGAACATGGCTGCCCTTCTGACGAAGCTCTTTGCATCCGGCCTTCCGGAGCTTCTTCCGCACCTCACGGGCACTCATCTCGTAAAGGGCAGCGTAGAGTTCATCGGAAAGCCTCATAGCTCCGATTCTAAGCTACGCTGATGTAAGGTTCAATACTGGGTCTTTTTTTACCATACCACGCAAGAGTAAGCCAAATACCATTGCGTACAGAAATGGTTTGCGTGGTATGAATTATTTATTGCAAGAAAAAGGCAGGGTTCTTAGTGGCTTACAGGCCACCAGTTATCGTGACACGCCCAAACCATTCGCTGCGCAGCAATTTTGTCGCGTATCGGGTGCGCAGCCCCTTCCGGTAGGTCTGATCCTCGGGATCGAGGAAGGTCGGGGTCATCTGGAGCGGCACGTAGGGGGAGAACACGAAGCCGGCATCCAGGTAGGACTGGCCACGCAGGCCGAGCATGATCTGGTTGAAGGTGAAGAATGGATCCTGGTAGAGCATCCACTTGTTGGACAGCGGACCCATACGCAGGATGCCCTGATGGCTCGTGATCGGGCCATAGGATGGGGGCACCACAGTCCCGTCGTAGGGACCCTGGACGTTGCCAGGAGCCGACACCCACGGGGGCCTGTAGTCGCCATGCGTCTGGAGCTGGACGAGCTTCGCGGATACCTCGGGGCTCGTCACGGCCCAGTTTGCCGGCGCTCGAAGCGTCTGCTTGTGAATCTGGTAGGACACAGCGCTCATGCGCGTCATGACCGACCGGATGTGATCGACCTCGGAAATACCCGCTGGAACGGTGAAGTCGAAGGTGCCTGTGATGCCGGCCGAAGCGGTATAGAGCTGCCCGAGGATGTCCCGGTCCAACTCCAGTGCGATCTCCTGGCTGATGCCGGAAACCAGCTCGGTCTCGGCGTCAACACCGTGGAAGGCCCGCAGGTCGTCCGCTGCCTCGCTCGACCACCGAGCCTTGAGCTTCCGGGTGGTAGCCCGGATGGTCTCAAAACTGATGTCGATGTAGACATCGGGGACCAGCTTGTTGGCCTCGGAGTCGTAGTAGTACGAGCACCGGACGAGGTTGCCCGGGGTCGTGGCCACGCCAAACTCGAAAGCCGTGATCTGGCCAGTCTGGTAGTTGATTGCTCCAGCGGTCGCACCGGTGAAGCCACCAGCACCATCGTCGACGTGGCTCTGAACCACGACACCGGCAGCGGTGACCTCCTCCATGGTGACTTGCACACCCGCAGATGCGTCCAGAGGACGAACTGGGCTGTACTGGAGGATGGCGCTTCCGGGGTTGCCAGTGAACCACGTGGGTCCAGCAGCGACCACCGCAAGCTGCTCCTGCTCCACATACTCCGAGGAGTAATACTCGTCGAAGTTCTGGATCAGGTTCGTCCCAGCCTGGGTCGTTCCCTTCTGCTTGCCGTGGACGTACTCGAAGAAGAACACCGCGCCCACAGGAGCCGTCATAGGCTGCACGGAGACGATCTCGTTGGCAATCAGGTTCGGGAAAACCCGCCTGAGGACCGGGAAGATGTACTTCGTGTAGATGCCCGCGTTGGTCGACAGCGTGTCCTCGTGAAGCTGTCGACGCATATCGATGAACTGGTTCTCGAACAGCATTGCCATCACCTTCTTGGTGTATGGCTCATTGATGCCCTTCAGAAACCGGTCCCACTTCTCCACCAGTTGCCCGGTGTAGCTGTCATCTTGAATGCTCCGAGCACCCTGCTCGGCAAGCATGTTGCGTTGTTCCATGACCCCTTTTTCCCCTCTACCGTCGCCCGGTACTAGGATTCCAGACCACCTGTACCTGCAAGCTTGTCGAACTCTGCTTCAGAGAGTTCCACTCCGATGCCTTTCACAGGACTGGTCCGGCCATTGTTTCGATTCTTGTTGATCCTGGTGCCAAAGGTATCCTCCTCCAGCGACCGTTCTCTTCCCTTGTGCTGTACCCTGGCGCGGATTCTCTGAGCTTCGTCTTCGTCAATGGTACGGCGAGGCCTACGGGCCTCATACCCAGCAACGATACGCCGTGCTTCCTCCACGGAACCAGCGTTTTCACACAGCACCACCAACTGATCACCATTCGGGTGATTGGCAGCGATGCCTTCGACGAAGCCCTCCACTTGGGCCTTCTCAGCGACGTCGAGTGCTCGACGAGTACGCTCGTTGGCTTCCTCCATCGCAGAGGTAGCCTTGTCAGCGCGTTTTTCGGCCTTCTCCAGCCTGGCCTCAAGCTCGCTCATCTTCGATGCAAGCTTCTCCTTCGCTTCGTCCTCTTCGCCAATGTGCTCGTCCTTGGCAGACGAGAGTTCTCCTTTGACAGCGTCGATCCGCTTATCAAGAGCATCTGTGCTCTCGTACTGCATCACGTCGCCGACGATTCTGATGATGGCCTCACGAGCTTTTTCGTCAGCCAACTTGCGCTCCATATGGAGACGATATGCTGCCTCCTTGGCAAGCCGACCAAGCTCAGTGCCCTCGGCCTTGGCAGCTTCCACCTCAAGCTCACGATCAGTAAGCTCGTCTTTCAGCCGCTTGATCTCGTTCTCCTTCTCCTCAAGCTCCTTATGATGCTCGATAGGAGAACCGAACGAGTGAACCATTGAAGCAATGCGCTCGAGAATCTGAGTCGCACCAGCCACCTCCGGATCAGACAACATCTCTGACCGGATACGATGCTCTACAGCCTCGGTGACTTGCTCGATCTGATGGCAAAGCTCGGTCGCAAACTTGTCCTTCATTCGCGACTCGACTCGCTCTTCAATGCTACCAACAGACTCCTTCGTAAGCTCCTCCACCAGCCCAGGATAGTTCTTCTTCATCTCCTCAAGAGTCAACCCCATGTCATCCTCCGGAATCCGCTGACGCTCCTCGTGAAACACCTGCGGGTAAGCAGTCTTGGTTGCAGGGTCAGCCACGAAATCGAAGGTATCCAAGCGGAAATCCTCCTGCACCTCTTCGAGCCCCTCAGCATTGGTCTTCGTCGAGCCGTAGCCACGACTGGAAACACCAACCTTCGCACCAGCCTCCATGATGGTCTTGAGGATGCGACCATTAGGAGTGTCCAGAACCTCGGCTTCGCCAACGACAGAATTGCCTTCAATCCTGAGATCTGTCAGAAGATGGCTGACTCTTTGAAGTCTCGTACGACCATCAGCCGGATGATCGCACTCGCCCATCACTTTGCGGTCCCTCATCCCCTCAGTCATCCGACCAATTTCGCGACGCCACAGGTGTTCCCTGTAAAGCCGCTTGTTCTCGGTCGCCTTATCAGACCGAGCAAACTCACCCCTCGCAATGACCTTCCCCTTCTTGGCGGGGTCCTTGGACTCCTCCAAAGAGAAAGTCAGCGGAATGGTGTCAATGAGGATCTCTGCCATCGTCAACCTACCTCGACCTAACCTGTCCCGAGCGATATGGAGACCTCGCCAAGAGGTCACCAAGCTTTTGCTTTGGCCGCTTCCTCTTCGGAACCAGCTTCCGCTTGCCTTTCTGCTCGAAACCGATCTTGTCTCGCCGTGTTCCCCCGAATCCCAAGACCTCCTTCCGGACGCTTCGCCTATGCAGCTTGGCGACCTCCATCAGAAGGTCTACGGGAATCAGGTTCATCCTCCAACCCACCAACGACGCAGAGCGTCTATTCGTCGTCCTCGTCGAACTCGAGGTCGCCGTCGTCTGAAGACAAATCCTCAGACCCCTCGACGTCATCGTCGTCCTCTGTGAGGTCGTAGTCATCGTCGTCCATGAGATCCTCGAACAACGGATTGCCGTTCTCGAACCCCACGCTGATGGCCTCGAAAAGACCTGGACTGCCAAGATTCTCGTGTGCAGCCATGGCCTTGCTCACACCCTCCAGCAATGAGGTCAGCTTCTCCTCAGTTGCCTCGGAGACATCGCCACCGTTCGCCTCGATAGCCTCAGAAAGGTCTGCTGCCGAATCGCTCATGGTGCGGAGCATCTCGCCTGCCTCTTGGTCCCCGATGCACTCGAAAATCTCACCGAGAAGCAAAGCCAGATAACCAGCGTTGATCGCGGCCTCGACAAAGGGACTGATCTCCCCATCGACGGCTCCACTGTTCTCCAGCTCCTCACGGAGGTTGGCAAGCTCCATGGCAACATCACTGACCTGCCGACGGAAGCCCTTCCGTGCCGGACCCTTCTTGGCGAGCATCTTGCGACGCTTCTTGATCTTGGTCTTGTACCGCTTTTGGTACATCCGAGATGCCGCACGGAGCTTGCCCTTCTGCTTCTTCCGGCGCATCTTCTCCTTGCGCTTCTCGGCCTTGCTGACTCGAACGAGCTTGCCATCCTTCTCGCGGAAACCGACCCGCTTGAGCTTGACAGCCTCATCGAGGTCTTCGTCGTCATCATCCTCGAAGTCGATGATCTCATCATCGTCGGAAGCAGAGTCACCCTCGGTCTCCTCGACCATGCGAGCACCACTCGTCAGCGGACTGCCACCTTCGATGAGCTTGTTACTCACCTGCTCGATGTCGCCCATGACCTTTTTGGGATCGAGACCGATCTCCTCAAGCTCCTCGTCCAACGGGCGAACTTGCACGTCCCTACGATTGAACATCCCCTCGACCTCCCTGCCTCTACGCCACGCGAGGCGTATCGAATCGACGAGCGAACTTCGCTGCGAAAGCCGCCGCCAGACCCATTTCCTTCACCCTCGCCGCCACACCATCGTGGATCCGTGCGAGGCTACCGACCGACCCGTCATCAGACACTGAAAGAGCATCCTCGACAATGCCAGTGGTGGCATCCAAATCCTCAGCGAACAAGCCCACGAACTCGATGAAATCGCTCGTTGCCATCTCGGCATCGACCGTATCCTCAGTCCGCAACACACAGCCGCCGTCAATATTCGTAGCCGATTCAATCTCGGCCTTCATTGCCTGCAAACTCTCATGGAGTGTTCTCAAACGCGAACGCACGACAGGCCGAACATCACCAAAATTCGACATGTCCTCAAACCGAGGCACTGGTAGTTCCTTGCTGACCCCGTCTCCAGCGAACTTCAAGACCGATTCCTCGTTGTCCCGGATGGCAGTGACCCACCCACAATCTGAACCGAGAAACTCAACAAGGTCATCCTCGACCGCCTCAGCAGTAAGCCTCACGCCCGAAGACACAAGCGTGAACAACGAGCCAACTCGCTTCTCAGCCTCATCGGTGTTACCCGCCAACATGGCGTCCACTGCCCGACGAGCTTCCACACGAGTATCCTCGCCAAGCGAAGACGCCTCCTTCACAGGAACATCCATCCGCTCGACCTTGCCCAAAGCAAACTCGTTGTCCTCGTTCAATCCGTACTCGACACGGAAAAATTCGCCATTCTCATTCATGACAATGGCGTGGGCATCGAAAGTTCCAATGGTTCTGAACTCGATTTCCTCACCCCCAAACAACTCGGGATGAGCAGCCACAGCCTCGTCAACACGCTCCATCGACGCCTCGAAGCTCCCTTCAAGAAGCCTTGCGAGGAAATCAGCATCTATGAACTTTTTTGCCATGACACCCAACGCTTAGATCGATCCCCAAGTACGGAGATAACGTACGGCTATGACAGCTCGTCTGTCAAGCAATGATAACCTAGTAGTGGCTCGGTGCTTGATCAGCACGTACCGTTCGACGGACCTCTGAAAGCAACCCTCCAACCTCTCGGAGCCGCCTACTGAGGCCCGCATTCTCCCTCAAGAGCCGGTCGAGCTTGCCTTCAGCTCGACGCTCACCTGCCCCATTCCCCTTCTCAAACTCACGCCTCCAGTCATACCGAGGAGCTGATTTGATGAGACGCGAAAGCCGCATCTCCATCTGCTGCACCTCGGATAGCACTGAGGCTCCACCTGATGCTACCTCGTCGTCCGTTGAAGCCACCATATCACTACCACCCTGACCACCACTCATCGCAGCCTGTTGGAGCATCTGCACCTGAGCATCCACCTGACCACGCCTGACCGTCTCTTCGTCCCTCTCCTTCATAACGGCCTCAGCCTCATCCTCGCTGAACTTGTATAGATGCATCAGGACCCATTTTGTCCCAACATCCTCTTTCATGCGAGAAGCGAGGTCAGCAGTAGTAGTCATGACCTCCATCCGTGCCAATTCTAGGATGGCAGAAGGCACGCTCATCCGAATATCAAAGTCAACCTTGTCGGCCTCCATCCCCCTGGCAATCAGGTGGACCCGCATCGCTTTTCGGTAACCGCCACGAAGAACCCGCTGAACCCTCATCACAGTACGGGCAAAACGAATATCCTCGGTAGACAAAGACCTTGGAGCCGCATCCCCTCCATAACCCATATAGGCCTTGGTAATTTTCAAGGCAGCAACAAGCTTGTCTCGGTTGTATTCCAGAGAATCCGTTTCGGTGTAGTCCGGCCCCTGAATGACCTCGATCTCGGTGGTGCGCTTCCCCCCTCGCACAGGCACGAAGAAATCCTCGTCGTGAGAATTTTTGACCACAACCCCTGCAACCAACGCAAAAGTGTGAGTCTCTCCGACTGTCAACGTGAATGTATCAGCTCGCTCTTTCAGACACTCCACAGACGCAACTCTTCGATCAGCCGCTCGATGCTCCTTCGGACAACAAACAACACCATCTACCACTGCCTTGATAAATGGCATCAAAGAATCGCCAGGCTGAAGCTTTTGAGCCTCAACCTCTGAGCAATCACGCCGGATCATCTTGTGGTCCGGCGTCACCGTGACAGATTCACCGTTGTCCAGCGTAACCTTCACGAGCTGCGCATCTCGACGGGTCTTACCGGCCCACTCCACCTTGCCGGGCCTGAGCTTCCCTTCGTCTTCCAAGTCAACAGACCAAACCCACTGCTCCTCGCCACGGCCGTATGCCTCGGCCATCTCCTCGATGGTCCTCACACTGCCATCGAGAAGCTGCACCTCCGTGTCCCCATGGAGGCACAGGGGGTTGTACCGCATGTCGAGCTTGCCGGTCGACGGGTTGACGAACTTCTTCCGGGTGAAGGCGTTCTTCACGCGGTTGACGTGGGCGAGCCCACGCTCGGCATCAAGTTCCCCGACGTCAATATAGAAGGCATACCGGCTCGGAGCCCGTTCCAGCTTGTAAATAAGCAGTGCGTCTTCGAGCAAACTGAGACGCTTCCATATCCAGCGGGCAGGGTCGATGACACTATTCCCATAAATGGAACGCAGATGCTTACCGCGCAACCGCCAGTGGACAACCTCCCAATCCTCGAAGACCGAAAGCTCACCAGGGGCTCGACCTCGAATAACCTCGGACCCCTCACCACGCTGTTGGGCCAGCGTGTAGAAGTCCTCCAGCGACAAATTGAACTCACCCCGTACGTCCTGGATGAAGCCGAGAAGCTGCCCCCTCGGACTCTCTACCCGTCGCACAGTAGGTGGCGGCAAATAATTCATGCCAACAAGACCCTCGTCGCTGACAAGCAATTCCGAAAAACCATTCCCGTACTTGCAAAGAGTCCTGGCCGAACCCCAGATGTCATCCTCGACAAGCAGCCGCTTGTGCAGCACTTCGTTGAGTTCGTCAGCAACAGCCTTGTCCTTGGAAATGGCCCAAATCGCCTGCTCTTTGTCGAGGTCTGGGGTGCAGGCATCATCAGCATAGATGTCGAGCGCCACCGAAATCTCGGGGTATTCGTCCATCTCCTCGGCATCGGTATATCGAGCCTGAAGGTCTTGGTCTATCCGAAGGTGCTCGGCAAGCGTGTCATAACCGAACTGCGAGACGAGGGTATACGGCATCCCAGCACGCTCAACAGATGGTGTTCCTCCACGTTGGAGGTCAAACGCTGCCTGCTGAGATGACCGAGCAAAAAACGAGCGAATAGCCTGTCCCGCTCCTTTTGCAAACCCCTCGAAGAGTCCTGTTTTTTTGTTCGTCACTCCAAACCTACCCCTTCACAAACGGCATCGTCATCGACTGTCTACCACCACCATTACTTGAAGTGATACTAGGTGGCCTCTTCGGCTTTGACTCCTGCTTCGCAATAACCCGCCCCTCAGTAACCCACGAATCATCCTGCTTTTCGTCAAACCCCTCTCGTGTGCTCATCATGGGTGGCATCGGCCTTCCAGGAACACGTTTGGTGAGAGAATACACCACACCAGCAATCGAGTCAGCGATATCTTTTGATCCAGGAGTTCCATCAGGGTTCCGCTTAGGGTGATCGATTTTGACCTTGCCCCTACCATGAGGCACTCGCTGAAGCGTTCGGAACTCCTGAAGAGCAATACTGTGCTTCTGCATCCGGAACCGGTCCTCATACATCGCAGCCTTGAGAACGTCGTAGGGCTCCGTTGTCTTGTCGACCGACACCACCTCAGCCTCAATGCCATGCTTCTTGAGCTGCTGGATAGTATCGACGGAGTTGTGATTGACGAATCCGTTGGCCACATATGATGGGTCGCCCTCTACCTCCAAGTCATACACCACGGCGTTAGACTGCTCGATCCTGGTAACCCTAACGAACTTCCTCCGACCAATAACATCCCTGTGTTTTCTAAGGCGATTTTCCTTCCTGCTATACGAAAACCCAATTCTGTCGGCAAACAATGCCCTCTTGCCCCTCACACCAACAATATATTGGGTTCCATTGCTGACGTAATCTCCTGGTCTGCCCCTCTCCACAATTGTCAAACACGACTCCAAACCAAAATCACATCGAAGCAACAACCTCACCTGATCTGCAAGCCTTCGATGCTTCGTCGACAGCGACACACCCCCGTGATCACTGGCCACAGAACCATTTGCCGCAAACAGTCCTCGCAAAAATGCAGCCTTCTCGGCCTTGCCGCTCCGCATGACAGCATCTGGGATGAACGGTTTTTTTAGCTCGTTGTGGTCCATCCACTCCACGAGCCACCTGGCATTGACGCTGATAACTCCAGACCCTTGTCTACTCTCCCACGTCTTGTATTCCGGCCTCCATCCAAAAAGCCGCTCGAACACGTCTGCTGCGTCATCAACTTCGTTTTCCGTGACAGTCAGCCTAACGCCATCCCTGACAATATTCCCATCACCCCATATCAATCCAAGCCACTCGGCAAGCTCGGGCGTCATTCTTTCCGGTAAGACCCACCCATCTATCGAAGACAGCCTACCTCCTGAGCTTCTCCAACAAAAATCCTCTTTTTTTCCTTCAAGAGCATACCCCCTGGTATCCAGGCTCACAGGATCACTGATGAGCCTCACCACATCTCCAACCTCTATGTCTTTCAAGCACTTCCAAGCCCAAGCCGGCTCCCTTGTTCTTCCAAGACCACCCCTGTGCTTATTCTTCTGCCTTGGCTGTTCGTGCTGACGCTCCCACCCCACCTGAACTTCTACCTTGTGTTCTCCCGTCCCCTCCAGAACGTCACCATCCTGAGTCACGACTCTCAGTGTCGGTCTATCCCCGAAACACCAACGGTTCGTCACTGCTCTCGGCCCCGACCTCGACTGAACCACCTCTCCAATGACTACTTCCTCAATCGGAATCATCCCCCTGCCAGTAGACACCATTGAGCCTTCTGCAAGACACTGGAATGAGTCGAGCGACACATACCCAATATGGAAACCATGCTCGACGAACTGGTAAATAACTCCCCTCAGATCAGCAAGCATAATCTCGTCGCCAGGAGGAGGGATAACCTGCAGCACAAGGTCAGTCTCGATACGTGGCGCCAGTTCGTTGTATTCCTCGCCCCAAGCATCCCTACGCACCACCTCG
>Ga0180431_10010926_pt1 | contig 10023 bp, 7 predicted proteins | sample SS_ome_11_FD_132459 | JGI IMG/M metagenome (GOLD analysis project Ga0180431, IMG submission 132459) | Hypersaline lake sediment archaeal communities from the Salton Sea, California, USA - SS_1_MS_1 metaG | ecosystem: Environmental > Aquatic > Non-marine Saline and Alkaline > Hypersaline >... | reverse complement strand
TGACATTTACCATGTTGATTTGTTTTTTTACTCCATCTGCAATTTGGATCATAGCATCCCTGAACTGCGGCATGAACCAGCCCATCTTTGTTCCTGTTACTGAAGTATCAAGGAAAAGTGCTGTTATGTTTCTTTTTCTTCCGCCCTTTTTGAATGCTGCCCGAAGTCCCTCTTCAAGACTTCCCTCAAGGTCTGCGAGGAAATAGCTTGTATCAGCCTTTACGGCACGGAAACTGATATTTTTCTTGTCACCGTATTTCCATCTAAGTCTTTCTTTTTCTTTTTCTGTTTTTGCCAGAGAACAAACAAACTTATCATCAGGAGCTCTCACTAGAATCTGTTTGCTGATCCTCTTCTCATCCCAGTCTGCTCCATTTCTGTCTTCAAGATCAAGGAATTTTGGATTCATGGACTGCACAACTGCCCTGAACATGGGGAGTGCTCCTCTCATTGAAATCAGTACTACGTCAGGAACAACCTCTTCTAAGATACCTCTTACGTTTCTTACTGCTGATACATAGGAAGCCATCTCTCTTTCGGTTATCCTGATTACTTTTCTTCCTCCGACTGATTCAATGTGCTTCATTGCATCCGGCTCTTCAAAAGCCATGTCACTTGGAGGCTTCATTTTAAGGTTCAGCCTAAGCTCCTGCCGTAATGTCTGCCGAAGTTCCTGCCTCATACATAGCCTTAGCCCCATATGCATGTAGTATATTAGGCGTAAAACCCTTTATATTTGTTACTATTTCAGTAAAATTATGGCAGAAGCCTTGTCCTGTCCCTTGGAAATAGCATACACTCACGAATATTGTCCTGGGCGCAGATCTTCATAACAAGTCTCTCAAGGCCAATGCTCCATCCTGAATGCGGCGGAGCGCCGACTCTGAAAGCGTCAATGTAGAATTTGAAGTCTCTTGGATCAAGATCCCTCTTCTTCAGCTGATCCTCAAGAACAGAAGGGATGTGGATACGCTTTGCACCGCTGGAAATCTCAAGGCCTCTGTAGATAAGGTCAAATGCATGGCATATCTTGTCATTTTCCTTATCTGGCATGGAATAGAATGCACGGATCTCTGTTGGCCAGTCATAGACAAAGTAAAGCTCATTGTCAAGGACCTCCTCGAGCTTTTTCTCTGCTTCTCTTGTAAAGTCCCAGCCGTGCTTCATCTCAAAGCCATTTGAATTGAGCTTTTCAATAAGCTCTGCATAGGAGTACCTTGTGATCTTTTCAGGGACAACAACCTCCTTCCCGAATACCTCTTTGATCTCTTCTCCAAGCTCATCCTTTACCCTTGACAGTATGTGGAGCGTAACCTGCTCCAGAATGTCCATGGCATCATTGTGGTCTGCAAAGCCCATCTCAATATCCATCTGCGTAATCTCGTTGAGATGCGAGCTTGTATTGTGCTTTTCTGCACGAAATACCGGTACAGTCATCATAACCCTGTCAAAGCCTCCGATAACAGCAAGCTGCTTGTAGAGCTGTGGCGACTGGACCAGATATGCCTTGTTCTCGAAATACTGGATTGGGAATACGTCTGATCCTCCTTCTGTTGCAGCGCCTGTTATTGCAGAAGGATGGATTTCCATAAATTCAAGCTCCCTGAGCTTTTCCCTGAATGCATAGGCGCAAAGTGCCTTTGTCCTGAATATAAGTGAAGTCTGCTTCCTTCTCAGATCAATGTACCTGAAATCAAGCCTTGTGTCGATCTCTGACTCAGTTACTCCTGTCGGATCGACCGGCAGCTTCAATTCAACCTTGTTTAGCAGCTCAAATGATTCAGGGATCATCTCAGCTCCTGCCTTTGCCACCTTGCTTTCCTTTACGACACCCTCGAAAGAAACAACATCTTCCTTGTTCACATTGATAGATTCCATAAGCTCATCGCTTATCTCCCCTCTCTTTGCAACTACCTGTATGATCCCTGTAATATCGCGCACCTGTATGAACTTCAGTTTACCAAGATCACGAAAATCATGCACCCAGCCTGCGATTTTTATCTTCTGGCCTGCTAGCTTTTTTGCTTCTTTTATGTAGTGTGTTCTCTGCATATTATCCACTCTCTTCAAGATTAGCTACCTTTTTACTGTACTGTAATGTTTATATTCGTAAGCTGTTGTAATTTATATCAACAATCAACGAGAGTTATAAGCCTATGGACTTTCTCCTACCAATACTGATAAGCATCCCAACAGCTGCCCTCCCGATAATAGGCGTATCGCTGGGCATGGCCGTCATCCTCGTTGCTCTTGCCTACATGGTTGCATATGCTCTTCAAAGCCCTCAGCTTACTGCTATTGCAAAAGAAGAGATGGCAGCGCTTTTCTTCTCTGTATTTATCATATTGTTCTGGCTTTCGTTTGACACTACAATCAATGGCCTGACTACCGGCCTTCTCACTTCCAGCCTGCCGCCGGATTATCAGGCGCAAATAGGAAGCTCTGCCTCGAATTCACTTACTACAAGCCATGTCAATCTCGCTATTGCATCACTGCACATCATGGATGCCAAGCTGCGGGATGCCTATGTTGATTTATATCTGTTTGAGGCGCTGATCGGTTTCCTATCGACTATCAGTTTCCCTCTGGGTTCTCCCTTCCCGGCAGTTGCAATCATATCATTCTCACTTGCTCCATTTAGCGGACTGTCCATGCTTAGTACTGCGCACACTATCGTCGTCGAAGCTGTCGGGTATCTTGTTACTATTGTCTGGGGAAAAGAATTCATACTGCTATTTGCGCGGGATGCTGTCCCATTATTCCTCCTTCCATTCGGAATCACGCTAAGGGCGCTTCCATTCTTCAGGAAAACCGGCTCAAGCATTATTGCGGTGGCCTTTGCCCTTTATTTTGTCTTCCCGTTTGCAGTTCTGCTTTCAAACTTCCTGATCTTTGATATTTTCCAGCCTGCAGATTTTGCATATACCCCTGCTGCTGCAAGTTTCTTTGATACTGACAGGTCACAGGGCGATATGCAGGATGTGATAGAAGAGGGAAGTGATCCTGAGGGAGGGCCTACCCAGCATTTATTCGAGCAGTTCCAGGCAGAGGATGCTGTTGAGGAATCATACGATGATCCGCTAGATTCATGTGTCGGCAATATCATCACCCGCTTCTTTTGCAGTGTTAAGAATATCTTCAATACAGCTGTTGCGGTTATAGGAGGATTTTTCTCTACTGTATTTGCAATATGGAAGTTCATGATGGGCCTCACAGGAGATTTCTTCTTTACAGGCTTTAACAATCCGCTTCTTCCGGCAAGCGCATCTGCTGGTCTCTATCACTTCCTTATCATGGAAATTGCTACTGTGAGCCCTTACTTGATTCTTATCATGCTCACAACAGTCATTGAAATAGTTATCACAGTTACTATGTACAGGAATATCTCGCTTCTCATAGGAGGAGAAGCAGAGTTGATTGGTCTGACAAAGGTTGTTTAGGTATGAAAAGGTTATTGTTGCTCCTGCTGATAATCGGCCTTTCGGCTGCAGGCGGAGATCCACTGCTGGGAACATCAACCACCGATCCAAGCACAGCAATACTGGACCAACTCAGCTTCATCATGTCCATCTTGGTTCCTCTTATGATGATCATGATTGTCATGGCCGCAGTTGCACTTGCAATTGGCCAGATGTTTGGTGCTGAGACCCGGGCAAAGGCCAATTCCTGGGCCCATGGAATGCTTGCTGCAGTCGGTATTTCAGCACTTGCAATAGTCATGCTCTATGCGCTTGTTCCTGCATTCATGTCAGGCGGCGTTCCATTTGAAGACGTTGTAGATACTATCGTCCGGATTTATGATATTCTCAGGATGTCCCTGATTGCCCTTGTCGGGGTGATGATTGTCCTTGCTGCAGCAGTCTATGTGATCGGCCAGTTTGCAGGAGCCCAGACTAGGGCAAAGGCAAGCGTATGGGCAAACGGGTTGCTGGCAGGCGCTATCGTAGCATCCATCCTTTATGTTATCATCTTCCATATCCTCACCCAATTCCGAACCACCTTCTTTAGCGGAACTTATATAGAACTTTACGCCCAGGTCGTAATCAACATAGTCTTCTTCGTATCATTCCTGATACTGATCACTTATCTGCTTTCAAAAGTATTCAAGGTTCCGGAATGGGAAGCTTATCTCAGCATCGAGCTATCAAACCTTATGCTGTCATTTCTGATAGTATTGTTCGTTGTAGGATTGTTTGCAGTTGGAACTGCTGTTTCTGCTGTTTATGGAGGCAACCCAAGCCCGCCTCTTGCTGCTGTTGATTATCTCCAGGATGTTGTTGCAAACAGCGTGCTCGATGGTCTGTTTGATGTATATCAGATCCAGGCATGCACATCAATTCTAAGTACGCTCAGCAGGAGAATCGGTGAATTCGTGCTCACACAGACCTATAAGGTATTCCCAGGTCTTGATACTTTTGTCCAGATCACAAATGTCCTGGCATTCGGTTTGGTGTCTGTCTACGGATCCTTATCTGCACAAATCGCATTCCTCTACTTCATCAATGCAACAATGATCCCATTCTTCCTGCCAGCAGGACTTGTGCTGCGGTTCTTCCCGCCTACCAGGGACGCCGGAGCATTTTTGATTTCAATGGCATTTGGATTCCAGATCGTCTATCCAACTACATACCTCATCAATAAAAATATCTTCGAGGAAGTATTCGAGCTTTCTCCGGGAGACACCCTGTATGAGACACCGACACTGCTGATTGCATCGCTGTGCGGTCCTTTCAAATACGGGGTTTACGGAGTTCTCTTCAATACAGGAACAAATCCTATCTTCGGCGTAATTCCCGGAGGGCAGGTTGTTGGTAATTTCCTTGCGCGGTTATTCTCTGAGAGTCTTCTCAATTTCATTTCTATGTCCGAATTCATCATTATCATGGAACGTGTCTCGTCACTGTCACTGCTAGCCCTTTTCATGCCAGCACTTTCGATGCTGATTACAATAGCTTTCATAAATGCTATGACTAAGTTTATCGTGGCAAAGGTGTAGATATGGCAACTCCCGGCGAATTGATTCTGGACTTCTGGGGCTTTTGGCTCTTCTTTGCAGCAGCAGCCCTGTCCCTTGCAACTGTCATCATTGCCCTTGTCTACATGCTCTCTGAACTTCTCATGAATGATAAGATGAAGATCTGGGCAAAGAGCGAGCTTACCGAGGTTTTCTATTCTGCGATAATAATAGTCCTGGCAGTCTCGCTCACAACCCCATCAGCATCAGGCGTCTCGATTATTGACAGTGTTGTCCAGGGTGCAATAGGTGGCGGAGGAGGAAATCCAGGTCCCACCGGTTCTGCAACAAGCGCCTGGGTGCAGGTAAAAGATTCAAGCGGCAAGCAGGTTTACCAGGCAAAGGACATATGCGACCTTGGAATCGGGAATATAGGTGAAGAGGAATCTTCTGTCTACCATGGCATCAGCTCATGCCATATGAGACTTGCAATCTGGTATCTGCGCGAGGTTTTCAATGAGGCAAAGGACTTTGCCTTTGATGTTTACATAAGCTACATCTTCACATCCATGATCGCAGACTTTACAATCAACATAGAATTTTTGTTTGAAAAAGCAGGATTCTTTACATTCACTCCATGGAGGGGATTCTTTACTGTTGGAAATACTATCAAGGCTCTAGTGTTTGACTGGGCAATAAAGATAATGATGATCACCAAATTTCAGGAGATCATGCTCAGGTTCATTGCAACTGCCCTGTTCCCCGCATTGTTTGTAATAGGAGCTCTTCTTCGGACATTCTTCTTCTCAAGAAGGCTTGGAGGACTGCTCCTTGCAATGGCAATTGCACTTTATTTCATATTCCCGGCATTCTACACGTTCGGAGCCCTTGTCATGCTCAACATCAAAAACGATCCGACCGTTGTGGGTCTCTGGATGGCTCCTGACAATCCTGCAAATCCAGGAAACAGGGATATAAATCCAGCAACTGATGTTACTGACTATCCGAATCCACCAATTGCAAATACAATGTACATGACCGGGAACTTCTCAATGGTGGGCGGCTCAGGACAATTTTCCTCAGGCGAAGCCCTGCAGAACCTGCATAATTACGAGGGCATGAATTCTGAGGATTATTTCGAGATCATGGAATCGCGCGATGGCAGCGGTACAGTTCACTTTGATTTGAGCGACAACACAACATATACCGATCAGGAGATGAATGACAGCTACAGGAGGGCATATGAAGCCGGAAGAAGCTGGTTTGATGCTGTTTCAAGGGAAGGAAAGTTTGACCAGTTCGTAACATTCGCATGGGAGCCCAATGGTCCTGTCGAAACACTGTCAAGACTTACATTCTGGTCCCTTTTCTTTTCATTATTTAGTATAATCGGAACAATAGCAGGGATAAGGTCACTTTCAATTACATTTGGCGGAGACATCGAGATCGCAGGACTTACGAGGTTGATATGAGATGAAGAGAATATTGCTACTGTTGCTATTCATTTCGCTCAGCTTTGCAAGTACTGATGAGAATGATCTTGGCGAGTTCTTCAATGAAACGACTGATACCGTAACCAGTGAAACAAATTCATGGATTGCAGGACAGACCGGCGGGGTTGGCGGAGTTGTAACTGTGTTCTCAAGTGTCTATGATGCATTTAGTCCTGCACAGTGCGGGGACCAGTGGATAACAGGAACAGGGTTCATCATGGATACCTGGATTGCTCCGACAGTAGCTGTCCTTATAGTGGTTGTGTTTGGAGTGACAATCGTCTACATGCTCGGCCAGCTATTGAATATTCCAAACCTTATTGCACTTGCAAAAGATGAATACTACCAGGTTGCATTTACCTTTATCAGAATAATCATAATCATCGGAATGATTGCAGCTGGAGAGACCTGGTTTGCAATTGCAGCAGGAGGAGGAGGTCCTACTGTTGATCCTATCTATGACAATCCAAACATCGTAAGCATGATGGACGGCGCCATGGCCTTTGCAAGGCTTATGGTATCTGACATGGTCAAGCACTACAGCATGCTGATCATGTACAACATGATCATACACACTATCTACTCGTCAACAATGTGGTTCGGGGTTACCTGGCGTGCCATGTACTCCTTCAATCTCGGTCCTGTCCTAAAGCCGCTCATTGATATTCTTGGAACCTCACTCCAGTTCCTCTCGCTTGGTATAAGCGAGTGGATGCTTCACCTGATTACACTGTGCATCATCAAGAAATGGGCCTGGGGACTATTCATCCCGCTTGGACTTCTTATGAGGTCCTTCCCATATACCCGCAATGGTGGAGAGGCTTTGCTTGCGGTTATGTTTGCACTAGTCCTTTTCTATCCATTCATGTTCCTCTTTGATTATGAGGTGCATAAGCTGATGAAAGGGCATCTTATTGATGCAGAAAGTGCTATGAGCGGGTTTATCCATAAGAGCGGAATACTTAGCGTATTTGGTTCTGTTCTTATCGTCATGTTCCTTATGGCAGGTGTATTTGTGCCGTTCTTCCTGGGCGGGGCATTATCGCTTGCCTTTGAATTAATACGTGGTGCAGTCTATTACATAGTCATAATGAGCCTATTGCTGCCGTTTTTGAACATCTTTGTCACACTTACTGCCGCCAAAGAGAGCGCGAACTTCTTCAGAGTGGATGTGAATCTCATGTCCTTCTTGAAGATCATATAGGTTGATTTTATGGTTTGCACTCCTGATCAGATAATAGGGCTTGATTGCGGCGGTTCTGCACTTTTGGACTTTACAACACTTGCAGGAGCAGCTCTTGCAACATCTGCTGTAATTCTTGCAGCATTATATGTATGGGGTGCAATGTTCAGGAGCCAGCAGATAAACAACTACGTCAAGCTTGAGCTCTACGAGCTTATTGTTTCTGCACTTCTTGTTGTCCTGATTGCAATGGCAGTAGGTGCAATGAGCACGCTGACATTGGGCGGATTCCTTCCAACAGGTATGCTTCCGGATGATGTTACTGCAGGCACTACCATGTATCAGGCAACCTACCAGTATTATGAGCGGGTCGGAAATGATATGGCCGGATGGCTCAATGTAAACTACTGGCTTTCGATGTACATTGACCAGATCGCATCTGTTACTCCATATGCAAGACCTCTTGGTGTCGGACTTGTAGCCTCTCCAATGGCAGGCCTGGCATCGCCGCTCAAGCAGCTGCTCTACAACATGTCTGTTGCCCTCTCTGTTGCATTCGTAATCAACAGCGCCCAGAAATTCGTTTACCTGTTTGCGCTTCAGGCATTTTTGAAATACTATCTTCCGATAGGAATCTTCTTCAGGTCATTTACTCCGACAAGAAAGCTTGGAGGGGCTCTGATCGGAGTTGCGCTTTCATTCTTATTCGTATTCCCAGCACTCACAACCATTTCATACAGCATGTTCTACAACCGCGATGCAGGGCCTTTGGTTACCTTTGGAAACATGCTCGGGCATTACTTCGGGGATACCACAACCGGTTTCTGGGAGCGCTTTGGAAATTTCTTTGGAAATAACTTTACTGATGTGGGAGTCAGCGTCACTGATCTTATTGGCGCGGCATTTGGAGGAATAGGGCAATTGCTCCAGACCCTTGTTGGAGGAATTTTCCTTACAATAATGATGTTCCCGATATCAGTTGTCAGCTATGCATTTGCAATTGGTTTCGTTGTTCCGGCATTCAATATTCTTGTATTCACGCAGGTTGCAAAGACGCTCAGCAAGAGCTTTGGTGAGGAAGTGGACATCAGTTCACTGACGAGGTTGGTTTGATGACATTCGTATCAAGTTTCTATGGCGGTGTTTATGGCGATTGGACTACTATCGCAATTGCAGCAGCAGCCATATCTGTTATCGGATCATCCATGCTCATCATGCTCTCGCGTCTCTTCGGGCTCAAGAACCTGGAGCAGATTGCAAAGACGGAATTCATCTATGCAGCATCAACGGTCCTGATCGTTATGATGGTTGCAACTCTTATCATGCAGGGCGAGCCGATGCTTGCAGGCGGCTCAAGCAGCATTGTCAGGTCGCTCTATCTGACATCAGTAGGCTGCGATCCGAGCACTCCAGCATCATTCACTGAGCAGGAGACCCTGATTGACTGGATGAAGCTCTACCTTGCGACTCCGGCACAATGTGTCCAGGACTTCATGAATGTCCTCTACTACCTAAGTGTTCCTGTTGAAGGAATGGCCTCAGTCTATATGGAAATTTTCATGAGTGAGCAGGCTTCTGGCTATGGTGTCAAATGGCTTGCTGAGCGTATCAAGAATACCACGCAGTCGCTTACATTCTACATGTACATCTACTATCTTCTGATACACATACTTAATTTCGTTAAATTCTATGCAGGATTCTTCTTCTCAATAGGAGTTGCCATGCGTGCATTCCCGCCAACAAGAGGTGTCGGAGCATACCTGATGGCAATAACATTCGGCCTTTATTTCATATTCCCGCTGACATATATCCTAGTGGCAACCATATCTCTTCCGCACACTGCCTCAAATATCGTTGTTCCCGGCTCAGGAACCCAGGCGTGCACACCGAATCTTGATGGCAGCTTTGAATACGTATGTGCCCTGCCGCAGGTTACTTCTCCTGAAGAATACCAGTGCGGAGGGGCCGATTCAGGAACTGTTGGAAGGTTTGCAGACCAGCTTAGGGAGAACTCGGACGAGCTTCAGGACATGCTCACCCTGAAGCTCAACGGATTTACCAAGCATCTTGTTTCGGTCATCTGCATCTTCCCGATGATATCACTTGTTGTTCTCCTGACATTCGTGCTCAATACTACAAACCTCTTTGGCGGAAATATCCCTGAGATAGGAAGAGGGCTTGTGAAGCTGATCTGATTGGCAGATAGTATATAAAAGTTAGCTGAGGACTACTGCCCATGGAACGATATGTCATTGATACCTCCTTGTTTGTAAATCCGCAGGCAAGGAAGCATTTTGGAAAGGACCCAAGCAGTGCAGTGCGTTCATTTATCAAAAAACTTGAGAATCTTGATATAGAAATTTTCATCCCTCCATCTGTGTTCAATGAGCTTG
>Ga0180431_10010924_pt1 | contig 10023 bp, 10 predicted proteins | sample SS_ome_11_FD_132459 | JGI IMG/M metagenome (GOLD analysis project Ga0180431, IMG submission 132459) | Hypersaline lake sediment archaeal communities from the Salton Sea, California, USA - SS_1_MS_1 metaG | ecosystem: Environmental > Aquatic > Non-marine Saline and Alkaline > Hypersaline >... | reverse complement strand
TGTGATCGCCGGTACGGGAGCTGGCACGCTGGGTCTGGTGACGGCGAGCGGACACAGTGACGGCGATGTGCTGACGTTGCAGGCCGACGGCACTGCGGACTGGGAGACGCCCGCCGGCGGCGGTGGCGGCTTGTCGCACTGGACCGAGGCGAACGCCACACCCGTCGCTAATGAAGTTACGAGCTGGACACCGAGCAGCGCGTCGGCCAATGTGACAGTAGTACTGTCGCCTAAAGGTACCGGCGCCGTAGCGGCGGACATCGCCGACGGTACGTCTGCTGGTGGTAATGATCGCGGCTCCAATGCGATCGATTTGCAGAGTTACCGTGGTGCGGCGACGGAAGTCGCTTCAGGGCAATACAGCGTCGTGATCGGCACGGAATGCACTGCGTCGGCCTTAGGTGCAGTAGCGATCGGCCGCCAGAATACCGCCAGTCAGACGAACGCCACGGCGGTCGGATATTCGAACACCGTCTCGGGGTGGTATTCGACAGCATTCGGCCAGTTGAACACGGTGTCCGGTGACAACGCGGTAGCGGCCGGGCGCGACAACACAGCCGATGCCGATCATGCAATTGCCCTGGGGTTTAAGGCGAACACCAACGGCGTCGAAGGCAAGCTGGCAGTGGCGGCCGGAATTATCACCGGGTCCAAGCCGGCGCAGGCTGGAATCTATGTGCTGCGCCGTCAAACGACGGACGCGACGCTGACGGAGTTGACCAGCGACAACGGCGCCGCGAGCACGGACAATCAGATCGTTCTGGCGGACGACACCGTGTTTGCGATCACTGCGGTCGTGGCGGGTTACGATGCGGCGGGCACAGAACAGTTCGGTGGCCGACTGTTTGCGCTGTTCAAGCGTGGAACAGGTGCGGCGTCTGTTGCTTTGGTGGGTGCGATAATGAAGGACACGATCGAAACCGATGCGGGGCTGGACGTGACGATCGCCGCAGATACGACGAACGGAGCTGCAGCAATTAAAGTCACGGGAAAAGCCAGCACAACAATACGCTGGTGTGCGACAGCAACCGTAGCAGAGGTAGGCTAGATGGCAACAACACTATCCGAACGAGAAGCGGTCAAAGCCGATGTGAGCTACGGTGCGATTCACACAGAATCGGACGCCGCGACCGTGGCGTGGGACGCCAGTAACGGCAACCGGCAGAAAGTGACGCTGGCCGGCAACAGAACATTCACGTTTAGCGGCTGGAACTCCGGGCAGACGGTGCTACTGATCATCAAGCAGGACGGCACCGGCAGCAGAACCGTCACGTGGCCGACAATTCGTTGGGCGGAAGGTGATACGGAACCGACGCTGACGACGACCGGCGGCAAGGAAGACTGGATCCTGATCGTGTATGACGGAACCGATTACGTGGGCTTTGTCGTGGGGCAGAATGTCTGATGCAGCCAGTTTTCTACAACACGCTCGCCGACGGCAATCGCCGCCGTGTCTACAGCAAGTGGCATGCGTACCAGTACGGGTCCAAATGGCACACAATTGAGCCGGAATTCCGCAACGACGGATCCGGGTTCGTGTCTGATCGCGGACCGTTTCGCTTCTACGCGCCACAGTTCGCGAATCAAACTGCCGTGTTTGAGGTGACCAACAACTACAATATTTTCACGCATCGCCGCATTCACACGCCACCGATGGAATTTGAGCTGACTCCGCTGGGAGTCGACCCGACTGTCGCAGGACGCATTGACGAACACAACCCGACACAGGTCTGGTATGACGACGCTTGGGGACCGGGGCTGTCGCTGCGGTACACGGTGTGGCATGGGCGAGCACCACGGGCGACGCGCGAAGCCGTGATCGATCCGACTCGCGGCCCGCGTGGCCGTGACCTGCACGCCGCATGGCTGCTGCAATCGCCGCGAGCACTGACTCTGATCAACGGTCAACGGCCTCGTAATCCGGACGGTTCGGAATGGACGGGCTCGCGAGATGACACAGCGACGCTACCGCCGACAGGGGCCTCAGTCCACTATTTCGACGGGCAACTGAATCGCGATCGCGGCGGCGGATTTAAGCCGCCAAAGGTCTGGTACTATACGCGAGCGGGCAAACTGGTGACCGAGCACGCGACAGTCACGGCTCGGGTGGTGTCAAGCTCGCAGATTCAAATGACCAAAACGGTGCCGGCAAGAATCATCGACGCCGCGGCTGCCGAGGGGTCGCTCGTGTTTTGTGATGACACGCAGACGTTTTATCCCGACCCGTCGCCGGAAACCAGTTCGGTCGATGGGTATGTTCGGTATTTGAACAAAGACGGTGATTCGACCTGGGCGCAGGTCATTGCAGGCACAAACGGTACGTTGACCGGGTTCGATTCCCGCTCACTGGATGATGTGACGTACTTACGCCGCATGTCTGGTGGATGGCGTCAGGTCAATCGTGCCGTGCTGGTGTTTGATCTGACCAGCATCACCGGCCAGACAGTCGATTCGGGCACTTTCGCGATGTATGCAGCGTACGATGCCGGGACCGGTTGCACCGTCGCGCTGGATGGATCGGACTGGCACGACACGTCAACGACATCAGTCACAGACGCCGCGTGGTCGACAGGTTCGGGCACGAAAATGTCCGACACCGTGTACGAAGCAAATGGCACTCCCAACTGGGACATCAACGCAGTGCAGGAATTCGACCTGAACGCGGCCGGCATCGCACACGTCGACGGCCACCTGGGCGGCCACACGACATTTATGCTGCGCGACGAAGACGATCTGGCCGGAACCGATCCGAAGTCGAGCGGTACAATGTGGAGCTACTGCGGTGGAGCGTTTGCGGAATGGACGACTGACCCGTACCTCGAGCTGACATTGTCGGCGTCAGGTGGCGGCAATCGAGCTGCGGCGTTGGCGATGCTGCTGCAGTTGTAACCGACAACACGGAAAGTGAGGCAGGGATGCCGAGCAAGGTCTTTTCGATCGATCACACCGCCGGGCAGACGGTTTATGCCGTGCTGTGGGATGATGCTGGCAACTACTACGATTTCACCGATGACGCGTGGGAGTCACCGTCGGCAGGCAGTGATGCCAACGCGGTGCGAGCGTGTTCGGAAGTGGCACTGGATGCAAACGCGACCTCGCAGTTCAAAACGGCGGCGCTGGACTTCGATACGGTCTGGAACCAGTGGGTTGCGAAAAACTGTGTGCTGCGGTTTTACGATCAGGCGGGCGGCTCGCCGGATCTGTCGGCAGATGCCGTGATCGGCGCGGCGTCCTTTGCGGTGCAGCTCGGGTATCTCGATCCAGAGATCACACTGCAGGTTCAACCGGGGCACACATCCGACACAGATCCCAAAGTAGGAACCTGGTGGGCGACAGTGCTGGCGGACGGGCATCCGATCGACATGAATGGCATCGACGGCACGAAACCGACGCTGGTTGTTGAGCTGTGGAAAGAGGGCGCCGGAGCAGCGTTTTTAACCTCAGGTGCAACGTCTGTGACGGCAGCCGACGGCCGCTACTACGTGACATTCAGTGATCCGGGATTCGAAGATGCGGGCAACAATATTCGCACCTACAAAGCCAAGCTGACGCTCGGCACAGTCGTGTTCGAAGACTCAATGTGGATGGCCGGATGATTCCGTTTAGCGGCAATGTGATCGGCGGCAACTGCCGTCATGACAACGCTCTCGGCGCGGGGCTGTACTTGAGTGCCGCCGGTGTCGATGACGCAACGAAGATCCGCTACCGCAACGGCCGGCCGTTGGCTGGACACGTGCTGTGCAGTGGCGTCGACTGGAATCCCGGATCGGTGTTTTTGCACGACGCCTGTGTGGCGATCGTTGCAAGCCCGACGACTGAGATCACGCACACGCTGCCGGCAGCCTACCACAACGCCACGTGCTGGGCTCAGGTGCGAACTCACAGCAACGGAGTAGAAAACGAGACGCTGTTCCGGCCGCAACGCATCACGCTGGATGTAAGCGGCGATGGCAGCAACACGATCGACGGTTCAGCTCTGGTGACAGCCACTGAGAAACGCGACGGCGGCGGGTTGCGTGTGCGGTTCATCTACTTCGCTGCGGATACCGGACTGACACCTGCGACATTCACCCTCAGTCGCACCGCCGGACCGACGACACCCGACGATGTCACGGCCACGTACCTGGCGGGGACGCTTGAATACACGATCGACGTGGCCGGGCTGCAGGATGCCGGCGCCTACACGTTTGCATTGAAGGCGTCGAATGGAGCGACCGAAAAGACACTGGAGACAATCAACTTCACGGCGGACGCGGCCGGTCCGGGAGTTGTGCAGAACCTGACCGCAGAGGTGTGCTGATGGCGGTGGTGATCGATCTGCCTGACTGGCGAGTGACACAGCCGGCGACGACTGCTGCGGAGCCCGTGTGGTCGCGGTGGCTTGCCGCAAAGTATCAGGGGCTGCCTGAGTACCGCACTGTTGACGGCAGCCGCGTTGATGTGCTGACGGATGAGTACGCGATCGAAGTCGAGTGGGCGAAGAAGTGGCCGGAAGCAATCGGTCAGGCGTTGCTGTATGGAGTCGTGACCGGTCGCAGGCCAGCGGTGATTCTGCTGCTGCGCGACAAGCCCAGCGAAGACAAATACTTTCTGCGGTGTGCCACCGCCTGTGCGGCTGCCGGAATCACACTGTGGACGGAACGCACCCTGAGCGGACAGGTGCCAGCAGCATGACAGCCGGACCAGCCACACCACACTCACCGCGTTCCCGCAAGCCGATCCAAGTGATGGCGTTCGTCGGCGATGCAGACGGCAGTGCTCCGGATGACGCTGCGGCTCACGCCGCGCCATGGCTGCTGCCGATTGACATCGAGCGGGTCAGCGGCGCTGCGTTCAACACGCTGTCATGCGAGATTGACCTTGCCCGGCTGGGGGACCGCTATCAGGACATCACTGTGCCGATCGGTGTCGATCGCACTGTCGAGCTGCGTCAGGTGCTTAACGGCAACACGGACACGCTGATCGCGTGGGGCAAGCTGGCTACCAATGCCATTGCCTGGAACAAAGATCAGGAATCTTCGACAGTCACGTGCCGGCTCGATCCGACCGCCCTGCAACTGCAGCTGCTCGAATCAGGGCTGTACTATGACAACGATGCGCCGGCGGAAATCAGCGTCGAGCGGGATCTGATTTTCAACCCGCTGGAAGAAGGTGTTGTTTGGGGCAATCGGTCGACCACTCAGGATGCGAACACCGCCTACTACTTTCTGGATCACGGGTCCGTTCGCACGGCGACCGCACTGACGCTGCAGGCACAAAATCCGAAACGCTGGACGCTGGCGCAGGCCGTGCACCGATTGTGCTGGCTGTGCAACCCGGACGAAGACAGGCTGACAAATCCGGCACTGACAGACCTGCAGAATGTACTGGACAACGCCGATCGTGACGCACAGTTTCGCAATCACACCATTCGTCTGGGCAGCACACTGTTCGAGGCACTTGATAATCTGCTGCGACCGTATTCGTGCGGTTGGTATCTCGACTGGTCAGGCGAACTTGGAAGCGTCACAACCGAGCTGAAGGTTTATAAATGCGGCGTCGGGCTGACCGAACCGATTCTCGCTCAGCGCATCGGTGCGACGGTTGAGGCCCAAAAAACTAACCTCGCGCGGCTCGACATGAATTTCGACATCACCGCGCAGCCGAACCGCATCGTCGCTGTCTCCGGGGTGAAACAGTACGAAGTCGAAATCGATCTGTATCCCGCCTGGGATCCGGCAGATGATCCGACTGGCGTGCCAGCTGGCTATGATGACGAATACGATCAGCTGGGACAGGACGCCGACTACCAGATCGGCGGTCCAAAAGAGCACGTCGGCCGCAAGTGGGCCGCCAACGAATCCGGCGAGTACAATGGCTGGCGCACATCGCAGACGGAAGCTCAGGTGCTGCCGAACACAGTGCGGCGAGTGCGCCGGCCGCTGTCGCCGTGTCTGACTCGAGCGCGTGACGGCCAGCAGATCGGCAGCCGCGGATATCTGCTTGAGTGGCAGGACTTCGAAGACACGTGGCGTGAAGTGATCGACGCGTTTCAGGTGGCAAGAGATGAGGCGGCCATCTGGTTCAGCGAATTGCCACCCGTGCCGATCTGGACGGAATATCTTGAGGACAAAGAAAACTACGGGCTTAAACTCACCGCGACGATCACGGTCGATGATCGCGAGCAATACGAAACGCCGCGCCGCACAGATTCTCCGCAGGGACAGGACCACTGGCTGTATCTGGATCTTGCTGAGCGGTTTAGCGAGAAGCGACTCGACAGTTCGTCGCAGTTTTACGACACGCGGCAGTTCACACTGCTGAGTGCCGTCGAGCACGCGACGACCGGTGACTGGATTCTGACGCTTGACGGTGACGTGTCCGACGTGCTGCAGGTCGGACAGAAAATCGCTGTGCTGGACTCGACGCGGGAAGGCGTCTACACCGCCAAAGCGATATCAGGTGCCGACGTGACCGTCGAAGAAGACGCTTCGGAGATCGATGGCGCGACCGGTGCGACTCATCTGGTGTTTGTGAACACGGACGCCGAAGGCTGCGCCGAACGACTGAAGCAGACGGCGACGAAAGCCCGCGACGACAACGACTATGCTCTGGTCGCGCCGACGATTCAGCTTCATGGCCTTGACCATCCGCAGTATACGATCGGCAAGCTGGTGCCGGAGGCTCAGCCGCGCAACGTGGCATTTGCCGGCCGCCGCGACGGCAGCCGGTCGCCGCAGATTGTCGGCGTAACGTATTCGTTTCACGGCGAACAGCGCACGACGCTGCAGCTCGAACAGTTTCGCGGGCTGGTGACCGGGGAGGCGGCCACGGAATGAACAGCACCGACAAACATCACGGTCGACAGCCAGCGTTTTATCAGATCGCCCAGGGCTACCTGACTGAAACGCTCGCCGCAGCAACTGTTGTCTTCGGCAAGTGCCGCCCGGCCACGGCAAAGATGCGACTGTTTGCCTTCGATGACTCCGGCGATTTCGGCGACACCGGAGCGGGCCGCAACATTATTGTGACGAACCTTGACGAAGGTGACACGTACGCAGCCGGCACTCGCATTGCGGCTTGGCGACTGCCACCGGATCCGCGCTGGTTCCCGTTCGACCTCAGCTGCTCGCCATCGACTGTCGCGATCGAGGCCGACCCATGACTCGCCGTCGCTGTTGCTGCTGTCCGGGGCAGACGACCGGCACGTTTTACACGGTCGGCCATCGAGATCTCACAACGGGATCCGAATATGTGCATTCGCAACTCGGCTCGATTGACGGTGTCGATCTGCTGTACTCGCTGCACGACGGCGACGTGTCCGGGCTTACGCAGCAGACACTGGCGGTCGGCTGCACCGCAGGTACGGTGTCTGTCGGTGTCGGTGGCGGCGTCGACACGGCGTTCACGTACGAACAACCTGGCGGTTTGCGCATATCGCTGGATGGATTCGTGCCGACACAGAAAGGGTTCGTATTCGGTCAGATCGTGTGGACCAACGAAACCTTTAACGCTGCCGACCACACGGCACACATCGCTGCTGGCAGCTTGAACACCGCCATCACACGGCGAGTTACTCGCGGCGATGTCGGGCTCGACTCACCCGGTGAAACACCGGGTTACGTGTTCGGCCACGCGATCAAAGCACCCGACGACACCGTATTTCTGTCGCTTGTGCCGATACTGAACGATGGTCCGTATCAGTGGACCGACACGGACCGCATGCGGTGCTGGCGTGGCGGCAACGCGACCGGCTGGATGGTCGTTGATGCCGCGGGATACCTGCGAGACGCGACGGTCAGCGAACTGCGAGACTACGGGCTGCAGATCGACCCGCTGGCAACCAGCACGACGCACGAAATTGGATTCTGGTTTGGCGTGGCGTCATTTTCCGACGACTGGTCCGGCGCGATCGACGACTACGACTACGACTGCACGGTCGACCTTGACGACATTGGCATTCACGCTATCTGGCGGCTCGACTGCATCACGGCATTCTACGATAAAACCTCACTGATCGCCTCACTGCCAGCAGCGTTCGGCGCGTCGGGCAGCGCTCAAAATCTCGGCCCGATCGAGATGCTTGGAATGACCTGGTCGCTGGCGCGCACGACACTGCCGGCATACCAGCACGGCACGCACCCCAACGTGTTGTCGTCATTGCACGACGCAGGGTATTGCTACACCGGGCAGGCGACCGCGTCCAACGGCATTGACGTGACGCTGTGGTATCTGCCGTGCGACCGGCTGGTGCTGCAGTTTCACGATGACGGCACAATCGGCTGCGACACGTACATTGCTGTCAGGCATGATGACGGCAGGTGGTCCGAATGGTCGGACCGCACTGGCGGATCGGTCATTGGCGAGTATGGTTCGGGCGCTGCGACTGCGCCGGCAATTGCGGGCGCGTCGCTCATCAACTTTTGTGTGCCGCCGCACGATCACCCGTGCCCGGACACAATCACTGGCTTGCCCGATTTGTCGGCGGTTGAGTGGCATGGTGTCGACTGCCTGAGCGCACCGCCCGGCGGTGGTTATTTCAACGTCGACAGCCACCGGATGCAGTGTCTGGGTCCGGACGAGGGCTGGGATGCTCCGCAGTGTGTTCAGGGACTGCTGCCAAATCAGTTGCCCTGGCTGACAGACTGCTACAGTCTGGATCCGATCGCCATCGGCTATCGCAAGCGAGTGTCAGACCTGATCGGTGGCAGCTCATCAAACGGCGAGCTGTGTACCGGGCCGTCGGCTACAGAGTTGTGCGAAGCACCAGTGAACACGGGCGATCCACCGATCGATCACACCGGCACACCGTACTGCTGGGGCACTCGACTGGCCCTGCTGGGATTCACCCCGAATATCGACACACTCTATATCGTCGGTGGATCCAGCACGTACTATTTCTACCTCGACATCACCGAGTAGACCATGCCGCTGCCACCCGTTCCTGCTCATCGCCGCCCGGCATATCACGCCCTGTTCGACCTGGGCCGCTCGGATAAGCTGCCACGCCGCAGCCGTGTGCCTTTCGCCACATCAGTGGCACACGGCAGTAACAAGACAGCTGAATTGCCGCCGCCGCGCCGCCGCTGTGCACATCTGTCGCACCAGTCCGTGCGTCGCACGGGCTGCTCCTGCGTCGCGGCCGGGACGTTGCCTGTCCACCGCTGCGAACTACTGCAGGCATTATGCGTGCCACACCAGCTACGCCGCCCCGCCGAAAGTGGCATCTACTGGTGCCGCGTGTGTGATCACCACGAACCCCAATGACCGCTCCGACCTACGGATCGCCGGTCCTGCGTCTGTTTCGACATCCTGAACACTTAGATCGGACGCGGCCGTTTTGCAACTCTCGCCGTGTTTATCCTGAGCTGAGTCAGGATAAAACAAAGTTATCGGGATTCCCACCAACGACGCCGAAACACGACGATCGCCGATGGAAACGGTGCACATGATTCGGCCCCGACAAACCGAACACGTTTACGCAAAAATCGAATCTCGCCCTTCATCGCCCAATCGTGCCACCATGCCGTATCGGTTCGGGCTGGCACCAAACACACCACAACGTCCGCTGTCGTCTGCGACGACTCAAACGCCTTTTGCATCCAATCGCCGATGACGCGACCGTATGGCGGATTCATCCAACATCGTCCAACCCATTCCTGCTTCAACCCGTCAATCTCTGGCGTGAAATACTTATCGCACTTCGCGTTCTCTGGGAACGCGCAGACATCCAGGGTGAACTGAAACTCCTCATTGCATCGGTCGAAAATCTCCGGTGGCGTCTCCCACGTTTCCCTTTCCGAACTGAGCATCCCAGCATTGATCGCCATATCGAAGAACCCGATAACAATGTAATGCACGGGAGTTGCGGTCCGCGCGTTTTATGATGGTTAGATCACGGGCCGCAACCCCGTGATTACAAGCGTTCTACTGCTCATCCGATGTCTTGAACCAGCCTGCCACCGAGCATGTCGAGGACTGGCCGCAATTGACTGCCGTGCATCGCATTGACCGAATCAACGAATCTCTCTCTGCCGTTCGGTT
>Ga0180431_10010921_pt1 | contig 10026 bp, 11 predicted proteins | sample SS_ome_11_FD_132459 | JGI IMG/M metagenome (GOLD analysis project Ga0180431, IMG submission 132459) | Hypersaline lake sediment archaeal communities from the Salton Sea, California, USA - SS_1_MS_1 metaG | ecosystem: Environmental > Aquatic > Non-marine Saline and Alkaline > Hypersaline >... | reverse complement strand
CGTTCATTAAATTATACTGCAACTGAACTTCCCATCACCCATCTTTGTATGCTTGATGGAGATTGCGGTGGCAAGCCTCTATCTGAATGTTCTGCATGTCAAAAAGCAGCCACTCGATGTACTATGGTAATCATGAATGATGATCTGAAAAAATCCGGGGAATGGACCGTTGTTGCTAACTTCACACTCGGAAGCTCGGTCTTTGCACGGGATCCGGTTACTATCTCTATAGATCCAAATGAAACAGCAGTCTTTGACTTCCAGCACTTCTATGTTCCTGGAGACCCTATCAACTCTGCGGGATGTGATTTGGCCATAGAAGAGCCTGCAGTTGTAGAAGATTGTTTTGAGATTACTCGGACAAAACAGGAATGCGTCAATGTTACAAGGGATGTGACAATAAAAAAAGAAGTCTGTGAATAGCCAGCAAATGCTGGCCTTTCACTAGACTACACACGCATCCATATAAAAACATTAATGTAGTATCTCTCGTCAATGTCCTCATACAATAAACTTTTTGCTCAGATTCAGATTGGGGAAGTTGAATTTGTCCCCTCAATGGAACAGGAATGGAATGGTATCTACAGGGATAGTATCCTCAGGGGTTCGCTTCTTGAAATTTTGCGGAATATCAAATCCTCAAACATGGAGAGTGCTCCTGGTAATTTCGATGCACTGGTTGTCCAGGCACTTACTCTTCCAGATCCACAAAGGATTCCAGGAGAAGAAATACAGGAATTCCATGACTGGCTAGTTGCATCTGATCTTTCTCTTGTAAAGACACTCTCAAAATCAATCGTACGCGAGCCATCAGAGAAAAAGCAGCTGATCTATTTCAAGATGCTCGAAGAGATTTCACTGTGCTCTGATAATCCTCTTGTCTGGAGGCATGCGATGATGGAGCTTGCAAAGCCACTTATTCCTGGTCTTTCACCTGTTGTTTATTCCCCGGAAGCACAGAGGATCGCAACACTTTCTCTTGAGAGGATACTGGTTGTCCAGGCAAGAAGGCTTCTTCCGCATTCTCAGAAATCCACGCTTGCAGGAGAAATTCTCTCAAGCGCGCTATTCCATTATGAGGATCCAAAGACCCGCTCATATGCAATAGAGGCTCTCACTACCCATCAAAAAGAGCGCTCAATACCAGCGCTTCTTGCCCTCTCTTCAGCAAAGGGAGACCTTCATGTCTATGTGAACATGCTGATGGAGATCAGTTTCATGCGGATGCACACATTATTGAACGGTGACAGCGCTACATTGGCACTGCTCTCACGCGGCGAGACTCCGCCAAGGGCAGCTGTTGTTGAAGAAATCTGCCACTACATGTCCCGTGCCATAACTGTCTCTGACATTACGACCCCGCATCCTCACTTTCTTGCAACCGGAAACCAATTCCCGCTTCCAAGGTTTCCTGAGAATGGCCTTCAGGAAAATGTGTTTCGCGCGCTTGCCAAAGTGGATTCTCCGGCAGCATTTGCTACCATGGTCGATGGCGTAAGTGACCTTATACTACCGCATATACCAAATCCAGACAGCCTGGATCCTCTTCCAAGACCTATCAAATCCGCTCTTCCAACAATAGCTGACTGCGTCCTTGATTCCGGAAGAAGGCTTGGCGTACCTGGAACAACAGAATTCCTCAAGCTTTTCCTGGGCCACCCCGAGCCTATGAAACTCAGCGAGCTCTCAGGATCATCAATAGAGGCTGCTGTTCCATTTGCTGCCCATATACTTCTGAGGAGGGCACAGCTTGGAACTTTTGGCCCATCGCATACTGGTCGCATTGCCGAGAGGGTGCTTCTGGTCGCAGGAGCCCATCTCGAGGATAAAGGGGTTCCGAATTCCTCTTTTGAAACAACAATGAGGAGGTTTTTGGAAATGCATGCAGACGTGTTTAATGCTAAATGCGCAGAGGAACTGGTGATACCGGAAGTCTTTGGGCAGGCACTAAAAACATTCACTTCAAAGAGACTAGCTCCGCCTTCCCAGAATTTACCACCAAAAAGACACAAACATATAAAAGCACGAGCTGCTCCTAGATAGTCATGAGAGGCCAAGAAAATACAATGCGGCGAGCTGTTGCAGCTACCTCAGTTCCACGAAAGCCTACTCATAGTCTTTTTCCAGGAAAGCTCACTGTAGTTACATCTGCTTTTACCTCTCTTTACCAGGGAAGCAGGACAAGTGATCCTGCAGAGCGAAAATCAGCTGCAAAAGAGCTTTACTCAAAAGCACACTCATTTTCTGCACAGGGAATTCTCAGCTCATCCTTGGAAGGAGCAATACTCAATGGCGCAGATCCATCAAAGCTTTTTTCAGAAGTAGTTTCTCTTCACAGGGAAACCGGCGATAATGTTGCCATGGATGCCCTGATGGACTGCTGCGTGGATCTCTCCAAATCCTCAAATGCAGTTACAAGGGGAGTTGCAGTTGATCTTACAAAGACATTGCTTCGGGGAGCAAGCCAGAGGGCTTGTGCAATTGTTGCAGACCAGTGCATTGAGCTTCTCACAGATCCTTCAAAATCCGTTCAGAGCGGAGCAGCCGATATACTTGCGCAGGCATACCGCTACCTTGATCAGAATGGCAGGCAGTTTGTGAGAGAATCAGTAGAGCACATCCAGCATTACGGGGTTCTGCCAGATGCATATGATCCAAATCCAAACGGATCATCAAAGGAAACAGCAACCGACCTTCTCGGAAGGCTTGTCAGTCCAAAAGTAATTGACCTGAGAGAGCAGTCACCAGGAGTCTATAGCCTATAAATTTCTTTCTCATTTTAATAGTGCTGCAATGTTATTTACTCTGGCTTATTCAGAAATAGCTCTCAAGGGCAAAAATCGATATATTTTCCAAAATGCCTTAATCAGAAATATCCAGGCATCACTGCCAGAGCAAAAGATAACTGTCCACAGAAGAGGCGGAAGGCTGCTTCTTGAGTGCGAGCGCTCTGAAAATGTCATTGAGGCTCTGAAAAACACATTTGGAATCGAGTCAGTCTCTCCTGTTGTTTCAACTGATCCTGATATTGACTCAATAAGAGCTCTACTCTCAGGAAAATCCTTTCCAGGAAAGATAAAAGTCCATACCAAGAGATCTGACAAGACATTTCCCATGCAGTCCCAGCAGGTAAATGAGATAATTGGCCGCGATCTTGTTGAGCGCGGCGCAAAGGTTGATCTGAAGCATCCTGACCAAACCATCTATATCGATATTCTCAATGACGAGGCACTGGTATATTTTGAGAGAATAAAATGTCCTGGCGGACTTCCGGTAGGCGCCTCGGGAAGGGTTTTATCACTCTTATCCGGCGGAATTGATTCTCCGGTTGCATCACTTTTGATGATGCGAAGGGGCTGCTCAGTTGACTATCTCCATCTTCATTCATTTGCAGAAAACAGCGATGCAAAAGATTCAAAGATCATACGTATTGCAAACAAGCTGAAAAAGTTCCATCCTCCAAAATCAAGGGTTTTCATTGCTCCATATCTCGAATTCTACAAGAAGACCCTATCCTCAAATAACCGCAGCGAGGCTATAATCTTCCGAAGATTCCTCCTTCGCCTTGCAAGCTGCATTGCAAAAAAGTACAAGATAAAGGCAATTGTCACTGGCGACAGCCTGGGACAGGTCGCATCACAGACCCTCGAAAACATCCATACAACAAATGAAGCATCAGAACTTCTTGTCTTCAGGCCTTTGATTGCCTACAACAAGCAGGATATCATTGACTACTCCATCCAAAGCGGACTGTTCGACCTGAGCGTTGAAAAATACAAGGACTGCTGCTCCCTGGTCTCACACCAAAGTCCTTCAACAAGAGTAAGGCTTGAAGCTGCAAGGAAAATAGAAGAAGATCTTGAAATCGAAAAAATAGTTGAAAAAACAATGGAGCAGGTTGAAGTAGTGAAGCTATAGCCCTTCTTCGTCTTCAGGCTCTTCCTCTGGTTCTTCATCTTTTTTGTTGACTTCACTCATTATCGAATAGACTACTTCCCTTGATTTGCTGTTGTGATGGAATCCGTATGCTGTAAACAGAACTGCAATAAATACTATGGTATATCCGATGTATGAGAATGCGGTGTCTGCAGGGAAATAACCGATGAAAAACAGTCCTCCGAGGGCAAGGCTGATGCCTGTTCTTATATATGCCAGGCTTGTTCTTTCTTTTGCTAATTTGGTTCTCTCTATTGCCAAGTGATCCCTCAGTATTAATTCGGACTCCTCCATAAAGTATTATGGTAATTTATGTTTATAATACTTTAACCTGTTTTTGTTAATTTTTTCTACAAATGAACCCGCTCAAGCCTAATTCCAAGCCCTTTTTTCAAATTTAGCTCTTTTTTTGTAATTTTTGCAATTCCAACACCAACAAACAGGTCTCTGTAGTATATCGCAACCTTTTTGCCTTCCTCAACTTCTTCCATATCCTCTATCGCAGGGATCATGATCTGCGCTCCGCCTTTTACTGATTCAAGCGCGCTTTCCTTGATAAAGACCTTGGGAAGCCTTATGAATTCCTCAGGCGCCCTGAGCATTTTTTCAATATCCTCCGGCTTTCCCTGCTTCTGGCAGTAGACCGCATCAATAAGGTCATAGATGCTGCTGCACATGTCCTCTGTGATTTCCCCCACTGCTGTTCTTCGAAGCTCTTCCATTCGCGCTCCGCCGCACTTTTTTCCAAGGTCCTTGCACAGTGTCCTGATATATGTTCCGGCATCAACCTTTGTTTCAAAGAGCGCGAGCCTTGGATTGTCCTTGTCGATTTCAATGAGCTTCAGGTAGTGGACAGTGCGCTTTCTGGGTCTTTTTCGAACTGCACTTTTTTTCGGAGGGGTTTGCGTGAGTGTTCCGGTAAATTCTGAAAACAATTTTTCTATCTTTTCTCTTGTCTGCACTTTCTTGAATTTGATTATGCCGACATATGTCTTGTCTGCACCTGCAATGTACCTGAGTAATTTTGTTGCCCGTCCAAGTGCAATCGGAAGCACTCCGGATACCTGCGGGTCCAATGTTCCTGCATGCCCTGCTCTGGCAGCACCAGTAATCTTTTTTACAAAAGTAGTGATCTCATGGCTGGTGTGGCCAGGAGGCTTGTCCAGGATTATTACATTGTTGGATTTCATTTCTTTGGCTCAAGGTGCGATATTGAAACTTTGCGCTCTTTCTTCTTGTCCTTGACCATGACAAAATTAGAATCCACAATTTTGGTAATTGTCACTTCTTCTCCTGCACGTCTTCCTGCTTTCATAATACAAGTTCTTCCCTCTTCAATTGCCGGCATAATAATTCCCTCCTATTTCTTTATAATCTCAAGACTTTTTGCAAGTAATTCTTCAGGTGAGAAAACTCCGCTGTCAAATACTGCATCAAAATTTTCCTCACTGTCAATATCTATTCCATAAATTTTCTTATAACGGTTGCGGTTGTTCTCGTCCCTCTGCCTGACATGCTCAATTGCTTCTTCAATTTTCATCCCGTCTCTTTTTGCAATCCGCTCTGCCCTGGTTTCAACTGACGCGAAAATCTTTATCCGCAAATCAGCATCAACAATCCATGGGCCGAGCCAGGTTGTTACAATGCAGTTTTCCTTTGCCTGTTCCTTGAGCACTTCATCGAACTTTTTGTCAATGTTGGGATCGTTCTCTGCTTTTTTCTGAAATTCCATCAAGGGGATTCCTTCTTTTTTTGCAAGGTCCTTGAATGTCGGGCAGACAAGCTTGTAGCCAAGCTCTTTTGCAAGAAGCTCTCCAAGCGTGTTCTTGCCGCTTCCAGTTAGGCCAGAGACTGTTATGATCATCTTATCTCCTATTTCTTCTGCAGTTTCCCAATCACGAATCCCAAACTAAGATTTGCGATCAATGATATGAGTATGAACCACCAGTATGGCTGATAGATCCTTGAAACATTGAGTATCGGGATTGTAAGTGGAAGGTCGACTCTGAATGCAGTTGCATTGTCTAATTTTGCCTCAATCATGCTGACATCATTTGCACTTGCATATATCTTCACTGTTTCTCCGGAGACATAATTTTTCTTGTCTGTATTGACAATAATGCTTTCTCCAACAGGGTTCTCCAGATAGCTGTCATCTATCTCCTTTCCATATGCAAAGAATGTTGAATTGTATCCGACTTCAGCACCGTTCCTGTATGCCCTTACATTTGCAACCCATTTTCCGCTGTTCTCAGGATCCAGGCATCCGGAATACACTCCGTCTTCAGCAACGTCATCACAACCATATCCATCATCAAGAAGCTGGATTTTTATGTCATCTGAAACTGTCGGATCTATCTGTCCTATCATCCAAGTGAATGCGAAAAATATTGCCAGGATGATGATCATTGGCTTGAACTGCGCAAACATCATGGTGTTCATCTTCGGAAGGAACTCCATCTGCTTCTTCATGATCTTGTCCATCTCTGCCTTGTCATTTTTTTCCTTTGCCTTTTTCATGTCCTCATTGAGTTTTTTTGATTCTTCCTGGATCTCCTTGATCTTGCTTCTGTCAATGAGTTTGTTTTGAATGAACTTGGCAGTTCCCGCATAAACAAGGGCCAATACACCAACTAGCGTTGTAAATAATTCAAAATCCATCATAAACAACTGCGCGGCAAGAATTAAAATAGCTTCCATGTTTTTGCAAAGAGATTTAACCGAATGCACAGTATTATTTTTGATGAGCGAAGAACTTGACAGCAAAACCAAACTTGAAATATACAAGGTTGTGCTCACTCGCTATAAGGATCTGATCAATGAAAAAGAATCGCATTCGATTTCAGAGATCAGGCAGAAGATGGTTCCCTATACAGATACAATAAGAAAAATAAGAGACAATCTCACAAGCGAAATTATAGGCTATACATATGACCGCGATTTCCTTGCGGCAGCCCAAAGGGCAATGGCATATGTAAGGCAGATAAAAACATGCGAATTTGCATTTACTTTTTTCATGGATTTTGCACAGATGGATGAGCTTAAAGTCGGAACTGTAATGGACAAGGCAATGCTTTTTGCTACCATCCTTCGCGCGCTTGGCTCTGAGAATGCATGTGTACTTGTCACAAAAAAAGACAAATCCTATGTGAAATTTACTTTTGAAAAAGAATATATCTTCGTGCCGGAGACGGGTTCTCTTCTGCTTGGAGAAGATGCAATGAATCTGTTTGCTGAAGATAAAGTATCATATTCTTTCAATGATCTGGTATATGAAAACCTTGATGATTTGTGATTTTTTGTGGGATTTTCACAATTTTGTGTTAATTTATGTAGTCTTTTGATACATTTTAGTTGAAAAAAGTGGTTATTCGTATATCAACACCGCCTGCTATTTATATACATTTCGGAGCTTAATTAATATTGGAGGTTAATCATGGAGGTTCAAGTTAACAGGGGGGTGTTAGGTATGCAAAATTTATCAGGTTCGCTTGCGCGAAAGAATCGCACTGCAGTAAGCAGGTTTGTCAGTACGCTAGCTAAGGAAAGCAGCGAAAAGAGATTCAATGGGCATAGTGCAAAGGCAATTGAATTGTTTTCTGCCCGGGCAACTGCAAGCATGTCTTCTTTAAAATCAAAATGCATTGCAGCAAAATTATCCTTGGGAGAAGCCCGCGCGCGAAAAGCATCCGGTGAGCTGAATGCTGAAACAGAGCATGCAGAGTCAGCAGGTGCAAAAGTAGTTCTTGGACTTGCAGAAGTTCTGCAGGCGCTCTATGACAAGTCAAAAGATTTTGCCGATCCAAATGACATTCATGTGCAGAGAAGAATCGCTGTTGCAGCTGAAACTCTGAGCAGGTATGTTGAGGACAAGCTTCTGCAGCCAGAGACTTATCCAACAGATTCTACAATGAAACAGCTTCTTGCAAGTTCAACAGTAAGCTATGCAAGGACCGCATATGACGCTACTGTCACTGCACTTCATGACGCGCCAGAACTAAAAGCAGTTGCAGTGCCGCAGTTCCCGTCTGCGCCTACTCATTAATTTCTTTTAACTTCTTTTTCTACTCTGCTTGCAAACAGGTAGGTTAATCTCTCATCCCTTGCCCATGAGAAGTCAAACATCCAGTCCTCGAGCTCCTGCCTTCTTGATCTGATCCTATCTGGCATTTCAGTATCATGTCTAAGAGCTCCAATAAGGTCTTCCATATCCCTTATCGTTCTTCTTCTTGAACACACCTGCCTGATAAGCTGGATTCTCTCCTCGTCTGATCTGTTGATCGGTATTCCGCCATTTTCTCTTTTTGCAAGCGCTGTAAATATCTCCTCCTGTATATTCCTGTTAACGTTTTCCAGGAAGTTGAGGAACCTGTCTGCCTTGTCAAGTGCTGAAACAGGATAGTCCTTTCCAAGTGATTCAAGAATGAATCTTGCTCTGATGTCTCCAAGGTCCATTCCAGCTGCATCGATTATTATTGGCATTGGTTCAAAAGCAACATTTACGCGGGCATCATCACCTTCTTTTGTTACTGCGTGAATCCTCTCTCTTATTGCCCTGTTGATCTTTTCAAGCAGGTCACCACCTGGTGCTTTTTCTATCCAGTACTGGAGATACCCTCCTGTTACTGGGATTATTGATACGCCAAGCTCTTTTTCAAGATCCCGCATGGCATGTACTATTGGAGTGATGATCTTGTTTGCTCCTGCCTTTCCAAGATATGTATTCCAGAATCTCATTCCCCCTCTTCTAAAGAAGATCTCTGCAAATCCTTTTCTTGTTCCTCTCTGAAGAAGTTCTTCGGTTTCAGGATCTCTTATGTCCGGAGTCAGTGATAGCAATCGTGCTGCGTCTGCTTCTGGAACATCAAGTTTGATCTCAACAAGTGTTCCGCTTTCAATTCTTCTGTCTATCTTTCCTTTTTCTGCTTCTGCCTCAAGGTTTGACTTGTAGGGGCTCTTTACTTCTGCAAGTCCCCCGTTTCCTAAAAAGTTTTCAGGAAGCTTGTCTCTGATGTACCATATTTCATCATTTTCGAGAATACGAAGCTGTTCCATGATAAATCCTTTTTCCTGATCATGCCTGAACGTGATTGGCTGGGACATTGTTGAATCGCATGCAACAATCATATCAGGATGCTGAAGTACTCGTGAGAATGCCTCAAGATCAAGGCTGAATCTTCTTCCACTGACCTCTATCTCGTATTTGTATGAGCTTAGGTCTATCTGTTTCCTTGCAAATAGGAATGCCTCTCTAAACTGCATTGTTGTATCTTCTGCCAGGGTAACTCCTCCGATTATCGGGTGTCCCTCATCTGATCTTGGTCCTACGCTGGCAAGGTAAAGTGCGATCCTCTCGCTGCCGTTTATTGCAGCAACAAGTCTTGTCGCATCATTTGCAACGCGCCAGTATGCATCCATTGAACTGTCTCCGGCGCCTTCGAAAAATCCGAGTTTGTTGATTGGATTCTGTCTTGATTTGTCGATCATTCCAATGATTATCTGATAAATCTGTCCTTCGAGAAATGCCTCTGCCGCCTTATCTGCAAGTGCTACTTCGACCTCATTTGTAAGTACTGTCTCAAGCTTTTTGCCAGAATCATCGCTCTGGGGATCGCATGCAAGAACTTTGGCTCCCTCCATTTTGCTTTGGATAATACGTTTATGGGCACGCCTAAGCTTAACAAGAATTTTCCGCCTTTCCATAGGGTCCGGTCGGTATTCCAGTTGCCTTTTGCATTTTCGGGTCATAATTATCATTCTGGGGGTGGTTATTTATGTATAATATATGTATATTATATGCATGATAACATTTATAAACCATGATTTTTCATAAAAACTAACATCTGGTCAATTGTTTATGGGTTGTTATTTCTAGTATGATAAGTTTAAAGCTGTATCCTAACCAACATCCCGCATAACATTACACTTATAAATATTATATTCAATTCATCTCTGGTAAACTTATTGGTGAAACCATGAAAGTAAACTTCAAGAAATTTGGTGCAATTGTTGCTGGCGCAACAATTCTGGCAAGTTCAGCTGCCTTTGCAGCTGTAACTTTTGGATCAACCACCCTGGTTGATGACAGTG
>Ga0180431_10010920_pt1 | contig 10029 bp, 5 predicted proteins | sample SS_ome_11_FD_132459 | JGI IMG/M metagenome (GOLD analysis project Ga0180431, IMG submission 132459) | Hypersaline lake sediment archaeal communities from the Salton Sea, California, USA - SS_1_MS_1 metaG | ecosystem: Environmental > Aquatic > Non-marine Saline and Alkaline > Hypersaline >... | reverse complement strand
TGTTCACCGAGAAAAGCTTCGACGACTTCATCGTGACGTTGACCTATCGCGTCGAGTGGCCCTGCAACAGCGGTTTGTGGTTCCGCTTCCAGTCCCCGCAGGTGGCTTACCAGGCCGACATCCTGGAATACAAGAATCCGGTGGCCTATTCGGGCACGCTGTACTGTACGGGCAAGATGTTCCTGGCCATCAACGACGATCCTGCCCTGGTTGACCGCGAGGGCTGGAACACGATCAAGGTCCAGGCCGAGGGCGACCACACGCAGATCTGGTTCAACGGCCGCCAGGTCGCCGACGTGCACGACGACACCACCGCTACGGGCAAGATCGGCTTCCAGGTCCATCCGGGCGCCCAGTTCGGTCCGATGAAGATCGTCATCCGCGAGCTGCTGATCAAGGAGCTTTGAAGCGCTGCGCGGGAAGCGTCGTTCGTGTAGGGGCAGGCCCCTGTGCCTGCCCAAAGCGGCGGAGAAAGGGCAACCACGGGGGGTTGTCCCTACGCACGCTTCACGGTTTGCAGGATGCGCCTTACTGCGGGCCGATCTGGTCGAAGTCGATGGCCTCGAAGCCCGGCAGGGTGTAGGCCGGCGAATCGTCGCGCAGGGCAAGGTTCAGGTCGGCCTCGTCGACGAAATGCGGGTCGCGGTCTTCGATGTTGTTCTCGATGGTGTAGAACCCAAAGCCGCCGGCGGCGCCGAGCGAACTTTCCTGGAGCCAGCGATTGTTCTTCCAGCCGATGTTGAGGCGGATGACGCAGCCTTCGGGTTCCTTGGCCCGCTCGTAGCCGTTGTCGAGGATGTGCGCGAGGCGCGGGTAACGCTCGCTCCAGGGCGGCCGGGTGTAGTTGTAGCGTTCGATCTTGTCCAGCAGGTTCCAGCTCGTGGTGTCCTTATCGACCCAGGCTTTGCCGCGTCGGTCGGTGAAATGGGCCGAGCCGCACTTGGCGATCACGTTGTTGGCGATGGTGTTGTCCCGTCCTCCGCCGCACATAATGGCCCGCCCGCTGACCTGGTAGAACACGTTGCCAAAGACGGTGATGCCGCTGGCGCAATCGTCGAGGTAAACGGCATGAACGCCGTGAGCGCCGGGAAGGCGGCTTTCGATGTGGTGGAAGAAGTTGTGGCGGATGACGTTGCCGCGCAGGCCCCAGTCGCGCCCGCAGTAGATCGAGCCGGCGTCGTCCACTTCGTAACAGACGCCGTGGATTTCGTTTCGCTCGATGAGATGCTCGTTGCCACCGAAGAGGATGGCCGAGTGCGGCCCATCGTGGAGCAGGTTGTCGGCGGCGATATTGCCGACGCCGCTGAGTCGGATGGCGGGCGCGTAGGTCCGTTGCCATCGACCGAAGTCGTGAATCGTGCAGTTCCGCACGAAGTTCTCACCGGCGATGAGCTTTTGCCGGTCGCCAGCGGAGACGGAGACACCGGTCTGGCCGATACCGTGGATGTGGCAGCCGACGACCCCGTTGCGCGTTCCCGAGAGGTTGATGCCGTTCTTGCGGACGTTGCGAACGACGCAATCGGCAATCAGATTGTCATGGCCTCCCGCGATCTCGATACCGTCGTCGGTGCCCATCTCGATGGTGAGGCCTTCAACGCGGACGTGTGAGGCGTTTCTGAGCAGGATGATTGAGTCGGCTGCCATCGAGACGAGAACCCGGCCCTGGTTGATGTCGGCGGGCGGCCAGAGATAGACGGTCCCCTCTTTGCGGTCGAGATACCATTCGCCGGGCCGGTCGAGCTCCTCGAGCAGATTCAGGATGTAGTACGGCTTCTTCGGCTGTATGCCATAGCCAGGCGCCTTGGCGAGTGTGATCTTCTTGGTGTCGGGGTCGATCTTCGCGATTCTTTCGATGCGGTTGGCCCAGCCGTGACGCCAGTAGCCCACGGCGTAGGCGTCGCGAGCCCGGAGCCAGCGTTCGGGTCGAGGGTCATCGTATCCGAACGTGATGTCGTTCTCGGCGGAGGTCGTGCGGACAAACCTCTCGTTAGGCCAGCGCGCCAGTTGCATCAGCTTACTATTGACGCTGAGCTCCATCTGCAGGGGCTCGCCGTATTCCTTAATGGCCAGCGCGGAGAGATTGACCTTGAGGCATTTGCCCCTAACGGCCGAGTCGAGGCGCGCCCAGGCCGAATCGGCGGAAGTAACGGGCGAGAACGCCTCCGCCGGCAATCCGAGGCCACCGATGATATGAACGGTCTCCCCTGGATACGCTCGATAGATGATGGGTCTGTCCTCTGCGCCGGAATCCTCTTCGGTTAGAGAGAAGGATTCCGAGCGGCCGTATGTGCCTTCGCGGATGTAGACGTTGATGCCGCCGGGCCCCAGCGCTTCGGCTTTGGTCCGGCGGATCGTATCGCGAGCCTTTTCGAGCGTGGCGAACGGTTTCTCGCGCGTTCCGGGATTATTGTCGTTGCCATCGGTCGCGACGTAGTATTCGGTCTTTCGGATCGCTTTGCCGACGGCGATGAGCTGCTTGAGGTGGGGCTCGTAGATGGTGCCGTGGGCCGAGACGTTGATGTCGATCGTGACGGCGCCGCCTTGCCGGCTGACGGTTTTAATGTAGTCGATCATCCATGCGTCGGTCCGGCGGGGGCCGTCGGCTTTGGCCCAACGCGTGCCGAGATACGAGAGGATTTGCCACTGCATACCGGGCGGGGCCGGGTTCGATTGGGGCGTGGCGCCGAAGCGGTTTTGCTCGCCGGCGGTGTAATCCTGCTGGTCGGTCAGCTTCTTGAAGGCGTGCTTGATGTCGGCGCCGGGATTGAAGGCGATCAGGCTATCGGGATTGCCCGCGCGAACGGCGGCCGCCCACGTGTTCCAGTTGTACGGCTGTGAGAGATCGTCCCAGCCGGCCCGGTTGTAAGACCCGTCGAACCACCAGCCCGAGACTTTCTTGCCATAGCGCAAAGACCACTCACGGATTACCGCCGACCAGTTCCGCGTGAATTCCTGCGGCGCCGGCTGGCGCTCGTGGACGTCGCCCAGGTTCTTCATCGCCTTTGCGTCGCGCTGCGGGCTGCGCGAGGGCAGATAGAGCATCAGCCGAATCCCTTTGCCAGCCAGCGCATCAGCAATCTCCATCGGCAGGTCGCGCGTTGAACAACGCTGCCCCGTTTCATAGCCGGCGAGTTTTTCATAGGTTGCGTTCGGGCTGCAATAATAACCCGAATTCTGCCCCAGCGTGAAAACCAGGTAGGCCGCTCCGGTTTGGGCAATCTGCTCGGCAAACCGCTCGATGTCGAACGAATTCACTCTCTTGTCCCAGTCGGGTCCGCCGCCCAGATAGTGAACGAACACGCCATACCCGGCGTTTTTCAACCAACTCGTGTCTCGCTCCTGGTCGGAGGACGCTTCGGCGGCGCAGGCTCCCAGAAAGAGCGAGGCCAGAACCACGCAAGTCGCACGCGTCATGAGTAATCTCCGCAAAGATAATGTGTCGTTTTCTTTCGGGAGTGGTCCGTGCGCGTCAGACGTCGTTCGGTACGATGAAAGGCCTTCTGTAATTTCGTGACACGTACATATTTGCCATTTCGCCGAACGGGCCGGTGAACCTTTCGCGCTCGGGGTCCATCGTGAGCATGGGGCCCATCTGGACCGGCGTCTTCTTGAGGTCGATCTCGTTGGCGTCCAGGTGGGCGAGGAAGCGGTCGAAGGTATCGGCCAGGGTCTTCCGGCCCTTGATAGCTTCGCGAATCTCTGCGTTCGAGGCGTTTTTGCCGAGTCGATACGAGATGTTGCTCATGTGGACCAGCGCCGCCGAGAGATGTCCCTGCAGCATGGGGGCGCCGAGGTTGGCGGCCTTGCGGCTGCGGATCGCGTCGAGGAAGTTGGTGCGCAGGTCCGGGTTCGTCGGCTCGAACGTCTTGATCCGATTGCCCTGGTTGTCATAGGCGGCCGTTTTCCCAAAGCCTGAGCCGCCGGCGACGTAGCCGTTTTCGCACTGGATGATCGTGCCGATCTTCATGCCTCGATATTCGTCCATTTGCCTGGCGCCCCAGCGCTGAACGCGGGCTTGTTTGCCGGTGGGCAGGCCGCGGACTTCGAAGATAATCGGGGCCGGGTCGTAATCCAGGAAGATGATCTGGGTGTTGGGGGTCTGGCCGTCGTCGTCGTAGCCGAAGCGCCCGCCGAGGCTCATTACGTGTTTGGGCAGGGCGTTTTGTCCGAGGCCCCAGCGGCAGCCGTCCATATAGTGGATACCCATGTTGCCGAGGTCGCCGTCACCGGTGTTCCAGTCCCAATGCCAGTCGTAGTGGAGATACTCGCGCATCAGGGGCCGCATCGAAGCGGGGCCCGACCACAAGTCGTAGTCGATGGACGTGGGAAGAGGCTGCGGGCCGTTGACTTTCCCGATGCTCCCACGCGGCTTGTAGTTGAGCCCGTGCGCGTAGAGGATCTTGCCCAGGTTGCCCCGGCGGACGTAGTCGAAGGCCTCGGCAAAGCCGGTCCGCTCGCGCGGCCCGTGCGGCGCCTGGACGATGCGGCTGTACTTTGCCGCCGCCTCGACCATCCTGCGACCTTCGAAGATATTGTGGGACGTGGGTTTCTGAACGTAGACGTCCTTGCCTGCTTGGCAGGCCCAGATCGTCGCCAGCGCGTGCCAGTGATTGGGCGTCGTGACAATCACGGCATCGACGTTGCGATCGTCCAGCAGGGCACGCAGGTCCGTATAGGCCTTGATGCCGGGGTTGTGACTCTTAAGCTTCTGGATCTGGGGCATGAGATGGGCCCGGTCGCAGTCGCACAGCGCGGTGAATCGAATGCCCGGGATCTTGAGAAAGGTGCTGATTTCCTTCTTGCCCATGCCGCCGATCTTGACGCTGGAGCCGACGCCGATGACGCCGAGCCGGATCACATCGTTGGCGCCGCGGACTTTCGCGAACGGCGTGGCAAGGACGGCGCCGGTTGCCAGCGACGTACGAATGAATTGCCTTCGAGTAAACTTCGGCATTCTGATTCTCCCGATCTTAGATGATGTTCTGATAGGCGAGGAAAAGGGCGCGGTAGTACTTCATCAGGCGAATCGGTTCGGCGCTGGCGGGAATCTCGGCGTCGCAATAGCCCTGGTAGCCGGCCTGCTGGAGCAGCCGGAAGAACTCGCGATAGGGGTATTCCTCGTCCCACAGTTCGTGCATGTGGATGTTGCGGATGCGGTCCTTGACCGAGTTGAAGTTGGCTTCGAAGCCCGGTCCTTTGGTGTCGTTATGGTCGCAGTTCCAGTTGACGTAGGCGTGGGGGCTCTCGGAATAGTCGATCATCTTCTTGATCTTGCCCACGATGTTGGTTCCCCGTCCGTGTACGCAGACGCGAATCTCGACGCCATGGTCGTGTCCGAAGTCACCCACCTGGCCCAGGGATTGGCCGATCTGTCGCAGCGTTTGTTCCTCGGGAACGCCTTTCGGGATGGCGTTGGGAAAGACGCGAATACCCAGGGCCCCGATGTCGCGGGCCAACAACGTATACTCCTTCGTCCCCTCGATGTGCTTGCGCAGCTCCTTGGGGTCAGGATGGTGATACGAAAAGGCGCTGGCGAGGCTGATCTTGAGCCCGGCGTCCTCGAAGCGCTTGCGGACCTCCTGTCGCTGGGCCTTGCTGAGCGTCACCTCCACGCCGTGCGCGTGCGTAGTGCGGAGTTCGACGTGCTCGAATTTGGTCTCGGTACAGTTCTTGATGATGGTGTCGATGTCCCAGTCTTTGGCAAGATTGTAGCTCATCAGGCCAAGCTTCAGGCGCTGTCCGGATGCCGGCGATGCGGATGCGGCTCCGAGGCTCCGGGAAGGGCGGACGATGGCGGCCGACGCGGCCAGGGCTGTCGAGTGCAGCAAGGTTCTTCTGGAATAGTCTTTCACGGTGCTACCTCCTTCGATTGTCTATGCATCGCGTCTGCTCTCGTCCGGCACGACGTCTTAGGGTTCCATCGTATCGCTTTCGGCCGTGCCGTCAATGTGATTCTCGGCCGGGCCACCGCGACGGACCATGAGGGTGCCGCCGCTTCGATGTGGCTGCGACTCGTGTTGAAAGGGCGATAAAATAAGGTCCAGTGGTAGTGATACAGGTGCGAACGGTGCCGGTGCGTCGTGACACGCGGCCGCGCGGAATAATGCGGCGTCGGGCGAAAGAGTCCTTGACGTTCCGGGGTTTAGAGATCATGCTACGGTGTCCCTCGCGAGCGTGGGGCGTTCCCGGGCTCGACACGCGAAGCGACGCCGTCATTACAGTAGAGGGCGTAAATATGGCAGAGACGTCTCCTCCCGGTGCGGGCGGTCCGGCGCGGTCGCCGCGCGTGGTTCCGCACGGAATTGTATGGCCGTTCATACTGCTGTCCTCGTTGTTCCTGGCGTGGGCCATACCGAACAACATGACGGACACGATGCTCGCGGCGTTCAAGCGCATCATGAGTTTGTCGGATTCGAGAACGGCCTGGATTCAGATTGCCTGTTATTTTTGTGGCTATGGATGCTTCGCGCTGCCCGGCGCCATGTTCATCAAGAAATATACTTATAAGTCAGGCGTACTTCTGGGGTTAGGCCTGTTCGCGGGCGGCGCGATGCTGATCTATCCGGCGGGTCTGGCCGCCGGGCTGAGCATGCATCTCTGCTTCATGCTGTTTCTGGTGTCGCTGGTGATTCTTTTCGCGGGACTGTCGATCCTTGAAACGGCCACCAATTCCTACGTTTGCGCGATCGGTTCGGAAGTGACCGCGACGCAACGTTTGAATTTCGCGCAGTCGTTCAATCCGTTTGGTGCGATCACGGGTGTGGTCGCCAGCCAGGTTTTTGTGCTCTCCAACCTCAATGTCCTGACGGCGGAGCAGAGACAGACGCTTCCGGCCGAGCAACTGGCCGGCATCCAGCGAGGAGAGTTGCACGCGGTCACCACCGCTTATCTCGTTTTGGGGCTGATCATGGCCGGCCTGTTCCTGGCGATCTATGTGACGAGGATGCCCAACCTCAAAGAGGATGACAAGCGACTGGATCTTAAGAAAACGTTCGGCCGGCTCTTCCGAAATGGCAACTACGTCTGGGGCGTCATCGCTCAGTTTTTCTACGTCGGCGCTCAAATCGCCGTATGGTCCTACATCATCCGATACGTCCTGATCCAAATGGACCTCGATGCGGTCGTCGCGAGCCTCGGAGAGAACGCCACGCCGGAGGCAATCATCGAGAAATTGCGCGGCTTGGAGCCGGTTGCAGCGGGGTTCTACAACGTCTGCGAATGGGTTGGGCTCGACGCCTTGCTGCCACGGACGGCCGAACAAGCTGGCGGCACGTACTATATTATGTCGCTGATCCTGTTTGTGATCGGTCGTTTTGCCTGTACGCTCGTCATGGATTTCGTCAAACCTCGGAATTTGCTGACGGCCCTGTCCGCCATCGCGGTGGCGTGTTGTCTGATCACGATCTACGCGAAGGGATTCGTGGGCATTTACGCCTTGATGACCATATCCTTCTGCATGTCCCTGATGTTCCCGACCATTTACGGCCTCGGCATCGCCGGCCTGAAGGACGACACGAAGGTCGGCGGCTCGGGCATGGTCATGGCCATTGCCGGTGCGGCCGTCTTGACGCAGATTCAAGGCGCCGTCTCGGATGGGTTCGGCAGCATCAAAGTGGCCTATTGGGTCCCTGCTATCGCGTTCATCGTCGTGGGGTTCTATGGGGCCGTCGTATGCCGGATACATGAATCTCGCGTTCCGTTGGCAAATGGACGATGAACTGACAAATCTGGGGTGCTACCTATGGCAGAGACTTCTCCTTCCACCGTAGATGGGGACACACCGCGTGCGCGGGTGCTTCCGCGTCAGATCGTGTTGCCCTTCATTCTTGTGACGAGTCTTTTCGCCCTGTGGGGGTTTGCGAACGACATCACCAACCCCATGGTTGCCGCGTTCAAGAATATTCTGCTGCTGAGCTACACGGAAAGCGCGCTGGTTCAGTTCGCCTTTTACGGTGGTTACTGCGTGATGGCGATTCCCGCGGCCCTGTTCATTAAGCGGTTCAGCTACAAGAGCGGCATCCTCGTTGGGCTGGGGCTGTATGCAACGGGATGTCTGCTGTTCATTCCGTCGGGCTGGCTGATGGCCTTTTCGTCGTTCCTGGTCGCTTACTTCATCATGACCTGCGGCTTGTCGTTCCTGGAGACCAGCTCCAATCCCTATATCCTGTCCATGGGGCCGGAGGAGACGTCCACGCAGAGACTCAATTTCGCCCAGTCCTTCAACCCCATGGGCTCGCTCACCGGGATGCTGGTGGCCAAGAATCTGATTCTGGCCCGGCTTGACACGGCCGATGAAGAGGCCCGGCGCGTCATGCAGGAGACGGCGCCCGATCAGTTCGCTGCGATCCAGCAGCACGATCTCAATGTCATCATTGGACCCTATATGGCACTGGGATTGGTGGTGCTGGTTGCCCTGGTGATCTTCGCCATCGCTCGCCTGCCTCGCAGCAAGGGCGAAGACGACACGTCTCTGAACGTGGGGCCGACCCTCAAGCGTTTGTTCCACAACCGCAAATACCTCGAAGGCGTCGTGGCCCAGACCTTCTACGTGGGCGTTCAGATCATGTGCTGGACGTTCATCATTCATTACGGCGTCAACGAATTGGGCATGGCTCCGAAAACGGCCCAAGGCTACAACATGATCGCCATGGTCATCTTTGTCAGCAGCCGGTTCATCTGCACGTATTTGCTCAAGTATGTCAGTCCCGGCGGACTGCTCATGACGCTGGCCATCGCGGGGGGCACACTCATCGTGGGAACGATTTTCATTCAGGGAATGACGGGGCTATATTGCCTGATCGGCGTCTCGGCCTGTATGTCGCTGATGTTCCCGACGATCTACGGCATTGCCCTCAAAGGGCTGGGCGACGATGCCAAGCTTGGCGCAGCGGGCCTGATCATGGCCATCGGGGGCGGGTCCGTGATGCCGCCGTTGCAGGCGCGGATCATGGACATGGGTGCTTTCAACTTGGGCTTCACGACGCTGTCAAGCACCCGGGCTTCGTTTGTGCTGCCTTTGATCTGTTTCGTAGTCATTGCGATTTTCGGCTTTCGGACCTCGAAGGTCCACGGTCATACGTACTGACATCCGGTGCGGTTGTCCTGCGGCGCAAGAGAAAAGCCGGCTGCTCTGTAGGAACGCAGCCGGCTTGATATGGCTTGCATCTTCTCTGGATGTTAAAAGGTCAGGCCGATGCCGAAGAGGTACTTTGTGTCAGTGCTGCCCTGACCGATGGCAGGTGTGGCGTCATAATTGAAAATCACCTTGAAGTTGGCGAACATGTTCTTGACCAGAGCGGCTCGGACCTCGGCGGTGGTGGTGAGATAGTAATCGGAAAACCGGTCGAAGGCCGGGTAGTAGGTCAGATCGTGGAAGAACCTCATGCCTTCCGTGATCTTCTTGTCGAGGTTGTAACCGAGCTGCATCGAAAGCTCACTGTTGCTGTCCGTCTGGTTGTCGAATTTCTCATACAGCGAGGCGATGCCGGCTTCCGTAGCAAAATTCATGTCCTCGGACTCGATCCACTGGTAGCCGCCACCGCCGCCGATCGTGACCCTTCGATCCAGCTCGGCGACGCTGTCCCTCTCATAGCGCCCGTCGATGAAGGCAAAGAACTTCTTGCTGAAGAAGTAGTCGTACTTGCCTTTGGCGCGCCACCAGTCTTCGATCGTCTCGTCCTCTTTCGTGTCTTTGTCCTCCCGCTCTCCCTTGGCGTAGTCGGCGCTGACCGTGGTTCGGTCGTTCTTTGTGCGCTTGGACATGTTAATGCTGGCGCTGATGGTTTCCGTTTTGGTGTTGCCGTGGGTGGAGGTCAACGCAGCGGAAACATTGCCGGTCCATTTAGGTTTGGGCTTGGCCGGCGGATTGATCGAGACCAGATCGGCCAGCGGGAAGGTCTGGGCCCGCAGGGCTTCGCCTTCGTCGATGGCGAACTGGTCGGGCTCGGAGGTGCTCAGCTTCTGGTTCAGGACGGTGCCGTCCTTCAGGTGGACTTCATGCGGTTCATCACTGGCCAACGTCTGAATGTT
>Ga0180431_10010918_pt1 | contig 10031 bp, 6 predicted proteins | sample SS_ome_11_FD_132459 | JGI IMG/M metagenome (GOLD analysis project Ga0180431, IMG submission 132459) | Hypersaline lake sediment archaeal communities from the Salton Sea, California, USA - SS_1_MS_1 metaG | ecosystem: Environmental > Aquatic > Non-marine Saline and Alkaline > Hypersaline >... | reverse complement strand
GACATCGCGGGAAGCGGAGAGATCCCTTTCGACGCCCGTAGCGTCTGGTGTAGTAGGAACGAGCGCACTCAGTTGCATGACACCGGCTTCGAGCTCCTAGACGTCACCCAGAAGGACATCAGGGCGATTGAGAGTCTCATCGAGGCCTTCGGCAGCATACCGGAGTCCGAGACGATCCGCGTCCTCTACATGGAAGACGATCCTGGGCTGGCCCGTCTGTTCCAGAAGCAGATGACTCGCGCTGGCTATCACGTTGACATAGCGACTGATGGCGAGAGCGGCATGGCGATGTTCAGATCAGGATCCTACGACGCGCTGGCCGTGGACCAGACCATGCCCGGCCCTGACGGACTCGACGTGATCAGAGTGCTTGGTGCAGAGGGACTGCTGCCTGCTACCGTAATGGTCAGCGGCAGCGGGGACGAAAGTGTCGCCGTCGAGGCCATGAAGCTGGGCGCAGATGACTACGTTGTGAAGGACAGCGGTGGCGGCTATCTCAAGCTGTTGCCCTCGGTGATAGAGCAAGCACTCCGCCGACGGCGCGTCTTGCAGGACAAGATCTCGGCCGAGGAGGCCCTCAGAGAGTCTGAGAGCAAGATGAGCGGCATCCTCTCCTCCATGGATGATTCGGTCTTCGTGTTCGACGCAGAAGGGCGTATCACCGACACCTATCCTCCTGACGCCAAGCTTTCCCTGCCCAGCCAGTACCTCCAGATGCCCATGTCGGAGGTCATGCCGGAGGGGATCCTCGAGACGTTCGTGAGGGCCTTCGATCAGACCAGGCACGGAGAGGTCTCCCGGGTCGAATTCTCGCTTCCCATTGACGACGAGGAAACCTGGTTCTCGGTCAATCTATCGCCGATGCTCGTGAGCGGCGAGTTCTCGGGAGCTGTGGCCGTACTTCGGGACATCACGGAGCTGATCGCCTACCGAGAGCAACTGAGACGAGCCAACGAGCGACTGGAGGAGCGAGTACAAGAGCGAACTCGCGAACTGCGCGAGGCCCAGGCACAACTCTTGGCTCAGCAGCGTCTGCAGCAAGAGATGAAGCTAGCCGCCGAGGTCCAGACCAGTCTTCTCCCTCACAGTATCCCGACCATGGCTGGCTTCGATATCGCCGTCGCGGCCTCGCCCGCCCACTTCGTCAGCGGGGATTTCTACGACTTCATCTCACAGACTGAGCGTGGCTGCTGCATGGCCGTGGCAGACATATCGGGCAAGGGAGTGCCCGCCGCCTTGCTGACCTCCACTGCACGCACCCTTCTGCGAGCGGAAGCCACCCCCGGAGATTCCTTGTCGGCCATTCTGGAGCGGGTCAGTAGGGCGCTGCACGACGATCTGGTCCACGCGGAGATGTTCATCACCGTACTCCTCGCCCGCCTGGATGCTATCGCAGGCACAGTGACCATCGCGAACGCCGGCCACACAGACACCCTGTGGTGGAGGCATCAAACACGCTCACTCGAGATCCTGTCATCGACCGGTCTGCCGGTTGGGATTCTGGAAGACGCTCCGGTCTCCGAGCAGACCATCACCCTCCAACCAGGAGACATTCTCGTCGCTTACAGTGATGGCATCACTGAGGCAGCCAGTTCGACCGAGGAGCTCTTCGGTCTGGAGCGCTTGAAGGGCACAGTAGCAAAGCACGCCGACGCGTCGGCCGATGACCTCACCGCAACCATTGTCGACGCCGTGATGGAGTTCGGAGAACAGGCGCCACTCTCCGACGATCTCACGTTGATCGTAGTGCGAGCACTGCCACGCGCCGTGCCCTTCGCCTATCCAGGGACGCTTGAGCACCTGGACCAGGTCGTATCCCTCATTCGGGAGCTCGCCGGCACGTATGGAGGGGAGTTCGCCTCTCAGGTGGAGTTGGCAGCGTCGGAGATAGTCACCAACATCATGGAGCACGCGTACAGGCAGGCACCCGGCGAACTGCGAGGGCAGGTGTCCTTGTTGCCCGGTAGACTAGAGCTGGACCTGTACGATCAAGGGGAGTCTTTCGACCTCACGGAGATCACCGCTCGCCAAATCGAGGAAACGCAGGAAAGGGGACGTGGGCTGGAAATCGTCCGCCAACTCATGGACGAGGTAAGCTACACAGCTTCAGAGCCCAATGGGAACCACTGGCGTCTGGTCAAGCTGGCCGCAGAGATACCGTGACGAACACGCCGGAGAGTTACTTGCTAGCTCGCTCCAGACTCGCGTGACAACGACCACAGAATGGGCTCGCCAAGCACCAGATTGCGGAGCCACAGCCGGTGCCGCTGGCGCGGGCCCCGGCCATCGCAAGCAGCTCGACGGCCTACCAACGATGGGAGGACGGATCGCATGCCTAACAAGGAAGTCAGGAACAGTGCTGGACCGAAGGCGCGCCGCTGTCGGCTCTGGCCAGAGGATCCGGATGCGCGTCGACGACTGCGCCGCTGGGGGTTTCGCATTCTGGCGATAGCCGATGTGACCATCGGCCTCTCCTACATCGTCTGGAGGTACCGGTCCAGCATCAACCCGGAGGCCCTGTGGTTTGCGCTTCCTCTGGTATTGACCGAGACCTACAGCTACCTCTCCACAGTGGTGTTCTCGTTCATGATGTGGAAGCCGCCTCGCCGGGTTGCTCCACCGCCGCTCGACGACGCGACGGTGGATGTCTTCATTGCAACCTACAACGAGCCGGTTGAGCTGGTGAAGCTCACAGCAGAGGCCGCTGCGAGGATGCGGTGGGAGAACCTCAGCGTGTACATACTGGACGATGGAGCTCGGCCGGCAATGGCAGCCCTGGCAGAGGAGATCGGCTGCGGATACATCGTGCGCGGCGAGGAGTGGGCCGGTAAGGCACGCCACGCCAAGGCCGGCAATGTCAACAACGCACTGCTTCAGACTTCAGGGGAGTTCATACTGCTGCTGGACGCGGACCAGATCCCTGGCCCGGACTTCATCGAGCGCACCATAGGCTACTTCCGTGATCCTCTCCTGGCCTTCGTGCAGACCCCACAGTACTTCTACAACATCCAACCGGGGGATCCGTACGGCTCTGCATCCCCGCTCTTCTACGGTCCTATCCTGCAGGGCATGGACGGCTGGAATGCAGGGTTCCTGTGTGGCTCCAACGCCATGCTGCGCCGGGAGGCTCTCATGCAACTGGGTCTCACGGGCTACGTGGAAGAGATGGAGCAACGAGTCCAGAACGCTCTATCGGGCATGGAGCGAGACCTGGCTCACATCAGGCCGGACACAACCGCACAGCGCTCCGCTCTCGCGTCTGTTGGACAGGCTGTCACCAGGGCTCATCGAGCCCTGAAGGCCGGCGAGCCTCTGGACATCGTGACCGGCATCGTCAGACAGGCCGTGGTGCTGGCTCAGGCCGATGTGGCGCAGGAAGACCTGGCGTCCATCGTCGAAGACCTGCGCGCCATGGCAGCGACGGGCGACGAGACTGCCGGTGAAGCTGGCAAGATCATGGAAGACCAGCTATCCGAGATAGCGCGTGAGATGGTTGGCACCGCCCCTACAGGAGCCGACGCGGTCGGGCTTTCCCGGAAGGCGATAGAGGACTTGGGACTCACCCGCGCTGACGAGGCCATCCCGGTATCCGCTCTGGCGACAATAAGCGTGACCGAGGATTTCGCCACTGCCATGCGTCTGCACGCCATGGGGTGGCACAGCGTCTTCCATCCAGAGATCCTGGCATACGGTCTGGCGCCTGAGGACCTGGGCTCAGCCCTCGTCCAACGACTGCGATGGGCTCAAGGCACGATTCAGGTACTGATACACGAGAACCCACTCTTCAAGAAGGGGCTCAGTTGGCCTCAGAAGATCCAATACCTATCTACGATACTCTCATACTTCAGCGGCTTCTTCAACGTGGTCTACCTTGTCGCACCAGTCGTGTATCTGTTCACCGGCATCAGTCCCGTCGCGGCCTGGTCGACCGAGTTCCTGTTGAGACTACTCCCCTTCTTGATTCTCAACCGAGTGATGTTCAAGTACGTGGCCTGGGGGCTCGACACGCGACGAGGCGAGCAGTTCAATCTGGCACTCTTTCCCATCTGGATACAGGCAGTGCTCAGCGTGGTCACCGGGGCCAAGCTTCAGTTCCAGGTCACACCCAAGCAGCGTCAGTCGGGCAACTACCTCAAGCTGGTGTGGCCACAACTGGCCATCGTTGTGCTCACGGTCGCAGGGATCGCACGAGGCTGGCTGTCAGTGGCAACTGGTGGAAGTCTGGGATTGGATGGTGTGGTGGCGAACACGTTCTGGGGTGGCTACAACATCAGCATGCTGCTACCCATCATTCGAGCGGCCACTTATGAGCCACCCTCCGAATGGGAGGCTCGGCCGCCTGACTTCCTGTTCCCCGACAGACGTTCAACCGGTACGGCAGGCACATGACACACTTCGAGGTGCACGAATGAGTCTGGAGTACAAGACGAAGCAGTTGGCAGACGACGTTACTTTGGTAGAGGTCTCGGGCCGTCTCAACGCGGTGGTGGCCCCCGATCTCAAGGAACAGCTGAAGGCAGCGGCGAAGTCCGGGAACGCCAGGCTGATCGTTGACCTGACCGACGTGTCCTTCATCGACAGCTCGGGTCTGGCAGCTCTGGTATCTGGATTCCGAGCCGCCCGAGAGAGCGGCGGGACCATCAAGCTGGCGGGGCTCAACGAGCAAACCCGCATGGTCTTCAGGATCACCAAGCTGGACCACGTCTTCGAGATCCACCCAGATGCCGAAGATGCTCTCGCCTCGGGTTTCGGGGAGTCCTGATCCGCCTAGTTGGAGACCGGCGCGAGGAATCATCTATGCCGGCACCACAGGCACGGTCTTCGACTGCGGGAGCCTTCGGCTGCCACGAGGCATGCTGGTGCCAGAGCTTGACGGCGTCTCTTGGTAAGAGTGGCCTCACCGAAGCACGAATCCTGGCCCGCGATGGCCCAGCGGGACAGTAGCTTGGTCAACGACGGCGCCAGCCGGTACTCGCATCGCCACGGCGGATCGACGGCCCTGTCCGCCGAACGGGCCTTCAGGTGATGCGCCATTCCGGGGAGACGATGGGGGGGGGGTAGACGCGCTCCGAAAGACGGGTTACATCAGGAAAGGAGGGGAATCGTGGTCGCTGACGGGCTTGACCCATGGACGCGCGTTCTGACAGCACATGGTTTGGCCGCAGATGAGGTGATCTCCGCTCTGCAGAAGGAAATCCGCCGTGGCAACAGCGACAATGCCGCACTGATTGCCTACGAGATGGTCCACACCAGTCCGGAGCTCGAGAAATGCTTATGGGATCGCTTGTCCGTTATCTCCATCGAGGACGTCGGGTTCGGTGAGTTGTCGGCTCCGGTGTTGATCCGGAGCCTGGAGCAACTCTCGCACCGATTCAGACGGCACCAAGCAGATCGCTACCTCTTCGCGATCCAGGCCGTGCGCTACCTGGCGACCCGTCTCAAGGATCGTAGTACCGACGAGATGTACAACTGGATGGCGCACGCGGTCGAGGAGCAGGGATTGCGCCCGGCGATCCCCGACTACGCTCTCGACATGCACACGGCGCGCGGCCGCGCGATGGGCCGGGGGAAGCGCCACTTCCTGGAAGTCGGGGCACAGGTGAGCCCGGAACTGCCCGACCGAGAGAAGAGATACCACGAGCGCCTCAAGGAGATCTGGAAGGACTAGAGACGCGAGAATGGCCCGCGCGTGCGAGGCCCGTGACGATTGCGCGTCCGTCGCCGCAGTCCTTTCGGTCACTGACGGGTGCGTCCCTCATTCCCGCGACAACCCACGGACCGAATTCCGTCGACGGCAACGCTGCAACTGAGAGCAAGATCAGCGCTTTTCGAAGAACCACGGGGACGTGCTCCCTCCGGCAGGGTAGTTCGTCGGCGTGAGTCAGTTTTGCAGCAGCACCGATCTGTGCTATCATTGCCAGGTCTCGTGTCAAGTGGTCCAATCCGAAGGGAGGTGCAGTCATGACTGCAAATGGGATGAAGCACCAGGAAGCCAAGGCAACGGAAGGCTCCCAGAGGTAGTCTCGATCCTCCTGCGTTCTTTCTCTCGATCTCCGCACGACGATTCCTCTGTGAGCCATCAGACGATGTTTCAGCATACGGAGGAATCACACCTTGAATCTAGCGACGCTGGGGTGGAACCCCTTCTTCGACCAGCATTTCAGTCCATTCAGGTCTCAGGGTCTTGCTCCTGCCAGGGTTGTTCGTGAGCATGGCCAATCATACCAGGTTCTATCCGAACGCGGGGAACTCTCCGCCCGGGTGGCCGGCAGGCTGCTCCGCGGCACCCCGATGAGCAGTGATCTGCCCGTAGTGGGCGACTGGGTAGCGATTCAGGCGCGACCAGACGAGGGGAAGGGAACCATACACGCGATCCTCCCCCGAAAGAGCCGGTTCTCCCGCAAGGTTACCCGTAGCAAGAGCGAAGAGCAGATCGTTGCCGCCAACGTGGACACCGTCTTTCTGATGAGTGGCCTGGATGCGGACTTCAATACCCGGCGCATAGAACGCTACCTGGCCCTCGCGTGGGACAGCGGAGCAGACCCCGTGATCGTGCTCAACAAGACGGACGTGTGCGCCGACGTGGAGCGCTGCGTAGCCGAAGTGGAATCCGTAGCCTTCGGCGTGCCGATCCACCCGGTAAGCGCCAAGGAAATGCGCGGCCTGGATGCCCTGCGCCGGTACCTGCTACCCGGCCAGACTATCGCCCTTCTGGGTTCATCCGGCGTGGGGAAGTCGACTCTGCTCAATCGGCTTCTGGGCGCAGAGAGGCAGGCCACCGCCTCGGTCCGCGAGAGCGACTGCAAGGGGAGGCACGTCACCTCGCACAGGGAACTGGTCCTCCTTCCGGGTGGCGGGATGATCATCGACAATCCGGGTATGAGAGAGTTGCAGATGTGGGCGCACGAGGAAGTCCTGGCAGGGACCTTCCAAGACGTGGAGGAGTTGGCCGCACGCTGCCGTTTCAGCGACTGCCTGCACGACAGCGAACCGGGATGCGCGATCCGAGAAGCTCTCGCAAACCGCGTACTCGATCCAGCCCGACTGAGAAGCTACCACAGGCTCCAGAGAGAGATCCGGCACATGGAAGCCCGCCGGGCCGAGAAGGCCCGCCTCGGCGAGAGAGCGAAGAAGCGACAGCGCGAGAAGCGAAACAGAGGCAGGCAACTCCCCAAGGCGAAAGGGTGGATTGAGTGATGAAAGAGCAGCACCCCCTGTGGAATGGCAGCTATCCGCTCTCTTCCGGGTACGATGCCGACTGGGTCTTCCAGAATCAGATGGGACCCAACCCCCTGTGGTTGACGGAGTGGCTGTGTCAGGACATGGGCCTTGGGCCCGGCATGCGCGTCTTGGACCTGGGCTGTGGCAAGGCCTTGTCCAGCATCTTCCTGGCGCGCGAGTTCGGGGTCCAGGTCTGGGCCGACGATCTATGGATCGAGCCCACCGAGAACTGGCAAAGGATAGGCCAAGCTGGGTTGGCGGACTCGGTCTTCCCGATGAACGTGGAAGCGCGGCAGCTCCCCTATGCGGAGGAGTTCTTCGATGCGATTGTCAGCGTGGACTCGTACCAGTACTACGGTACCGACGACCTGTACTTGAACTACATCACCAAGCTGGTCAAACAGGGCGGCCGGCTCGGCATAGCCGTACCGGCCCTGATGCGAGACTTCGATGGCTCAGTCCCGGAGCACCTGGTGCGACGCCAGTCCAACGGAGGCATCTTCTGGGCACAGGAGTGCTGGACTCTCCACACCGCCGAGTGGTGGCGTCACCTCTGGAGACGCACGGATCTGGTGGACATCGAGGTGGCCGAGGCCATGCCCGACGGATGGCGCCTGTGGTTGCAGTGGGAGAAGGCATTACACGAATCGAGTGCACCGAAGCACTTCCCATCCGACGTCGAGACCTTGCAGGAGGACGGTGGCAGGTATCTTGGCTTCGCGCGGATGATCGGTCGGAGAAGAAGCTCCTGAGCGAGCAGGCCGGATCTGTGGAGTCGGCCAAAGCTCACTCCCGGCTGCCCGTCTCGCATCGGTTCGATGGCCAGACACACTCTGGCAAGCCACTCGCTCCACCTGAAGCCCTCTGTGCCGCATGGTTCGCGGGGCAGCCCGCCCGCGGAACGGAGCAGGCCACCGTGGGGCACCCGGGCATTTCGCCTCCAGGTCCCTTTGTCACCCGGGAGCGGTTCCGGGGTTGACTCGAAGCCCACCAGTATGGTATCATGTGATTGAACAGTCATAAACTGGTCGTAGAACCACGTCCTGTGAGCCATTCCCTCTCCATGCATAGCCACTCGCACGACTCGTGACCGTGGTTGTGCCTCGTGTAACGCTGCCGTGATCTGGGTAGCCGGAAGGCTGTACCCGAAGGAGGGATCCCACATGAAGACGCGCGTCGCTGCAATGGCTATCGGAATCGCCATACTGACCCTGGTCCTTTCGCTCTCCGCATCGGCGGTGGAGTCATCTGGACCGAACGGTGTGTCCGCCGAACGCATGGCTCCTGACCTTCCCCGAACGCCGTATCCTGACTCGTGGCCTCCCGCTGAACGGCCTCTGAACGGCTGGACTGAATTGCTACGCGAGGACTTCGAGGGCCGGTTCCCGGATGGCTGGACCACCTCTGGCTGGCCCGACTACAAGTTCTGGAAGCGAGACTGCCGCCACCACGAGGGGAGTTACAGTGCCTGGTGCATAGGCAGATCACTCGCTGACGTGTGGACCCCCTGCGATGCAACCTGCCCAGCGGGACAGTACCCGCACCTGGTTTGGGGACCTTTCAGCCTTGTACAGGCCGCATACGCGGAGGCGCGGTTCTTCTACTGGCTCGACGCGGACCACTCTATGGGCAGTGCGGCAGTCTATGCATCCCTCGACGGCCAGGATTACTACGGCGTGGGCCTGTCCCAAACCACGGAAGACGGATGTCCCGATGGATGGTGCGAGTACGTCTTCGACTTCAGAAACGCGGGCAGCCTGGGCAACATATGCGGAGCACCGGAGGTGTGGCTCAGGTTCGGCTTCAGCAGTCGTTCGGACGGTGAGTATCAGGGACTGTTCGTGGACGACGTACTGATACGCGCATGGGTCGGCGACAACCCCCCAACGCCCACCACAACTCCGACCCTGTGCAAGACGCCGCCATGGCACCCAACTTGCACGCCGACCTTCACCCCAAAGGCGCATGCAACCTGCACCCCAACGTCCACTCCAAGGTCTGCGACCGCAACACCGACGGCCAGCATCACTCCCGGCCCGTCTCCGACCCCGTCCGCGACTTGGGAGGTGCATTCCGTCCTGTACCTGCCGGTGGTCTTCAAGCACTATCCGGAGTAGGTACCACTCGTCGCCCGGTGGTTCCAGAGGATCATCCCTGCCGGAAGCCACGTCGAGGGCCAGTACCAGGACGACCAGGTGAGCGAATCGCCAGGGTGAGCCGGGCGACGCTGACCGCCTGGTTCAGGCTTGGCGTGGCGCATGTGGGAGTCATCGGCAAGAAGACCGGGAGAGCGACTAATGGGCAAGCGCTGGAGGACGCGTCTGAGGCACTTCCTACCGTCGCCGAGGGCGCTGGTCGCCGTGTGGGTTGGACTGGGTCTCATGGTGATGAGCGGGGCGTGCTCATCTTCATCTTCTCCATCCCACTGGTCTACTCCCTCACCAGAGTCCCCGCGGAGTGGCACAGCCTCATCCAGGAGGAGCGAGAGGAACGGGCAGTGGCTGTCATCCACTCCCGAGGGGGTGAGGCGACCTATGAGGAGCTATCCGATGCACTGGGTATCTCCAGGGACGAGGTGGATGCTGTGCTCGTGAAGCTCGTGGAAACCGGGAGGATTGCCGATTGCTGTGAAGTCAAGTGCCGCTGCTTCTACTCGACCACTGCCCTCGAGAAGAAGCAGCGAAGACTGCTGGAGATAGTCAAGGCACGCGGTCAGGTGTCGCTGGAGGAGCTGGCTGCCGAGTTGACAGCCCCACAAGGCCTGGTTAGCGATTGGCTCTACGGATTGGTGCAGCGAGGCACATTCTCGG
>Ga0180431_10010914_pt1 | contig 10031 bp, 14 predicted proteins | sample SS_ome_11_FD_132459 | JGI IMG/M metagenome (GOLD analysis project Ga0180431, IMG submission 132459) | Hypersaline lake sediment archaeal communities from the Salton Sea, California, USA - SS_1_MS_1 metaG | ecosystem: Environmental > Aquatic > Non-marine Saline and Alkaline > Hypersaline >... | reverse complement strand
GCGCGCCAGTTCTTCGCGCCGCAACCTGCGCAGGGTGATATCCTTCGGCGTGATCTTATGAACCTTGAACATCATCCCATGCAGAACGAACAGTTCGTTTCGCATGAACACCCCTGGATCCTTATCTGGGATCGGTTTCGCCTGGGCGATCGCCACCAGGTTGAACTTCACCTGTTTGCGATCAATGCCCTTTTCCGCGCCTTCCTGGGCGTTTCCGGTGCCAGGGGATACATCACCCTTTCCCTGCGCGTTCGCCGCGTGTGCGCCCATTTCGCCCTGTTCCTGGGCATTTTTCGCGGCACTCTTATTCTTTCTGAACCGCTTCAGGATCTTCATCACCCATTTCCTTCATCAGGTTTTCGTACCATTGCCTGTTTTCTTCGATCTTTTCCATCCACCCAGGCATCCGGCGGATCGTTTTCCTGCCTTCGTGTTGCACAGTGATCAGGCGCGATGATGCCGCCTGGTATCCTGCCCGTTCCAGTTTCCGGAACAGGTATGTATCTTCATACTGCCCACCTGGGTTCGGGGGAATCGCGCACCCACCCACTTCTTCCCAGGCGGATCGCAACACGAAGAAGAAGGCACCGAAGTACCTGGGTTCGGGGGAATTCCAGATCACCCCCTGTTCGTTCGGAAACAACATCGCGCATTTCCGGATCGCAGTGAAGTATTCCATCGCATAAGAATCCCAGTGATCGGTGATCACCTGGCAATCATTGTTCACGATCAGTACCACATCAGAAGTGCATGAATTCATACCGGCGTTCCACGCGCGTGCGATGCCCTGGTTCGTATCCCAGGGCAGATACCACTTCGTTTCATCCAGGATATCCGGATAATCATGCAGATTCGCACCGCCGTTTTCCACAATGCGAATCACCGGCGATGCGTCTGCATGTTCCTTCAAGTTCCGGATGCACCGGCGCGTGGATTCAACCAGATCTGGTTCAACCTGCCCACTTTCGGCAGGGTTCAGGTATACTGGCATCACCACATCCATCGGTTTATCCTTCCTTTTTTTCAGGTTCGGTTCCCAGTGCCGCGTTCACTTCATCCGGCGCATCGGTGATCATCTGTTTCATCACATCGCGGAACCATCCGATGCTGTTTTCCAGATCGTTCTGCGCACGCTTCAGTACCTGCGGCGTGGGAATAAACCCCGATCCGATTCCCTTCTTCGTTGCGCCCTGTTGGATCGCCATGATCAATGCCATAACCTTCGCAATGATCCCGATCATGGTTTCCAGGGCATCCAGAAGTTCCTTCAGGCGTTCAACCCCCGTGATCGGGGTTTGCGCAACCTGGGGTTCTTTAGGTTTCGGATCCTGGGGAACCGCTTCCTGGTTCGGTTTGATCTTCGCCATTTCCTGTACCTTCCGTTGTTTCGTGAATCTGGCAGAGAACCGAATCTGCCTTGATCACTGAAAGTTTGCGTTCATCTTCATCTTCCAGGGGGATCTGGTTTTCCGCATACTTGTGCATCAACACCATATCCCCTGCCTGGAACTGAATCGGTTTACGCATCCACCCCGATCCATCTGGTTTCATCACCAGTTCACCTTCACCCACACACAACACAACTGCGTACTGGGAATTTGGTTTCGCAGAATCAGGAATGATGATCCCACCCACCACCTTTTCCTTCGGTTCGATCCGTTCCACCAGAATGTAATCATCGATCGGTTTCAGTATCCGTGCCATTCCTTGCCTTCCTTCTGTTTCTTTGGTTTGTCTGCGCGTTATACCTGCGCCGGTTCCGTTGCCGGATCTTCCACCGGTGCCGATACGGGATCATCAGTTGCCTGTTCATCATACAGATCCAGTTGCAGATCATCGTTCAGATGAACATCATCCCTGGTTCGATGCCCAGGCACCGCACTGTTTCCGGATACCACCAGTTCGTATCCACCACCATCCTTCTGTGGTTTCGGTCTGATGGTTGCAGTTACCGATACTGTTGCCGGTCTGCCGGAATCGAACGCGGCGATGATGGTTTTCGGTGCCAGGCGATCCAGTTCTTCATTCACCCTGGAATACAACCGTTCCGCCGCCCGATCTTCCATGTTGTTCACCGCCTGGGATTCGTTCGTTTTCTTTTTCCCCACTTTGATCACCACCTTTCATTCCATCAGGATCCGGTGATCCTGCCGCGATCGCTTCATCGATCATCGCCAGAACTTCCTGCCGTATCTTCTTCGGCGCATCCCGTTCAATGATCGTGCGGATATCTGTGAACTGTTTCCGCATGAAGGTATTCACATTCCGGATCACTGCGATCCCATCCTGGTTTATGTATAGTGCGATCCCCATACGGCACAGGCGAAGAAGGAAATGCCGATACGCATCTGCCGGTGATGGTGGATCACTATCAGATGCCTTCTTTAGTTCCCGTATCGCCGCCTGTATGCACAGGATCTTTTCGTTCGAATTCATTCCGGTTCCCCTGGTGGGTTGAAGAATCCCGTGGGCGGATCAGGCGGTGATTCACCATCCTGGATCCAGGGCGGAATCTTCCATCCCACCATGTTTGCCATTCGCGCCACCGCGATCCGTTGTTCGCCATGCGAAAGCATACTGAACTGCGCCACAATTCCCTTGATTGCGAACCCGTTCGAACACCAGCGCATCGCCATTCCAGGCGCGCAACACGCTTCATTCATCGTTCTTCCTTTGCGGATCGGAACCAGTTGCGGTGGAAGTTCCGTGTATATCGTAACCTGGGGAATATCCAATGGTTTATCCGGATCCAGGTGGATCGGATCCGCGCCCAGGCTATACGCGCGGATTTCGTGGGATCGATCTTCATCATGCCCTGGTTTGTGCGCCGCCTGTTCGATGAAGCGAAATCCCACCATCAGATTATCGCAGTATTCCATCGGGTTCTTCGGATCCGCAATCTTCATCATGCCACCATCAACCATACCTGGGTGATCACATCAGGCGTGGATATCTGATCGTTTTGAGGTTCGATGATGTGAAGCACTTCATCATCCGTGATCACCCAGTTCTGCGCGTGTGCTTCGGGCAGTAATCCCCAGATGATCCCGAAGGCAAAGGGCGCGCGGCGCGCACCTTCCGCGTATGCCGCCAGGATGAAATCGCTTTTCAGGGTGTGCGCGAAATCATCGCAATCATTGATTTCGGAAATATACTTCCGGCGATCCACTTCACTGTACCGCAGGATTTCTTCCACATCCCCCAAAGGCGGCAGGAAGTATTCCACATCCGGCAGGTGAACGCAGTTGATCATGCCCATCCGATCGCCCAGGGCATCCGTGATGATCTTTTCCACCTGTTCGGCAGTGCGGTATTGTTTGTTTTCCGGCGTGCCTGGTTTCGCAGTGGGGAACCTGCGCGGTGCCACCGGTTGTGTGGGTTGTTCTTCAGTTTCCGGCGCAGTTGCGCCCGTTTCCGGATTGTAATCCTTCGGATCCATGATCATTTCCTTTCACGTTTCGGTGTGCAGTTCCAGTATATCGGTTCGCCCACGCGGATCTGGTGTTCCGCTTCCAGGCGATACCGTTCTTCATCCGATATCAGATCAGGAAGTTTCAGATCCTTCGGATCCACTTCCATCATCGGTGCCGGTATCATCAGCTTCAGTATCATCAGTGCCAGATATATCATCGGTTGCCTTTCGGATTGCGGCGGCGCAGGTTTCCATGTTCGCACATTTACCGGCGGCGAACCACCCGTTCCCCATCAGATCCAGATCACCGGCAGGGAACCCGTTGTATTCGAATTTGAAATGCCCAGGTTCAATCAAGATCGAATGCCCCTGGTGCGTAGTGTGCGTCACCACTTCCAGGGTTGCATTGATCACCACTTCCCATTCACCGAAATCCCAGTGCCATACCTTGTCCTTGATCGGCATATCGCCGGATTGTTTACACCACCCCATGATCGCTTCCAGTAACTGCGGCAGTGCGTGTTCGATATCTTCCTGGATCGCTTCCTTCCACTGTGTTCTTCGTTCTTCGTTCATATCCGAACCCCCATCATATCTGCCCATACCTGTTTCGCTTCATCCCGTTTCATCGCGCCGAAATCCACCAGTTCCATCACTTCGATTTCAATCCTGGGCGTTGTGCCATACAGTTTCTTCACGGTTGTATCCACCACCAGAGCATCATCACGAAACCAGATCCCTGTTAATGCGTCTTCATATAGCTTCAGGATGTTCGTGGAATCAGGTTTCACCCGTGGGCGGATCCATCCCGTGCGCATGAATTCCAGTTTCCACTGGGGTGTGTGTTTCGGGATCGGCAGGTATGCCGTGATCTTCAATGCGCAGGGATTCTGGAAGGGAACCGGCGGTGCCTTTTCCTGCACGATCTGCCTGATCGCGCGCTTATCCTTGCCCTGGGGATCGTACATCATCGCAAACTTCTTCGGGATGAAGATCCAGGCACCGCACTGCGAACACTTCACGCTTTCAGTTTGATGCGCCGCCTTCTGTATGGTTGCCCTGGGCATCTGGAACCCCTTCGGGTTTCCCCTGATTTCGATCGTTTCCTTCATCATCTGTTTCCCCTTTCCGTTTCCGTATATACATCGTTGGATACAGGGTTTTCCCACCTGGTATCCGCAACCTGCCGCATCGGGTGCAGTAATACGCCACCCCTGATGCCATCGCCAGGGTGCGTTCCGATGCACTGCCACCAGGGTTTCGGTGATTGCATCTTCGTGCCATTGTCCCATCCTTTCAGAAGTCTATTTCCACAACAGGTTCCGATTTCGGGAACCGCTTCCGCACCAGGGGGAAGGTATACAGATCATCCAGATCCGTGAATTCCGCCTGATCATCCACCCCCGATCTGCATTCCGCATTAAATTCCACCAGTACAGGGCGATCAGGAACACCAGGGATCACCACCTGTTTCTTCAAGCGAATGCGGATACACCGATCCGCATATCGTTCCGAATAGATCACCCCACCTTCCACGCGATATCCGATCTGCGCATCATCCAGGCACCGGAAGATCCATCCTGGTTTCCTTTCCTTGTGATGATACCTGGCGAAGGCGCAATCACATACCACCATGCTTTCGCGCGCATCCAGTTCCGTGATCGTTCCGATCTCTGGGCGATCGGGTTCGAAGTAATCGATCCAGGGGATCGTGTGTATTCCAAACACTTCGCGGATGCGCAACCATCCTTTCGCGCACCCCTTTTCGCAGGTCTGGGTTTTATGATACGAACCAGGTGCCACATAGGGAAGTTTGTGTTCGCCTTCGTGAAGATCCAGGAAATCTTCTACCATCGGAAGTTTCCGGTATGCCTTCCTGTACAGGATTTCCTTGCATATCTTATAAAACCGCAGTGGTGGGATCTTGCCGTGCAGAAGGATTGCGAAATTCTTGATCTGCGATTCATCATACTTCACGCCCTTCGTATCTTCGATGAACTGGATCCCCTTCCGGAACATTTCGATCCACTGTTCATCATCGTGCGCGCGTTGTTCCGCAGGATCCCTGAACATATCCGCCGGATCCCTGTATCCGATATCTTCCTGGGGTGAATCCTTATCCATCAGGATTTCCTTTCAATACATCGTTCAGGTTCTGGAACCGTTCATCCTGGTTTGGATCGCCACCGCCGTTCTGTATCCGTGATTCCGCCACATCGCGCAGGGGTTGCAGTACCTTCCAGATCGGCGAATCATTCAATCCCTTGTGCCGGTTGATCTGTTGACATATTTCGATCACATCCACCCCTGCCGCCAGGAAGGGATCGATGAACCGTTTCGATGTGGGATACCCCATGCCGTTCGGGAATCGTTTCCAATAAGTCAACCAGGCGATCGCGGCATCGCGGTTTGCGATATCCATCAAATCCGGCAACACCAGGAATGGAGTCAATCGCCGGTTCCCTGGTTCCCCGTATTCGATCGCACCTGATGGATGCAACTGAATATCCAGTTTGTCCAAGATCCGTTGCAACCCAGGATCCACCGAAGGGCGTTCTGGTTCCGGCGGTTCGGGTTCTGGTTCCGGCTGTTTCACTTCCAACATGCCATGTTTCTTCATCGTTCTTCGCCGCCTATCGGATGCCAATTCAAACCAGTTCAGGCACCGGATCATCAGGGATTCAACCCCGATGTGGATCCGGAACCGTAGAGCCGGATCTTCATTCGGATCAGGGTGTTCCGGAAAACATCCACGCATATGGATAATCATATCCATCATTGCCTTCCTGTTCATTCCGAACAGTTCGCGCGCCTTCATCCAGGTGATATCGATCATTCCTATTTCATTCGATTCCGCGATCAGTAAAATCACAGTTGCCAGGAAACCCATGAACTGCAACCCACCGGCGCGAACACCTGGATCCTGAAGGATGCGAACCGGCAACTTTACATGCCGCATCACTTCCCCCAGGTGCTAGTCAACAGGTTTCGGTTCTTCCTTGCCTTCCAGGGCGCGCAGGTTCAATCGCCACTGTGTATACCCTGCCTTCGCAGGTGTGATTCGTTCTGGTTGCGGTGCGATTTCCACCGGTTTGTTTACGAATTCGAAATCAGTTCCCAGGAACCCATGTTCAATGCCGCGCAGTTTCGTTTTCAGGAAATCCCAGTTCTTCTTATAGGCATCGCGCGCTTCCTTTGTGGCGTGTGCGATCTTCGCCGCTTCCAGAACATCGGGATCATCCAGGATCGCCGCCGGATCGAACACCTTATCCGCGAAACAGATGTTGCGGAAAGGGCAAACCTTGCCGCAGATATCTGCATTGTATGTGATCGGTTCCGGATACGTTCCCGTTTGCACATACTTATTCACCCGAACTGCCCGTGCCTTGATTTCATCGATCAGTTCTTCATCCGGATACATCGGGATGTACTTTTCCGCCAGGGATGATTTATTCAGAAGTACCATGATCAACCAGGGTTCGTTTGTAAGGTGCAGGTATGTTTGCCCTTGCGCCGCCCACCGCATATGGAAGGCATTATCGAAGAACTTCCGCCACCCATCTTCATGTTCCTGGTACTTCTCCCATAGAATCGGATGAACTGATTTCACTTCGAAGGGCAGGATCCGATCGGTTTTCGCCCGTGGTGGGCGGATCCCGATCCTTCCTTCCAGGGTGCCGGTGATGTTCAGTTCCCGATCTTCCAGGGGTTGCTGTTCATCGTATATCCGCCACCTTCCGCGCGCCTTTGCGATCCAGTTCCGTTCCATGTTCTGCCCGATCTCGAAGATCCGCAACAGTCTGGAATCGGGTGGGATCGCCAGGTGCATATCCAGGCGGTTTCGAACATGGTGCAGATCACAGGGCAACCCGATCCCCGATGCACGGTTCGCCTTTTCATTGTGCTTCGGGCGTGCTTTGTACAGGGAATCCATTCCATCGTGCATCAGTTTGATGATTTCCGCCGGTTCGATCTTCAACTTTCCCATCTTCCCATCCTTTCCGGTTTGGTTCGCTTATTTCAGTTTCGACAGTGCCATATCCTTCATCGCCTGGCGCAGGGATTCCAGATCTTGATTCCGCACTTCCGAAAGTTTTTCGAATCCCAGTTCCCCCAGGATCTTCTTCATTTCATCATCAGTGATGTTGTTCTTCTTCTGTGCAAGCATGATCGCGGTGCGCCGTTCACCATTGATCGGATCGGTGGGTTTCGCTTCCGTGGGTGGATCTTCCGGTGCCGGTTCGTTCTTCGGTTTCTGTGCCGGTTCCTTCTTCGGTTCCTTCTTCTGCCCTTGCTTCTTCTGTGTGCCGCCCTGGGATCCCCTGGATCCACCGCCCTGCCCGTATCCTGATTTCGATTCGAACTTGTATCCAGGGATCTTCTTCACATCCACACCGGCGTTTTCCAGTTCTTCGATCGTGAAGGAAGTCAAGCCCACGCCCTTCCGCACTGCGGATTTCTCTGCGTATGTAAGGGCGGCGGTGCGAACATCCTGTTCTTCGATATCCGCCAGATCCTTCAGCTTCGTTCCGGTTTTCACGTTGCGCCCACCCTTGTTTTCCCAGGTGGAAACCTTGCCGAAGAACTTGTGGCGCGATGTGATCATTGCTGAACCTTCGAATACCCTTCCATCGGCGCGCGTGAAGGTTGCGAATGCTTCATACCCATACCACTTGCCCTGTTCATCTTGCCCTTCGTTCTTCTTCACCAGTGGGAACCCCTGGGCATCGCGCGGATATGTGATCTGCCCACCGATCAGATTCACGATCTTGTAATATCCCCGTTTCGTAAGGGAAATCACCTGTTTGTTTCCGGTTCCCAGGGCAACCAGATCCGTAAGGGGATTCATCATCTTCGTGATGATCATGTGAAGTTTGTTGATGAAGTCCAACCCCACTTCGATCCGCGCCAGATACGCATCCGGATCCGCCGGTATGAAATCCGTGCCTGGCACCATTGCCGTTTCTTCTGCCGCCGTTTCGATCATTCCATCGGTGATCAATTCACGATCATCTGTTTCTGGCATTGTTCCGTTCCTTTCCTGTGTTTATGGTTTTATCCACGGCACGATCCGGAACACATAATCCCTTCCGCGAAATCGTGCTTCATGCGTATATGGAAAAACACCGCAGATCCGATTGATCGGCAGTGTTCCCTTTCGCAATGCGTGTTCCAGGCGTTTGATTTGTCTGGGTGTTGCATCTTCTGTGATCATCGCCATACTATTCATCCCCCAAAGCGCGCGCGGTTTCCCGTAACTGTTCGATGTATTCGGTTTCCTGTTCCACGGTTTGCCGCATCTGATCTGCGTTCATGTACTTCTTCGTTTCCTTCATCACCAGATCGATCAGGGTTCGCGGATCCAGGGCATCCAGTTCCCAACATTCATTGCCGTGTTCGGCGATATATCCGCCACTGCGTGTATCGGTGATCTTCGTGGGGTTCGGGGGTGGGTTGTATTGCCGCACCTGATCCATGTTCAGTGCCACCCGATCCACCTTGATTTCCCTGCCGGTGAACAGTTCCAGGCGTTCGCGGATATCCCTTGACATATCAATGCCCGATGGATCGTGATCGCCCAGGTGAATGATCACAGGAACTTGATCGGCATTCAGATATCGGATCAACCGTTGCGCCGCTTGCCACATCGCGGATTGCGAAGTATATCCACGGCAACTGAAGAACGATACATCCAGTGCTTTGCAGGGTTTCGATATCACTTCAACCAGGGCATCCTTTTCGATCCACACTTCCACACGATGCCCTTGATTCGCCCACCGATCCAACATGAAACTATCGGCGCACGCATCGATGATTTCCTGGGGATCCTTCCAGTGGGAATTCTTTTCCAGTTCACGGGTGCGATCCACGATACTGTTCCAATCGATCAACCCTGCCAGGCGCGCATCACTGATGATACCCCCCAGGCGTTTGTATTCCGATTGAAGATTCCTGATCTTATCCCTGGAAACAAACTGATAGTACAACTGGCGCAGTGTTAGATTCAAACCCTGCGCCGCGTATTCCTGGATGATCGTGTTCGCAATGCTGATCAGATCCAGGGTGGATTCATTGAATCGTTTCGATATGTATTCAATCTTCGGCATGTTCTGTTCCCCTTTCGAAATATGGGGATCGCCTGGTGCGCGCATTGAAGGGATACCCGAATATCCCAGGGGAACAGTGGCGCACCAGGCAATCGCCCGAATTCATAATACTATCCCAAACTGTGCCAGGTTCGAAGGTTTATCGAAGTATCCTGCCGGAAGGGTGCAATCGCACGCTTCACACACCAGGATCTTCTTCGGCAACCGCTTCAGAAGATACTTGATCCGCGCCCGTGGGTTCGGGTTCTTCACCACCGAATGCGTGGTCACCACTGGGTGATGCGGATGCTTCTTCGTGTTCTTCGGCATTTCCTTTCGGCATATCATGCACATCATTGTTCTGTTCCCCTTTCGTTTCTTCCACACCGAACTGTTCGGGTTTCGGTGATTCCGGATGCGGAACCCCGAATTGCACCGGCATCTGTTTCGCTTTTTCCTTCTGTTTTACGATCACCGGCGTGATGCCGCGATCGATCAGCTTCTGCAATTCATCTTCGGTTTCATCGCCCTTC
>Ga0180431_10010911_pt1 | contig 10033 bp, 11 predicted proteins | sample SS_ome_11_FD_132459 | JGI IMG/M metagenome (GOLD analysis project Ga0180431, IMG submission 132459) | Hypersaline lake sediment archaeal communities from the Salton Sea, California, USA - SS_1_MS_1 metaG | ecosystem: Environmental > Aquatic > Non-marine Saline and Alkaline > Hypersaline >... | reverse complement strand
CACCGTCGCCAACTACGACGCTTCCGGGTATTCCACATCGAGGGAGTACGCGCAGGTCACTGAAGGGGTCGAGTCGGCTACCACATCCGGTCCCTGGCTGACGAAGTCGCAGAAGCTGGTGCTTGACCTGTTCCGGCCTGGTGTTCGTTCTATCGGGATGGTCAGCGAGGCCGGCGAATGAACAACATCACCTTCAAAAAGAACAATGCTGGGTTTCGGGATGTCCGATACCGGAGGGAAACGCAGCAGATGCTTGAAGCTGTCGCCCGTACCGTCGCAGATACGGCCAACAGCACGTTCAAGCCGTCTGGTCGTTCGGATCGCGGCTATCAGGTGTTTTCCTATGCTGGTGCCCGTAAGCCTTACGGTCGTTGGCGCACAGGTGTTGTTGCGGTGGGTCCGCACGCTAATCGCCATAACGCAGTGCATAACACGTTGGTCAGGGCGTTGGGGTGACGATTTACCTGCCGCCGAAGCCGGCGGTGAAAACTGCTATCACGATTTTGGCGGAAGCGTTCGGCGTGTATGCGTTGGTGTCGGCGAGGATGCCGAAGCAGCGTCCGATCCGTTTTGTTCGGGTTACGCGGGTTGGCGGTCAGCAGGATAATCCGGTCACGGATGTGGCTCGGCTGTTGGTTGAGTGTTTCGGCCCTGATGTGGAGACGGTGGAGGCGATGTCTGCGACTGCGCGGACGGCGTTCAGGAACGCTATTTCCACGAATGTTGACGATGTGTGGGTGCGTGATTGGTCCGGTGAGCAAGGGCCGGTTGATTTTCCGCACCCTGACATCCTCGATATGGAGCGTTGGCAGTTTCAGGGGAACTTGTCTTTGTCGACGACAACGTATGCCCCTTATCTGGGTTCATAACTGAAGAACAACCTCATACACAATTTCATACACATCACCCATTCAGGCCCGTCCCGGACGCCTGGAAGGGGCAACTGTAATGACTGATTCGACTTTGGTGTGGGCTCCGACCCGCCCGGATTCCGGTGGTGTTTTCTTCCGGGCTCCGTTGGGCACTCCACTTCCGACTGATGCGATGTCTCCGCTGAACGGACTGTTCATGGATCACGGATGGTTGGGTGAGGAGGGCATCACTCTTACTGTGGAGCGGGACATCCAGAAGCACTACGCTTTCGGTTCTGATCTGGTGAAAACCACGCAGGGAACTTATAGCGAAAGCCTTCAGCTGTCGCTGCTGGAGTCCGACCCGGACGTGTTGGAGACCGTGTTCGGCCCGAATGTCACTTTGGGTGTTGATGGTGGCGGTAACCGCACCATCGCCATCGAGCATTCGTCTGCGATGCGCCCCCGCTCGGCGTTCGTGGTTCACACGGTGGACGGTTCTAAGGTTCGCCGGCTGTGCATCGCCGAGGGCATGGTCGTGGATTTGGCCGACGTGAACTATGTGAACTCCGATCTGCTGAAGTACACCATCACCATTGACTGCTACAAGCCTGCTGATGGCAGCGAAGCGGTCATGGAGTACATCTCCGATGTTGGTTCTGCGGCAGGTTCGTAACGAGGCTCCCCGGTTGGGTGGTGTCTTGGGACGGGCCTGCCACCCAACCGGGGTTACAACGAAAAGGTTTGTCCCACAGTTAACATGAGAAAGGCCCGTCCCCACATGAAACCCATCATTGGTGCTAATCATCGTTCTGCCCGTATCGAGATCGTGTTGCCGGTGGATGCTTCCGGCGAGTACGCATTCGATGAGGAAGGTAAACCTGTTAAGGGTAAAACCCCGGTGACGTTCACCGTTCCGAGGTTCGATTGCATGACCCGCCCAGAGTTCAAAGCGTTGAATAAGGCGTTGGCGGCGATTGATGAGATGAAAGACGATGACGGTAACCCTTTGGATGCCCAGGATCGTGGCATCGAGGTGGTGTTGGCGATGCTGAAACCGTTTGTGTCGGAGTCGGATCTGGCGGTGGTTGGTGGTTTGCATCTGTTTGAGTTGGAGCAGATCGCGGAGCGTATCCAAGAGGGTTCGACCATCACTGTGGGGGAATTAGTGGCCTCGACCAGCTCCTAGAGGAGTTCGGCGGGGCCGTCAACTATGACTTGATGACGAAGCTTCATGTCCGGGTTGACGATATCGGCCCGGATTTCAGCTGGAATGATTTGCGGGACTTTGTGTCGCATCTTCCTCCGTCTGGGGATTCGGCGTTGTTTCGTGTTCAGAATCCGAAGTCGTGGTGGTGGACACCGGAGATTGATTTCATTGCCGCGGTGTTGACGGCTACTCAGTGGGGGAATTGGCAGCGGGGCGGTGGTCGGGGCGATAAGCCGAAGGCGGTGAAACGTCCGAAGGAGAAGCCGCGGACGCGGGTGAAGGTTGATCCGAAGTCTGCCGATGATTTAGCGGAGAAGAGACGGAAGTTGGTTCAAAAAATGGAAGGTAGGGCCGGTGGCAACTGAACTGGGTACTGCCTACGTTTCCATCGTCGGTGAGACTTCCAAGCTTGAGGACAGCATCAAGTCGGCTTTGAAGGGCGGCGGGAAGCAAGCCGATATCGCGGGTAAGGATATCGGTTCCCGAATCTCGAAGTCGGCGTCGAAGGCCATGAAGGATGGGTGGCGTCCCGGCCAGGACATCATGGCCGGTATCCCGAACACTAAGCTGGACCGGATCGGTGCCCGTATGGGCCAGGTGATCGGTAAGGGTGTTGCCGGCGGGTTGAAGGCGAAGCAGGCTGGCGCGGAGTTCGCGAACAGTTTCTCGTCGGGTGCGGGCAGTGTCGGTATCGGCAAGATCGTGTCGAGTTGGCGCGGCCAGTTGTCTGGTGGTGCGCTCAACAATTTGGGGATGCTGGCCGGGAAGGCGTTTTCGGCGGGGTTGACTGCCGCTGTCGGTGTGGGTGTTGCCGGGGCTGGTTTGGCGTTAACTAAAGGGTTTAACCGGCTCGTCACACTGGACACGGCGGAGTTCAAGCTGAGGGGGTTGGGGAAGTCCACCGAAGAGATCAAAGACATCGTGAAAACGGTGACCGATTCGGTGACCGGGACACCGTTCGCGTTGGATCAGGCATTCGCAGTTGCCACGCAGGCTATTGGCGCCGAAGTCAAAGACATTAAACGGTTTATGACCGATGTCGCTGACGCGGCGGGGTTCGCGGGGGTGGGCATTGACCGGATGGGTTTGATTTTCAACCAGATTCAGGCCAAGGGCAAGCTGACCGGCGAAGAGATGATGCAGCTCATGGAGGCGGGCATCCCGGCGAAGTCGTGGATTCAGAAGTCGTTCGATCTAACTTCCGAACAGTTTGAACAGATGCAAAAAGACAGCGAACTCACGCTGGAGATGCTGCAAAAGTCCATCGAGGACAATGCCGGCGGCATGGCAACCAAGCTGGGCGAAACCCTTCAGGGCTCCATCGACAACATGCAAACGTCGATAGCGAGGCTCGGCGCGAACTTTCTGTCTGCGGTGTTCGGTGGCGCCGAGGGTGAAACCGAAGGCATGAAAGATGCCGTTCAGAAGATCACCGAATATTTGAACAAGATGAGCGACTGGGTTAACACCCATCGGGACGATATCCGGGAGTTCTTCACTAACGCTGTCAATGCCGCTAAGGGCTTGGTCAGTGTGTTGGGTGAGATACTTGGTTTCCTGAAAGAGCATCCTGCCGCGATTGAGGCGGTGGTGGTGGCGTTCGTGGCGTGGAAGTCGATCACGGGTATCGCTGCGGTGGCGACCGCCATCTCGGGGTTGAATGTGGCGTTGGGTTCCACTGCGGCGTTGGCGACGGCGGCGTATGGGCCGCTGGCGGCGATAGCGGCGATTGTCGCGGGTGGTGCTATCGGTGCGGCGACGTTGGAAAATGCGATCAACGAGATGGGTGCCGGTTCTGAGGGCGGCCAGAACGCTTTGAATCAGGCGACCGCACCGGGTATGGGGGTTCCGGGTGCGTCACGCGACCCGATTTTCCAGCCTGATCCGGTAGGTCCGAACATTTTCGGTGGCCAGAGCGCCGCTCCGGGCGCTTCCCGTCAGCGCCGGGGGCTTCCCCCGTTGTCGGTTGGTGGTGGCGGTTCTTTCGACAGCTCATTCGTTCCGGGGACTGCGGGGCGCGGCTATTTCAATTCCGGTGCAGCATCGCAATATTTGGACCGGCAGACCGTTGATGCATCGTTGTTGTCGCGGGTTCCGTCGGGCACCTATTCGCAAACCCAGGCAGCTGATCTGACACAGGGGCTGGCTGACTGTTCGAGTGCTGTCGAAGACCTTGTGAATTTGATGGACGGCATGCCGACGGCGGGCCGTTCCATGTCTACGGGTAACGCGGCGCAGTGGTTGACATCCCGCGGTTTTATGCCGGGAACGCAGGCTGGCGCATTCAATGTGGGGTTCAACAGCAGCCACATGCAGGCCACCCTGCCGGGTGGGACACCGTTCAACTGGGGCAGTAATGCTGCGGCAGCTCGGGGTGGTGTCGGCGGGACTGGTGCGTTTGATCCGGCTTTCACGCAACACTATTACCGCCCGTTCGGTAAGGGCGGGAAGGTGTCGGGTCCGGGGTCGGGCACATCGGATTCAATTCCGGCGCGGCTGTCTAACGGTGAGCATGTTCTGTCGTCTAAAGATGTGAAGGCGATGGGCGGGCAAAGCTCGGTGTACGGCTTCCGGAAGGCGTTGCATTTCGCCCGGGGTGGCGCTGTCCGCCCGTTGGAAGATATGCGAACTGCGGGTGCGATACCTGCTGCTGCCGGGTCTACCGCGAAGGCCGGCGAGTCATCCATTGCAAGTGCGATTGATATGGGTGGCGAGTTCGTCAACGGGCTGATTGATCAGGCGGCGTCCGCTGCGGCCACCGCAGCGTCGGCTGCGGTGGCCGGCGGGACGATGGGTGCTGGTGCGGTGGGCGGCTCCCAAGCAGCCGGTGCGGCAACACAGTTCGCTATCGGCATGGGTACGAACGCGGCGAAACGTGGCGTCACCTACGGCTTCGACATGCTTGGAATCGGCGCGGATTCCATTCTGCAACAGATCACACCGTTCGGGCAGCCCCGATGGTTGAGCCAGGACTACACCGGGTTCATGCCGCAGCAGGCCATCACGGGGGCGTTGGGTGAACTGATGTCCGGTGGCGCCCAGCAGGCTTTGGGGCAGGTTGATCCGAACACGATGCAGCATGGCACGGGGATGGGCGGCAACCCCGGACCTATCGACAATCTGGTGGGCAGCATTGACACCCAGGCCGGGGTGATGGGTGGGGCTCCGGGTCCGGGAATGTTTGAGAACAGTGCGAACAGCTTCCTGTCCACGGAGCTGGCCGCGCCGGAAGCTCCCGCGCCGAACGCGCAGCCGATCTTCAAGGTGGACAACATTTACACATCCGACGCGGAGGGTGTTGGCCGCGAGTTGACGAAACGAGGCAGGTTGCAGCAGATGCAATACACGGGAAGGCCAGGCCCCTAAAGATGGCTGATCCGGGAATCATCGCTATCCGTGTCCGCCGCGGCGACACCGTCTTCCATGTTCATGGTGACCAGGCCGGCGCGGAAGGTGTGTGGCTCGCTAAAGGGCAGGTTGAGGGAATTTACGACGCACCCATCAAGTCGACGTGGAAAACGGGGGCGTTCCAGACTGGTGCGACCCAGCGGGCCATTAAGCATCTCCACCGTGACATGGAGTTGGGTTTCCACATCGTGAACACCGATGTGGATGCGGTGGCGAACACCTTTGAGTGGAACGAGAGCCTGTTCAGGCAGATTTTCTTCTACGAGGCTGATCAGTGGTCTACGAGTCCGAAAAACACCACCATTGAGGTGGTTACGGAAATGTCGGGGACACGCAAAATTGATGTGCTGATGTATGAGCAGCCCGATTTCGCTGCCGATGTTGATCCGTTGCGTCAGCAGTTCGGGAACCTGATCATGAAGCTTCGTGCCGGACAGCCGCACTGGTATGAGGATGACATTGTGTCGGAGTTCACGTCCACGGCCACGTCGGCGTCGGGAACAGTGACGGTGTCGAATCCCACCGACAACGTGATGTGGCACAAATGGATTCTGACCCCGGCGCATACGTCCGGTTCGGCCATTTGGACGCTACCTGATTTTGAGTGGGTGGGAGATCCGGGTGAACGTGTCCCGGGTGGGGCTCAGGGTTCCCGCTACATCAACGACATCACCGTCACTGAAGCGAACGGCGGAGCGGTGATTGACCTGGACCGCCAGGAGTTGATGTACCGGGATTTGAACAACACCAACATTTTGGGGCAGATGGGTGCGGCGAAAGTGTTCACTTTCCCCATCCCGCCTTACACCCCGGAGTTCGAGCTGCCAGTGTCCTATAAGGGCGCTACCGGTGGGGCGACCTGCCAACTGGTGATGCCCCGCCGATGGTCGAGGCCGTACGGGTTGGAAGCCGTCACCGTGTTGAACACCGGTTCCCCGAAGGACTTCACGCAACGGTTCTCCGTCCCCGGCTCCTACAGTTACAAGATTCCGACGTGGGCTGAACGGGTCGACATTGTGTGTGTCGGCGGCGGCGGCGGCGGTGAGGGCGGCGGGATCGCTGTCACCGGCTCTGGTGGCGCGGCAGCAGACTGGTCGTACCGCACCCTTGTCCGAGGCGTGGACATCCCGTGGGACACCTACTACATCGCCGGCGTTGTCGGTGCCGGTGGGCGTGGCGGGCGCGGTGTGGAAGCGTTCGTTATCGGCGACCTGTTCGGCGGCATTGATGGCGAAGACGGTCAGGCGTCCACCGCTGTCGGCTCAGGCATGGCGACGGTGGAATCGGCTGGCGGAGTCGGCGGGAAACTCCTGCCAACTGTGTTCGGTGAAGGTGTGGACGATTTGGTGTTCAACGGGAAAACGTATCCCGGTTGCGGACCTGAATACACTCCGGGCAATCCGGGGAACCATCCCGGTGGTGGCGGTGCGGGCGGCTGGCCGTTGGTAGGGCGGGCCGGTGACGGTGGTGACGGCCAGGTGTGGATTCGTGCCTATGGGTGGGCTGGTTCATGACCGCGACACCGCAGGAAGTGTGGGCGGCCACGCGGGAGCAGAAACTTGCCGAGGAGAAAATCCGGCGGGAACAGCCAGTCGGGAAACTGTGGGACGCCGAATGGAATTTGCAACACCTACTCGGGTCTGAGTATTCAGCGCAGGTGTCGTGGGTCAGTAACGACACCGGGCCGGGGCAGATCGAGTTCCCGTTCGATTCGCCGGCAGCGCAGTGGATTTACGACTATCAGGGCCGACTGGACCGGGGTGAAGGCAGAACGGTCGGAATCAGCATCGACTATTGCGGGGCCCGCTGGTCGGGCATCTTGGATAAGTTCGCCGTCGAACAAAGAGAGGACGGTGATCTGGTGCTCGTAGTGGACTTTGTCCACGATTACGAGCACTTGTAGTGAAATGGTATTCCGTTTGGTCAAATCCGCTGCTTCCAGCGGCCCTGCAAATACCCAGGGCGTGGCTCCTCGCCGGCCCTGTCACATGGGTGTTGCGGCTCACCCTGTTCATGCAGATTTGGCGGGAACATAACCCGTTCCTGACATGGCCTGATGACCCAATGGATTTGGAGAACTGGGTCACGATGGGGTTGGACATGTCCGACTGGCACATCGTGGTCAAACCCGAAAGCTTCCTAGACGCGATGGCATCCGGGGTGGTGTGGTCGGTGGCGTCGTCCCGCTGGGACAACTATCACGACATGGCGCACTATATGCTGGAAGATTCCGAGATCAGCGTCACGTGTACCCGCTACCTTCCCGGCGACGATCTGCCGTGGGAGGGCGCGAACCTGCGCTACGGAACCCTTGTCATCGACTTCGTCGACAAGTCCGGGGTGATGATCGGCACCTCCTATGGCGGCTCAATTTTCGATGGGTTGGCTCGCACCGCTATCGAATTCGCCGACGATTTTCTGGATTCCACGCAGGAAGCTGTTTCCGACGCGGACACCCCGGTCGACTATTTCACTATCGGGAAAAGGTTCACAGACCCGACGAAACCGTATGTCATCTTCTATGAGGGTGATACGTCGCCGATTCAAACGTCGTCGTGGATTTACTCACCGTCTAAGGGCGTTCAGATCGAAGTGGGCGGACATTCGATGCCTGGCGTGGTCTGCGCCCTCCGGGTAACCCCCGGGGGGCGCAGGCCACACCGGCATCCTAAAAAGCGAACGAAGCGATTTCGGCGACCATCCAGGCCGTCGGGGACATACTCGGAAATTTGATTCAGCTCGGTTCACTCGGCGGTACCATAGACACCCTCGTCGCACCACTCTATGAAGACACGATCCTGGCTTGGCAGAACTACACCTCCAACCAGCGTTCCATCAACACCGGTTGGGACAGACTGTTCTCCTACTTCCAAGACGGCGCCGGCAAGGCGTACACCATCTCGTCCCTGATCGTTCTGCGTGCGGGGATGTGGGCCACGAAAACGGTGGTGTCGTGGAAAGTGTCCGTCGCTGACGGGCAACCGTACATGGTCGGAGACAACGGCGTAGGGCATTTCTTCCTTGATGACCGTGTAGGGCTGGTTTTGAAGGGCGACAGCCGAATCCACATGGATCGGTGCCGCCGACTGGACTTGGCGTGGGGTCCGGACGAACCAGCCGAATGGACAGTGAATATCGGCGACGAACGAATCTGGCAAGACCCCGCGCAGCGGGCTCTGGGCCGCATCGAACGGCTGATCGCCGGAATGCACAATTTAGGAGTTTGGTAGCGAATGCCTGACACGCCCATCCCGAAAGATTTCAAGAAGTTCCCCCACGATTTTCCCACTAGGGAGAACTGCGACCCCAACAACCCGTATCAAGCTTTTCTGTGGATGTTGGTGGCGATGCCCTACATGAAGGGGGCGCAGCTGGTTTTGCCGGTGGACTATTTGCAGTTCGTGTCGAAACGGTTGTGGGACTGCGGTGTCCGTCCGGTAGAAGATCCGGTGATTAAGTATCAGAAGCCGCTGTCGACTGACCCGAATTGGTTGACCTCTCCTGGTTCGTGGGTGGATGTTGATGCGCCGGATCGTGATCCGCGCCGGCCTGCGGAGAAGGCGGTGGACTCTTTGATCAGTCAGCAGCAGGCGGAGTTGATGAAGGAGTTGTGGCGTCGGATGTCTCCGGAGCAGCGGAAGATGCTGTCGGAGGATGAGCAGTGACGTATCCGGTTGGTACGACACCGGACGACGCCTACAGCGGCACTGGTGGCTTCGCTGATTACGCGGCGACCACGGAGGAAGAGTGGGAGGAGTCGATCACTTCCACCACCGCAACTCCGTGGGGTGACGCGGGTTTGTTGGGGGCGTTGTTCGCCGGGTTGTCTTCGGGGAAACCGTTCGTGGTGGCGTTGATTGAGGCGATCATCGCGGAAGTGTTTGAGGGTGTCACGTCGGCTGCGGAGACGGTGGAGAACGCTTTAGCGGACCTGGGCGCGAACTTCAGCGGTAAGTGGTACGACATTAACGCTGCGGTGGATGCGGCGTCGTATGCGAACGCCCAACTGTCTGCGTTGACCCGCCCGATTGTGGATTTGTTTGATGCTGCCGCCGGGAACCTGTCTGCAAGTTGGGATGTGGAGACGGTTGATTCGGGTGGCGGGGAAATCCAGTTGGATGGGTCGGGGAACGCGGTGTGGGATGCGTTCGGCGGTGTGAATCGGGGGAACCGGTGTCGTTGGAATGCGGGTCAGACGGCCACTAATTCGCAATTGTTGACGATTGTGATGCCGACCCCGGTGCAGCAGGGCATTGCCGCCGATTCCCGGGTTCGATTGTTGGGGCATGTGGTTGATACGGGCACGATTGACGACTATGTGTTCGCGGAGGTTTCGTACAACTACGCGAAGGTCGGCTACTCGGTGGGCGGTTCGGAGACTGTGTTGGACACCGAGACGATTACCTCCAGTTCGGGGGATGTGTGGGATTTCGTGTGTGGGGAAGCCGATTCGGATTATCACTTCCGGTTGAAGCAGAACGGGGTGGTGGTGGTGGACACGACGGATGCCGGTACGGCGCACACGATTGGTGCCGGGTATCGGAGTGTGGGTTTTGAGATGTAT
>Ga0180431_10010910_pt1 | contig 10033 bp, 12 predicted proteins | sample SS_ome_11_FD_132459 | JGI IMG/M metagenome (GOLD analysis project Ga0180431, IMG submission 132459) | Hypersaline lake sediment archaeal communities from the Salton Sea, California, USA - SS_1_MS_1 metaG | ecosystem: Environmental > Aquatic > Non-marine Saline and Alkaline > Hypersaline >... | reverse complement strand
TGTGGATAATTTCCACAAATAATACCATCTAATGTGCATGCAGAAACAGTTCGCTGAGGAAGTAAACACCTACCAAAAAATTTCTTTGCATGTAATGGCCAACATCTGTCCAAAAACTTTTTGGCACCTCTTGGACTAATTGCATAAGCAGGCATGCCAAATGCACACAATAATTTATGGGGGTTTGGATATACTAGTTTATCTTGAAACTGACCAATCTTTTCAACGGATAAGAAATCTTTTGAAAACTCTCCTATAAATGCATGTATCCCTCCAAATAGCTCTAATTGAACAGCACTATCAAAGTTCCAACCTAATAATAAATAGTCCCAATCCTTGGGGACCCTGGTTGACAAGGTATTGTACAATTCTGCAAATTGTGGATGAAAAATTGCATCGTCCTCACAAATAATTAGTGGTGTATCCTCAGCGATAGCCTTTTCCCACAATTTGCGATGACTGAGCGCACAACCAATTGCACCAGCCGAGAAACCAAGGTCTGGACTGTTAATGTATCTTTGATCAGCCAAAAGCGTCTTGTCAAGCTCTGAACCTCTTACAGCCGGTGCTACCACAAAATTAATATCAGTTTGAGTATTAAATTTTTTAAAATGATCCCACCGTGTAGTCTTTTCGGGGAGATGTATTACATGAATATCAAGCATTGTTTTTTCTGGATCACGGCTTTAAATCATTTTGTGGTCGTAAATAGTAATATTTTAACCCATTCCACACGGGTTGGTTATAGTCCATACCTCAATGTAAAGTGGTTTAAAGACAACCACCGCCTAAAATTTCTCAAAAAAGGCCAGAAAATCAAGACCAAAGGCACTTTGGCACAACCATACAGCAAAGCAGGCTTTAGCCGCTAGGGTCAAAGGGAGTGCAACTCCCTTTAAATCAAGGCCGAAGGCACTTTGGCACAATCATAAAGCAAAGTAGGCTTTAGCCGCTAGGGTCAAAGGGAGTGCAACTCCCTTTAAATCAAGACCGAAGGCGCGAGGTTTGAAAGGACCGAAGGTCCTTTCCAAAGTGATTTTTTATTTTAAAAATAACCAAAGGTATACTAATGTATACACCAAACACCACAACTATTAGTTTACACAAACGCACGGCAGAAAAAAATTTCCCAGTATTTAGCTGCACCATTGATAACTATCAATGTCATACATCTGACTGTCCATACGAGGTCTCCCATCTCTTAGTTAAAAGCGATTGTAATGTAAATTGGAATCGTATAAATAGTGAATTTTTACGTGAATTGAATAGTATTGAAAGAGAACGTGCCTACAAAGAGCTGACAGTTAATACTGATTATTGGAATAAAATGGCAGAACAGTGGGGTTTCGATCTGGATCGTGTACAGCATTGGAGCGGGAACTCCACCAATGATTGGTTACAAGATGATATTGACCATTACACAAAATTATGTCAAAAGCCATTAGGATTTATACTCCCTAAAATGAATTGTGAGATATTTTTTAGTTGTGATGATCATTTGATGAGTAATCTAAGTAGCAGTTTTTATAATGGTGGTTATCTTAATAACCATTTCATAAAAAAGGTACGGACCAATGAGTGGGTTCATTTTAAAGATTCTTACTATTGCGTAGATCCATCAGAATTAAATCTAAATGATTCTCGTATACTTTTTAGAATGAATGTTGAAAATTACATGACGGTATTAAGGGAATGTAGATTTATAATATTTGGGAAATTAAACAATATCACATATTTTGGAGAATCATTGGGTAAATCTGGAATGTGCACTTTATGTGATTGTACTGCACATAAAGAGCTAAAAAGTCGTGATTATATAAATAGAGAACAAGTTAATGCAATGGGATTCCGGTATTGCAGATGTGGGCATCGACATATTCACCATTATTTTGACGATGATTGGGATGACTTTATTGAAGATCCAAACAAAGAGTGTACATTAAAATGGCCAATAAATTATTATAATGATCGAGGAATTATAGAAAAAGTCGTTAGAAATTAATAATGTTCTCTAAGGATCTCCATTGTGATACCAGTCTCTTCAGGAACTGAAAGAGGAAGTGTAACAGTTCTTTTTGCGTGTTCAGCATTATCATCGCTACTAAATTGATAATGTACTTTTACACGTATAGCATCAATATTAAAATGTTCAGCAGTAGCTGACTCGTCAACATTTTCTAAATTTTTGTATTCCCGTTTTGTCATAAGTACATCTGTATTTTCATACCTTGTATTTACGCGATAATACACGAATGGATATTGTGGCAAGAGCTTTTTAACTTTACCAACTAGTATAGTTGATAAATCTTCCCAGCAGATTCTTATTGCAATCTTTTCATTTTTTGAAAAATTCATTGATTATAAATGTACAATAAAATTATTTAATTAGTTGACATTTATAATTAAATATGAACTGTGCAAGATGTAATAAAAATATATCTACAGATGATACATATCGTCGTAATTGTAGTCATTATTTTCATTATGATTGTTTAAAATTAGTTTGTGATACTACACGGGAATGTCCATTGTGCTGTGAAGACGTACATCATCCAGAATATGGATACAGAGTCTTGAGAAATACAAATCAAAATCGACGACCGGCAATTAAATTCTGAAGAAAGGACCTTCGGTCCTTTCAAACCTCGCGCCTCCGGCCTAAACTAAAAGCTCAGCTTAAGTAAGAGCGGACCGCTGGAGGGTGGCAAAGCCACCCCCTCTTTTGATCTACTTTTTCTAAAAGTAGTGATTTAAAGAACTGCGAACCCATTAGATTAAAGAATGGCAACCGTTAAACAAGAGACCCCGGATGTGGCGTCTGTATCAACAGACTCTAGTGCAAATAAAAAGCGTACTGCTACACCTAAGGGAGTAACCTTTCGTACCTACGTCTACAATCTAGTTAGACAGTTAGAACCTACACGACGTATTACAGAAGATGCCGCTACCCAATTAGACATTTTTCTAAAGTTTTTTGCAGCACGGTTAGCGTCAGTAACAAGTCAAGTTGTGATTAATGAACAGCGTCATATCATTGGTACAAGAGATTTAGAGACTGCCTCTAGAATTATTCTTCCTGATAATTTATTTAAAAGCGCCTCCGAGCGAGGACACTCATCAATCGATAGTTTTGCAACTGCTGGTGGGTCTAGTACCAAAGAGTATACTCGTTGTCGAGCAACTCGTTGCAATCTTATTGTACCACCGTTTATATCAGAGAGATATTTACGTAGACAAGCTAATAGTCATCAATTAGCCGCTAGTGCAATGTATGTTGCAGAAAAATCTAAAATTTACATGGCTGGCATTATTGAAACTGTTGTACAGGAACTTTTGGATACTGCTTCGGCAATTGCAGAAAGTAAAAAGAGGATTACTATTTCAGTTCGCCATTTATTTTTGGCGTGTCATGAAAAGCCAGAGTTGAATTTGCTCCTTACTAGCATGAATTTAAATTGGGTTGGCGGTGGAATTATAGAAGGTGTTGATCCCCGAATTATCCCATCTTTGGAAAAGAGACGCAAATTGGCTGCTCAACGACGAAAAACACGTGGTGACACAGGAGAGACGCCTGTCGCAGGTCGTAAGAATTTACCTTGTACTCGCGCTCTGCGAGATATCATTCATCTTCAAAGAACGAATGATGGAGTTTTGGCAAAAGAACATTATAAAAGATTTTTCAAAGAACATATGCAAGACATGTGGGGAGAAGAGGTACCTTTATTATTCGCTGACGGCGTTCGTGAAAATCTACGACTTGTTGTAGAAGATAAAGCGCTAGAAGTTATCAGAGAGGCTGTTCTTGCAATGTTGCATGCAAATCGAGAAACTCTTGATGAAAAGGATTTTGATTTTGCGATGCGTTATGCTTTGCCAAGTGGATTTGCAAGTGATTCTATAGCGGGTACTCAACATTTCCCTGATAATGCAATTCGTAGATTAATTATGAAAGGAGGTGCAAAACGTATTGCAGACTCTGCTATACAATGTGTACGAAGAGTATTGGCGCGTTATACGTCTCGATTGTTGAGGTCTACTGTAATTCTTATGAAGAAACGTGATCTTAAACTTGTAACAATGACATTGGTACGAAATGGTGCTGCCCTTGAAGGAATTAATCTTCCAATTGAACCACCGAGAAGGCGCAAACAACGTAAAAAGCTGGTGCAAAATGCTGTTGAAGAAGAAGTCGAAGAAGAAGACGAAGAAGTCGAAGAAGAAGACGAAGAAGTCGAAGAAGAAGACGAAGAAGTCGAAGAAGAAGACGAAGAAGTCGAAGAAGTCGAAGAAGTCGAAGAAGTCGAAGAAGAAGACGAAGAAGTCGAAGAAGTCGAAGAAGAAGACGAAGAAGTCGAAGAAGAATAAATTTAAATTAAAAATATCTCTAATTTAAATTATACATGTAATCAAGGATAAAAATAAATGTTTTTATTGTATTATATTAATAAGAGCAGATAAAAAACGAGAGACTAAACGTGACAAAGTGTTTAATAATATTATATTTACAAATGTATGTAAAATACCTTACTGGTTGGTCACTATACGATGTATTTGTATAAAATTAGCGGCATTTACAGTCCAAGCACTGTCTCCACTAATACAATTCTACGTGATACCATCATGATAGCAAAATTTTCCAGTTAAAGTGTCAACAATAATATTACAACGAAAGCCAGATTCATCACGTACCCTACTTAGATTTCTAAGAGGTTTGGTGATAATAACCAATATAAGTTTTATTGGCGGAGGTGATACTAATACAATCCAAGAGGTTGATGCTGAGGGTATACCAATGATTAACAGCAATATCACAGCTGGTAATAATCTGATTTTGGCTACTCCAGCCGATGAGGGTTCTCCCGGTTTTATCTTTACTATTCGTCACCCAGCCATTGCATTTGCTGTTATAGGACAACGTTCCAAAATGGTGGCAGCGGTCTTGTACAAATAGATGGTAATGGTTCCAAGATTTGTTTGAATGCTAGTACTGATTATACAGTATATGATTTTGATAATGCTCCTTATAGAATTTCGGTGGTTGTTTAATATACTGCGAAATGTATGTGGGACCTGATCAGTGGATTATAAGAAGTGGGTTGCAACTTTTTTAAAGGATTGTGGGGTTATAATAATGGTCTTATATTTTTTACCAAATATTGAACACTATCATACGATTGGTATTTTTAATAATGAAGTGGTTATTCACGAAATTAAAGATACTTTTGAAATTAAAGATACTTTTGAAATTAAAGATACTGATTTAATAAACTTGATGGATAATTTAAAAATTAAAGGACCTTCGGTCCTTTAGAACATACTACTTTTAGCAAAAGTAGATCAAAAGAGGGTGGCAAAGCCACCCCCTCCTGTGGTCCGCTTCGGTTAAGAGGCGTGCCTTCGGCCCAATAATACTTAAATTTTAGGCTTTAGCCCCGCTTAGCTGAAGTAATACTTTTAATTTTAAAATTTTTAAAAAACTTTAAAATACATGCTATAAAAAATAATGAGCCAAGTGTTGTAAAATATCTATTAGATAAAGAATCCAATGTAACAAAGGTTAAGAAATTATTGGCTAAAGAAACAGAGAGTTCAATAATAATGGACTTGCTTAATAGTTAAAAAATTGATTTAAATAAATCTTTAAAAACGACTCTAACAACATGTCGAAAAAATTGACAAACTGTGAATTCAGTGCCATAAAATTAGCAGTATTCATTTTTGGATACGTAGTATTATGTACTATTTGCATAGTATTATACCCTGGAAGTGTGGATTGTATTTTAATTGATCGTGAAATGGGAAATGTCACCGATTCTAGCACTTGTGAAATAAAATGGTGGGCAAAACAGACATGGCTTATTGAGGATGGCTATTCTTATCGTGAAACTGGAGAGTCGGAGGATAATTATGCGGTTACTAGATTTTATCAAGAATTTGAACCGGGTGCTGAAGAATCTTGCTATGTTTACTTTTCACAGGTTATTATAGAAGACTCAGATATACTCGCAGCACATATTATACTTTTATTAATAACTCTTTTTTGCTGTTTATACATCTGGACCGGGTGTTTTTATTTTACATGTCTAAGATTTTTTGATAATTTGGCGATTAAACATAATAAAGAGTTTCCAACACGAGAATGGGACTTGTGGAAGAGGAGAAGAAGAACTTAAAAAGATTATTACAATATTATAATTATAATATTGTAACAATGGACAATGATTTTTATATTGTAGAAAATAGAAATTCTACTGCTTTAACAGATGGACTTTATAAAAAAGAAATTATAAATGCAATTTGTGATAATACTGAACGTCGTCACTATACTACTTATCCAAATGTTATAAAATTATGTAGAATTTGTATGCGAGATGTATGCAAAGAATTGACAGAACGTATAAATTGGGAGACTACGTTATACAAGAAATACAAAGATGCCATGACGAGTAATAAAGAACCACTATTTAATTTTACACTGGAACAAAAGATATCAGAGGCAAAAGCAAAATATACAGAATACACTGCATTGTATAATAAATTTAAACGTGTAAAATTGTGTACCGATGCCTGTATCATCTGCGAAGAAAGGAGCGCAGCTCCTTTCAACCCTAGCGGCTAAAGCATAGTTTAGAATAAAGTCTTAAAGGAATACACTACATTATCTTCTATATTTATGGTCTGAATATTGTATGAAACCGCTCCACCGAGACCTAGCGTTTTATTTAGCCTAAAAATGACACGACCAATGGGCATGTCACCACGCGGAGTGATTTTCAGCAAATTAGAGCCTTTGGCGGCTAGGGTCGAAGGGAGTGCAGCTCCCTTCAGAGGAGTACAAATGTATTATCTCGTGGTCTCCCAAACCAAACACTAGTGTCAAATATTCTACAAAAGCAATTTAAAATTTTTTTCCATGTTGATTCTTCTTGTTTGCGTTGTTTCAATGTTTTTGTCATTATCTCGACGAGTAATGGAATCTCATATTCGTCATCATTGCACTCATAATCATCACATTCTGGTATATTACATTCCATTAATAATAATCAATACTATTTTTAAAAAACTCTAACCTACTTGGTAAAAGTAGTAGGTTCTAAAGGACCTTTGGTCCTTTAAGGTCCTTTATAAAAATAGTTTTCTGGTAAATTTTCATTCTTGTATTTCTCGGGTTTATGTAGATTTCTATAATTTCTACGCGTGTCTTTTGACATGCTCATGTGTAATTGCGATTTTTCTAGTGTATCATCTCTACGTTTCTGCCATGTTTGATAATATTCTTTATGAACTCGTTTGATTTTTTGCTTGTGTGGTTCCATTTAAAAAAGGACGGATCTTTTTTAAATCTAAAGATTCTTTTAAAATTTTGGCAAAAGAATGGGTCCTTTTTGTTTCCACGTACAGTACCACGATACTGGTTTTGTATTATTTGACCATAATATTGTTGTGATAAAAATATCACTTGCAATGTAGTATCCTAAAAATGTTGTGCAAAAAAGTTTTTTGTTCATTTGCACGAGTATTTTTTAAATATTTAACAAAAAAATATTATAAAATCATTTTTAAAATTAATAAATGAGGCGTGGTGAAAAGACAAAAGTACATGCCTTTTTATTAACCAGTTTTCCATTACGAATTATTGGATTATTTCCCACTGCAGAGATCGCAGAGATGTGTGCAGTAGATGTTAGAAAAAAGTCTGACGTAGCCAGTACTGTTATTTTTGTAGTTCCTTTGGAATATGTAAATAGTTGGAAGCTAATTATAAATTTTATACTGTATAATATTTATTGTGACGTTTGCGGAGGTATTGAAACATGTCATTGTTCAATGTTAGGATTAAAGGATTATTACGTGACAGTAAAATTAAAAGAAGAAAAATGTGTATTAAAAAAAGACGTTTGAATTTCAAGTTTATAAAAAATATTATATTTATACATATTAATATGAACAATATTACATTTAGAGATAAAATTTACAGTAATGTTAAAACTACAAATGTTTCTAAAATACCAAAATGGAGATCTCTCGCCCAGGTTGGTGATAAATCAGGTATGCAAGGTGACATTATTTTAGACAAGTCTACACGTTTATTTTGCTACCATAATGGTTTACGCTGGATTTGTCTTGGTGAGAATACTGGTGGATCAGGTTCTACTGGACCTACCGGTCCAGCTGGAGAAACAGGTGCTACCGGTCCTACCGGCACAGATGGAGAAACAGGTCCTACCGGCACAGATGGAGAAACAGGTCCTACCGGCACAGATGGAGAAACAGGTCCTACCGGTACAGATGGAGAAACAGGTGCTACCGGTCCTACTGGAGAAACAGGTGCTACCGGTCCTACCGGAGAAACAGGTGCTACCGGTCCTGCAGGTGCTGATGGTACAGCAACATTGACAGGTGCTACCGGTCCTACTGGTGCACCCAGTCCATGGACTGTGAATTCTAGCAATTTTATTCAAAATACACAGTATCCAAATACTACTGTCGACTTTGGTTATAATAATTTACTTTTTGGAAGTGATCAGATAGATTCTGGAAATAGTCCTGATGATACAGTAAAATTAATGTTTATAAGTGATGTGAATAACATTCCTCAAACTGGAGGAATAGGTAGTTTTAGAGCAGGAATTGTGACTGGAGATCAATGGGACACTGGTAATAGAGGAGTTGGAAGTGTAGCATTTGGAAAAGATAATGTAGCAATAGGTGCATATTCAATAGTAGGTGCAGGAGAAAATAATACAACTACCGATGACCGTTCAATGATTGGTGCAGGACTCCGTAATACCGTTAGCAATAATCGTTCAATGATTGGTGCAGGAAGTGATAATACCGCTAGTGGTAGTCGCTCAATAATTGGTGCAGGAACTGATAATATCGTTACCAATAATCGTTCAATGATTGGTGCAGGAAGAGAAAATACCAATAATGGCGAAGATTCAATAATTGGGAGCGGAGAAAATAATACTGTTTACGGTGACATTTCAATAATTGGTGCTGGACAAAATAATATTATTTACGGTCTCTCTTCAATAATTGGTGCTGGAGAGAATAATACCGTTAATGGTGATAGTTCAATGATTGGGAGTGGAGTGTATAATACCGCTGATGCTAATTATTCAATGATTGGTTCTGGACGGTATAATACCTCTAGTGGTGATTATTCAATGATTGGTTCTGGATACAGTAATACCGCTAGTGGTAACTATTCAATGATTGGTACAGGATACCGTAATACCGCTAGCGGTGACTTTTCAATAGTTGGTGCGGGAAAATATAATACCGCTAGTGGTAATTATTCAATGATTGGTTCTGGATACGGTAATACCGCTAATAATGAATATTCAATGATTGGTTCTGGACGGTATAATACCGCTAGTGGTAAGTATTCAATAGTAGGTGCTGGAAATAACAATACTTCTAGCGGTACTCATTCAATGATCGGCGCGGGAAAGTTTAATATTGCTGGCGGTATGTATACATTTATTGCTGCTGGATCTTTGAATAATATATATACAGGAGTAGAAAATAGTAGTATACTCGCAGGTAATAATTTGTCATTGGGGCAAAATAATACAGCAATGGTGCAAAATTTACGTATTGGAGATTTTAACAATAGTGGTTCTCCTTCATTAAGTGAACCCACAGGCGGTGTACAATTACAATCAATCAGGCTCTTTGATGCAACTGGTAGTGGTACAATAACTGAAGAACTAACATTTGAAGATCATACAATAATTGCTACTCCTGATGATAGTTCAATCGTTTATATTGATCTTCCTAATTCAAGTGGTGCAGTGATTGGTCAAAGGTATTATATAAAAACTTTGCAAGAAAGTGTTTCTGGTGATATTGGAAATGTTATTATTAGAGCAAATCCAATATTTGCTAATATTCGTTTTACAAATGCAAGTATTGATAATACTTATGACATGGGGGCTGATAATGTTGCAAGTATAATTTTATGCTATACCGGTAATGATATCTGGGATATAATTTCAAAATCTTAACAATACAGTACAATGACATG
>Ga0180431_10010906_pt1 | contig 10037 bp, 8 predicted proteins | sample SS_ome_11_FD_132459 | JGI IMG/M metagenome (GOLD analysis project Ga0180431, IMG submission 132459) | Hypersaline lake sediment archaeal communities from the Salton Sea, California, USA - SS_1_MS_1 metaG | ecosystem: Environmental > Aquatic > Non-marine Saline and Alkaline > Hypersaline >... | reverse complement strand
GCTTGCGTGCGTCGCGCCGTGGACCTGGCGGAACTGGGAGGTGGCCGGACGGTTCATTCCCGTCGTCAGCAACTCGGGCTACGCCTACTTCTGGGGAAACGCCCATTGGCGGTTCCCCGGCGACCACACCCGAGGCAAGGAGCGCGTCCGAGCGCTCGTGCTGGCCGGGGTCCACGACGAGATCTCCCAGGTATGGCACTTCTCCGGTCTGAAGGACCCGGAACTCGATCGGCAGGTCAATCGGCGGATGGTGGAGCACATGGGGGCGCATCCGGCTCAATTCGCCCAGAAGGTGCTGCTCAACGCCGCGGAGCTCTACTTCCCCGTGGTCCACGACGCGTGGGGAGGCGGCGATCTGGACGGGCCTGCCTGGACGCTCTACCGGCTCGGGGTCTCCGTCTGGCACGGCGTCCTTTGGCTGCTGGCTTTCGTCGGATGGTGGAGCGAGCGCCGGCCTCCGACCAGGGCCCGTGGGCTGCTCGTGCTGGCGTGGATCGCGCTTCTGGCGGCTCCGTACCTGCCTTTCCTCGTCAATATCGCCCACAGCCAGTACGTGCTCCAGACGATGCCGCTCCTCTGCCTCCTGGCCGGCAGCGGTCTGGCGACGCTCGTGCCGGCGCGGGCGGCGGAGCGATCGGGCGTCGGCGGCTCGCGCCCGGCATCACGCGGCGGCGATTCGGCGACCCCGCCCGGCGAACGGATCGACGGCGACCGGCTCGGCAGGCCACGACGCGCCCGGGTGGGCGCAAGTGCCGGCGCCGGGACGCTCGCCCTGGGCGTGGCCGAGTCGGGCGACGGGTAGCCGCGCTGCTGGCGGGCCTTCGCCCTCCCGCGAAGCGCGGTCGACGGACCAGCCGCCTCATCCGGACGAAGCCCGAAGCCCGGGAAGATGGGGGCTTTCTCCACGACACGCACCCCCCGAACGTGGCAAAACTGGCCTTTGAGGCGGGGGCGTGTTTCGCTACACTCCGGCTCCTCATCGGCGGTTGGGACGCGTTCTTGGCGAGGAGGCCGGATGTCGACTCCTGTGCAGCATGTGCCTTCGCACCACTTTCGAGGGGCGGAGCGCGGTCCGGACGGGTCGGGCGTCCTGGTGACGGATTTCTACCCGCCCCCCGTCGCGGCGGAGCCGGTCGAACCGTGCGCGCCGGCCCCCGCGCAAGCGGCGTGTGGGTGGATACCCTACGTACAGATCGCCCGACCCGACCACTGGTTCAAGAACGTGCTGATGCTGCCGGGCACGATGGTGGCGATCGTTCTGCTGCCGTCGTTCTCCGCCACGCTCCGCCTGCTGCCGTGGGTAGGCGTGGCCTTCGCGGCCGCCTGCCTGGCGGCCTCGGCCAACTACGTCATCAACGAGTATCTCGACGCCGAATTCGACCGCCATCATCCGACGAAGCGAACCCGGCCGTGCGCCGCGGGCCTGATTCGGGGGCAGTACGTGGTGCTCGAATACGGGGCGCTGGCCTCCCTCGGGCTCGGGCTGGCGGCCTTGGTCGGGCTTCAGTTCCTGCTGGTGACCGTCGGCCTGCTCGTGATGGGCCTGGTGTACAACGTGCGCCCGGCGCGGACCAAGGATCGGCCGTACCTGGACGTGCTGTCGGAGTCGGTCAACAATCCGCTCCGGTTCCTGCTGGGCTGGTCCGTCGTGCTGGGGAACCAGCTCCCCCCGTCGAGCATCCTGATCACTTACTGGATGGGCGGCGCGTTCCTGATGGGCATCAAGCGATACGCGGAGTACCGGTCGATCGGCGATTGCCGGGTGGCCGGCCGCTATCGCCGGTCGCTGCAGTTCTATTCCGAGAAGTCGCTGTTGCTGTCGTCCTTCTTCTACGCCCTCGTCTCGTCGTTCTTCCTGGGGATCTTCCTGATCAAGTACCGCATCGAGTTCCTGCTGACGGCCCCCGCCTTCGCGCTGCTGTTCACCTGGTACCTGGGGATCGGCATGCGCGAGGAGTCGCCGGCGCAGGCCCCGGAACGGCTGTTTCGCGAGTGGCGGTTCGCGGCGTTCGCCGTGGCGCTGGTCGTGCTGGTAGGCGTGCTCTTCTACCTCGACGTCCCCTGGCTCACGTGGCTGTTGGAGCGAAACGTCTATGGCGCCCCCTGAGCACCGATTCGCCGGGGAGTGTCGTTGTTCGCTCCGCGAACAAGCGTCTTCTCGTCGCGCGAGAAGCGACGAGGCGCCGGCGCGCTGCTGGGTGTGCCGCTCGACCGACACCCGCCCGTTCAAGGAGCCGAGCATCGACCGCGCGCTGGTGCCCGACGACCTGAAAATCACCAGTGCCGACTACGGCCAGACGCTGGCCCTGCGCCGCTGCCGCGATTGCGGCCTGGTGTTCGCCGAGGAGGAGGGCCTTCGCGAGCTGGTCGGGCTCTACGAACGGCTCGAAGATCCCGAATACGAGAATACGCAGGACTGCCGCGCGCTGCAGATGCGGTGGCTTCTGGCGCGGGCCAGGCGAATCCATCCGCACGGCAGGACGCTGTTGGACGTGGGGGCGGGGACGGGGCTCTTGGTGGCCGAAGCACGCCGCCGGGGCTACCGGGCCGTCGGCGTCGAACCGAGCCGCACGCTGGTCGAGGCCGCCGCACGCGTCAACCACGTCGATCTCGTCCAGGGCGTCTTTCCCCATCCCGAGCTGCACGGCCGCCGGTTCGACCTGATCTTCCTGGTCGACGTGATCGAGCACGTCTCCCAGCCGGCCGAGCTGGTCGAAGCGTGCGCCGAGAGCCTGACGCCGTCGGGCGTCCTGCTCCTGGTCACCCCCGACATCGGCAGCCTCACGGCCCGGCTGCTGGGCAAACGCTGGTGGCACCTCCGCCTGGCCCACGTCTCGTATTTCGACAAGCGGTCGATCGGGAGGATGCTCGAACGGGCCGGGCTGGAGCCGGTCTTCCGCTGCCGGCCGACTTGGTTCTTCCGCACCGAGTACATTGCCCAACGCCTGGCGCAGTACCTCCCCATCGGGTGGCTCAACGGGCTGGCCGGCCGGGTCGGGCTGCTGCGCCGCCTCTACGGCACGGTCATCCGCCTCAATCCGCGCGACTCGCTGCTCGTGGCCGCACGGCCGCGCCGACCGTGACGCTTCTCGCGGCCGGCATCCCTTCATCCGCTCGTGCATCGAGCACGCCGAGCCCCGGACGCAAGCAGGCCGCAAGTCGGCGCAGGGCCACCGAGCCGAAAGGACGAGAATAGTCTCGTGCTAGTTCGTCTCATCCGGTTCCGAAAGGGCTCGGTGGACGTCTTCGGCGGCCTTCTTTCCCGCCCCCATGGCCTGAATCACGGTGGCGCTGCCGGTGACGATGTCGCCGCCGGCCCAGACGCGAGGCCGGGTGGTGCGGCCGCTCTCGTCCGTCACGAGGTAGCCCCGTCGGTTCAGGTCCAGGCCCTTCGTCTCTTGGGTCAGGAGGGGATTCGCGCCGGAGCCGATCGCCACGATGACCAGGTCGGTGTCGACCGAGACCACGGCCCCGTCGATCGGGATCGGACGGCGGCGGCCCGACGCGTCGGGCTCACCCAGCTCCATCTCCTGACAGCGGGCCCGGCGGACCATGCCGCGATCGTCCCCGACGTACTCGATCGGCGAGCAGAGGAATCGGAAGACGATCCCTTCCTCCTCGGCATGGTGGACCTCTTCGAGCCGGGCGGGCAGCTCGTTTCGCGAACGGCGGTAGAGGATGGTCACCCGATCGGCGCCGAGGCGCAGGGCCGTGCGTGCCGAGTCCATGGCCACGTTGCCGCCGCCGACCACGCAGACCTGCCGCCCGTGAACGATCGGCGTATCGTACTCCGGGAAGGCGTAGGCTTTCATCAGGTTGGCGCGGGTGAGGTATTCATTGGCCGAATAGACGCCGCCCAGGTTTTCTCCGGGAATGCCCATGAACCAGGGCAGCCCGGCCCCCAGGCCGAGGAACACGGCGTCGAAGCCTTCCTCGCGGAAGAGCTCGTCGATCGTGGTCGTCTTTCCGATCGCCTGGCTCATCTCGAACCGGACGCCGAGCTGACGCAGGTAGTCGACTTCCGCCTGGACGATTGACTTGGGCAATCGGAACTCCGGGATGCCGTAGACGAGCACGCCGCCCGGCTTGTGAAACGCCTCGAAGACCGTGACCTCATGGCCGAGGACGACTAGATCGCCGGCGACGGTGAGCCCGGCGGGCCCGGAGCCCACCACGGCCACCCGCTTGCCCGTCGGCGGCGCCTTGGTGGGGACTTGCACGGAACCGTGCTCGCGTTCCCAGTCGGCGGCAAAGCGCTCGAGCCGCCCGACGGCCACCGGCTCCCATCGTTTGCCGAGGAGGCAGCGGGCCTCGCACTGCTCCTCTTGGGGGCAGACGCGGCCACAGATCGCCGGCAGCACGTTGGCCTGCTTGATCCTCCGCGCGGCCCCGATGAAATCCCCCTCCGCGATCAGCTTGATGAAACCGGGGATGTCGACGTTGACCGGGCAGCCCGCTATGCACGCCGGCTTCTTGCACTGGAGGCAACGGCGTGCCTCGGCGCGTGCTTGTTCGGGCGTGTACCCGAGCGGCACTTCGTCGAAGTTCTCCGCGCGCCGGTGCGCGTCCTGCTCCGGCATGGGGACGCGGGTCCTGTCGACTCTCTCGCGTTGCTTGTTCTCGACACTCATGACACGCCATGTTGCTGCAAGTAACGATCCAACGAGCACTTCTCGTCGGTGGTGTAGACTTGTTGCCGGGAGAGTAGCAGGTCCCAGTCGACGAGGTGTCCGTCGAACTCCGGGCCGTCGACGCAGGTGAACAGCGTCCGGCCGCCCACCTGCACCCGGCACCCGCCGCACATCCCCGTGCCGTCGACCATGATCGTGTTCAGCGACACGATCGTTCGGACCCCGAACGGCTCGGTCGCCAGCGAGCAGAACTTCATCATGATCGCCGGGCCGATGGCATAGACGCAGCCGATCTCCTTGCCGGCGTCCTGCTCGAGCAGCTCCTTCAATGGCTCGGTGACCAGGCCCTTTCGCCCGACCGAGCCGTCATCCGTGGTGAGCACGTGCTCGTCGCTCTGCGACCGGAGGCGATCGACCCAGAAGAGCAGCGCCTTGTGGCGGGCTCCCTGGATGGTAATCACGCGGCAGCCGCGGTCGTGAAACGCGCGGGCGATGGGATAGACCGGCGCGGCCCCGACCCCGCCGGCCACCATCACGACCGTGCCCACGTCGTCGACTTCCGACGCTTTGCCGAGTGGGCCCATCAGGGCATGGAACGAACGACCTTCGTCGAGGGTAGCGAGCTTCTGCGAGCTGGTGCCGACCACCATGAGCACGATCGTGATCGTGCCCGCGCCGCGATCGAAGTCGGCGATGGTCAGGGGAATGCGCTCGCCGTGCTCGTCGGCCATCACGATGACGAACTGCCCCGGCTGGGCCTTCCGGGCGATGCGCGGCGCCTCGACGGTCATCTCGTAGATCTTCGGGGCCAATTCCTTCTTGCGGAGGATTCTACTCATGGTTCTGTTCACGCGTTTCTCGGCGATTCAAAGGCCGATCGGGACGGCCGTTTTTGGGTAGGTAACCGTTCACGGGGGACTGGTCCATTTTTCGGCCGGTTCATGTTTCGTCACCTTTCGACGCGCAAGCCGAAAACATGGACCTGTCCCCTTTGGCGGGGCGAGGGGGACAGTCCCATTTTCGCGGACTTCGCCGCGAAAATCGGGACAGTCCCCGTGAACGGTTACCTGGGTAGCCATTCGCGGCAGGACAATCGCGGGCGTGCCCCGAAGCCCGATCCACAATGCGCGAGTGTTTTCTATGTCCCTCGAGCCGTTTGGGGCTCGGCGGAGTCCCAAGTGGCAGGATGTGGGACATCGCCGCAGCAATTGCGGGAACGGTCATTCGGCGGAATCCTGGGAATTCGCTCCCGGCCGGCGCTCGACGGCGTGCAATGCATCGAGCACGCGGCGGTGTTCGTCGGTGCGGATGGTCGCCGCCTCGTCGGGCGCGATGATTCCGGCCTCTACCAGCGTCCGCTCAAACCGTGCGGTCAGCTCCTTGTTCTGCACGTGGGACATCAGGTCGCGCGGCACGTGGCTGGGGTCGCGTCGTTCCCGGCCTTCGTCTCTCCGGCACGCGGCGCACTCAATCAAGCCGGGGCCCTCCCCGCGGCGTGCCCGGTCTACCGCGCGGCGCACGGCGCCGTACACGGCGAGCACGCTCGTGCCGTCCGCGGTAACGCACGAGACACCATGCGCCTTCGCCCGATCGGCCAACGACGTCTCGGCCGACGTCGGGGCGTCTTGCTGCCCGTTCTCCACCACGAGGACCAGGGGGATCTTCCACCGCGCGGCGAAGCCGACGGCTTCGTCGAATTCGTCGGGGTTTGAGCGGTCTTCGGCGACGTAGGTCATGCCGACGGCGTCCCGGCCGCCTCGCTTCTCGGCCCAGACGGCCCCGGCGACGAACGAGACCACTTGCTTGAGTCGGCTCACCGTGGCCACGACGTGATTGTCCAGTTGGGTGCCCGGGAGGCTGCGCTCGCCGTCGGTCGTGGAGAGGGGAAGCCGAGCGAGGTGGCCGCGGAGAATCGTTTCCGGGGCCAGGCCCCTGGCCAGTACGGCGCCCATGTGGTAGAGGCCCGGACAAATCACGTCCTGCGGTTGCAGACAACAGGCCGACACCACACGGAGCGTTTCCGTTCCCGTCCCGCCGCACAAACCGCCGCGAAACTCACGGCGGTGGCCGAGAATGGCGAGGCGCTCGGCAAGCGCCATCGTTCGGACCATCAGGCGGAAGACGTTGCGGGCGTCGTCCGCGCCGAGGCGAACGCCGCTGGCGGAGTCGGTCAGCGCGTGGGACTCGGCCCCCGCGGCCTCGGGACGGCGGGGCGCGGCCCGTTCCCGGTTGGTTGACGACATGTCGTACTCCTTGCACTCCCCTTGCTCCGGCGCCTACGACTGGCCGAACGTGTTGGCCAGCAGCCATCCGCCCGTGCAAAGCTCGAAGCACTCCTGGCAGGTGGCACACTCCTGCGACGTGCCTTCGAGGAAAGCCGGCTTTCGATCGATCCCTCTTCCCCGGAAATACAGCAGCCTGCGCTTCTTGACCTCAGCACAGTAGCGGACGCACAGTCCGCACAGGCTGCAATCCGTCAGTTCGGGCGTGAAGCGGGAGGTCGTGACGCCGTACTCCTTGGCGAACCTCTGCGACGCCGGCCACAACAGCTCGATGATCATCCTGCGGATGTTGATCACCCGCTCCGACTTCGTCTCGACCACCAGCCCCTCCTGCACCGGATAGGCACAGGAGGCCACCAGACGCTTGCGGCCGTTTTTCTGGACTTCCACCATGCAGAGCCGACACGCGCCGTACGGTTTCAGCCGGTCGTCATGGCAGAGGGTGGGGATGCGGATACCCGCCTCGCGCGCCGCCTCGAGGACGGTTGCGCCCTCGTGCGTTTGGACTTCTTTTCCGTCGATGGTGAGGGTGACGTTTTTCATGGGGACCTCGATGGCAATGGCTTGAGACCGTCCGGTTTTGCGCCGTGCTAGGAGGGTTGCAGGACGGGTTCCGCGTGAACCTTGCGGACGGCCTGGTACTTGTCGGGACAAGCCGTGATGCAAGCGCCGCACTTGATACACTTGCCCCGATCAATCGCATAGACGTTCTCTTTCGCCTCGTAGATGGCATCGACGGGGCAGTTTCGCGCGCACGCCCCGCAGCCCTGGCATTTCTTCGGGTCGATCTCGTACGCGATCAGCTCCACACACACGCCGGCCGGACAACGCTTGTCGCGGATGTGCGCTTCATACTCGTGGCGGAAGTGCCGGATCGTGCTGAGGACCGGGTTGGGGGCGGTCTGCCCTAAGGCGCAGAGCGCGGCCTGCTGCATGAACTCCGACAGCTCCTCCAACAGCTCGACGTCGCCCTCTTGGCCACGCCCGGAGGTGATCCGGTTCAGCGTGTTCAGCATCTGGCGCAGCCCTTCGCGGCAAGGAACGCACTTGCCGCAGCCTTCGTGGGCGAGGAAGTTCACGTAGTATCGAGCCGTATCGACCATGCAGGTGTCTTCATCCATCACGATCATCCCGCCCGAGCCCATCATCGACCCGGCCGCGGTGAGCTCGTCGAAATCGACGGGCAGATCGAGGAGCGACTCGGGGATGACTCCGCCCGAAGGACCTCCGGTCTGGATCGCCTTGAGCTTCTTGCCCTTGGGGATACCGCCGCCGATCTTGTAGACGATGTCTCTCAAGGTGATGCCCATGGGCACCTCCACCAGGCCGGTGTTGTTCACCTTCCCGACCAGGGAGAAGATCTTCGTGCCTTTGCTGCCCTTGGTCCCCATTGTCCTGAACCATTCGGCACCCTTGCTGATGATGAACGGGACGTTGGCCCAGGTTTCCACGTTGTTCAGGCAGGTGGGCTTGTCCCAGAGGCCCTTGGCGGCGGTGTGGATGTACTTGGGTCGCGGCTCGCCGACGTGCCCTTCAATGGCGCTCATCAGGGCGCTCGATTCGCCGGAGACGAAGGCCCCCGCCCCGCGATGGATGGTGACGTCGAAATCGAACCCCGAGCCGAAGAGGTCCTCTCCCAACAATCCGTGCTCTCGCGCCTGTTCGATCGCGAGGCTCGTGTTCTTGATGGCCAGCGGGTACTCTTGGCGCACGTAAACGTAGCCTTCGTAGGCACCGATCGCATAACCGCCGATGATCAAGCCCTCGAGGATGCCGTGGGGGTTGCCTTCCAGCAGGCTTCGGTCCATGTAGGCGCCGGGGTCGCCCTCATCGGCGTTGACGATCACGTATTTGGGCTCGCCGGGTGCGTTCCGGGTGGTTTCCCATTTCCAGCCGGCCGGAAAGCCGCCGCCGCCCCGGCCTCGCAACTCGGCGGAGATGACCTCGCCGAGGACTTCCTCGGGGGTCATTTGGGTCAGGGCTCTGGCCAGGGCGGAGTAACCGCCCAGCGCGATGTAATCGAGGATGTTGCCGGCGTCGATCAGGACGTTGTTCTCCAGCAGGATCCGCTTCTGGTGCTTGTAGAAGGGGATATCGTCGACGTGCACCATCCGCTCGCCCGACTCGGGGTCGGTGTACAGCAACCGCTCGACGAGATCGCCCTTGACGAGGCTGCTGTCGACGACTTCCGGGACGTCCTTAGGGCGAGTGCCCAGATAGCAGACGTTCTCGGGGAGAATGACCACGATGGGGCCCCGCTCGCAGAATCCGTGGCATCCGGTCCGCCGCACGGCAACCTTTTTTTCGAGGCCCCGCTTCTCGATCTCCTGCTCGAAGGTCGCTGCCAGATCGGTTGCGCCCGTGGCCAGGCAGCCGGTTCCGCAACAGATCGTCACGCACCGCGGCGTGGCTTCCCGGCGGGTGATTGCCTCTTTTCGCAGATTGGCCAGGTCGGTAGGCGTCGTTAGCCTAGGCATGCCGCTTCCTCCTCACCTTTTTCCAAGGAGTTGATGAGCCGCTGCAGCTTCCTCAGCGACGGGTTACTGTAGTGCTGACCGTCGATCTGGATGACCGGGGCCAGCGCACAGCAACCCATGCAATGGACCGTCTCCAGCGTGAATCGTTGCTTGGCGTCCGTTTCTCCCGGCTTGAGGCCGAGCAGTGCGGACACCCGGGCGAGCAGCTCCGGCGCCCCGCGGACGTGACAGGCCGTTCCCATGCAGACCTGGATCGTGTGGGCGCCGCGGGGCTCCAAACTGAACGCTTCGTAGAAATTGGCGAGCGTGTAGACGTCGACCAGGGGGACGCCCAGCCGGCTGGAAAGCCACCGGAGCACGTGCCGCGGCAGCCAGTTGAACCGGCTCTGAATATCGAGGAGTATCTGGATCAGCGCGCTCTTCTTGAACGCGTGCTTCTCGACGATCTCATCGGCCGCGCGCAAATCGTCGCGAATATCGAGAATCGCCTTCTCTTTCCTTTTCACCTGCCCGAGCTGTTGGGCATGGTGGAGCAGAAGGAGAAACACTATGCCGCTCTGCCCTACCGGAAGCAAAAAAACGTGGTGCTGGGAATTTTCATCAAGCTGATCAAAAAACCCTTCCTTCTGCTCCGCTCGGCGGTGATC
>Ga0180431_10010903_pt1 | contig 10039 bp, 7 predicted proteins | sample SS_ome_11_FD_132459 | JGI IMG/M metagenome (GOLD analysis project Ga0180431, IMG submission 132459) | Hypersaline lake sediment archaeal communities from the Salton Sea, California, USA - SS_1_MS_1 metaG | ecosystem: Environmental > Aquatic > Non-marine Saline and Alkaline > Hypersaline >... | reverse complement strand
GGTTTTGCCAACGTTTACGAGGCAATGGTTTCTGATACCTCTTTTGATTCCCTGGAGCCCTTTATTAAAAAACTTGAAACCATTGACGTCGATACTCCCGTTATCGATGCAATCAACCGCATGCAGAGTGAAAGAATAAAGATCCTTCTCGTTAGCCGTACCGGACATAACACACCTAATCAACCTGTAGGTATTGTCACAATGAAAGACCTCGCCGAAGAATTACTGGGCGAACTGGCGGTGTGGTAATCGGCCCTCCTCATAGCAGTTCTGACTGTCAGGTTCCTTGCGAAGGAACTGCAATTGACTGCCCTTTGCCCACGATTTACGTTGCTGATGTCCGGACGTACGAGCGGAGCTGAACGCGATTGTGTTTGGTGGTGCAAGACCTATTCGGCTTGGGGGCTGAAGCAAGAAAGAACCAGCCAAGTACACCAAAGAGTAGTTGAGTCTGCCCTAGCGGTTAGATAAAATGATCTGGGACAAGAATCGGAAATTGTAGCGTCTGACACGAGACTTTGGGAGATCATGCTTCTGGCCTCTTGGCTTCTTCCCGTCGAGAAACTGGGACAGGAGAATGCCTGAATATATCATTCTGACTTTACAAGAGAGGGCTAAACAACTTGGCCACGTCTTGTGATATGCGCCTTAATGAACTACGGTCCTGCCAATCCGATAGCCTGATGGGGCGGCTGTCCTCTAGATATTCCACCTGACGTTCGAGGAGACATCGAGTTGCCTCCTGGCCGTATAGCAACAAGTTAATCTCAAAATTCAGATAAAATGAGCGAATGTCAAAATTGCTTGAACCCAGGAACGCAATTGAATCGTCGACCGTCATTGTCTTGGCATGCAGTAGGCCGGCCTGATATGTGAATATCCGCACCCCCGCTTCAAGCAGTTCGTCGAAATAAGCCTGGCCAGCCAAGTCGATAAGCGGATGATCCGTTCTGGCAGGGAGAATCAGGTTCACCTCCACATCCCTCTGCGCAATGACCTGCATCGCCTGCAGAAACGGCTCGTCTGGAACGAAATACGGGGTCGTAATCATGACTTGTTCGCGTGCAGAATACAGAACTGCCACGACTAGACGTTGGTAGCTCTCGACCGGATAGTTGGGACCGCTGGGAAGAACCTGTGCTGGCACAACACCTGATGGCTCCGGCGCTGGGAAAATGTCCTGTTCGTCACTCAGTTGATTCGTGCGAAAACTCCAGTCCTCCCAGAAGACTGTCTGAAGTTCTTGGACAACGGGCCCTTTGAGTCGCGCCGTCAGATCGTACCACACCAGGTCCTTGTGCCCGTAGTTGTCGTCTACGACATTCTGTGACCCTGTATATGCGATTATCCCATCAATTACCGCGATCTTGCGGTGATTCCGAAGGTCGATCCGCGATGCTCGGCGCCGGATGAAGCCGACAGGCAGGTCGTCAAACACTTCGACTCCGGCCCTTCTCAGTTCGTGGCCAATTGACTCCAGTGTATCCCGTGAGCCAACAGCATCCAGCAACAGGCGACATTTTACTCCGCGTCGGGCCGCCTGCTTCAAGGCATCCGCAACTCGACGACCGGTGCAATCACTACGAAAGATAAAGAAAAGCAAATGAATATGCTCTTTCGCATCGCCGATATCACTTATAAGCCGATCAATGACTTCATTGGTGTCAGACATCAATGTAACGGAATTGCCATCAAGAATTGGCATGGATCCAAAACGCTCGGCCAATGTAATTGCCGCCGTACACTGAGCCCCCAACTCGGGGTGAACGACATTTGCATGTTGATCAAACTGTCTCTTCAAATGACCTAATCGCTTCACAAGCTGGGCGTATTGCTTTGTCCTACGCCGAGGCAGCCGATTTCGCCCCACCAAGAGATAGAATAGGAGCCCAATCCAGGGCTGAAAATAAATCAAGACCAACCAGGCCAGTGCAGCAGTTGGCCGTCGCTTACGTACGACGACAAAAAGAGCTATTGCCCGGACAGTCCATTCAGCAAAATATAGAAAGCTGGAGAATGATACCATCGAAAGACCTAAAAAGAACTTAACATAGGAGCTTAATGTTTTAAACTATGTTGTTTAATGACGTTCATGTGAACTACTTCCCTTCAGTTCATCGGCATCGACCTTTGGATAACTAGAAGCCCTGGGCTAATAATCAGTTAGATCCAAGTTTGCGTTCTCCTAGCGACTTGACCCGGGAACCTCCACTCTTTCCAATCCTGTGAAGTTCAGCGGACTGCTGTTCTCTCGGGTGATAAAAGACAGTCACCTTATCATTCGGTATCTCAAAATCTCTATTTTTGAGCAGTAATCGCATTCGTGGCACGATTTCCTGTTCTACAACCCACTGCTGCTGCGGCCAGATGGCTAGAGACAGCCTTACATAGTGTTCGCCAGTCAAGAGAGAAACCGTTTCAGCGGTCTCTGTGGTTCCCAGAATCACTTCTTCGAACTGGCGGGCCATTTCTTCGGCAATCTCCGTCAGGTTGGATTTCATCTTTTCTGCAGATTCTTTGTCTGCCGCCGCTACGTCGATGCGTACGTGTTGGGCCCCTTTCATGTAGTTACCTACAGTGGCAATGTTCCGGTTCGGAATGACTACCTCTTGGCCGAGATAATTGCGTAGCCGAGTCATTCGAAGGCCCAACTCCTGTACTATCCCGACTTGTGGTGGGATTTCGACCATATCGCCCACATTGAACTGTTCTTCAAATACAATAAAAAAGCCGGTGACCATGTCTTGGACTAGACCTTGAGATCCAAAGCCTATTGCCAGGCCGACAACGGAGAGAGAGGCAAGGTAGGCCGCATAGTTGATTCCAAGTTCAGTGAGTACGAAGCCAAAGGCGGCGAGATAAACGACATATTTCGACAAATTGATCAGTAATGAGTAGATTGTCATTGTCCGATTCTTGTGATGACTGTAGATGTACTTCAAAGGTCCCCAGTCACAGTAGATGACAAAACGGATGCCAACCCTTGAAACAAATAGTAACGCTCTGCAGCCGACGGTGATCAGTACTATGACTGCTATACGCTTAAGTCTGGGCGCAAGCGATTTTGGGGATAAATAGGAGAGCCAATCTTCGTAATCTCCAAAACTGCGCATTCTGGTAAATTTAATTACTTGTTTCAGATCGCCCCCAGAAAGTGTTAGCTCGTTTCCGGTTAGCTCGAACTGATAGCTGACTTCTGACGCACTGCTTTTGAGTGTAACTGTGTTCTCCGCGAGCACATACTGGCCTTTTCGCTTATTGAGGCTGAAGACCCCTTCCGGTGTTAACTTTAGTACAATCTTACTGCCGCCCACGATACTAATCCACTCTCCGACCAGCGAAGAACCGATAGCATTTTGTTGCTCCATGCGGACAATGCCTTGGCCTTGTCCGCCATAGGCAGAAAGATCAGGGAAAAGCGTCAAGAAAAGAATGGTAGTCACTTTTAATACTATTCCGTGCACACTAAATAACAACGAACCCGCCGAGTGTGATGTTTTCCCATTGCGACTAGAATCGTTCATCTTAGGTCTCCTTGTCACTGGCTGACGAGGCAGTTATCCATGATTTGAGATATAGGTCTCTGACATAAAGCCAACGTTATCTGCCTACCGGTAGCGTCAGAATAGGAGTTGTCGATTTAACCTCACCAGCCTGCAATGCAAAAAGCTGCGACAGCAGAGAAAGCGTCGACTTTGACGTCAAGTCACTGTCCATTATATAGAACCAATGGCCACGGTAAGACACTGTCACGCAAGCATTCTCAGGCAAGTGCTCTGACGAGTAGATTGTCATCAATCCCCCAGTAACTGCACTCCAATCAAAGGGTTGTCCTTGAGCATCTCTGGTTACAGTAACCAACCCATCGAGTTCATCGCTGGGGGGAACTTCCACGCTTTGCGAAATGTAGAACAGACTACCCATCAAAGAGCGAGGCACGACGGCAATTTGGTCTTTGCCTCCCGTACCCACCTCGGTGGTCAGCCTAAACCGGGATCCCCCTCGCCCCAACCCAAGCAAGTCGAGCAACCGTCTGACTTGCTCGGAATCCAATACATCGTGAGATATTCTGATTTCTATTTGAGGGCTATTTGGGTCGTCAGACCTTACATGACCCATATCCAAAACACCCTGAAGTTGCAGCCGCCGGAGGATGTCCACCACTTCGCGGAAGCGCTTGTATTTGGGTACATAATCAGGCGTTGGGCCGGACGCACTCGGTGCGTTCTTGAGATTATTGATGCTTTGCAGACAGATGCGAAAGATTCGTTCTACAGACCAGCCAGAGTGGTACAACAAGTTGATTGTGTTCAAATCAATTGGCGACATCAGTTGGGTAACAAAACCTTCCCCTTGAAGCGGGGTGTATGAGACCGTAGGTTGCTCTGAAAAGCTAATACCTGTCCCAAGTTCGTAGGTCTTGCTCTCTGACTCCGGAAGTGAAAGGATTCCAGCCGCTGAGGCTGTGATATCAAAAGTCGTGGACACACTGCTCACTTCTAGGAAATATGGAGTGTCTCGATATCTGAGGCGGACAAGGTTCAGCAAGAGCTGTTCGTTGTTGGTTTGCTGAATCACCATATTGTAGCTTGCTCGTCCAGTTCTTACTGAGGATGGCCCTGCCGGGTGGCAACCTGCAACCATGATGATAGAACTAAGCGCCAATGAACGAAAGATTGAGTTTAGCATCCGGCCGTCTCCTTAATCTCAGCTAAACAACCAAATCGGCGTACGAATCTTTGCATTCTCTCTACACGAAGTAAGGATTTTATAAATCATTCCCCGAGATACTTCTTGGTAACATCCTGCCACTGCGTCTCACCTGTCTCTTGCAGCAAGACGCGATTGATGGATTCACAAATCTCGCTGTTTTCAGGTAGTCCTATAGCATAGTATTGGCGTTCAAATGTCTGCGGGAGAACCCGGAGCGTACGGTCAAACTCGCTAATTATTAGGTAACGCAGTATCGCGGAATCGTACACTATGGCATCACGTTCTCCGGCGGCAACCGCCCTTAAACCATCGATCGCGGAATCGTACGTCGTGTAGGGGATCCGCTTACTTGAAAGATAAGCCTCATTCGTGGAGCCTGCAATCGCAGCAACACGGACCTGAGGCAGATCCTCGGGACCTCTGACTTTCAGTTCCAGTTCAGTGACCGTAAGAGACGAGGTAATAGCGGCCGTGAAACCGGAGATAATGATCACGCTTGTGAACATCCACACCATAGCTACCAGCCTGCCACCTAGTGTCACGGGTGCTTTGTCTCCGTAGCCCACCGTCGTCATAGTTACTGCAGACCACCAGAAACCAGCCTCCAGGCCTTTGGGAAGATCTCCTCCAAATTGAGCTACGTTACGTTTGCGCTCGAAAAACCAGACGAGCAACCCTGCAATGGCTAAGACTAAAACGAGCGCCAACAAGACTTTTAGAAAAGCGACGGAGACAAAACGTTCTATTACGGCGACCCAACTCGCTTTGTTCTTGCTGGATATGGCGATGCCCAAACCGGACGTGTGAAACGGATGAGTGAAGTCCATCGCTTTTTCTCGCTCGGCAGTGATAGTCAAAGCCGCGACTGCTGCGTCAATCGAGCCTGTTCGAAGTCCATCAATCAGACCTTCGAGACTTAATTCTGTGAACTCGTATTCGAGACCCAAGTCACTGGCAATCTGTTGCCACAGTTCGATACTAATACCGCTCCAGGTACCATCTGCATTACGAATGGCGAATGGGGGGACGTGTCTGGCACCCACGATCAGCGTGGTTCTCTGGGAAGAGGTGGCGAGTGATTGACTGCTAGCAAGAGGCACTACAAAGCCCAGAATGTAAGTTGCCGCAACTAATCTGCACCGGTGTTCTGTAGACATCTTTAACGTACTCCACACAATGCCTATTTCCAGTATGAATTATACAGTCCCAGAGCAATTATAGTCAAGCATCCATTGAGCGTTTCGACGCTTAAATACGTGCGCTCTTACACCGCTCATTTTACCCATCTTGACGCTTGTGTGTGCTGATGGCTCTTCTATACTGTGTGTCGATACTCACGCATAAAGATTGCTGAGTGTGACACACTGCATGGCGACCGCTGACAGAAAACACTCACGACAGTATGTCTTCGGGTTTTGATGGCCGCACTGTGGGCTTTTTCACCCACAGTAACATGGGCACTATTACTTACATTGAAAACAGGGAGTTCACCGATTTACGCATACCTCGTGTCAGTTAACATTTAGAGTGAATGAGACACTCTGGGCAAGTAAGGAGACAAGCTATGCGCATTATGTCGACCTGGTAAAAGTTATTGGCCGTCCGGACATTTGTAATTTAACCGACATCATGAGATGTTCTCTCGTTGTGTTTGGACGTGAGAGGGCCTTGTCGGTGAAATGACTATGGGTGTTCGGCTTTGTTTCAATTCTTCTCTCAAAGATCTTTCTGCATTTGCATGAAGAAAAGAGGTTGAATATGCGATTTAAGCCCGAAGATATATTGACAGAAGAACAGGTTAAGTCCGGCTTGAACTATGTTATCAAAGATGGCATAGCTTCCCAGGCCATGGGAATATTGACCGGTGGAGCTTTTCTTGTGGCCTTTGCCGTAAAACTCGGCGCGTCCAACCTGGTGATCGGATTGCTAGCAGCTGTTGGTCCGCTCTCGCAGTTGCTGCAATTGCCTTCGATATTCATTGTGGAGAGAATACGTAACAGGAGAATGATTACAGTCGTTGCCGCCGCACTGAGCAGGCTTTGCTGGCTGCTAATCGCTCTTAGCCCATTCGTATTTCCAGCTAAGATTGCAGTTGCCGTTCTGTTGGTATTGCTGGTGGCCGTGTCGGCCTTTGGTGCAATTTCGGGTTGCAGTTGGAACTCGTGGATGAGGGATCTAATTCCAGAAAATGTGATGGGTTCATTCTTCTCCAAGAGAATGCGCATATCCACAGGTATTGGGATAGCTTTGAGCATCCTGGCTGCGATGTATCTGGACATCTGGAAAAAGCAGTATGCTGACCATGAGCTGACAGGCTATTCGATTCTGTTTTTTCTTGGCTTCGCTGCTGGGGTGGCAGGTCTATTCTTCCTGGCGAAAACGCCGGAGCCGAAAATGTCGCCGCTCCAGGAAAGGCCGAAGATATTGAAACTACTCTCGCAGCCCTTTAGGGACGAAAACTTCAGAAAGCTTATCGCATTCATGTGTTCCTGGAATTTCGCCGTCAATCTGGCGGGGCCGTTCTTCATGGTCTATATGCTCAGAAGGCTGGGCTTGAGCATGTCATATATCATCGGGCTATCGATTGTCAGCCAGGCGATGAATTTTCTGTTCCTCAAAATCTGGGGCAGATATACGGACCGCTTCAGCAACAAATCCGTATTAGCGATAAGCGGGCCATTGTTCATCTGCTCGATCTTGGCCTGGACGTTTACCACGATGCCGGAAAAGTACTTCTTGACAATGCCGCTAGTCGTCGTCATCCACATGGTCATGGGCATGTCATCAGCAGGCGTCTCTCTGGCGTCAGGTAACATCAGTCTGAAACTTGCTCCCAAGGGGCAGGCGACAGCGTATCTGGCAACCAATACGATCGCCAATTCGATTGCCGCTGGCATAGCACCGATACTGGGCGGGAAATTCGCTGACTTCTTCGCAGGTCGAGAACTGGCCTGGACCTTGAACTACAAGAGCCCCACGGGTGACTTTGCCCTGCCGACACTGAATCTTCAGCAGTGGGATTTCTTTTTTGCCCTGGCTTTCATAATTGGTCTGTACGCTCTGCACAGGTTGTCGATGGTCAATGAAGCCGGAGAAGTTGAAGAGAAGATCGTCGCGAGAGAACTCTTCTCAGAAGTCAGGACACAGGTAAGGACTCTTTCATCAGTCGATGGAGTAAAACAGATGGTAAGTTTCCCGCTTTCACTGATAAGAAATCTGGCCGTAAAGATCGGATCGAACAACAATGGCAGAACGGAACCGAGCAAGGAAAGGGTACAAAATGAGGAAAGCTAGAATCATTTTGATCATCGTCATTGTGTTGTTAGCTTTGATCGTTTCTCTGCAAAACACAGAAACGGTGGAGACGAAATTCCTTCTTCTGACTGTTTCGATGCCGCGTGTGCTGCTGCTTCTGTTGACCTTCACCCTTGGCTTTGTCGGAGGCATGATCACCGCAAGCTTCATTCTAAAGACGTCAGACAAATCACGAGTGAAAGGCAAACCAGAGCAAAAGTGACAAACTACGCGATATTGACAAGAAGAATAACACACGAGATGAGAAAGGAGTAACCTATGGACATGCAATCACTTATCGAAACAACCTCAAAATGGATTGTCACGGATGGCCTACGTATTCTGCTCATCCTGGTTTTAATGTTTGTTTTCATCAAAATCACACAGTTGATCACCGACCGATTATTCAAAAGATTCAGGAAGGATAAGCAAGAAGAGGATATTGAATTCAAGAAACGTGCCGATACACTCAGCTCCGTTGTACGCAGCATCCTGACGATATGTATAGTCATCGTCACAGTCATCACAATAATGGGTCAGCTCGATATTCCTATAGGCCCTGTTCTGGCCTCAGCGGGCATTGTGGGTGTGGCACTCGGCTTTGGCGCTCAACATCTGGTTAAGGACGTCATAAGCGGCTTCTTCATATTGCTTGACGACCAAATCCGCGTGGGGGATGTGGTCCAGATCGCCGGCAAAGGGGGACTGGTGGAGCATATAAATCTCAGGATGACCATCCTTCGAGATCTGGCGGGAAACGTTCATTATGTTCGTAACGGCGAGATTGACGTTGTGACAAACATGACCAAAGAATACGGAAGCTACGTATTTGAAGTCGGTGTCGCTTACAGAGAAGACGTTGACGAAGTGATTGAAGTACTCAAGGAAGTTGATGAGAACTTGAGGAGCGATCCTGCATACAAGGAAGACATTCTCGAGCCCATTGAGATTCTTGGCCTGGACCAATTCGCCGATTCTGCGATTATCATCAAGGCGCGAACGAAAACCAAGCCAATCCGACAGTGGGCGGTTGGCCGGGAATTTAACAAACGACTCAAGAAGAGATTTGATGAGAAGGACATTGAGATCCCCTTCCCGCATGTAACCCTCTATATGGGGCAAGATAAGGACGGGCAGTCTCCACCGTTGAGCGTGAACATGAAGCAGAATTTAGGAGTCGAAAAATGAAAATGAAACTCAAAAAGGGACCGCTTATCAAAAGACGCACGAAGAAGGCCGGTCTGCCGCCTGGTACCTTAGTCTATGTCGGAGAAAAAAAGGTAGAAAAGGTGCGGATTCGCTACATTGACTATGACGAGAGAGAATTCCGTGAGAAGGAAGCTGCAAAGATTGAAGAATGTTTTCCCTTTAAGGCTACACCGACGGTAACCTGGATAAATATTGATGGACTTCATGAAGTGGAAATCATCGAGAAACTCGGCAAGCAGTTTGAGTTTCACCCGCTTGTCCTTGAAGATATCTTGAGTACGGAACAAAGACCGAAATACGAGGACTTCGACAAATATATTTTCGTTGTCCTGAAGATGCTTTACTACAATCAAGAGCTTCAGGCCATTGAGAGCGAACAGATCAGCATTCTCCTCGGCGAAAATTTTGTCATCACGTTTCAAGAGCGTATCGGCGATGTTTTTGAGCCAATCCGAGAGCGAATCCGAAATTCCAAGGGTCGTATTCGAAAAATGGGCCCGGACTATCTGGCGTACGCTCTGGTAGACGCGATTGTAGACAGTTACTTTGCAATTCTCGAGAATGTCGGAGAAAAGATTGAATCCATGGAAGAGGACCTGGTTTCTGATCCAACTGAGAAGACCCTCCAGCAGATTCACGCCATGAAAAGGGAGATGATATTGTTGCGCAAGGCCGTATGGCCCCTGCGAGAGGTCATAAGTGGTGTGCAGAGGAGCGAAACATCAGTAATCAAAGAATCAACAGGAGTATACCTTAGAGATGTCTATGACCATACAATACAAATCATAGACACAATAGAGAGCTTTCGAGACATGGTTTCAGG
>Ga0180431_10010900_pt1 | contig 10039 bp, 6 predicted proteins | sample SS_ome_11_FD_132459 | JGI IMG/M metagenome (GOLD analysis project Ga0180431, IMG submission 132459) | Hypersaline lake sediment archaeal communities from the Salton Sea, California, USA - SS_1_MS_1 metaG | ecosystem: Environmental > Aquatic > Non-marine Saline and Alkaline > Hypersaline >... | reverse complement strand
CCACTACTTCAAGCCGCTTCTCTTCCGTTGCGTGCGAGTATCCGATCGCAGGCCTCGCAGACCAACTCTACACTGATGGCTTTCATGTACTTCGGTGGTGCCGTGCGTCGCTCTCGCGTGGAGCCTTCAAAGAACATCTTCTGCAAGGCGATGTTTTGCGGTCCATAGGGTCCGTGCCGCTTGGCGGGCCAGGGACCGTAGAGCCCAACGCAGGGTGTGCCCACGGCCGCGGCCAGGTGCAACGGGCCGGTGTCGGAGCCGATGAACAGCCGAGCGCGACGCCCTAACGCCGCCAGTTCGGTCAATGAAGTCGCCGGTGCCAGTCGGGCGTGAGCTGCGGCGCCGGCGACGATTTGTTCCGCCGTCTTCAGTTCCTCGGCTCCTGCCCAAAGGACCAGCGTCGGCAATCCTCGATCGGCGCCGAGATGTGCGGCCACGGCTGCGTATCGCGCGGCCGGCCAGAGCTTCGAGGGCCAACCGGCCCCCACGTTGATGATACCGAACCCGCCCTGATAACCGACGTCGCGGATGATCTCTTCCGCGGCGATCCGATCGAGCAATTGCTCCGGCACCTGGAAGCGGACTTCTGGTGAATCGATGCCCAGCGGACGCAGCAGTTGGATATTGCGATCCACGACGTGATCGGCCGGCGTGTGGACCTTTTCGTTATTGATCCACCGGCTCAATTCGCGGCCCCAGCGGCCATCGAAGCCGATTCGACGCGGCGCGCCCGACAGCCACGCCAGGATGGCCGCCTTCGTGAGGCCCTGGGCCTCGACGGCGACATCGAACCTCATCGCCCTCAGACGGCGGCGAAGATCTCGGACGGTCTTCAGCGATTTCAGCCAGTGTCGGGGCACAGTGATCAGTTCGTCCAGCGCCGCGTGCCCTTGCAGCAGCGTGGCCGCCCGTTGCTCGACCGCCCATGCCAGAAAGGCGTCGGGGAATCGCTCCCGCAGTGCGCATGCGATCGGCATCCCGTGAATCACGTCGCCGATCGCGCTGAGCCGCACAATCAATATCCGCGGTCGACCGCTGGCAGGTGAATCGCTGTTCATGGCCGTCTTGCCGATTCGTTTCAGTTGAAGAAATCGTATTGGGATGAACGCGGGAGTATATACGCGTAGCGCGGAAATCCCCAATAGATGAATCGCAGCCGGCGGGCGCGAAGCTGCGTAAGCCAGGTGGAATCGCTAATCCGGATTATTCACCACTCTGATGCGCGTCGTTGTAAGTCGTTTGGAAGTAGGCAATGTGGTACTTGCCCCCAAGTGGCACTATGTCGTACGACGGATTGGCAATCCGCCCAGAATTCGCAGACGGATTGCCAATCCGTCCTACAGCTTGAATAATCCGGGCTGAAGCCACCGACCACCCCCAGCGAGCTTGTATTTCCCGGGTCATTTCCCTCTGGACCCGGCGTTCAATATCCCCTCTTTACTATATCACCCACCGTAATGTCACCCTTCTTCATCCGCAGCCAATACCAGGAAGGCGTATGCAGCCGGCATACGTCGGCAAGGGCAATGAAGACCGACCGGCAGAAACGGGCGGCTACTCCGGGCTAATCGCTTGCTCGATCGAGTTGCTCGAATCCTCGAAGCTGGAAACGGTCGATTGGCCGAGGACCGTTATTGCCGAGAGGCAGGCCAGAAAGACCAGCATCAGCATGGCCGCGTATTCCACGGCCGTGGGGCCGGTGTCGTCGGCCAGGAACCGGATGACCTTGTTCAAGAGGGGCTTCATAGTGTGACCTGTTGCTGCAACTGCGCCGGCTCCCTGCCGATATCGCCACAAGAGCGGAAAGCACTCATATTCAACCCTACGACACAGCAGGGCAACGTGCAATCGATGGTGACGTTTTCACCGGCAACCGCCGCGTTCGTCTGTCACAGTCGTCACAGCCATCACGGCCGATGCCTCCTTGACATCCGGGACGACCGCACCGATATTGCGGGTAAAGGCTGAAAATGGGCAGTTGACCCCAAGGATGACTATCATGACACCAAAGCAGCGCATGCTGACGGCCATCGACCGCGAGAAACCCGACCGGCTGCCGGTAACCATCCACCAGTGGCAGCAGTACCATCTCGACGAGTACATGGGCGGCATCGACGCACTGGAAGCCTTCAAGCTCATCGGCTTGGACGCGTCGATCCAGTACTTCGAGGCAATGGGCCAGTTCTGGATCCCGAATGCCGAGAAGTACGCCCTGCAAACCGAGCAGTGGCAGGACGAGATAACGGTGGCCGACCCCGACCCCGACAACCGGGTCATCCACCACCGCATCGTTACCCCCGACGGCGAACTCACCTACAAGACCGGTGCCAACCGCACGACCACTTGGATCACTGAGTACCTGATCAAGAAGCACGACGACCTGGACTTGATCGAGAAGTACATGCCGGTGGCCAGGCTGAACCAACAGGCCATCGCGGCCGAGTACGACCGGATCGGAGACGCCGGCATCCTACGCGGATTCGTCTGGGGAGATCAGGCCGGATGCTGGCAGCACGCTGCCTGCCTGATGGAGATCCAGGACCTGATCCTCGAGACGTTCGAGAACCCCGACTGGGTCCACCGGCTGATGGAAGTGTTGCTGCGGAAGAAACTGCGGTTCATCGAACAATCGCTGGTGGGGGCCCGATTCGACCTGATCGAGACCGGCGGTGGGGCCTCGAGCGATACGGTCATCTCGCCAAAACTGCACCGGGAATTCTGCCTGCCGTATGACCGGCAAATGCACCGGGCCGTGCACGACGCGGGCCTGAAGACGACTTACCACACCTGTGGCGGGATGATAAACCTGCTGGAGTTGATCGCCGAAAACGAGACCGACGCCTCGGAAACACTCACCCCGCCCGGCTGCGGCGGAAACATCACACAACCGGCCCACGTTCGCGATGCCTTTGCCGGACGCGTCGCCATGATCGGCGGCATGGACCAGTTCAACCTGCTAACCTCGGGCACGGCGGAGCAAATCCATAAGGAAGTGCATCGGCTCTTTGAAGGCTTCGGCCGCGACGGCGGATACATCTGTTCGGCCAGCGATCATTTCTTCGATGCCCCGGTAGAAAACCTCCACGCGTTTGCAGCGGCAGCAAGAGACTGTGTATATTAGGGGTTGGGGGATAGGGGTTGGGGGATAGGGATGTTTAGCGGGGCAGCAACGCTGCCCGCTTTTCTGGGGCTGTAGTTATTCATGTGTCAAGGGTGGGTAGCCCTCCCGATAGAAGTGGACAGCAAAGAGAGAGGGAAGAGAGAGCCGTCCGTCGCCGCCTTCTCCCTCGTCACCTCCTCCCAAGAAAACGGGCAGCGATGCTGCCCCGCTAAACACGATTGAACCAACTCCTAATTCCCTACCCTCCCCGATGGCCGAATCGAACGAATTGCCGCTCGACGTTAAAACAGCTGCCTGGTGCGATCGTGCCGGGCGGTTCGTCGAACAGCGCGATGACGATCCGTTCGCTTGCCTTGCCCTGGTGCGTGAGGGCATCTTCCTCCGTCGGCGATGGGACCTGCTCGGGCCCGACGCTCCCGTGCGACGCCGCCTGCTGACCCTGCTGGCCGCCGCACAGAATATCTGCCAGAAGAGACTGGCCGCCGCGGTCCACCAGCAGACCGGTCCGCAGTCGCGACGCGTCGAGCACGTACTGGGCCGTTTGGCCGAAGACGATGCATATCTGGCCGGCCTGATGTCCGATCAACGGTCGCCGGCCGAGTCGATCGCCTTCGCCGTCGAGTGCTTTCGCGACGACGTGCACTGGCTGGGTACCCTGGTAGCGCTGCTGGACGGATCGTGCGGTATCGACTTCACCGGCCGCGTCCTGCTGGAACAGGAATCGTTGCAGCGGACCATTGAAACCCGAGACCAAGAAGATCGCAAGCCGGGGGCGACCTCGACGATACCCGACGAGTTGCGCATCTCGGCCGATCGATTGCGGCGGGCGGCTCTTGCCCGACAGGTCGAATCGCTGCTGGCCCAGCCCGAGCCGGAGGACCTACGGGGTTGGTTCGACGCGTGGCAGGCGGCCGGCCGTTTGGTGATGCGTTTGGAAGGGGCGTCGGCGGCCGAGTTGGAGAATAGGGCACAAGCCTATCGGAACCAGGCAATCGCCCGCTGGAAGGAGTGCCTGGGGGAGCTTCCTGGGCCGCAGCGGAAGGAAGAGATTGCGCGAGTTGCCGGCGAGATGGCCGACACGGCCGCCGAGGCACTTACATTCCTCGAAGACCTCTCGATGCCGGAAGCCGTGCAAAGCCTGGAGATTCTCAGTGAAGACGCGTCAATTTGCCTGCGGGCGGCGGATGCGTCGGGCGTTTCGCGGCGCAACGATCGGCAGTTCACCCGGCTGCGCCGCAGCCTGCGGCGGCGGCGGAAGGCGGTTGCCGCCGAGTTGCAGGAACGCCGCCTCGGCTTGCGGCTGGAACGGATCTTCGGACACCGTGCGGTGGTACTGCTCGAACAGTTCATTCTGCTGCTTCTGGTAGTGTTCATGGTGATGTTGACCGTCGAGGGTCCGATGCTCGCCTATGAGAAGGCCCATTGGCCGGGCAGCAAGGTGATCGAGGCCACGTTCGCCTGGGCGGACCTGGCGATTTGCATGATCTTCCTCACGGAATTCAGCCTGAAGTTGTCCCTTGCCCGGCCACGGCTGCTGTATTTTCGGCGTACCTGGATCACGGGCCTGGTGCCGGCGATTCCGTTGGGCTTCATTGCTTACGCCGCCCATCATCTAGACGTGGCCAAGGCGGCTGACTACTTCGTGTTGTTGCGGGGGTTGCGATACTTGCGGCTCCCGCAGATGGTCCGCTGGCTGCGGCTGGCGCGGCCGTTGGTTCGTTTCGGCCGGGTGGCGATGTTCATGATGCAGGCCTCCGACCGAATGATACGGCGGATCGCGCCGTTGGTGAATCGCAACCTGGTGCTGTTCGAGCGGGCAGCCATCAACGTGCAACCGCCCGAGTACCAAACGAAACTGGCCGGGCTGCGCGAGCGGTTCTTCTATCGGGCGATGGAACTGATCGCCACGCTGCCGCGGCAAGCCCGGCAACGGCTGGTCCGCTCGCGGATCGAAGACCTCACGGCAGTGCTTTCCGCGCCTCGTGTGGGTGAAGAGGCACCGGTGGCGAAGGCCAGCCTGTCGATCGCACGCGAGATCCCCTTGGAACAGATTATTGCCCGACTGCTGGCCGCCACCCCGGCGGGCATATCCGAGCGAATTGGCCGCACGCTGGCCCAGAGCGTTGCCCGCTGGTGCCGGGCGTTCGACGTCGTGCTGATCCGGCGTCTGCCGGTGATCCGCGATCTGGTGGCGGCCGGACATCGCTCGAGCCCCTACGGCACCACCGCGCAGGTAGCCAACCGTATCGGCGCGTTGTTGCAGGGTCTGCTGGATAAGGTCTATTGGGTGGCCGATTTCTACGGCACGGTAACCGCGCCGCAACTGGTCGATTCGGTCGGCGATTGGATGATAAAGGGCACGGCGCGTCCCGCCCGGCGTTTTCTCATGCTCGGCGCGGCGTTTCTGGCCCTTTGGTACCTGACCAGCATGTTGCCGTTCGGGCCTCTAGAGGCGTTGACCCGCTCGCTACGAAGTCTGATCGGGATGCCGCTGATCGTGCTGGGGGTTTTGTGCCTGGTGCCGCTTCTGGTAGGACTCTGGTTTCGCCAGATCGCCGGCGAGGCGAGCGACTTCTGCAGCCGGGTGGCCGAGGCCCAGTTCATTTCCGCCACGAAACTGCTGAAGCAACGACTGGCGCAACGATATCACGCGGTGCTTCACTCCCGAGTGATAGCCCCTGAACGGGAAGTCACGCAGTCGGCCGACGGTCCGAATCGGGCCGCGGTGGAGTTGCTCTTTGAGGACTATCTTGACGCCCCGCCGTTGCATTGCAGCGACACCCGAACTACCACGCAGTTGCTCGGCAACCTGACGTTGGTTTCGCTTCGCGAGACGCGGTTGGGATACGGCCGCCGGCAGCAGAAACGCCTGCGCAAACTCGACCTGACCGTTGCCCGGGCTCGCGTGCGTGGGCCGTACCTTTGGTTCCATTTCATCTCGCGAAGCCTGGCCCAACAGACGGCCAAGCTGATGGTCGATTACAACGCCCACGCCTTGCCGTTGGATCGGGCCGCCACGGCCGGCGAGGACGAGGTCCGCGATTACATCGAGTGGCTCTCGGGTCGTCTGCGAACGCCGGTCGAGCGGCTCGAACTGCCGGAGCAGTTCGAGCGGCGACGACGAGAGATCGCCCAGGACAACGATGACCCGGCCGGCGTGAAGAACGAACCCTGCCGCCGCGGCTTTCAAGGCAACGACTTCACGGCCATCTGCTTTCTTTCCGCCGATGCGGAGGTGGAAGACGACGTGCGCCGCCGGTACGGCCGGCAGGTGGCCGAGCTTATGCATCGCGATCGCTGCGACAACATTCGGCGCGTATTCCGCACCTATCCATTCCACCAACGGCCGAAGGGCAGGCGGACCGTCAATCCGCTGGCGCTTCACGCGCGTTACATTGCCGGCGGCCGGGTGCTGCTGTTGCCGCCGCGGATGGCGCTGTGGGGTATCGTGTTGACTTTTCGCTCGCTCCGGCTGCTGGGGCGATTCGTTCGCGACGTGCTCGACCCGACCGTCGGAAATCTGGAAACGATCACCGAAGCCGATCCCTATCCCGTGGCCGTTCGGAAGATCCATCGCATGCGTAAGCCGGTGTTCCTGGAGTGTCTTCGCATGCGTGCCCAGTTCGATCCGGAGTACCTTGGCGTTTTGTTGCCCGGTTGCCCGTCGCCGGATCGACAAGTCACCAGCACGCCGGTGGAGGAAGACCTGCAGTTGGTCGACGCCGACCCGGGTTTGAAGCAAGAGTTTCGGGAGCTTGCCGGGCGCCGCCGCCGGCAGATGTCGGGATTTCGCCGCCTGTTGGACGAACTCGGCGAGAGCCGCTTCTCGGCCGAGTCGCTGCGAGCGATGGCCATCGCGTACACGATCGATTATCGCCGGGTGCGCAGCCGCGTGGAGGCCGTCGATGGGCTGCGCCAAGCGTTGGACGAAGCCGCACTGTGCGCGTCGCGGTCGTGGCGTCGGCCGCTGCGAGCGGTATGGTGCAAGTGGCGGATCGCTGGTAAGTTGGCTCGATTGTGGCGTCAGCCGGCCTTTGCCGCGACGGGGCCCCGGCAGCGGAAACTGCTGGTTGAGTTGATCTGCCGCCGTCGCGGCCCGTTGTTGGCCGCACTGTGCGAAGTGGCCCGGGGCGGCGACTCCACCGACATAGAGGCCGACGCCCGAGATACACTCTTGGCGGTCGCCCGCGATCCGGCCACCTGGAGCCGGCAGTTAGTGGTGCTGCGTGCCGTGCAGACGCTCAGTGTATTGGATTTGAAAACGTATCACGAGTTGGTGTTTGAATTGGGAGAGTATGATCAGTGAATGACTTCGCGGTGATCTTCGACATGGACGGCGTGTTGATCGATACGTACGACGCACACTATGAGAGTTGGCTGGCGATGACTCGCCACGCCGGATTGAGCTTCAGCAAAGCGCAATTCACGGCCACGTTCGGCTGGACCACTCGGGAGATCATCGCCCGCTTCTGGGACGCGAGCGGCTACACGGAGGCGGACATCAAGGAACTCGACGACCTGAAGGAAGCGGCCTTTCGCGAAATCATCGCCGCGGAGTTCCCCGCCATGCCGGGCGTCAATCGTTTGCTCGACGAGTTGCACCGCTCCGGCTTCCGCCTTGCCGTTGGGTCTTCAGGCCCGCCGGAGAACGTCGAGTTGGTGCTTGAGCGTTTGGGCAAGCGGGCGTTATTCGAGGGGCTCGTGACCGCGACGGACGTAACCCGCGGCAAACCCGATCCGCAGGTTTTTCTGATCGCGGCGCGGAAACTCGGTGTTTCGCCCCAGCGATGCGCGGTGGTCGAGGACGCGCCGCCCGGCGTGGAGGCCGCCCGGGCCGCCGGCATGGCCAGCGTGGGACTGACCAGCACCGGCCGCACGGCCGAGTCGTTGGCCGCCGCCGATCTGGTCGTCGGCTCGCTCGACGAGCTTTCGGCCGACGTGTTTCGCCGCCTGATTGCGTCTTCCCAAGGCAGCCCGTCGGCACAGTAGGGTGGGTGAGAAAGCCGGGCTAGGACACCGCGGCCAGCGTCAGCACAAATCGGGCACCGTCGCTAACCGTTTCATCGATCCGCAGATCGCCGCCCATGTCGCGGGCCAGCCGGCGGCTGAGCGCCAGCCCGAGACCGATGCCGGGGGCAGTGTGGGCCGCCTCGTGGGCCGATTTGGAGAAGGAGCGGAACAACCGCCGCCGCACCGACGGCGATATGCCCGGCCCGTGATCGCGAAGACTCACCTCGACCGTGTTTCCGTTGGCACTGAGCAAGAGGTGGATCCGTCGGTCCGAGGCCGAATTGGCGTACTTGCAAGCGTTGTCGACCAGGTTGAACAATACTTGCTCGACGGCCGAGGCGTTCGCCCGAACCACGGCTTCGCCGGCCCCGTCGTCCGACTGAACCGCAAGCGTCATGCCGGCCTGTTCGGCTCGACCGGCCAGCCGGTCCTTGATCGGTTCGATGAGCCGGTCCACAGCGACCGATTCGAGTCGTCCGTCGGCCCGGCCACGTTCAAGCCGGGCGTAGGAGAGCACGTTCTCGACCATGTGCGTCAGCCGCACGGCCTCGGCCCTGAGCGTGGTAAGGTACTGCTTCTGCTGTTGCTCGTCGGGAACCATGCCTTCGGCAAGCATCTCGGCGTACATCTGGAAGGTGGTCAACGGAGTTCGCAACTCGTGGGTAACGGCGGTGACGAACGAGGCACGCCGGTCGGCCAGCCGCATTACTCCCCACAACACCGCGGCAACCGCCGCCGCCGCCAGCAACGTACACACCCAGGCCACGCCCAGCGAAAGCCGAATCGGCGACAGCAGGCCGGCGGCCGGCGACTCACGGCCGACCTGTTCAAGGAAAATCGGTTCGCCCGGTATCAGCCGCGCCGGCAGAGCGGCCAACATGCGACCTTCCTCTTCCCCTGGGGCCGAGGTGACCGGCTCGACGTCGGCCTCGGGCAACAGATCCTCGACCGTGTCTAGCAGCGACGCCCTGATGCCCGGCCAATCGAGCAGGCACCCTTGCACGTACTCCCGGCCACCGGCGGTTACGCGGCGGGCAAGGATCAGGCTGCCGTCGATCCAGAGCGGCGTCATCAACACGCCGCTGACGTCGGTCGAAGGCATCTGCAAGGTGTTGAACTGGATGAAATCCTGGTTTCGAGCGATTACGTTCGCCTGCTGCTGCACGGCGAAGTTTCGCTCGTTGAATTCGACGGCGCCGCGGCCGCGCTGCTGGAGGTCCGCCTGTCGTTGCTTCTGTTGGGTAAGACGCTGCTCGGCGGTCTGGCCCAGCGGCGACACGACCATCTCGACGGGGCCAGGCGCGCTGGCCGGGAGCATCGCCAACAGCTCTTTCCGATCGACCAGCGATTCGACCCGCCGAAGTTGCCCTTCGGCCTGATTGACGGCGTCTGAGCCGACGTGGTTCGGCACGGCCAGCTTGTAGTTGGCCCCGAGGGGCACCTGCGGCGAAGTGAGCCGTCCGTCGGGTTCAAACTGGAAATGCACCAGCACGTTCGGCGCGCGGCTGCTCAACAAGGGCGACGGGATCAGCATCTCGCCGCCGCCGCGATCGTTGAACATCGCGCTGTAGGCCCGATCTATCGGCAAGAAGGCACTGTAGGCGAAATACGGGCGAACGTGCTCCTGCGAAATGAACGGGGCCAGCATGGAGTCTATCCGCCACAGGGCCAGACGCACGTTTTCTTCCCAGGCCGCCCGACGTCGGGCGTGGGCCTCCTGACGCCGGGCCTCCGCCTCCTGGTGCCGCGCAGCCGTCTCGGCCAGATCCAGACGCAACGCCGTCAGCGTGATGAAACTCATCGCCGCAAGCGCCACGCCCAGGCAGAGGGCAAAGCCGATCCAGATGTGCCAGGGACGTCGCATTGTAGTGGATAGTGGTTAGTGGATAGTGGTTAGTGGATAGTGGT
>Ga0180431_10010899_pt1 | contig 10039 bp, 10 predicted proteins | sample SS_ome_11_FD_132459 | JGI IMG/M metagenome (GOLD analysis project Ga0180431, IMG submission 132459) | Hypersaline lake sediment archaeal communities from the Salton Sea, California, USA - SS_1_MS_1 metaG | ecosystem: Environmental > Aquatic > Non-marine Saline and Alkaline > Hypersaline >... | reverse complement strand
TAGCGTGGATCTCACGATAGTGTTCAACAACGTTGAGTACGATCGGAGCCTGGGATCGTCGTGGGGTTTCGGTTGCTACATCGAGTACGGCGAACGCAGAGTCTTATTCGACACCGGAGGGGATGGGCCCATGCTCATCTCCAACATGGAGAAGCTGGGCATCGATCCATCCACCATCGACGCAATCGTCCTTTCCCACTTTCACGGTGACCATACGGGCGGGCTGAGTAGCGTGTTGGCCGCCGGTGGGTGCCCCGTGGTCTACATGCTTCGATCGTTCGACCAATCCCTCAAGGCCCAGGCTCGAGACGGGGGCGAGCTTCGCGAGGTGAGCGGTGGAGGAGAGATCTGCAAGGGCGTGTACACCACCGGGGAGGTTCCGGGCAACCCCGGCGAACAGGCGCTGGCGATAGAGACGTCGAGGGGCCTGGTCGTCGTCACCGGATGCGCTCACCCCGGCGTTCACACGCTGGTGCGCCGCGCCATCGAGGTCACTGGCGGTGACGTGTATCTGGTGTTGGGTGGGTTCCATCTGGGAAGCGCTGCCGGGGGGAGGATCTCGAGGATCCTGGACGATCTACAGGGGATGGGCGTGAAGAAGGTGGCGCCGTCCCATTGCACCGGTGAGCGCGCCACGGACATGTTCGCTCAGAGGTACGGCGACGATTTCATCGCCTCCGGCGTCGGATATCGCCTGGTCATAGAAGGTTCCGGTAGCGCTGACTGACAGCGCGTCGCGAACCAACGATTCAACCGTCGATGCTTCGATGTCGATCACTTGCCCCATGTAGTCAGGAACGCTTTCGCCCTTTCCCTGGTCTTGGGGCTGTCGCTCTGTAATTGTGCCCTGACGAAGGCCGAGATCCTGTCCTTGTCTTCGGCATCCTCGAAGTACTGGCCGAACGCCTCGATGGCGTAGCCCTTCACCAGCTCCTTGCGCTGTGGGTCGCGATGCGTGCTGTCTATCCCCAGCAGCTTGTCGGTTATCCTGGCGCGAAGCTCCGGCTTCGCCCTGGCTATCCTACCCGAGTTACCCGCCACGTGGGAAGCAATCATCACGCTCTTGTCGTCCAGCAGATCGTAGTACGCGTCGAGGATGGTCTCGAACTTGTCTTCCGTATCCACCGCTGCCAGGTTCGCCAGAGCGTGGATCGCTATGAACTTCACGAAGGAGTTGTCGCTGGCCATCAGGTCTACGAGGAGGTCCCAATGGGCATAGAGCATGTCCGGGGCCTCCTCGCTTATCAGCCTTAGCGCCATCGCCTCGGGAGAGGCCTTGCCGGGATTGACGCGACGGATCAGGTCAGGAAGCAGCGTTCTACGCTCCAGGACTTCCCTGGCGATGCTCTCGGCCATCTTCTCTCTCGAATCCGCCGTCCGCCGTGCCATGTCGAGCGCGCCTCCTTCTGCGCGGGCTAGCCGGGGCTGGTTGGGCTCAGACCGGAACCCGGTGATCAGTTGGCCTTCAGGAGCGGCAGTAGCTCTGACGCCCAGGTTCGTATGGCTTCGCGATCGAGGAAGTCCCCCTCAGGCGCGCCCATCTTCTTGATGATGGTCCGATACAGGAACGGCAGCTTGCTGCGCTCCAACGCCCCCGCGAAAAGGCCCACGGACACCGGCTTCACCTCTGGTACCTGCTCTCGTACCGCATCCAGGTACGCGGCTACCGTTGCGCGGTTCTCCTCTGTGTCCTCCTTCATCGTCAGGCACACGACGAAGTAGGCCACGGGCATTCGGCTCAGGCTCTCGCGGTGACGCTGAACGAGCTTCACGACATCCTTCATCCACTGACCCATGTATGCGGCACCACCGATGACGGCGGCCCGGTAGGGGCTCAGGTCGTTGACTTCCTTGGCCGGTCGAACGTCCACGCCAACGCCGCCTTCGCGCAGCGCCTCCGCGATGACCTCCGCGACCCTGGCGGCCGACCCTGTGCGAGTGGCGTAGGCCAGCAGTATCTTGTCTTCCACGTTTCCCTCCTTCGAAGTGCCTGCCATTCCGGCAATGAGGCCCGCACTTCCGTTCTTACCTTTCGGTCGGTCGGACGGTGAGTTGCGCCGCTGTGGGTTTCTCCTGAAAGCCCTGCCTGCCCCGGCGCAGTGCTAGCCTTCGGCCGCCGAGGCGAGAGCGTCTATCTGAGGCAGAATGGGGGGCAGATCATTTTTGGCGACCGTCCACACGATCTCGTAGTTGATGCCGAAGTACTCGTGGACTAATCTGTCCCGTAGCCCGGCCATTTCCCTCCAAGGGAGCGAAGGATAGGATTGCTTCTGGGACTTGGACAGCTTCTTCGTCGCCTCTCCGATCACTTGTAGATTGCGAATCACCGCGTCCTGCGTCTTGGTGTCGAGGAGGAACTCCTCATAGGAGATCTCGCTCGTGTAGGTCAGGATACGTCCGATGGCTGAGGCGATGTCTGCCAGGTACTCTCTATCGCGTCTCGAGTCTGACATCGGTCTTCGTCTCTTGGATGTTCAAAGCGATATGCCGATAGCGGCTCATCTGCAAGCTTCTCTCAAGGGTCTCGAACGTCGACAAGTCCACCGTCCTGCCCAGGACGCTCTCCAGGTACTCCGCCAGTGCCACGAACTCGAGTCCTAGCGGCCGACTCAGTTCCACCAGCAAGTCCACGTCACTCGTAGCAGTGGCCGTGTCTGAGGCGTAGGAGCCGTACAATGCCAGCGTCGCGACCCCGAACCGTCGGCTCAAGTAGGGTAATTCATTCCTCAGTATTCGCAGGATCGTCTCTCGATTGAGCGAAGCTTCCATATCCCCACCGCTGCAGGAGTCTTGTCAAACCAAGACTCTCAGTAGGAGCCATTATAGAGCAACGAGGTCGGTGGGTCAATTGCAGATGAGTCCCGGCGGATGACGAGCTGCGGAGGCGTCGCAGGCGACGTGTCAGGCATTCAGAAAGAACCATAAGGCGGCGGCCAGGCCAGCAAACCGCAGGGCAACTCCATCCTGATGTCGGATCAGGCGCTGCTCAGCACCCGCATGTCGGCTCGGGAGAAGGACCGGTAAGCTCGCTCTCCGTACTTCTCGTGCAGTGCAGCAGCATAGACTCTCAGAGCCCTCAGGCCGCTCTCACCGCCTGCTTCGTTCCCGAAGGCCATCGTGGCCAGCCATCCTGCGCTCCAGCTCTTGGACCTCCTCCGCATCCATCCGGAGGGCATCAGCCAGCCCTCGCCCAGCGGGATGTGCTCACAGTGGATCCCGTAGTCCTTCAAAACCTCGAAGTAGCGATTCACCACCGTGTCGTAGTGCCCAGGGAGCTTCTGATCGTAGTAGGTGTCGCAGTCAAGCACCAGACGAAGCCCACCATCGTTCTCAAGCTCGCCCACCAGGCCGAAGGTCCACAGCAGCCTCAGGAAGTACCGCCTTCGGGCTTTCAGTCTCACCTGCATCGCGTGGGACTCGGCGTCAACGGCGTTGATCGTCTTCAGCGTCCGGTGTAGGGCTCGCAATGCGGACGTCTCTTCGTCGGACATGGGCAGCTTCGCAGGGAACTCCACGGTCTTGGGCCTGAAGGGTTGGGGGGGATTCGGCTCTGCCAGGTCTTCCGGGGCGAGCGTCGCACGTATCGCCTGCAGATGCTTGAGCAGCTCGTAGGGCTCCACGAATGAGAGGTAGTCGTTCGTCGGGATCGGGGCTGCGAGCCCTGCGGCGATCTCGGTCGCATCGATGGTCGCGGCGAGCCGCTCGAGGTCCTCACACGGATACACGGTGCAGTGGGCACAGGTCTGGATGGCGTTGATGAACGCGCACTTCCGGATGTTGCAGTTTCGGGCGATCAGCGCAGGCTTCTCGGTGTCGGGCGTCTGGCAACCGTCGCAGCGTATTCTATCGGGCCTCACCCGGGCGCCCAGATACTTGTGCCACCCGTCGCTGCAGCGCTGCCGGTCCCCGTCTGTGCGGATGTTCTCTCTGTAGGCAGGGCAGCGTCCGCAGTTGGCACCGCATTTGGAGAACAGATCTCTCATCTCGTCTTCTTCTCCTCGCCCAATCTGAGTGATCCCGGCCCTTCGCGTCGATCGGTAGGACCTTCGCTTACGCGAGAAGCTACTCCCGCTTGCGTTGAGTGAAACGCAGCCCTGACCAGGTCCGGTCGACGGCACAGACCTTGAAGTCGACCAGGCCCGCTGCCAGCCCGAGCTCACGAACGACGCTCTGCGAGAGGTCGCTCACGAATCCCGAGGATTTCTTGGGCCAGATGATCCACAGCCCCCCATTCTTGGCGGCAGTGACCATACTCTGGATGCCGGCTTCCAGGTCCTTCCGCGACTCGACGAACCACAGGACAACGTCAGACCTCTCCTTCGGATTTCGCCGGACGACGACTCCGTCCGGTAGATCGCCCAGGGTTCCCTCGAAGTGCTCGGGCGCATTGACCAGGCCGACCACTGCATTGGCCTTGATACCCAGTTTCTTGGGCAGCGGTGCCCCGGCGTACCCGGCCATGGTCGAGTCTGGCACCACGGGATCGGCGGGAGGGTGCGAAATGGCGTGCTGAAGGGAGGCGTGAATCTCGGCCCAGGTGGTGTACGTTGCGTCGGGCAGGAGCCCCTGCACGCGTGCCACCTTCTCCGGAGCGCCTCCGACGAAGACCAGGGGCACGTGGCGGGTCGCCTTGCGGATGCGGATACCCAGGCCGACGTCTCGTCCCTGGGAGGGTATCCGACTGAGGTCGATGATCACCGCGTCGGGTGGATCGTCTCTCAGTCTGCGCAGCCCGGCAGCGTCGAGCATCTCGTGCTCCACGGCATAGCCGGCAGACCGGAGTCTCTCGGCCCGTTCCCGAGCCTCGACCGCGTTCCAATGAATCAATCGAATCCGGTGCATGGAGACCTCCGCAGCGCGTCGAGAGGCTGAGGTAAGCGTGAGAGGCTCCCCGATCTGCTCTCGACTGCGGTGACCGCCCCCGGGTGCCGCGCGGTGTCCGGGGGGCAGCGTCCACATGTGGTAGGGCATGCCGTTTGCCCAGGCCGCGATGGGTAGCAGTCTGCCCAAGGTGAACGGCTCCATCTCCCATCAGAAGAGTATACCGGCTTGGCCTTTGGGCTGTCAAGCTGGGCCGTGCGAAGGGGCGCGCTGCGCGCCAAGACACCGGCTCGTCATCTCCGTATCGCACGTGCGCGTGGTACGGTCTCGAAGAGCTGGGGTGGACGTCTTGGATCGGGGTATGTACTCTAGTCGAGTGCGCCGCCCGGATACCCGAGCTGTGAGGAAACCTCCAGCGCGGCCTGCACGACCGAGGGCGCCAGCTCTCGCATGTGCTGCGGTGGCAGGCGATGCGCCGGCCCGGAGATGCTGATCGCGGCAACCACCTCAGACTGGTCGTCGAAGACGGGAGCGGCGATGCAGCGCACCTGTTGCTGTCGTTCCTCCAAGTCCAGTGCGAACCCGTCTTCTCGAACCTGATCCAACACCTCTCCGAGCCTGGCGGGATCTGTGATCGTGTGCTCGGTGAACCCGGGCAGATCCTTCTGCAGAAGGGAGTCTCTCTCTGTGGGGCTCATGGCGGCAAGGAAGACCTTGCCGACACCGGTGCAGTGCAAGGGGACGCGCGCTCCAATCTGGCTGAATGCTCGGATAGGCTGCAACGAAGACACCTGATCTATGTAGACTGCTTCGCGCCCTTGAAGGACAACCAGATTGGCGCTTTCGCCTGTCTCCCGGGCCAACCGCTCCAGGAACGGCCTGGCCTCCTGACGGATGTCCAGCCGGTCCCGTGCGGCCGCAGCGAGTTGGAGCACCTTCAGGCCCAGCCCATAGCGGCGAGTGCCCGTGTCCTGCCAGACCAGGCCGTGTGCCTGAAGGGTGTATAGCAGCCGATAGGTGGTGCTGGCGTTCAGGCCGACCTTGCGACTGAGCTCCATGAGGCCGATGGGATCGTTCTCCAGGGCCAGAGTCTCCAAGACTGTTAGCGCTCTGTCGACCGACTGGAGCAGGTTGGCGGAGTCATTCTTCCTTTTTGTAGGGGTCGGTTGCATCGCCGAGAGTCTCCCCGGCCACGATACGCTCACTCCTGGCGCGCGTGTCGTTGCCTCGCTATCATCCTGCGGCCATTATACATCCGCTGGTAGCGTTTGCCCAAAAGCAATCGGCGAGCGCCCGCGTAGCCCTCGCTTTGACCAGGTTCCAGGCACGGGGGCGCAAGAGATGCCGGCCGGGAATGGCCATCGAGGATCACCGTCCTCTCGCAGCGGCACGTTCAGTAGGGGTTAGGCCTCATCTGCACGTTGATCGATGGTGGCGTAGGACTCTGAATCGAAGGCCGGATGGCATGAAGAGCCAACGGTTGACAGCCGCAAAGAGATGTGCTATCCTCTCGCTGAGAGGAAACGACTTTCGGCTCGCGGAATTCGCACCGAAGCCTGGCGGGATGAGTGGTGGCTCCGGTGTGAGCTGCGGGACGACCTATCGGAGAGGAGAAGCATGCATGAAGGGCTACCCCGAAGTTGATATGGCTCGACGCACCCTAATGGGCCCGGGCCCCAGCAACGTGGATCCGCGCGTGCTGAGAGTGATGGCCACACCGCTGGTGGGGCACCTTGACCCCCAGTTTGTGGAGATCATGAATGAGACGAAGAAGCTGCTGCAGTTGGTCTTCGAGACCAAGAATGAGCTGACCATACCGATCTCCGGAACCGGCAGTGCAGGGATGGAGGCCGGCCTGTGCAACCTGGTAGAAGAAGGCGATGAGGTTCTCGTCGCCGTCAATGGGTACTTTGGGGATCGCCTGTGCGAGATCGCCAAGCGGTGCGGGGCCAAGTTGCGGCGCATAGACGTGCCCTGGGGCCAGGTCTTCGAGCCAGAGCAGATAGAGAGCGCACTGAAGGAACATCGAACGGACCTGCTGGCAATTGTGCACGCAGAGACTTCAACCGGCGCTCTTCAGCCCTTGGAGGAGATCGCCGCCATGGCTCACCAGCACGGAGCGCTCGTACTGGTTGACGCCGTGACCTCATTGGGGGGAGTGCGGGTCGAGATCGATAGGTGGGACGTCGATGCCTGCTACAGCGGAACTCAGAAGTGCCTTAGTTGCCCTCCTGGGTTGTCTCCCATCACCTTCGGCCCGCGAGCCACGCAGAAGCTGAGAGACAGAGCGCAAGCGGTACAGAGCTGGTATCTGGATCTGAGCCTGATCGAGAAGTACTGGGGGCAGGAGAGGAGCTACCATCATACTGCTCCGATCTCCATGAACTACGCGCTGTATGAAGCACTGCGCCTGATCCAAGAGGAGGGTCTGGTGGAGCGGTGTGCCCGGCACGAGCTGAACTCCAAAGCTCTGCAGGAAGGGCTGGAGGCAATGGGGATGAAGCTGTTTGCCCCCAGGGCGTATCGGCTGCCGAGTCTCACTTCCGTACGGGTGCCCGATGGAGTGGACGAGGCAAGGGTGCGCGGGAAGCTGCTCACCGAGTTCAACATCGAGATTGGGGGCGGGCTAGGAGCGTTGAAGGGCAAGATCTGGCGCATGGGCCTGATGGGTTATTCCTCCAGGCGAGAGAACGTGATGCTGGCTCTGACGGCGCTAGAGAGTGCTCTCAGAGCGCAAGGATTCTCAACGTCTCCGGGGGCGGGTCCTGAGGCTGCTGTGGAGGTCTTTCGACAGGCAGAAGAGACATCTGCATAGGCAGGAGTGATCCGGAGCGTCGACCTCGGGTCGCACAACAGACACGGACTCCCGGCTGCCAGGAGCCATCCAGGTAGACGGTGTGTCTGGGCTGCTCGTCCGTGAAGACCTGTGGCCCGGGGTCGGCTCCTCGGAGGCTGCCTGCCCACAACTGTCGTATGCCGTCGCTGCGCCTCTCGGATTCTCCGGCCAGCACGAAGACCACGGCCATCCTGCCAGCAGCTCGCGAGGATTGCGCCTGTGGCTGGCCTGAAGGTGATTCCAGCCGGGACCGGCTCGAGCTACTGGCGCTCGCGACGCAGCATGAACAGCACGTACGACGTGAAGCCCACGGAGCCTCGGATGTTCACTGTGTGGTAGACCTCCCAGCCGTCGCTCTGGAGCCCCGCCAACTCAGCCAGATCCCTCCTCGCGATCCTGCTCCACATTCCGAACGTCGGAACGGTCCTGAACTGTAGGTTTCGATACTCCCATTTCATCTCCGTCTCGCTCCTTTCTGGTTGCAGAATCCCTGTCTGAGTATAGCATACTCGCTAGGCAGGGGATTCGTCATCCCCCAGCTTGATGATTGCGGTTGGTGATTCGCGGGACAAGAGGCTCCCATCCACCGGATGGGTATGTCAGGTGCGTTTGGGCGTGGTGGTGGGGAGTGTTGCGGTGCAGTTGTCGGACGGTGTGGCGTCTGTGCTGGTGAACTCCTCCGTTCGCCGTCCCCCTTCTGAGGGGCCTCTCCGCGGATTGACGTGTGGAGTCTTCCATTGTATACTCACTTGCGCTGCACACGGGGATCCTAAGACTCCGCAGAACCTTGCCCGCCTGGTCCGGTCAGTGTTCTAGCTAGGGACAGCGCTCCAGCCGGCGTGCTGTGCCGAGGCTTCTCCGTTTATCCTCGTCGAGTTGGCTGAGAGGACTCCTGGTCTGCGCAGAGCGTGGCCTGAACTCTCAGCAAAGCCCCTGCATGGCCGTCGTCGCGACGAACTCGGGCTCGTTTGCCCAACCTTGAACGGGTGGGCGAGTGGTGTGGGCACGGCGTGTCGCGCGCGTGGGTTTGGATCGCTGGGCAAGGCTCACGAACAGTAGTAATCGAGACTATAGCTGGTCTGGAGAGGAAGGCAGAATGCAGATTGTGACTGACAGTGGGGCGGATCTGTGTCTACCCCCTGAACAAGTGGCCGAACTGAAGATTCACGTTGTGCCTCTCGTCGTTACTCTCGATGGGGAGTCCTATCGGGAGGGGGTCGATATCGAGACGGACGAGTTCTATGACCTGCTGGCAGCGAGTGACAGCCTTCCCGTCACATCGCAGCCTTCGGCCGGAGAGTTTGCCGAGACCTACCGGCGGCTGGCCGCCACCGACCCCGACATTCTGTCCATTCATATGACTTCGGGTCTGAGCGGAACGCTCAGCGCGGCCCAGGCCGGAGCTGAGCTGGTACCGGAGGCAGACGTCACCCACTTTGACACGAAGACCTTGTGTGCCGCGGCCGGATGGCAGGTGAAGGCAGCGGCTCGCGCGGTGAAGGCTGGGTGGTCGAGGGAGCGGATAGTCGCACTGATGGAGCGCATTGGCGCTGCCAGCGAAAGCGCCTATACCCTGAAGGAGCTGAAGTACCTGATTCATGGTGGGCGCATCAGCCACATGAAGGGACTGATCGCCTCGCTGCTGAACCTCAAGCCGTTGATAGGGGTGGAGAAAGAGCGGGGGACGTACGTGCAACTTGGCCAGGCACGGTCATTCAAGGGAGCGCTCAAGGGATTGGTGGACCTCATGGCCAAGCAGCACACGCCCGGCACTGCCCTCAGAGTGCAAGTGCTTCATTCGTACAATCCCGAAGGTGCGGCCACCCTACGGCAACTGGTGGGTCAGCGATTCGATTGTACCTGGCTGCCGGTTGGTCCCATGTCACTCGTACTGGGTGCCCATACCGGCCCGAGCATGGTGGGCGTGGCCTATGCGCCCGCGGTAGCCTTTTCCGACGTGCCCTAGCGCACGTCGAACAGCAGCTTGGGATCGACCACCCAACGTTGTCCACTGGACAGGGCGTTATGCTCGTTCCGAGAAAGCGGGGGAAGCGATGCGGTACTCAGTTGGCGACAAGGTGGTCCATCCACAACACGGGCCTGGACGGATTGCTGGCATACAGCAGACAGAGCTTTTGGATGGGACCAAGCGCTATTATGTGATCGAGGTACCGGGCAGGGGACTGACCGTGCATATGCCTGTGGGCAAGGCAGACGAGATTGGCGTGCGGCTGGCCATGTCCCAGGCCAGGCTGCCGTGGGTGCTCAGTGTCTTGCGCGGCAAACCTCATCACTTGCCGGATGACTACCGCGAGCGCCAGCGGCAGGTAGGTGACAAGCTGAAGACTGGCAGTGTTATTCAACTGGCCAGGGTCGTGCGCG
>Ga0180431_10010897_pt1 | contig 10040 bp, 10 predicted proteins | sample SS_ome_11_FD_132459 | JGI IMG/M metagenome (GOLD analysis project Ga0180431, IMG submission 132459) | Hypersaline lake sediment archaeal communities from the Salton Sea, California, USA - SS_1_MS_1 metaG | ecosystem: Environmental > Aquatic > Non-marine Saline and Alkaline > Hypersaline >... | reverse complement strand
TCGCAGGAAATGTTTATACTGCGGGCATTCTCATCACGGGCATTGTATTCTTTTCAGCAATTTCAAACACGATTGGAGATATTTTAGATTATTACATTGGAAGAGGTGCAGAGCACGTCCTAAGTCAGGACGATCCAGAATTACAGAATCGATGGAGTCAAGTTATTCTAAAAAAACCAAAAGTTATTCCTGGAGTGATCTTAATTTTTGGTATGTCACCGCTGCCGGAATCTTTACTTATGGTTCCTTTAGGGATGATAAAATACGACGTGAAAAAGACCTTCGTTTGGATGTTTCTCGGAAAGATAATAATGATGCTTATAATGGCCTTATTAGGTATATTTGCGCAACAATATCTTGGATTATTTAGCAGTGAAGGTATCACTGGATTAATTATTGGACTTGCATCACTATATATAATGTGGGCAATGATCGTTTTTATGGTGAAAAAAAGCCCTAAACGTGAAAAATAACAAGAATTTATCTATTTCTCTTGAAAATTTTTAAAAAGTAATAAAAAAAATCGTAAATTTCATTTAAAATAATAAATACATTGAATTAGAGTATAATTATATTTTGGCCCTTGATGGTCCAAATATATTGTATACTATGGCCCTGGTCGGTTGGAGTGGTCTCTGACGCTGGGCTTCAAACCCAGTTATCCTGCGGAGGGATAGCGGTTCGATTCCGCACGAGGGCCGCCATTATCACAAAAAAGTAGTGCTGCAAATTGGTTGATCTTAATAAAATTATTGATTTTTTCAATAGTTCGTCCATTCCTCAAAATATTTTAAACAGAGGTCAATTAGTATTAAATGAGTTTTTAAAACCTCTGAAAATATTATTAGAGCAAAAATCAGTTCCAAAAAAGCCTTGGAGCGACGAACAAATCGAGTTTTTTATTCTAATCCTTTCCCAAATGGACACTGATAAGGATTCTGAAGCTGCTAGAGTTGGTGAAAGAGAAGCCCGAATCTCTTCAAAGATTCACTTGAAGACTTCAGCGGGATTTTGTCATGGTGTTGGCAGGAGTGGTTTTTTAACAGCACCACAACCAAAAGCCCCCGGTGGATCGATGATGTACGAGATTACTAATTACTTAGCGCGTAATTTCTTCAAGAATTTCGGATTGCCCAACATCAAGGACGCAATTGTCATGCCTTTATGCACTGGAATGTCTTTATCCCTTTGCCTGAGCGCTTTAAAACCCGATTGGAACGATGAGAGCTTAATAAACAAGCGTGTGGTGTTAGTTCCTCAAATTGATCACAAATCGATTTTAAAATCGTTGGATTTAATCGGTATAAAACCGAAAGTAGTAGAGGGGAGGATTTTTGGTGATGCAGTGAGAGTTCCCATCGAAGACATAAAAAGCAAGTTGGACGAAGATTGCTTCGCAATAATATCAATAACGAGCTTCTTTCCTCCCCGAGAACACGATGATTTAAAGGAGATTAGCAAGTTCGCAAAAGAAAAGAACTTAGTTCACGTGATAATTAACGCATATGGCGTACAGAGTCCAGAATGGATGAAACTCATCCGTTCTGCAATCGATGCAGGTCGTGTAGACGCTGTAATTCAATCTACCGATAAGAACTTTCTCACTCCTGTTGGTGGTGCTGTGATTGCATCTCCGAGCAAAGAAATTGTTGAAAAAATAAGCAAAGCTTATGCTGGTCGTGCGTCTGCTACTCCCGTGGTTAATTTTTTGATCTCGATGCTCTCGTTAGGCATTGAAGGGTATCAACAATTATTAGAAGAACAACAAGAAAACAGAAATTTACTCGAAAATAAGCTAAAAGAAGTTGCCAATGAAATTGGTGAAAGAGTGCTTGATATTTTTAATCCCGTGGCAGTAGCGATGTCCCTTGAAACAATTGAAAAGAACCAACTACTCGCTCTTGGTGGCGCGCTGTACAACTTGAGAGTGACAGGGCCGAGAGTATTCGATCCCGACGATGAAGAATTTGGCACGTGCTGTAAAGCATACTCCACTCCTTATATAATCATGAACGCAGCAATTGGAGCGAGCTCAACTGATATCCTTTCTGCTGTTGAGAAATTTAAAAAAGCCTACCAGCAAGTAACTCAAAAGTAATTGATATTAATAGAATAAATTTTTAATAGAAATTTGTTATAATATGATCATCTATTTGTAATTATAATATTATAATGATGCTAAATCATGGAAAATAAACTACTAGATGAGTTTAATAATAAAATTACTTCTCAATGGCCCTCGAAACAAATAAATGAGGAATATGGCTCATTAAACCATAGAGAGTTATTCGAATTGGCGTATCACACGAGTAACACTATTAGTTCGAGAAGTATTTATCATCAATTATCCCAAGACGTTAATAAAGCCGGCTCAATGGCGATACTTTATTATTCAAAGCAAAAACGCTTCACTTCACTTGAAGCTTTAGATGACGTTGTAAAAATTACAATGTATTCTTCTGAAGAGAGCAACCTCGATAAATTAATTAACGAAATTCAACCAACTCTTAAATCAAGAAAAGACAAGTATAGTACAAGAGATAACGACACTAAAACGCAATTACTTAAAAACATATTAGTGGAGAGAAAATTAGACGAGGCCATTAATCTCTCAATGCTTCAAGAAATCGCACGTAAGGTATATTTTGCCATTGGAGACGCTCGAGAGAGTGCAGCAGTTGTTCCAATGTTCATGCAAGCTGAAGGAGCAAGCCTCGTACAACTCGCATTAAACAAGTGGATGGCGTTTGCCCAAAGATTACCTCCTGAATCACCGTATCCCAAAACTCACTTGGCTGGTTTGTTAAAAAACCTCTTAGAAATTAAAAAATGGGTTCTCAATTTAATTACTGTAAATCTGGATAAATAAGAAAATCTTACTCTCCTTTTATCGTATAAAAAAAAATAAGATGGTCCATGGGGGATTTTCGTAACAAGGCGTTTCCTTGTTATTTCGAACCCCCGGTCTCGGGCGTTTATGCTATATAGACGATTTAATTGTGCAATGTCCGTCTATAGGGCCTTATAAGACCCGCGCTTTAACCAAGCTGAGCTAATGGACCCAGTTTTTTGATCGGGCAGAGCTCCTTTCAGAATTTATTGTTTTGGACAAAATCCCTAATTTATATATTGTCCTTAATTCTATTTAATCTAAAGGATGAAAAAAATAAAAATTTTTGTAAACCTAACAAAATAAATAGCAATTATCTCATTTTTTTTTTTTTGAAAAAGAGTAAATTAAATATATGGACTTTTTATAATATATTAAAAAAAAAGAATTTGAAAAAATTTTAGCAAAAATTTAGAAAAGGTGAAAAGTCGATTGGCTGAGATGTTAACAGATCTTTTACAGAATATCTACAACCGAATTGCACAGCTAGGCGTGGCGATACAAGGATTAAAGAAATCTTTAGACGCTCTCAATCAGAATATTGAAGATAAAATCACCACTTTGACGGAGAAAATTTCAAGCTTTTCAGGAGAAATTGAAATCACGCAAACTAATCATGTTAATGTGTTAAAAGAAATTGGAGGGGGATTTTTTACGGAATTAGAGAAACTTCAGAAAGGGATTGGGTTAGAAGACATGAACGCGTTAATCACGAATTTAGAGAATTTTTCGGCCATTGCAGAAGAAGTTTTAAATCAAGAAACGGTGAATTTACTTCTCTCTGAAGCAATCGAGTCGGTTAAAAACCTTAAAGGTCAACCAACCGTTCAAGGTGAAGAAAAAAGCGAAGGAACAGGTGAAGGAACAGGTGAAGGAACAGGTGAAGAAACAGGGGCATGAATAGAATAAAATAATAAAAAATAAAAAACTAAAAAGGTGTAAAAATGGCTGAACAACTGTTAGAAGAAATGATTCAAAAGATAAACCAGATAACCGCGTCATTAGATGGTACAATCGCTCAGATCACTACGATGAGTACTGCCATCAATTCCATGAGCCAAAAATTTAGCGAAGAAACTGTGGCTCTTACAGAAAATATTAGATTGATCGTAGAAGTAATTAAACAATTTCGAACAAGATCGGCTGATAGCATGCAAGAATTATCTGACGAATTTAACACGAAATTAAAAGAATTATACGATAACAAGGCTATAGAATTAATAACCGAGGAAGAAGTTAAAGCGTTGGATACAATAAAGAAAGCTGCAAAAGCAGTTGCTAATAATGTTTATTATGCTCAACTATTAACCATTATTCAATCAATTAGAGAAGAGACGAACAGAATAATGGGTAATAGACCATAGACTTAAATTCTTTATTTCTTTAAAATTATTATTTATTTACATTTTCAATTAGAACTAGAAGGTGTCATGAATTAATGCCCGCAGGTTGTTTTGTTATATTATTACCCTCAGACTCAGAATATAAGATTTTAGGATATTATTATGCTGATAAGCGGATTCACTTTGAAATCACGGAATCTTTTTTCTTAAGATTGAACTTAGATCACTCAAAGAATGAATTTAACTATTTAAAGCTTAAGGATATTTCGATAGTTTCATACCTTCACGAATTCAAGGGAAAGCTCTCTCGTAAAGCTACCGGAATGATTCTTGGATTGTTTCTTGACGAGGATGAAAAACCAGAAAAATATAGCACTTCACTTAAAAACGGTGCTGCCGCAATAGAATTGATTGATTATTTAACTATTTCAAAAGAAGAGTTCGAAATAAAACTAAAAGATATCTATGTTGAACATTTAGAGACTTTAGTAGACTCTTTGGATCCAAATGCATTGAAGGAAAGCATTATTAATCGAACTAAAGAAATGTTAAGCGGTAGTAAAAAGGAGAGAGCAATTGCAGATGAGTTAGTGAAGAAGATTCAAAACAATGAACATGTTAAAATTTCAGATTTTTATACCATAGCAGAAAATGCGTTAAAAGTCAACGATTACGATAAAGCGTCCAAAAATTTTAACAAAGCTGCTGAAGTTGCCGAAGAATTGTTAGAAAAGGATTTAGCCAAAACATTAAAACATAAATCCATGATTTCGAATAAAATTCCAGTGCTCACGAAAAATCGGGATAAAATCATTCAGGACGCTAAAAATGCCCTTAAAAGCGAGAATTTTCGTAGTGCTTATATATTCTACAAGAAAGCTGCTGAATTATCAAAAGAGTTAATGCAAGCAGATAAGGAAGAAGAATATAACTTAAAATCTAAAGCGCTTCAAGATTTTTATAACGCAGATGTGAAATTTAAAGGAAAGAAGTAAAAATTTTTAATTTTATAGTCAATAAATTTTAATCATGTTAGATTTCGTGAGAAATGACTGATAAAGCTGCTAATGTAATTGCTCTTATAACTGATTTTGGCACGCGAGGTTTGCATTATGTCGCAAGTATGAAGGGTGTAATTCTCAAGATCAATCCGCATGCCTTGATTGTTGATATAACTCACGATATTTCATCTTACTCAATTATAGAGACAGCTTATCTTGTCAAGAGTTCGTACAAGCATTTTCCGAAGAATAGTGTTTTCGTCATAGTAGTAGATCCTGGTGTGGGAAGTTCAAGAGAGATCCTTGCCATAAAAAGTAAATCAAATCACTTTTTTATTGGGCCAAATAACGGTGTATTTTCTAATATAATGAAATCAGAAAAAATTCTCACGTGCGTGGAAGTGAAACATGAAAAGTATTTCAACCTACCAATCTCATCTACTTTTCACGGTAGAGACATAATGGCTCCCGTTGCAGCTCATGTTACTAATGGTGTCGCTTTAAATGACCTCGGTCCATATTTTGATGTACAAGATATAACGAAATGTCCCATTACTTATGAAGTAGATGAGGAAAATAAGCAGATTGAGGCTACAATTCAATTTATCGATAGTTTTGGAAACATTACCACTAACATTCCAATAAGGAGCAATTTCATAAAAGGTACTGCTCTCTCTATTGTGTTTGGTAATAAGATTAAAGTTCAACTCAAAAACAAAATCTTCGAAGGAAAGGTAACCACGCACTTCAGTACAGAACCTAAGAATGTACTGCTATTTTTAATAGGATCAAGTGGTTTTCTAGAAATCTCGATAAATCAAAGTGATGCAAGTAGGGCTCTAAGTTTAAAAGTTGGGGATACTTTAAAAGTACTGTTAGAATAGAAAAGGATTCGTGCATGAAAAAAGAAATATTAGCTTGTGTCGACGAGAAAAACATTAAATATTTACATTCTGGGCAGATTTCAAAATATGTCTTTCCCATGGAGAGAAAAGAAGCCCACGAGAGGAAGATAGCTCATTTAATAATTCGCTTTTTTATATTAACAAAAACTTCTGATGGTAGAATCCTCTATCTCGTACAAAAAAGAGGAAAAAATAAGATGAGTTATCCAGAATATTTTACAGATTCTGCTTCAGGGCACGTGAATTATAAGAATAAACTAAACCTGGCAGATATAAAACAAAACGCTTTGAGAGAACTCGAGGAAGAATTTGGAATCCCGGGAACATCCGTTAGAAACATTAAATTCCACGAGTTGAAAGTTGAAAAAGATAATCATAACATTGAAATCGCATACATTTTCCTTGGATTAGTTGACCCTGATGTAAAATTAATTCCAGATCCAAATGAGTTGGATGTGAAACAGAGCAAGTTTTACAAAGAGGCAAATTTAGTAAAGATTCTTGCTGAAAGCAACACAGTAGACTACTCGAAATCTATTTGGAATATGCTTCTGAAGTCTAATATAACCGATCTGTTTAAATCAGATACTAAAGAATCAATGCAAAAGAAGGGTACTGCACTATTTATTGGTAGGTTCCAACCCTTACATCACGGACATGTGTATGTGTTGAAAAGTGTTTTGAAATTTCATGATAAAATAAAAATCGGAATAGGAAGTTCTCAATTATCAAATACAAAGAATGACCCTTTTACAAGTAAAGAACGAAGTCAATTTATTGAAGCAGTATTGAAGAAAAGAAATATAGCACCTAAACGATATGAAATCGTGGAAATCCCGGACTTATTTGATGCAAAAAAATGGGTCAACCATGTTGTTTCGACAGTAGGCGAATTCAATTTGGTTTATTCCAATAGTGATTGGGTACGTAATTTATTTCTTAACAAAGGGCATAAATTAGGAAGAAAATTGGAAATATTCAAGAAGAAATACAACGGAACAAATGTTAGGAAATTAATAAGCAGAAATGATAAAAAATGGACTAGTTTAGTGCCCCAAGAGGTCGTCAGTTTAATAAGAGATTTCGATGGCATTAATAGGATAAAAGAGTTATATAACGCGGAAAAAAATTAATGAACGATAAAGATTTGTTAGAAATAGACGGTTCTTTTGGAGAAGGAGGAGGCGCAATTCTCCGCTTAGGTGCGGGATTTTCTGTTTTATGTAATCAACCTATTAGAATTAAAAATATTCGCGCTAATCGTCCAAAACCCGGCTTGAGGTTGCAACACCTTTTAGGGCTCCAAACTCTAGCTAATTTAACAAACAGCACTCTAAGCCAGTGTAAGGTGGGGACAAAAGAGATTACATTTGTTCCAAATGATGAGGTAAACAATAAGATTCACGTGAATATAAATACTGCTGCCAGCATTGGTCTGCTGCTTCAACCCATTCAGATAGCTTGTCTAGGATTTCACAATTCAGGAGATATTGAAATCACACTTAATGGTGGAGGGACCTTTGGAAAATGGGCTCCGAGCCTTCATTACCTCCAAAAAGTAACTTATCCGATTTTTCAAAAATCAGGAGTAAGCATTAAAGTAGATGTTCAAAAACACGGGTGGTATCCAAAAGGTGGTGCTAAAGTACACTGCGTTATTACTCCTCCTAAAGAAAAACTAAAATCCCTGGAACTAACTGAATTGGGTAACATTGAATTTGTTATTGGTGAGATTATTATCACTGATCAATTAAGGCAAAATCGGAACAATATTGTAGAGCGAATAAAGAAATCAATTAAACGACAACTTAAAAAACAAGTAAAAACCGAAATAAATATCAAGCATTCCTGGGTTAATTCAACTAGCCCAGGTGTAGGACTTTCTTTATGGGCAGAATCTGACACGGGAGCAATCATTTCCTCAGGAACCCTCTTAGGAGAAAAAAAAACTTCTTCGGAAAAGTTAGGCATCCTCGCCGCAGATGAATTGTTAAAATATATCGAAAACGAAATACCCGTTGATAATTATTTAAGCGACCAACTAATTCCCTTAATGGCTCTAATAAAAGGTCATTCAAGGATAAAGGTGTTGGAAGTCACAAAGCACGCAAGAACTAATTTAGAGTTAATCAAACAAATCTCACAACGAAATTATTCGATTCTTAAAAGCAAGAAAAACCACTTTTTTATCGAATATTCGTGATTCACGAATATTTAAAAATGGATGTCGTTATAATATGATCATTAGGAAAAACACTATATCTAAATACCATGTCAACCACTACAACAGCCATGCAGAGGTGTCCTCGGTGTGGAAACGAAAATAGAGGCACGAATTACGCCTGTACTTTCTGTGGGAAGCGATTGAGAATTGAGAGTGTTGAAAGACTGTATTTCTTTCGCCGAATTGAAGAAGAATGGTCTGCACCATATTCTTTTTTAAGGAAAATTTATTACCTCTTTACAAATTGTCCCAGAGCTTTTTGGGATATAAATCACGCGCGTAAAAAATCGCCTGGCAACAAAATTTTCTTTTTAATTTCATTGATTTATGGATTCATGGGTTTAGCACTGTTCTCACACCTATCTGTACCGGGGGTCTATCCTATTGTTAATCAATTCGCAGTACCTTGGATGGGTTTTCTTGCGTTCTTTTTATTCGGACTCGTGTATCATTATTTATTTTTCCGTGTTCTAATATGGTTGTTTTCAAAAGGAGCTAATTACGCAGTTGATTATTCAGAAAGGCTTGAATCTCGCTTTGGAACGGGTAAGGAAGAAGTTGAGAAATATAGCGAAGCACAAATGAGCCCGTTTAGCATATATAAAGGAGGAGTACTTCAACAGCAACAAGCACATAAAAATAAAATGTTATTTTGTGCATTTACGCCGTTCATGTTAATATACGCTATTGAAATTATAATTATAGCTTTTGGTTTTCCAAGTAATATCCTAATGAACGAAAGTACAGGTGGATTACCTCTTTTATTTGAAGGGTATAAAGTGGTATGGGCCATTTTATATGCTTTAGAGGCATTAACAATAATGGTTTGGGTTCCTTCATTGATGGCTATTGCTATCAGAGAGCTGAGTAATTCGTCAACTTTTCGCTTATTAATCCCTAGTTATTTTATTGGTATCTTAGTGGGAATATTTTACTTTTTCTTTAGACCTCCATTTATAGCTTTTTAATCAGATTTATTAACCTAAAAACCAATTTTTATTTAATAAATTGATAAACCCGTCGTGATCGTTCTAATGGACCAAGAAAAGAAAACACTTGGCTTGAGTAAACCTGAACTTGAGTCAGAATTATTTAGCATTCTAAAAACAATACCAAACTTGAGTGAAAAATATCAAGAAGGTTCCATTAGTGATTTATTCTTTCAAAAATCCATTAGAAATGCGATAAACAGCCTATTAAATATTAAAATTATTTTAAAACAAGAAAAGATATTTTTTTCTGATTATATTAAAGAAGTTAATTTAATTGAAGAATATAATAAAGCAATTAATGTTATCAATAAACTCTCGTCGTTAGATCTTTCAGAGGGATCGTCTGAACGAACAAAATCTTCAATCTTAGAGCTCCCCAGTATCACTTCAGAAATCACGTCTTCTTTCATTACTTTAATGGACGCATTAAAATTAGATAGTTTAAACGATAATTACTTGATTACAAAATTATTTAATGAATTGAAAAAGAATCTTAAAAGATTTCCTGGTTTGGAGGATATAAAATATAAAGTTGATGAAATCGGCCTGGTAATTATACGTGATATTGACGAGCTCGTTAATAATAATAAATTAGGACTTATTGCTGACGAATTATATTCCGTCTACAAAGAATTTCAGAATGCGATTAATTAAGGAATTAATTGAAATAATAAAATTATTATGT
>Ga0180431_10010896_pt1 | contig 10040 bp, 18 predicted proteins | sample SS_ome_11_FD_132459 | JGI IMG/M metagenome (GOLD analysis project Ga0180431, IMG submission 132459) | Hypersaline lake sediment archaeal communities from the Salton Sea, California, USA - SS_1_MS_1 metaG | ecosystem: Environmental > Aquatic > Non-marine Saline and Alkaline > Hypersaline >... | reverse complement strand
GAGGTTTTACCGATATTCCCTCTGAAATAATTCCAAGAATCTTTATATTCCACATCAAAAGGAACTTTTATGTATGTATTTGAATCAACTGTAGATTTATCATCGGATGAATCTACAAATATTACCCTAACCACTGTATCGTGGTATTCTACTGTTTTTCCCTTTATAAAATTTGCCGAAGAGAATTTCGCTTGGGCTTGAATTGACTTCATGTATCGTTCTTTTTCAAGAATCTCTAAAGACAACGCATCTTTTAACGATAGGACGTTTTGCTTTTGGATTAATAACTTTTCACCGAGTTGGTTGACCTCTTCAACTTGGGTGTGGTTTTGATTCGTTAATCCTTTAATCCTCGTTTTGTTTTGACACTCCCTCGCTATCATTATTATGAAAAGCAGGATTACGATTAAGTGCATCAGGGTCGGACGGAATGATGTAATTTTTTTTGCCATATTCAATAGGTACTTTAAAGTGATGATATAATGCTATTTTAAAATGTTCAGGATGCATTTTATTAAAACACGCAGATATACGGCTCGCCTCCTCAAGATTAAAAAGCATTGCTAATTCATAATCCTTGGTTCTTTTGAAAAAAGCCGCTCCAAGAGAGCAATCCTCAATGTAATCCCCCACAACATTTGGATACTTATATGGGGATTTATGTACAATTTCAATTACATAAATTTTGGGGTCTCTATATGTGCTCATTTCATCTGTATAATTACTCATAAAAAAATAAAAAGTAAAAGCAATACGTAAAAAACAACAGAAACCCACGGAACCCATCTTTCTACCCACCATACATACATATCGCCATCTCGTTTAATAATACGCAAAACAGCCTCATAAATAGGCTCATTCGGCAAGGATTTTACATTGGATATGATTTGTACACCAACATAAACCAACAAAATGATGGTGGCAGGAATTTCAATTAATCGGACAAAAAAGTTTTTTTTCATTTCTCTTTGGTATTAAAGGGTTTTACATATTTTTCTTCAGTAGGTACTCCACCCCATTTTGAAATATAGTAGGATTTGTTTTTTTCAAAATTTGCATTCAGGGATGGGTCTTTCTTTATTGACATACTCTGCATATAAATTTCGGGATTCATCAATTCGGTTTTTTCAATTATAATTCCCGCTTGCTTACATCTGTACAAATAATCGTTGTCTTCAAAATAAGCACCTTCAAAATTTTCATCAAACTCACCAACCACCTTAAATGTTTCATAGGGTAGTATAAACATAGACCAATTCAAGTCACCTATGTATAGACCTGCTCGCGTGTCGTCACAGTAATCCTCAAGGCTATCAGCATATTTTTTTGTGACCACATCATCGTTTATCAAACATATGTGAGTGTATCCCGCGTTGAAGGCTAATTTGCACATCAGATTCCAACTTTTTGCAACTCCTATATTTTTCTTTTGTTTTATAATTTTCAATCCTTGAAAGTTGGTAGTCCAATTTTGAAAACCATTATCGACCACATATACGTGTCTTCCATAAAACGTATCTTTATATGTAATCAGTGCTTCATTTAATAGTTCTGCCTGATTAACCGATGGTATTCCAAGGGCTATGGTAGTAAAATCATCCATTGCTTTTAGGTTTAGGTAAAATGTTTTGAGCCGAATACTTTTGAATTAATTCATCTACACTTCCTTCGAGATTTCTGAAAAAATTCCGCATCACATAAAATCTTCCATACATTTCTTTTCTTCTTTTCATTTCCAACTCTTTGTCATGTATTTTCATTTTTGATAAGACTTTTTTTACATCGTTTTCTTTGTCTTTTAAAATTTCATTTTGCGCAAATTCATCCGCTTTCAGTAAAAGTTCATCATCGGGGTCTATCAATCCGTTGTTATTTAAAAAATTCCATACTACATGGTCATAATCTCCATAGTATCGATTGCTTTCTTTTACAAATCGTGAATACCCTTTTATAAATTTAATGCATTGCTCAACCTTTTCTTCGTAGGTCAATTCTTTTACTTGTTGTCGTTGGTTTTCTTGTATTCTTTTTTCCCTTTGAATCAATTCATTTACCTTTTGATTGTGAAATTGTAAAAATGCATTCAGTATTCGAGAAATATATAAAGGTGAAAAATTACCATATGGTTCTACGTCCGTTTCCAATCGACCCTCTAAGGATAAATCCATCGCTAAGTTCAATTCTTTCAAAGTCATATTGCCATAGGAGTTTTTTATAAACTGCAAATTTATTTTCAGTTCTTCTTCAGACATCTCTTTTGAAAGACCGAGCATTATTCTCCACTTGGTAACTACTTTGATAAGGTTGGTGTAATCAGTCTTGCTCTGATAGTGTTTGATTTTTTTATCATAAGTAGCACCAATAATTTTTTTCTCAATATCCGTCTTCGCTATCGAACCCAAGTTCTTCAGCCACTTTGGAGGCTGTGTTGAGAGTTTTTGAGATTGTGCTTTGGTTAGACTCTTTTGTTGCTCTTTCATTTATGTACGAATTAAATTTTGTTCCAAATAGTGTTATAGGGCGTAGATAATCTTCCATATCCGTATTCATCCATTTTTGAGATTTGATATCAATTACTTTCTTAAAATCATCAACCGTATAACCTTCCTTTATTCGAGCATTAATTGCACGTAATGCATCCTTCGCTTTGGTTGTGTATTTACGGTTTGTTTTTTCATTTAAATAAGCAATAATTTTTTGTACGTCCTCTTGATTGTTATAAGTTACTTTTTGCTTTGTGGTATTGTTGTTATGAACGGTTATAGTTTTTGCTTTACCAATGGTTATGGTTATATCTTTATCGTTGGTGTATATATCTATGGATACACCCATATCTTTAAGTTGATTTATACCCCATTGTATGACTCTATATGTTTGACTTTTTGATACACCTGATAACCTTGAAATTTGACCATAAGAAGTTTTTTCATCAAGCATCGCAAATACAGATATCCATACCATAGAATAGGTATCACCCATACGCAACAACCTCTTGAAAAAATCTTTAGTCTTCAAACGAATCTTCTATAATAGCATCGGTTGGAACTTGAAGTGCTGTCGATAACAATCGAGCCGTGCTCACTTTATAATTTTTCAACTTACCATTGACCATTGTACTAATCCTGTAAAGTTGAATTTCCTGACCTGTTCTCTCCTTAATGAGTTCATAAAGTTCCTGTTGCGTCATGCCACGTAGCATGAGCAATTTTGCCAATTTAGTTATTGCCATATTTTGTTTTTATTGTTCTTCATATATGTAACCTTCTGATTCGGCTGTTTCGCTCGCTATTTTGCAAAGCGTATCCCAACTACTATTAATCCATTCGTCAACCTCTTTTTTTAATTCCGTTCCTGTATATATTATCTCTTCAGGCTCAAATACATAATGACGGTCAACTCCACGAAAGCCCCAAAATTCATATTGACCAATACCCTCATCTGTAACATACCCCTTGGTATAAAAATGTGCCTCATGCACAAAAAGTCCTTTTACAGGCTCTAATTCGTGTAATGTAAAGTAAAAGTCTATTGGTTTGTTATCCATTATTCCCATAATTGATTCAAAAATAATTATTTTATAAAATAAATCAAATATTTTTCAAAACTGTGGCTATAGCCTCCTTTGCTTCTTTATTTATTCTATGTTTCAAGGCTCTTTCCCGCCTCCCTATAATGTCTTCCATTAAATCCAAGAATTTATCCTTGTCAATAATTGGTCTATCTCCTGTGTCCACGTTTACTGTACATTCATCAATAGCAAATTCGATTATGTTTTTTACTTCTTCCATTTCAATATAATTTTTCCTGCAATTTTAATAGGTTTTATTTCGTTCTCTTCGATGTGCGCACACAGAAAAACATACGATTGCGATAACAAATCAAATAATTCATTTTCTGTTATCGTTCGATATGCTTCAAAATCATAAAAATCGTCACTGTTGCTCAGGTATCTATCGTCCTTATCCATTGGTACAAGGGCTAAATCATTGTCTTTTGCAATAATTTCTGAAGGGCTTGATTCCACAAATGGCTGATTATATCGTGTGATTTTGAATCCACCATCTTCGTGACGCACGAATACTTGTATCCATTTTGCTGTCATGATTCCAAAAGTATATATTTTATTTTAATTGAACATTGTTTTTATCAACGATTTAACCTGTGTACAATTATATGTACTATGTTCCTTTTACCGTTTCCTACTTCGTTCCGTATGCTGTTCTCAATAATTTTGCAATTATATATATATGTACAAGTTAGCCGTTCCTAATGACGTTTCTTATTTTGTTCCTTACTTCGTTCCTTGGTTTTTTTCTATTTTTAATCGCTGTTTTACGATTGAACATCCTTCTAATCGAATATAGTTATTACGTAGTATCTCGTTGTGTATTTTTCCACATAAGGTGGAAATCAGTAGTATTGTTTGCATTTTTACAATGGTGTTTCTAATATTGTACTGAGATTTTACTAAAAACGTATTAGATAGTAAATAAATATTGATAGATATGTATAAAATTCCTGAAAACCACATTGCTGTAAAAGTAACGGCTTGTGTTTACCAAAAATCAGGTGTAAATGAAGCAGGAGAAATCCTATGGAAGTCATTACCTGAAAAAAGAGATTTATTTTTTACCTGTGACAAAGACCTTGTTCCTTGGGAAAACAAATCATCGATGAAAAATCAAATTGTTATTCCGACCATTAAAAAACACAAGAAGATGGGTTATCGATTTGAATACCATTCCCATGAAATAATTGAAAAGGACACTATTTCTATTCAAGCAGATTCGGAAATAGTAATCAAAGAATATTTGGATTTGAAATATTATACCGACGACTTGGAAGAGAATATGACTCAAGTACGTATTCAACAGAATGCAATTAATTCAATCATGAAACATTTTAAATTACACTAATACAATGAAAGAACAAATTATTTTAACCGACATCATGAATTATTATCGAGACTTGATAATTGAAAATGAGCAATTGAAAAATCAAAACGCTGAATTGCGTAAGACATTTCATGAAATGAAAAACCATATTCAGGAATTGAAAATGGAAAAAGAAAATCTCATGTCTTTAAGTGCGTCTTCTCCAAAAGAAATCGTTGACGAAAAGCCCGAACAAAAAAGTGTTATAGATGACATGGGCGAATTATGGAAGGGATTTAAAGCGGACATAAAAGAAAGCCTTTACAGTAATAAAAAAAGTAGTCCTGCAAAAAAAGAAGAAAAAAGAGGGAGTCAAGTGTTTGTAGACATGAATGTTGGCGAGTTGTTTTTGAAAAACTTAAAAAAGGACGGTATCTCTATTACCAAAGCGGCTCAATCAATGATGCATATATTCTGTGACCGTTCAAGGTACAGAAATATTATATCCAACCGTATAGAAGAAAAAACATGGTTGCCTCAAAGTCAGAGACCTACCGTGTCTTTTGGGTGGCTTTATCCTGTATCATTAGGAGACAATTTTAAAAATATTTGCTCTAAACACAAGGTCAAACAATATCAAGTAATGGAAGAGATGGCAAATGAATATAATTCTAATTCGTGGATGAGAAACCTTGTCAAGCAATACATGAATACAAATAATTAAGTGTGGATTAATTGTTTGATTATGGGCACGGCTTTGTCGTGCCTTTTTTTATTTTTGAAAATAAATATATGAGTAAATTCATAAATATAAAGTGTGCGAGTCATGCGTTGGGAGATACGCTTGCCTGTGTTCCTGTAGTGGATTACTACCGCAAGGTGTATTCTGTTGAAAATATAAATTTTGATTGTGCAGAATGGCTTTGGAGTTATTTATCTCCTGTTTATCCTTTTTTGAATTTTTGCAAAATTGACAATCCCGACATTGTTATAGATTATCATTTTGATTTACCTGTACAAAAAGGATTCGCGTATGATTTGTTTCAAATTCCAAAAGAAATGAAATATGATTTTCATTGGGAATTCATTGAACCAAAAATATTTTTCGAGCCCAAGCCTAAGTACATAATGAATGAATACTTTACTTTTAGCATTCATAGCACTGCTCAAGTTAAATATTGGAACAGTGGTTCAAGAGCAGAACAAAGTGAATCTCCTCGTTGGAGAGATTTGTGTTTACTTCTTCATAATATCGGCATTCAAGGTGTTATGGTTGATAAACATTATGGTTTTGGTAATGCACCTCATTGGAATGAGCCACCTAAAAATTGTAAAGTAGTGATTGGTAGACCTTTTGATGAAGTGCTGAATACGATTTATCATTCTAAATTTTATGTTGGTCTTTCGAGTGGTCTTTCATGGGTTGCATTGGCATTAGGAAAGAAAACATGCATGATTGCTCCGTGGACTTACCCTGATAATGAATTTGGAGAATCTAATGAAAACCACATTCGTGTTAAATCAAATTCTCATTGTACTGATTGTTGGACAAAATATTCCGTTCAATTCGATAAAAATGATTGGTATTGGTGTCCACAAAAAAAGGATACAACAGAGGAGTTTATTTGCTCATCAAGTATATCTGCAAAAGATGTATTTCAAGAACTAAAAAATTATAAATGGATATGAAAAACATATTTGATAACAACCACAGACGAGTAAGTGATGGTGAGTTTTACACTCTTGACCAACAAGGAAATTTAGTATTGAGAGATTTGAAAAAAGAAAACTCAGATTTCACGTTTCAAAAATACGTCAGCACAAATGAATTTGATTCATACAACTTTTTATACTACGAAAATTTTCAATATGAACAATTTGATAGCCACGGTAGTGATTATGAAAGATTTGGATGTCAAATAGAGTCAGGAATGTCCGTAATGGATTTGGGTGCAAACATCGGTGCATTTGCACGATATGCTTCCAATAAAGGTGCAAAGGAAGTTTTTTGCTTTGAACCAATGACTCCTACTTTTCATTTACTTCAACTCAACACTCACCATGATGAAAAAATACATCCCTTCAAATTGGGTGTATCCGATAAAACGGGATTAGCCGAATTCAAAATTCATTCTGACCCTACACATAATGGCGGTGGAACAATGATGAAATTAGGCGATTCTTCGCTAAACATACATTTCTCTGAATACTGCGCCCTTATTGGGATACAGGATATTTTCAATGACGAAAAATGGTCAAAAATCGACTTTTTGAAGGTTGATATCGAAGGCGCAGAACAAATCGTCCTTGAAGCCTTACCTGACGCGGCTTTACGTTCTATTGCATGTATCTCTTCTGAGTTCCATTGTAATGAACCTGAATTTGAAATTTGGCAACGTAATTTCATACGAAAATGTCAAGATTTTGGATTCAAACATTTCGTTCTTTATCATGGAAATGGCTCGCTTAGAACGGTGACATTATGGAAAGATTAATTATTTTTTAAAATATATTATGGATACTAAAATGCTGTTAACTTCTGATAATTTGACCAAAGTAATAGACTTAAAACAATTATCCGTTTTGGAAACTGAATTCATTGAATTATATGGAGTTACATGCTATAATCATACAAGTGATGACAACATAACTTTTATCTTGCAAAATATATTTTTTTGTGATGATTGCGAAGCAAACCATTTACTGATTTCCCTTGTTAATTACTATGGTCAATATGTTGAATTTACCTTCGATGTTAGCAGTATTGAAAACCACGGAAAGGGCGTAATTTACCAACACAAAGATGAAATGCAGTTCATGTACTATGGTAACCGTTTTGCTTATGACCCTTTATCAAAGAATTTGGAAATATGGGACGCATAAATATTGTTTCAGATGTCGATTGGAGAATTTTTGTGTCAACAGGAAATGTTCACATTTTAATAATTAAAAGTATTGCTTACAAAATAGCCTCAAGTATTGAATTAACAAATAGAGAGCAAGCGATTAGAATGGATAAAAAAGAAGAAGTAGAAGAAGCACTTTTATCACTATGGAAAAATTGAAACTTGTTTGGTTAACCAAGAATGGTAATCAAACCAACTTTGAAAAGGAATATATCGAAAAGAGGTTATTTGCTAACTATCAATGTGTTAACATTAGAAAAAAGGATGATTTAATACATCGAAATGCCATTATCATTTTTTCTTGTAATACTGAAGAGCCCTCTAAAGAGGTTTGGCAAGTGGTAAAATGGTATGAAGAAAGTAACACTCCTTATTGTTTATTGCACTTGTCAGACGAAAGATGTGTTTTCAATCCGTCCTATTATAAAAATGCCAAACATGTTTGGAGAAGTTATGGACACTCAAAATACAATTTACCGAATGTTTCAATCGTACCCTTGGGTTTTCAGAGTGGTTTTATGAATGAAGATAGAGAACTCCATTATGAACGTAATTTGAATATATCCTTTGCGGGTAGTATTAAACAAGACAGGCAATATATGGTTGACCAAATTAAAGAAGTTGAATACACTTTCGTTAAAAGCCTGAGCCAATTCAACGACCCAAGAGGATTACCTATAAATGGAATGATTGAGTTGTACAAGAATACATTATTAGTGCCGTGTCCGATGGGATGGTCACATGTGGACTCATTCAGAATAATGGAAGCACTTGAATGGGGTGCAATACCTGTAATTAAAAATTGTGATAGAGAATACTTTGACAGTATATATCCTGAAAATCCATTCTTGAAAGTAGATGATTGGGCTGAAATGAAATTGTTTTTAGAGAATGATTTGACAAACAGAAGAACCTGTATCAAAAACACATTCAATTACTATACATGGTTCATTAACAAATTGAAAATCAGTGTAAAAACGAAATATGAAAGTATATTATAGATTCAGTGATGGCGGTTACAGCAAAATCAAACTCGATTCTGCGACCAAAAAGAACTGCTTAAACAACTTCTTAGACCATTTTAACTTTGTTGACGTAGAAATAATCATAATTGCGGATAAATGCGCTCAGGAGACTTTAAAATGGCTTTATGAGGATATAGGCACTAAATCATCAGTTAGTATTGTTGAAACCAATTATGGATTTGGTGTTAAAACATATTTGCATGCTTTGGATTTAGCGTGTGCTTTACCTGATGAAGAGGAGGTGTACTTAGTTGAAGACGATTATATCCATAGAGGTAAATCCTATCGCGCAATACGTGAGGGTCTTGAAATATCAGATTATGTTACTTTGTATGACCATCCTGATAAATATCTACCTCGTAAACAAATGGGTAATCCATTAGTTTCTGATGGTGGTGAGGATACCAAAGTGTTGTTAACTCAAAGTACTCATAGGAAAATAACCAATAGCACACCTATGACATTTGCCGCTAAAGCGAAAATTTTGAAAAGAGATAAAGAAATTCATTTACATTTCTGCTCCGATACAATGTCAGACAGTTATAGACTGTTTTTGAGATTAAAAGAGCATAATAGAAAACTTATTTCAAGTATACCCGCATTAAGCACACATAGTGAATTACAATGGTTGGCTCCATTGGTTGATTGGAACAAAATAATTAAGTCATGAACATTTGGATGCACGACGATGAAATAAAAGCAATAGAGGGTTATTTAAAGCCCACTGATTTGTTTTTTGAATGGGGCTCAGGAGGAAGCACTATCAAGTTTGGTAAAATGGTTTCTAAGTACGTTTCTGTAGAGCACGATTACAATTGGTATATGAAAATGAACAACGAATTAAGGAATAGGGGTTTAGCGCACAAAGTTTTCTTATTTCACGTTCCATCAAATCATCCAAGAACCTTTCCTACGAAATACGAAGAGTTCGAGAATTACATAAATTTCAAATATGATGATAAAACCAAGTTCGATAAGATTCTTGTTGATGGTAGAGGACGACAGTTTTGCGCTGAATCGGCATTGAGTTTTATTAAGGAAGATGGATTATTGTTTGTACACGATTACTTTGAACGCAACAGATACTTCAGTATTGAAAATAATTACGACTTGATTTCGTCGATACGCCACACACCACAGACGCTTGCGATATTTCGTCCCAAAGAGGGCAGGGCGCGGGGGTAAATTTGTAGGGCTTCGCCCTTTGTTGGGTTGCACCCAACCATTCCTTTTTT
>Ga0180431_10010894_pt1 | contig 10044 bp, 9 predicted proteins | sample SS_ome_11_FD_132459 | JGI IMG/M metagenome (GOLD analysis project Ga0180431, IMG submission 132459) | Hypersaline lake sediment archaeal communities from the Salton Sea, California, USA - SS_1_MS_1 metaG | ecosystem: Environmental > Aquatic > Non-marine Saline and Alkaline > Hypersaline >... | reverse complement strand
ACTATAAAGAGATTGTCGATGTCATAAAAGAGAGCGGCGGGGACGCCTTCAAGCGGTGCTTTCAATGCGGATTATGTGATACGGTTTGTCCATGGAACAGGGTTAGGACCTTCAGCATGCGCAAGCTGGTCCGAGAGGCTACCTTTGGTTTGACCGAGATAGAAGGTGAGGAAATATGGCGTTGTACTACCTGCGGAAAATGTCCTCAGCGGTGTCCCAGGGATGTAAAACAAATTGAGTCCGGGGTAGCATTGAGAAGGATTGCCACTCAATACGGGGTTTTCCATCCTACGGCACGTCCTCTCCGCAGCGTAAGCGCAAGCCTTGCTGGTGCAGGCAACCCCTTGGGGGAAGAACGGAGCAAGAGGGCAAACTGGGCAAAGGATCTTCCCGTCAAGACATTCACCGAGGAGATGGACCTTCTCTATTTTCCCGGCTGCTATCTCAGCTATGATGCAAGGTTGAAAAAAGTAGCAACTGCCACTGTGAGTATCCTTAACAATGCAGAGGTGGATTTCGGGATACTGGGTACCGAGGAGAATTGCTGCGGGGAAAGCATCCGCAAGACGGGTGATGAGCAAGTGTTCAAGCGACTGGTCAAGGAAAATATCAAAACCTTTGTTGAAAATGGGGTGCATAAAATCCTGGTTTCTTCGCCGCACTGCTATCACACCTTTAAAAACGAGTATCCCGAATTCAATGTGAATTTTGAGGTCATTCACATCACCCAGTTCTTACTTCAGCTCATCAACGAAGGGCGGATTACTCTCAAAACGGAATACCAGAAGAAAGTGACATACCATGATCCCTGCTACTTGGGCCGGCATAATAACATTTTTGAAGAACCACGCGAGGTCCTTGGGAATGTGCTGGGTTTGGAGTTGGTGGAAATGGTTGATTCGCGACAGGATAGTCTCTGTTGTGGAGGCGGAGGCGGCAGGATATGGATGGACACGCCAAAGGAAGAGAGATTCTCCGATCTGAGACTTCAACAGGCTATTGATGTCGGGGCTGAAGTGCTTGTAACTTGCTGTCCCTATTGCATCACCAATTTTGAGGATAGCAGGTTATCCTTAGAAGATGATGAAGCCCTTCAGATCAAAGACATTACCGAGATCATCCAGGAAGTCATTTAGGGAACAAAGAATCAAAAAAATGCAAGAGACGATTGCCGTATCGAATCTGAAAAATCTCGCAGAGGATGTGGGGTGCGATCGCTTCTCGGATGCGGGATGGGTGAACACCTCGACCCAAGTGCCTGTGGAGAAGGATATCTCAATTTTCGTGAATCGCCAGGCGCTGGTTACCATCTTGTGTACCCCAAACAAGCTGAACTTCCTTGTCATCGGATATCTTTATGCGGAGGGAATCATCTCGGGGATCAGCGATGTAGCCAGCATGCGAGTATGTGAGGAGGAATCAGAGGTGGATGTGCGATTGGGCAACGCCGAATTTGAAGTGCCTCAGATTCGTACTCTTACTTCCGGCTGTGGTGGCAATGTCGCTTTTAGCAACGAGGGGAAACGGGTCGATTCCAATCTGGTCGTCTCCCCTGACAGTGTGTTGTCTCAGATGAAGCAGTTTCTGGAGCAAATGGAGCTGTATCGTCTCAGCGGTGGTGTTCACGCTTCGGCGCTGTCTGATACACGTAACCTGTTGCTGGTCTCTGAGGATATCGGACGGCACAATACCCTGTACAAGATTCTGGGCGAATGCCTCATGAAGGGATTGGAAACCAGGGACGGAATGCTGATGAGCACCGGACGCGTTTCTTCAGAGATGCTGCTCAAGGCATCTCTGATGCAAGCTCCAATCATTGTGTCCCGGACATCGCCGACGGGGCGCGCAGTCTCGCTTGCCCGTGATCTGGGTATTACCCTGATTGGTTATGCGCGCGGCAACCGCCTGACGGTGTATTCCCACCCGGAGCGGCTTGGCCGCTGAACATAAAGTATATATTTATGCTACCCGGCAAAAACCGGGCATGGCTCTCGACCGATGATGTACTCAACAACAGACACATCAAACTTGAGAGAAATGGAGAGAAATGGAACAGGAACAACTTGAACAATTCTATAGAAGTCTGGCAAGTAATAATTTCGGTGATGTCATGGTAGTGGGTGGCGGAATCAGCGGCATTCAGGCCTCTCTCGATCTTGCTACTGCAGGCTTCAAAGTCTATATGGTGGAGAAATCACCTGCCATTGGTGGCCATATGGCTCAGCTTGACAAGACGTTTCCCACCAATGACTGCTCTATGTGAATACTCTCTCCCAAACTGGTCGAGGTCGACCGGCAGACGAACATAGAGGTTCTGACCTATACTGAAGTAGACAGTGTAGAAGGGGAAGAGGGGGCTTTCAAGGTAACTCTGACCAAGAAGCCCCGGTACATCATCGAAGACAAATGCGTGGGCTGTACTGCCTGTGTAGAAGCCTGCCCGGTGAAGTTTCCCGATCCATTCAATCAAGATATATCCAATAACAAGGCCATCCATATATATTACTCTCAGGCAGTTCCCCTTGTTGCTTATATTGATGAAAGCTGTCTTTACCTTAAAGAGAAGAAGTGCTTCATCTGCAAAGCGGTGTGTCAAAATGGCGCCATAGATTTCAGTCAGCTGCCGGAGAAAGTTGAAATTGAGGTAGGGGCTATAATCCTATCTCCGGGGATGGAGCCGTTTGATCCCAGCAAATTGAGTGAAGACTACGGCTACAGCAAATTCGATAACGTAGTAACCAGTATGGACTATGAACGGCTGTTATGCGCTACCGGCCCATATGAAGGTGAAATACTGCGTGCTTCCGACCAGAAGTATCCCCACAAAATTGCCTGGATTCAGTGCGTCGGTTCCCGGCAGGTTATTGAGGGGGGTAACAGCTATTGTTCTGCCGTGTGCTGCACTTATGCGCAAAAGCAAGTCATTCTGACCAAGGACCACGACGCCGATGCCGAGTGTACTATATTCCATAACGACATTCGCTCTTACGGGAAAGACTTCGAGCGGTTCTACGAGAGGACAGCGAACCTTCCCGGGGTTCGGTTCATCAGAAGCTATGTATCGATAGGGAGAGAAATACCGGAAAGCAAGAATGTCACCATACGATACTCAACTTACGAAGATGGGGTACAAGAGGAAGAGTTTGATATGGTAGTGTTATCCGTCGGATTGGATCCTCCTGTTAATTCCGAGGGCATAGCACGCACATTCGGCATTGAACTTAATTCGCATGGATTCTGCAAAACCAACCCGACAAATCCTATGGAGACCTCCCGTCCGGGGATCTTTATAAGCGGAGCCTTCCAAGGGCCTGTAGATATCCCTGAGACGGTTTACACCGCCAGCGGAGCTGGCTCGCAATGCGGCACGCTCCTTGACTACCGAAGAGGCAGACTGACAACGGAAAGAGTGTATCCGCCGGAAAGGGATGTTACCGGCGAAGAACCGAGGATAGGAGTCTTTGTATGTCATTGTGGGGCCAATATCAGCAGAGTAGTCGATGTGCCTTCCACAGTTGAATATACCGAGACCTTGCCCAATGTCGTCCATTGTCAGGAACAGCTATTCTCGTGTGCCACCAATTGTGCCAAAGAAATAACGGATGTAATAGAGGAAAAGGGGCTCAATCGAGTGATTGTCGCTGCTTGCTCTCCCAGGACCCTCGAACCGCTATTCTGGGATACTGTTCGGGAAGGGGGACTTAATCCATATTACTTCGAAATGGCAAATATCAGAGAACATTGCTCTTGGGTCCACGCTAAAGAACCTGAAGAGGCTACACAAAAGGCGAAGGACTTAATTCGGTCGTCGGTAGCACGAGCTTGCCTTCTCGAGCCATTAAGGCAAATCGATCTGCCGGTAGACAAAAGCGCGTGAGTGGTTGGTGGAGGTATAGCCGGCATGGTATGTGCTCTCTCCATAGCCGAACAGGGGCATGAGGTTCACCTTGTGGAAAAGGAGAAAGACCTGGGCGGATTGGCTCGAAAAATTCATCGCATCCTGGAAGGATTGGATGTTCAAGAGTATCTGAACGATCTTATACGCAAGGTCTATCAGAATCCACTCGTACATGTATACCATGATGCTACCATCAACGAGGCTACCGGCTACATCGGCAATTTCGTAACCACGGTGAAGTCTGAACTGGGAATCAGCAAGATAACACATGGGGCAACCGTCATTGCCACAGGGGTGGACGTGTATCAACCGACAGAATACATGTATGGAGAAGATGACAGGGTCATGACTCACCTTGAGCTGGAGGATGCTATCGTCAATCGAGACGAAAGGTTAACCAATGCCAAGAGTGTGGTGATGATCCAGTGCGTGGACTGCCGGAATGAGGAAAGGAATTATTGCAGTCGTGTATGCTGCAGTGAATCTGTAAAGAACGCCCTGTTGCTCAAAGAGCTGAACCCGGAGGTGGATATCTATATTCTCTTCAGGGATATGAGAATGTATGGATACCTCGAGAATTATTACCGGGAGGCGGCAGATAAGAATGTGCGGTTCATCCGCTATGAGCCTGAAGCAAAACCCGAGATGGAAGCGGTTGTGGAAGAAGGCAGGCCTGTATTGAGAGTTACCGTGCCGGATTATGTGTTAGGCCAGAAAATTGCCATAGACGCTGATATCGTTATGTTGGCCGCTGCGGCTATTCCTCCTGAAGGAAACAAGGAACTATCCCAACAATTTACAGTCGCCTTGAGCCCGGATAATTTCTTCAAGGAAGCCCACGCCAAACTGAGACCGGTGGAATTTGCTGCCGATGGCGTGTATCTTTGTGGAACTGCCCACTATCCCAAGCTTATACCGGAATCGATTAGCCAGGCCTATGCGGCTGCGGGGCGGGTTTTGACGCTTCTCTCACGTGACACCGTCGTCGCTTCCGGTTCCATCTGCAAAGTGACTGAGGATAAATGCATAGGATGCGGTGAATGCATCAAAGTGTGTACCTATGGAGCTATAGAGTTTAATGATACCAAACAGGGCAAGAAGGCTGTTGTTAATCCGGTTCTCTGTAAAGGAGACGGCCTGTGCAACTCGAAGTGTCCCACCGGCGCGATACAACTGAAACATTTCACTGACGAAGAGATCATAAGTCAAATAGACGCATTAGTTCCGGCTCTTGTAGAAGTCCATTGATGTGAGGAGCAAGTAGAACTAGGCGAGAAAGGATATCATGATGAGTGCAGGATTTGACTACAAACCTAGAATCTTGGGCTTCGCATGCCATTGGTGAGCGTATGGCGCTGCCGATTTGGCTGGAGTTTCCAGACTACAGTATACAACAGAATTAAGAATGATTCGCGTCATGTGTTCCGGAAGAGTCGATCCGGCATTCGTGTTCCGGGCTTTCCAGAACGGGGTGGATGGTGTATTCATTGGCGGTTGCCATCTGGGTGAATGCAATTATATTACTCACGGAAACTACCAGGCGCTTAACATGGTGCTCCTTTGCAAAAGAATCATGGAACATGTTGGGATTAATCCGGAGCGGCTCGATATCCAATTCATGTCCTCCGGCGAAGGACAGGTATTTGCTGAAGTGGTTGACAGGTTTGTCTCACACGTAAAGGGACTGGGCCCTCTGGGCAATGGCGACGAGATTTCAGGAGACGAATTGAACTGTAAACTGGATACGGTCACCAAGCTTATCCCGTATATAAAGATAACGGAAAGAGAGAAATTGGAATCACACCTGGAAAGCGAAGCGGAATACGACGGTCTTTTCACCAGTGAAGAGATAGAAACGCTGTTCAATGAGGTAGTTTCCTACTATATTGATCCGGAAAAATGCCAGGCTTGTATGATTTGCGCCCGGAAGTGTCCTGTGGGGGCAATTGAGGGTGCCAAGAAGCAGATTCATGTCATCGATCAGGATAAATGCATCAAATGCAATACGTGTTTTGAAGCCTGTCCTCCCAAATTTGCGGCAGTGCAGAAAATCGTTTCCGAACCGGTTCCTCCACCTATTCCCGTGGAGGAACGGATGATCGTCAGAGAATGAAACCGAATCAAGGCGGCCAGCCGGAAGACATTCTCGACTCTCTATACTCGGATTTATAGCAAGTAAAAGTCCTGTCATTTCGAAGAAATAAAAGGTCACAGGGAATAGAAATCTCTGTGATCTTTTAGTGTGTTTTTTATTGTCATTGGGTTTCACTTGTGGTAAACTAGCAAAGTAATTTGTCAGAAAGCGGGTATGTATGGTTGAAACAACAGAAATAAATGCGATGCAGGAACCAATTCCCAAGCGGCCTGAAGCCGTTACCATCAAGCTTCTGCTTGAGGCTGGTGTTCATTTTGGGCACCAGAAGAAGCGATGGAACCCACGGATGAAGGAATTTGTCTTTACCCAGCGAAACGGGATTCACATTATTGACTTGCAGCAGTCTCTGGCAAGGTTGGAAAAAGCTCGTGAGTTCGTGCGGGATCTGATAGCTGATGGGGGCGACATTGTCTTCGTGGGGACCAAAAAACAGGCTCAGGAAGTGATCGAGGAAGAGGCGAGGCGTTGTGGTGCCTATTATGTGCATCGGCGCTGGCTGGGGGGGATGCTGACTAATTTCTCGACCATCCAGGCACGGATTGATTATTTGGTTAGACTGGAAGACAGCAAAGAGCGCGGTGAGTTTGAAAACTTGCCCAAAAAAGAGGCCCTGAAACTTGAAAAGCAAATGTTTCGTCTCAATTTGCTTTTTGCCGGTGTCAAGGAGATGACCAAGATTCCGGCTGCGATGTTTGTAGCGGACCTGAATAAGGAAAAAATCGCTGTTGCTGAAGCCAGGCAACTCGGGGTTCCGATTGTTGCTATGGTAGATACTGATTGTGATCCCCGTATGGTGGATTACCCGGTTCCAGCTAATGATGATGCCATCAAGTCTATCAAGCTGGTAAGCAGTGTGATAGCTGATGCGGTGATCGAAGGCAAGGCGGGACTCCAACCATTTGAGGAAATGATTCCTGAAGAAGAGATCGTAACTGAAGAGGTTGACTCATCAGATGCAGTTATTGGAGATGTGGAGCAAGAGGAAATCATATTGGCACCCTTGAAGGGTGAAGAATCAGCACTCGAAGAGTAGAAAGGGGCAATAATAACGATGCAGGTCACAGTAGACCAGATTAAAGATTTGAGAGAGAAGACGGGTGTCGGGTTGATGGATTGTAAAAAGGCTCTGGTGGGAGCCAATGGCGATTTCGATGCTGCCATAAAAACGCTTAAAGAGCGTGGGTTTGCAATCGCTCAGAAAAAAAGCACACGTGCTCTTGGGAGCGGACTGGTGGAAGCTTATATGCATGCCGGGGGGCGCATCGGGGCGATGGTCGAAATAAATTGCGAGACCGATTTTGTGGCCAGAACCGATGATTTTAAGACGCTGGCTCACGATATAGCCATGCAGGTGGCAGCTACTACTCCTGTTTATCTTACGGCAGAAGAGGCTTCCCCGGATGAAAACCTTGAGGAAGTTTGCCTGCTGAGTCAGCCGTTCATAAAAGATCCCCAGAAAAGCGTGCAGGATATCATAGTTGAAGTGGTAGGCAAGGTTGGCGAGAATATCGGAATTTCCAGATTTTCCCGATTTGAAATAGGTGTATAAGGATGGACGAACCCAGATACAAGCGTGTTCTGCTCAAGGTTAGCGGAGAGGCTTTGATGGGGGAAGGGAAATACGGCATCGACACTGGTGTGTTGAAGGGCATCTCCGAACAGCTTAATCAAATTGTCGGTGCGGGGGTGGAGGTGGCTATTGTGGTTGGTGGGGGGAACATCTGGAGGGGGAGTGTGGCGGAATCTCAGGGAATGGATCGTTCCACGGCTGATTATGCGGGGATGCTGGCCACAGTGATCAATGCCCTTGCTCTTCAGGATGCTCTCGAAAAACAGGGCCTCATCACACGAACGCAAACCGCTATTTCCATGCAGTCGCTGGCTGAGCATTACATTAGAAGAAGGGCCATCAGGCATCTAGAAAAAGGTCGGGTGGTTATTTTTGCAGCCGGAACGGGGAATCCATATATGACCACCGATACTGCTGCTGCTCTCCGGGCAGTGGATATCGATGCTGAAATTCTGCTGATGGCGAAAAACAACGTTGATGGGGTCTATGATTCCGACCCTCGAACCAATAAGGATGCCAGGAAGTTCGATCGTCTTAATTACCTGGATGCATTGAACAAGCGGCTGGATGTAATGGATTCAACTGCTCTCACCCTCTGTATGGATAATCACCTTCCGGTTCTAGTTTTCAATCTTCAGGCTCCTCAAAGTATCGAAAAAGCAGTTGCCGGGGAGAACGTCGGTACGTTGGTATCGAGCTAGGGAGGAAGAAATGATAGATGATATTTTGAAGGATACCGAAGGCAAGATGGGCAAGGCTGTGGATGCGCTGGAGAAAGATCTGTCTGGAGTGCGGACCGGTCGGGCCAGTGCCAGACTGGTGGATCATGTTAAAGTGGATTACTATGGCGCTCCCACTCCGTTAAGCCAGGTTGCCAGCATTTCTGTTCCTGAGGCTAGGATGATTGTCATTCAGCCCTGGGATAAATCGGTTGTGCCGACTATTGAAAAAGCTATTCTCAAATCCGATCTGGGGCTGAATCCTTCCACGCAGGGCAACGTGATCAGGCTGCAAATCCCTGAGCTTACCGAGGAGCGGCGGAAGGATCTGGTGAAGGTGGTAAAGAGGAAGGTCGAGGATGGCCGCATCTCCGTGCGGAACATAAGGCGCGGTGCTCTGGAAAAATTGCGGGAGATGAAAAAAGACAAAGAGATATCTGAGGATGATGAGAAGCGGGCCGAAAAGCAGCTTCAGGAGATTACCGATAAGTTTATCGGGAGCGTTGATGAGGTGGGGACGAATAAAGAACAGGAAGTTATGGAGGAATAGTTTAAGGGAGAAAGTAAATGGATTTTGCGTTTGATGAAGTACAGCAACTGTTTCAAAATGCCGCCAGGGATTTTGCTACTCGGGAAGTAGCTCCCATCGTAGATGAGGCTGAAGAAAAAGAAGAGACCCCTATGGAGTTATTCACCAAGCTGGGAGAGCTTGGCTATCTTTGCCCTGCCTATCCGGAAGAGTATGGTGGGGGTGGATTGGGCAAAACCGGTGAGTGCATTCTTTATGAGGAACTGGGAAAAGTTTCCTCAGGCATTTGCTCCTCAATAATGGTCAATGGAGGCCTTGCTACTCATGTCGTGGCGACTCATGGTACCGAAGAACAGAAACAAAAGTATCTGGTACCGGCGTGTAAAGGGGAGAAGATCGCTGCTTATGGCCTGACGGAGCCTAACGCCGGTTCAGATGCTGCGAATCTTGACAGCAAGGCTGCGAGGGACGGGGATCAGTTTATCATAAATGGTAACAAAATCTATATTACCAATGGGCAGATATGCGATTTCATTACCCTGGCGGTCGTAACCGACAAGAGTAAAGGCAGCAGGGGAATAAGCACCATTATCGTGGATGCCGGGACGCCTGGGTTTACCAGTAATAAGATGAGGAAACTGGGGAATCACTCGACGGCTACTGGAGATCTCGCATTTGATGATTGCCGGGTAACTGCTGATAATTTGATTGGTGAGGAAGGGCGCGGCTTCAAATATATGATGGAATCCCTGAATGGGGCCAGAATTTCACATAGCGCCCGGAGCGTGGGAGTAGGTCAAGCGGCTTATGATGCGTCGCTTAATTATGCAAAGGAAAGGATTCAATTCGGTAAACCGATTGGAAAGAATCAGGCCATCGCCTTCAAGCTGGCTAAAATGAATGTGGATTTAGAGGCAGCCAGATGGCTTCTCTACCGAATTGCTTGGCTTTATGACCAGGGTGATGAGTGTCGCAAAGAATCTGCCATGACCAAAATGTACTCCTCGGAAATGGCTATAAAAATGGCTGAAGAGGCTATGCGGATTCATGCGGGTGCCGGTTATCTGGTGGAGTCAGTGATTCAGCGTTATTACCGCGATGTCATACTTTTCCATACCACCGAAGGAAGCACTGAAATTCAACAATTAATCATCGCCAGAGAACTGGGCTTGT
>Ga0180431_10010893_pt1 | contig 10044 bp, 7 predicted proteins | sample SS_ome_11_FD_132459 | JGI IMG/M metagenome (GOLD analysis project Ga0180431, IMG submission 132459) | Hypersaline lake sediment archaeal communities from the Salton Sea, California, USA - SS_1_MS_1 metaG | ecosystem: Environmental > Aquatic > Non-marine Saline and Alkaline > Hypersaline >... | reverse complement strand
GATGGGGGTCGAACCCATGACCTCGTCCTTACCAAGGACGCGCTCTACCACTGAGCTACGCCAGCACCGTGGTTCTGCGGTTCGTCCCCCGCTCGGCCGCCGCTGCCCCTCGGGGCCGACCGCACCGCCGTGCGGCCGATGGCGGGCGCAGACCGCCCACCCGCCTTAGAATAGTGCATGATAGTCGGGGCCGCGAAACTGTCAACCGAAAAATCCGCCCATCCCGCTTTTTCGTCCCACCCCGGCCGATTGCCCCCGGTGGAGCGGGCGATGGGAATCGAACCCACGTGACCGGCTTGGAAGGCCGGAGCTCTACCACTGAGCTACGCCCGCAACGACCGTTTAAGGGTCAACGTTCAACGTTCAAAACCACCACGACCCCACCGCCGCCGTGGCTGCTGCCGTGGCCGTCGCGGTGGCCGTGGCCGTTGTCCTGGCTCTTGCCGTTGTTGTGGCTGTTGCCGTTGTCGTTACCTTGGACCTTGGACTTTGGACTTTGGACGTCTGTTCACCGTGACTGGTGGTGAGGGGTGGATTCGAACCACCGAAGGCTGAGCCAGCGGATTTACAGTCCGCCCCCTTTGACCGCTCGGGAACCTCACCACGTGCGTCCGCCCACAGCAAGGCGTTCAACGTTCAATGCTTGAGGTTCAATCGTCACGCCGCTGCGTTCCGGATCTCGCCCGGCCTTTGCCGCTGCCCTTGCCGCTGCCTTTGCCGTTGCCTTTGCCGTTGCCTTTGCCGTTGCTGTTACTTTGAACCTTGGCCTTTGGACCTTGGCCTTTGGACCTTGGACCTTGGACCTCGGACCGTCTTTTGGAGCCGGCGGGGAGATTCGAACTCCCAACATCCGGTTTACAAAACCGGTGCTCTACCGTTGAGCTACGCCGGCCGCAAGACGCGACAGTATACCGCCCCTATCGGCAAATTCAAGACCCGTATGCCCGGTTTTCAGCGCCTTCGCGCAGTGACGCCCGTGTTTGCCGGGTGCCACTGGCGACTCGCCCGCCAGTGCGTCTTATCCCGCTCCCGTTCGCCGTGAGCCGCGACCTCCGGTCGCGGGTACGTGCGAACGTCGACGCCATCCTCCCCCGCGCGGCGGTCGTACCGGGCGCGGAGGCGGCGGAACTGATGCAGCCACGACAAGGTCCGTTCCACGACCCAGCGGTGCACGCCGAGGCCGCTTCCGTGCTCCTCCCGGCGCCTGGCCAGGTCGGACGCGATCCCGAGCGCCCGCAGCCAGTTGCGATGCGGCTGCGAATCGGACGCCCGGTCGCCCTGGACGCGATCCGGACGCCGACGGGGACGGCCGCGTCGGCCGTGCACCGCCGGAATGGCCTCCACCAGGGCCTTCAGTTGCGTCACGTCGTGCCGGTTGGCCCCGGTCAGCGTGGTGGCCAGGGGAATGCCGCAGGCGTCGGTGATCACGTGGTGCGTGCTGCCGGGTTTGCGTCGATCCGTGGGGTTGGGACCCGTTTTTCCCCCCCGCCCACGGCCCGGACGGAGGCCGAGTCCACGATGGCCCGCGACCAGTCGATCTGGTCGGCCTCCTGCAGATGCGCCAGCAGCACGGTGTGCAGGCGGGTCCACACGCCGGCCCGTCGCCAGTCGCGCAGCCGTCGCCAGCAGGTCATGCCGCTGCCGCACCCCATCTCCTGGGGCAGGTCCTCCCAGGGGATGCCGGTCTTCAGGACGAACAGAATGCCCGTGAGGCATGGCCGGTCCGGAATCGGCTTGCGGCCCGGGTACCGGAACCGGCGCGGTTTCGGCGGGGGCAGAATGGGCTGGATGACCGACCATAACGCGTCACTTACCAGGGGCTTGGCCATGACGGGCTCCGAAGCAACGGGTCCTTACTGCCTCGGATACCGTCTACCGCATCCCGACGGCTACAGGCATTTTGTTAAGCGCTCTAACGTTCTGTGAGAGAATCCAGTCGGCCCATATGTTAACCCGCTGCCGCCGGGCGGCGTTACCCTTTCTTTGGCGGCGGTCAGGCCCAGCGTTCTGAGCCGCTCTTGACACGAAGGAACTGATCGGCGAGACTCACCCCGAGTGAACGGGGGCGGCCGACGCTGACGCTCGATCATCCCGGACATCGAGAAGAAAAGGATCAGGCTATGCGACCGACCCGACGCACGTTTCTGGCGGCAACGTCCTGGGCCTCCGTGGGGTGGCTGTCGTCCGCGGCGCGTGCCGCACCGGCGGAGGAGCGTTCCCTGCCCAAGGCCTGCATCGACGGCACCGAGGACGGCTGGAGGCCGATGGTCGAGGACGACTTCGGCCCCGTCAACTGCAACCCGGACACCTGGATGTGGAAGGACGGCGTCATCCACTGCACGGGTCAACCCGTCGGCGTCATCCAGACCAAGAAGCCGCTCAAGAACTTCGAACTCGTGGTCGAGTGGCGGCACTTGCGGCCAGCGGGCAACTCCGGCGTCTTCGTCTGGGCCACGCCCGAATCGCTGGAGAAACTGAAGCAGGGCAAGGGGCGGCTCCCCAAGGGCATCGAGTGCCAGGTGCTCGACCTCGGCTACGCCGAGAACTATGAGAAGAAGCACGGGAAGAAGTCCGACTGGTTCACGTGCCACGGCGACGTGTTTCCGTGCGGCGTGAAGATGAAGCCGTTCCCCCCGCTCTCGGCGAACGGTAGCCGGAGTTTCCCATCGAAGAACACAACCAGGGGCTCCCCCGAGTGGAACCACTACTACATCCGCGCCATCAACGGCGAGGTGAGGCTGTGGGTGAACGGAGAGGAGGTCTCGGGCGGCACGGGCTGCGAGCCCGCCGAGGGATTCCTGTGCCTGGAATCGGAGGGTTCGCCGGTCGAGTTCCGCAACCTCCGCATCCGCGAGGTGCCGTGAAAGGGGAATGTATAAAAGAGAAACCGGGCCGGATCACGGTCGATCCGCAGGGACGGATTTGCTCGACGACCGAACCGACGACCAAGCGACCTGATTGAGCCTTTGCCTGGAGCCGTCCTGACGGTTGCGCGGAGCGCAGGGTGTTTGGCTGCCCACGACGTCAGGACGGCCGCAAGGAAGCACGATGGCCCGGAGGAGCCGCTACGCAGAACCTCACGCTCAACCGCTTCTCTTACCCCGGATTTCCCAGATTGGAGTTGAGTTCTTCTCTGGCGCCCTTTGGTTTTGGCCCTTAGAATGCGGTTGTTCGGGGATTCCGGCCGCAATCGAAGGAGAACCCAATGGGTGAGGCGCTGCGGGTCGGGTTTGGTCGCCGCTTGAAGATAGAGTTTCACGGCTCGAACGTCACCAGCGACGCCGGCCTCTTGGCCTATCGCGAACTCGATGAGGCGCTGAGTCTGACCGCCATGGCGGAAGGAACGCTCGATGACTGGCGCACGGGGAAGAACCTCCAGCACACGATGACGGCCCTCTTGCGGCAGTCCGTCTTCAGCCGCCCGGCCGGGTACGAAGATACCAACGATTCCGATCGGACGAGCGTCGATCCGACGATGCGTCACATCGTGGGCGGGCCAAGGCCAAGCGGGCCGCCTCCACCAGCCAGATGGGACTGTTCGAGGCCGAGGTGCTGACGCAGCCGGAGAATCTCTCCGCTCTGATGACTTTGTCAGGCACATGGATCGATGCCGTCCGCCAGCGTAGGCCGGTCCGCGAGATCATCCTCGACATGGACAGTTCGGTCAGCGAAACCTCCGGCCAGCAGGAGGGCACGGCCTGCAACGGCCACTTCGGCTGCACGTGCTACCACCCACTGTTCTGCTTCAACCCGTTCGGGGACTTGGAGCGGTGCCTGCTGCGGAAAGTCAAGTCCGGAATGATCTGTAAAACAGCATCTCCGTGGTTCAGCCGGGTGGCTCGCGGAGGCCGAGGGAACCGAGGCCGGAGCGGGCCACCGTCGCGTCGCGCAGTTGCACGACGTTGGTGGTCAGGAACCGCGGGGCCTCGTCGGCCGCCGGGGCGTCCGGGCGGGTCGTGACCACCACGACGCGTCGCTTGCCGGACAGCCGTTTGATCTTCAGCCCGAGGGCGGGCCACGTGGACCTCGCGTTTCGTGCCGTCGGCCATCTGGAGGCCGACGGGGCGAAAGTCCTTCGGCGTCAGGAGGTTCAGGGCCCCGACCAGCCGATGCTCGTTGCGGCCCAGGTCGCCCGCCAGGCGAACAAAGACCCGTTGGGAGGGTTGCAGTTCCACGACGTAGGGGCGGCCGTGTTGCTCTAACGTTTTGAGGAAGCCCATGTTACGGCCGTACCAGGAGTCGGCGACGACCGCCCGGAACGGCAGGCCGCGGGCCACCGCCCGTTCCACCAGGTCCAGGGCCAGGTCGATCTTGGTGTGGAAGTCGGGGTCCGCTTTGCCCTGCGGCAGCCACGTGTCCGGGACGTAGGGGGTCAAGTCGAGGGGCCAGTGGCACCGGGTGTCGGCGTAGTGGGTCGTGACGAAGACTTGGCCGTTGGCGGTCTTGCCGAGTTGGATGAAGTCCATGGCAGGTCCCTCCCTCCCATGACTTCATCGGCAAGGCCGACCGGCTCAGTTGCGAGGTTGACAAAGTAGCGTTAGGAAACCGCCGCTCTGTCCTGCTGAGCTACGGGCGCAAGGCTCTGTCGATGGAACCGGCGGCGGCGAGGGTTTCACCAAGTGATGGAATCCGACGGCTCCACGGCCGCAGCGCAAACCAGTATCCGCCAAACGGCGAGCGTGTCAAGGCCGCCCGTCGAGGCGTGCGCGTCGGCATGGCATGCGCGGGCACAATCAGCCGGCGTGCTGAACCGTCCGCCCGCTATTGTGCCCGGACCTTCAGGCCGTCGACCGGCATGCCGTTCGGCCGCGTCACGCGGCACGAGAAGGCCCAATGTGAGCCCTCGTTGGTCACCTTCAGCAGGAGAACGTTCTCGCCCTTCTTGAGGTCGGCCTTGGCCGTGTCCTCGCCGGGCGTGCAGCCGCGGGTGGTCCAGTGGTCGTGCACCAACTTGCCGTTGACCCATGCCTTGATGCCGTCGTCGCTGCCGAGTCCCAGCCGCACGGCCTGGTCGGCAGGCGAGATGACGGTGGCCTGCACGTACACGCAGCACCGACCGTGGCGCCCGACTCCCTGCTCCAGGTTGACGGTCTCTTTGCCGACGCCCTTCTTCAGGCGCTGCCACGCCACGTCCTTGCCGTCCTTCTCAGGCGGGAAGGCGGTCTTGTGGACGGTTTGGCCGTCCTTGTCCTTGACGCGATAGACGTCCGACACACGCCACGCCCGGATGTAGGCCTGGGCCTTGCTGAGGTCGGCGACGGTCTCGCGGGCCTTCTTGGCGACGCGCTTGTTATCGGCTTGGGCGAGTTGCTGGGCCACGGGAAGAACATCGTCCGGGTGGCTCGTGCGGAGGTCCCAGACGAGGTTGGCGGCGGCCATCTGCGCCTCGGCGGCCAGTGCAGGATCGTTCATGGCCGCCTTCAGCATGTCGAGGGCCTCGACCGTCGGGGCATGCTGGAGGGCGGACACAACCTGCTTCTTTTCATTGGGGCGATCCGCCAGATCCATCGCCGTCTTCAGCATCTCGGTGCGTTTGGCCGGCCGGAGTTTGGCCGTCTCGAGCCCCGCGATGCGGATGTACCCCCGCAGGGCCACAAGTCGCTCGGTCTTCTCCTCCGCCTCCCTGGCGAGTCTCAGGAGATCCTCGGCCGGCGAGGCGTTCGGCCAAGCCGCCAGCGCCCGCAGTGCCTTGCCCCGAAGGTCCGCGTTATCGGAGGCGAGCGCCCGGCGTTCCAGGTCCAGGGCCTCCTTCCCGCCGGCCAGGGGACCGAGGCCGAGGATGACACCCCGAGTCGCCTCCGGCACGTCGTCGAAGCGGGCGGCGACGGCCTTGAAGCACGTCTCCTTCTCCGCGTCCTCCACGCGCGAGATGACCTGCTTGACGGCCCCTTCGGCGGCGGAGAGGTCGTCCCCCTCCTTCGCGTCGGCGACGGCTGTCATGATGGCGTCCATGTGATCGGCGCCGGCGAGGGCGGCAAGGCCCGCCCACGCCTGCTTGCGGACGGCCGCGTCGTCGGCTGCAACGAGGTCCAGCATCGCGGGCACCGCGGCCTCGCACCGCCGGGCGATACTAGCCTCGATGGCGGCCATCCGCAGGGCGGGTTGCCCCAGCGCCTCGACGAGGGCGGCGTCGACGCGCTCGGCCGTCATGCGGCCAATGGCCGTCGCCACGCGGGTGCGGAGGTCGGGCGTGTCGGCCATCGCCAGGAGCGTGGGGACCGTTTTGGCATCGCCCAGTTTGCCGACGGCCGTGATCGCCGCGTCGCGAACGTCGGCCTGCCCGCTGCGGATGAGGGCTGTCAAAGGATCGAGCGCCGCCCGGTCGCCGCGGGTGCCGAGCGCAAGGACGAGGCCGGCCTTCCGGTCGGCCGGCAGGTCACCGAGGACGTCGAGCATGGCCCGCGTCAGCGCGTCGCCCTTCGTGTGGGCGACGATGCCGAGGGCGCCCTTCGCCAGACGCCGGTCGTCGCCGCGGACGGCATCCGCAATGCGCGGCGCGGCCTTGGCGCCGTCTGCGGCGGCCAGGGCACGCAGGGCCGCGACCCGGGCCGGGCTGAACGACCCGGCGAGGACCGTTTCGCACAGGTCGGCGGCCTCGTCCGGCGACAGGCTTGGCGCGCACGCGACCATCGCCTGCATTTGCAGGGGCACGAGCGTTTCGGGTGGCTTCAGGTCCCGCAGGGCCTTGGCGGCATCGCTTCCGCCGATCTTGCCGAGGGCCTCGATCCCCGCGGCCGCCACGTCCGGGCTGCTGCTGCGGGCGCGGCGAGTGGCCAGCGGAACGGCCTCGGCGTCGCGCCGTTCGCCCAGGCTGCCGAGCAGGCCGACCGCGACCGCGTCGGGCGCGCCGTCCAGGGCGTCGCGCATGGCGGCGTCGGCCTTCGGGCTCTTCAGGCGCTCGAGCACGAGCCGGGCGTAGTGCGAGAGGACCTTGTCGCCCAGCAACGCCGAGACGGCGGGGATGCATGCCTCGGAGCCCACCTGCTGGAGCATCCGGCAGGCGATGGCCTTGCCGGTCTGCGTGGCGCCCTTGTCCGCGACGACGCGGATGAGGCCTTCCTCGACGCCCTCGTATTCCTTGACGGGCGTGTCCAGGAGAACCTGCTCGACGGCCTCGCCGGCCTTCGATTCGTCGCCGTACTCGTAGCGGGCGAGGTCGTCCCAGACGTCGCCGGCCGCCACGTGTGCTATCAGGCCGAGTGCTATAACTGTCATCGCGGTTCGGTGGATCATCGTGACTATCCTCAGAGTCTAGCGGGTTCGGGAACGCGCGCCGCCGCGTCGGCGTCGGCGCCAACACCGGGCCGGATTAGATCTGCCAGGGGCCGCGGCGGGGCCGGTCGCACAGGCGGTTGGCCTCGTCGTCGCCGACGAATTCCTCCTTGTCGGGGTCCCACTTCAGGTCGCGCTTCAGGCGGTAGCAGATGTTGCCGAGGTGGCACACCGTGGCCACGCGGTGGGCATACTCCACGTCACGGAACGGCCGGCGGCGGTCGACGATGCAGTTGATGACGTCCTCGTGCGGCGAGCGAGCGCCGTCTTCGTACCACCGGAGGCCGGGCGGCGGCACGGGCATGCCGGGGAACGGCTCCGCCTTACCCTTCTCGCACTTGTACCCCTGCCCGCCCCCGACGACCAGCCGCATACCGTTCGCGAACACGTAGGTCAGGTACTTGCAGTCCTGGTTGCCGGGATAGATGATCTCGACGGGCCCGGTGTGGTCCACGCCCATGCCGTGCATGGCGCCGCCGAACTTGTGGCCGCCCCAGTCGGTCATCATGCCGCCGGAGTAATCGTACCAGGTGCGGAACCCCTTGCCGCCCAGGCCGTACGCCCGGCCGCAGCGGAACGGATGATACGGCACCCACGGGGCGGGGCCGAGCCAGAGGTCCCAGTGGATGGTGTTCTCGGGGATCGGCTCGCCGGGCAGATAGCACATGCGGGGCGGGCCGCCGGGACTGGCATAGGCCTCGAGGATCTTGCCGTACCGGCCGCTGCGGGCCGCGCAGGCAAGCCGGCCGTAATCGCCGATGACCCGCTGGCTGCCGGACGAGAACACCCGGCCGTAGGCCCGGGCGGTCTCGACCATCTTGCGGCCTTCGCGGATGGTCAGGCTGAGCGGCTTCTCGCAGAAGACGTCCTTGCCGGCCTTCATGGCATCGATCGTGACCTGGGCATGCCAGTGGTCCGGCGTGCCACACATGATCATGTCGATGTCGTCGCGCTCGAGCAATTCGCGGTAATCGGCGTAACCGCGATACCCGCGTTTCTCCCAGGCGCCGAGGGCGGAGTACTTGACGTCGCAGACGGCGAGCAACTCGACGCGCTTGTCTTTCATCAACTGGCCGGTATCGCCGGAGCCCCGGCCGCCCATGCCGATGCCGCCCAGCGTGATCCGCGCGCTGGCGGGCGGCGTGCCGTCCGACGCCCCAAGCGCCTTGGACGTGATGACCGTCGGCGCGGCGGCCGCCAAAGCAGCGGCCTTCAGGAACCCTCGCCGATTGATTCGCGTGTGTCTCGTATTCATGTGGCTCTCCCCTACAGTCCCGTGCATATCGTGCAGAGTGGATGGTCCGGCGCGACAGGTCGGGAGACCTGCCGCGCGACCCTCTCCGGCACATCCGATTCTACGAGCCGAAACAGACGACCCGACCGTCCTCTTGAACCACAAACAGGCGGCCGCGTGCCGCTGCCATTCCGTTGAAGACCGGCGGTGACGCCAGCGTATGCTCGGCCACCCGCTCGCCGGTGGCGGCGTCGACGGCGTACAGCCGGCCGCCCTTGCGGCCTTCGAAGGCGCCCAGGGGGTCGTCCGCGTCAACGACGTCGGGCGGACCGGCCACGAACAACCGGTCGGCGGTCGCGACCATCGCCCGGACCCGGACGGGTACCCGCTCGCTCCACGTCCGCTTCTTGGCGCCCGTATTCCGGGCAAAGAGCAGGTACCCCTGGGCGCCCGGCGTGAAGTAGACGTTCGGGTTGAGGCCCTGGAGCGAGTCGAACATGCGAACGTAGTAGACCGAGCGGTTGTCGTGGACGATGAGTCGCCCCCACTCGTCCAGGCCCTCATATCGCCACGGCGTTCGCTTGAAGTACTGGTCGTCGAGAAAACCGGCCATCGGCTGGAGTGCCGGTTTGGCCTTCGCCGGCTGGAGGTTCGTGTCGAACGTCTCGTACCGCATGTAAAGGTGCGAGCCGTCGCTCATGAAGACGCCGGCGAGCGCGCCCATCGGCAACTCGTAGTTCTCGTCGATCTGGTCGGCCCGGTAGCGCGGCCCTTCGAGCACGCGGTGGTGCCGGACCTTGCCGGTGGCGGCGTCGAGGGCGTACAGGCGGATGCCGCCATCGAGTTCCGACGACCGCCCCGCGGCGAAGTACGCCGTGCCGTCCCAGACGAGCACGCTGCCGCTGACGGGCCATGCGGATTCCAGTTGGCCGTGCACGCCGATCAGGCGCTCGCGCGGGGCCGCCCGGAACCGCCACGCAAGGACACCGTCCGACGCCCGCAGGCACGTCACGCGGCCGTCGGCCGAGCCGAAGAGGATGGTCCCCGCGTGCCAGGTGGGCGGGGAGTCGATCCGCCCGCCCGCCGTGAACCGCCACCGCACCTTTCCGTCCGACGCGTCCAGGCAGGTAACCTCGTGCGCGTCGACGCGGGTGACGAAGGCGCGATCGCCAACGGCGATGGGCGGCGAGACGCGCCCGCCGAGCGCCGCCGTCCAGACGGGCTTCGCCGATGCCGACACCTCGGTTGCGACCGAGCCGGTGCGGCCGGCGTTGCAGCGGAAGGCAGGCCAGTCCTTATCATTTTCAATTGTTGATTTTTGATTTTCAATTTTGCCGTATGCGGGGCCCCGCGCAAGGCGGGACGGATCGGTCGGCCGTGTGGGCTTCGGCGTCTCGCCCTCCTCCGCGGGGGCGAGGGCCAGCAGGCCGTTCAGTTTCTCCTCGATGTAGCATCGGCACGGGTGCGGCGGCACGTATTGGAGGCCGTTTGCCGGCATCATCCCGACGTGGCACGTGCCGCGCACCCAGTTGTGGATG
>Ga0180431_10010892_pt1 | contig 10044 bp, 8 predicted proteins | sample SS_ome_11_FD_132459 | JGI IMG/M metagenome (GOLD analysis project Ga0180431, IMG submission 132459) | Hypersaline lake sediment archaeal communities from the Salton Sea, California, USA - SS_1_MS_1 metaG | ecosystem: Environmental > Aquatic > Non-marine Saline and Alkaline > Hypersaline >... | reverse complement strand
GACGGTAGGTGTCCCCGAGGAGAAGGCGGCCTTGGCCCCACGGCGCAAGCGCGGTGCGGCCAGAGCCTCTCTCGGTCGGGCCAGGTTGTCCAAGAAGGATCGAGATCAATTGGCTGGTGCACACGTGCTGGCGGCGTTGTGGGAGCGCCCCGCCAGCGAGTTCCAGGACCGGCGGTCGGGGAAGGCGTTGGCGCTTGCCTCCGGCCTTCTGAGGGAGGGGGCCGACACGGCCACCGTGCGTCGCTTCCTACGCGCCGTTCCCGAGTCGAAGGCGGCGGAGAGGGAACCGGAGTGGACGGATGCGCTCATGAACAAGGCGGCGGAGATGGTCGAACGGGAGGCCGCGTGCCAGAGAGAGCTCGCCCACAGAAGGCTCCGGCGTCGTAGGTAACCAGAGGGGAAGGGGCCGCGAGAATGGCCTTGGCGACGACCGACATGCCTGGACACCAGCAACTCGGGGAACGCGCCACCGCGGCCCTCGAACGGTGCGAGGAACGCCCCGACGTGGACTTCAAGGAGTCGTCGGCCTGGAGCCAGCTCCGCGGCAAGATCATCCGCACGGCCCTCGGCATGGCGAATCTCCGCGATGGGGGCCTCGTCATCGTTGGTGTCTCTGAGCGCGGCTCCACATGGGACCCCACCGGCGTCACGCCGGATCACCGCGCAACCTACGAGAAGGTGGATGAAATCCTCGACGAGGTGAACACGTTCGCTTCTCCCCACGTCGAGGTCGGCATCGTCCTTCACGCCTGGAACGAGTGCGAGTTCATCGTGTTCGACGTGCGCGAGTTCGACGACACACCCATCGTATGCGCCGTGGCGTGGGAAAAACGCTCAAGTCGGACCTCCAGCGTGCCGACATGGTGGGTAGAGCGAGCGTGGACTACCCACGCTCCTCCGGCAGGAGGGGCGACCATGAGACGAGCATACGACTCCAGTGACGCGATTCATCACCACCTCGAAGCGGGTGCAGAAGTCTGCTCCTACTGCGGGGGCACCCTCTGGAAGTGCCAGCAGCGCCCCCGGTTCGTGCAACGACTCGACGGCGTGCACCTCCTGATCCGGTACGACAAGTCGTGTCATGACGAGACCTGCGAGGGCAGGCACATCATCTACCGCCCCTTCGAGGATCTCCGGTTCGCGCTGCCTCACGCCAACTACGGCTTCGACGTTGTTCTGGAGATCGGGGAACGACACCTGCTGACTGGGCAACCGTTCGCCCAGATCCAGCGAGACCTGAACCGTCGAGGGGTCCCGATCAGCGCAAAGCAGACCGGGAGTCTGTTCCGGGTCTACGTGACGCTCTCGAAGCTATGTCGCGGCAGCGAGGAGGAACTCGTCGAGCGACTAAACGCCCAAGGCGGCATCGTCTTGATGGTGGACGGGGTGCAGTACGACGACAAGTCACCTGTCCTCTACCTCGTCTGGGATGCCATCTCTGGAGAACCGCTGTTCGGCGAGCGGAAGCCCTTCCGGAGCGAAGCCGACCTGGTGCCCCTGCTGGAGAAGGTGAAGGCCATGGGCATCCGCGTGCTCGGGATGGTCACCGACAAGGAGAAGGGGCTCGTCCCAGCGCTGAAGAAGGTCTTCCCGAAGGTCCCCTACCAGTACTGCCAGATCCACTTCCTGAAGAACTGCGCTCTGGCGTTGGCCGACGACCTTCACGCCGTGAGCGAGAGCATCAACAGGAGGGCGAGGCGAGTGCAGGCCCTCGCCAAGCGTCTGCACGAGAGAGGCGTGGACAGCGTCGAGAGCGAGCATCACGACGCTCACATCTTGCCAGAGACGCTCGACGAGGAAGAGTTCGTCGCCGAACTCTGTGCCATGGTCCGGCACGCTTCGCGAGCCTCAGGGCGGGCGCCGCTGAACCCCCCCGAACTCGTCCGCCACCAGCGTTTGGAGGAGATCCGAGAGTTCGCGCATCGCGCCGCTAAAAAAGGGGGCGCCTGCACAAGCAGCTCGCCAAGGCCCTGAAGCCAAGCTGGCACGACACCCGTGCCGCCGGGCGCGTTGCACGGCACGTTGACATCCTCCGCGCCGTGGCCCAAGTGATCACCCCTCCCGAAGACCCAGCCGACCGCTGCAGCTCAGAAGAAGCGCGGGAGAAGCTGACCGACCTTCTCCGTCGTCTGGAGGGCAACGCCCCTCGAAACGGTCTCGGCGCCGCAACCGGGAGTTTCATCGACTACCTCATCGAGATGGAGAAGCGCCACGGAGCCAGCCTCTTCGTCTGCTACGACCACATGGAGATCCCCTCGACGGCCAACGAGATCGAGCGGTTCTTCGGCGCATCGAAGGCTCATGTGCGCCGTGCTCTCGCTGCCGCGAGCACCGCAAACGGGGTCGTCCACAACCTCGGTGCTGACTACCTCGTGGCCTTCGCCCTGGCTTGGACGCGAAGTAGAGACGAGCTCGTGGACTCAACTGGGAGACTCTCGCGAGAGCAGTTCATCCAGGCACGAAGGGCCGCCGAGGAGGCAGAGGCCCCAGCGAGAATCCGTCGATCGCGGAGACGCTTCCCACGACGGCATCTGGAACGGATCTACGCGGCGTGGGAGGCGGGGCTGCGAAGAGCAGAGGAGAACCTCACGAGATGAAGGAGCTGAGCGTCTTTCCCACGCCACGGTATGCGCGAAGGGCGAGCAGAGGTCGAAGCTCGTCGAAGGCGGAGTCTACGTGAGGCCCTTCGGCGGCCGACCGCGGACAACCCGTGTGATGGATGCCCGCGAAATGCGCGGCCTCCTCGAGCTTGCGGCGGAGAAGCGCGCCCGCGTTCTTCTCGGAACGGCGCGACGGGTCGGCCTCGTACCCGCAGAGACCGACAAGGAGAACTTCCAGCAGGAGGTGGATCGCCTCCTCTCCAACCCGAGCGCGCTCTCGGTGCCCGTCCTCGACGGACCTCACTGGCGCGTTGTCGTTCGGCCCGCGTCCTACTCGGCCGAGCGCATCGGTAGCCTCTCGGAATGCTTCGAGCTGATCCGGCGGAACAAGTTGAGCCTCCGCGGCTGGGACTTCCCCCACCTGTGGCGAGAAGGCAAGGGGCAGGGGAACGATTGGGTCGCCTCCTGGGGCACGTTCGAGGAGCACCAGGAGTACTGGCGCTTCCACCAGAGCGGTCAGTTCCTCGACCTGTTCTGCGTTCGGGAGACGGATGCGGTCTGGAGCAAGAAGCTTGCCGAGCAATCCCGGTTCCACCGCAGCGACGGACCCCTCGACTGGGACAGCGTGCGGGGGTACCTGTCCCTGGTGAACACGATCTACATCGTCACCGAGGTGTTCGAGTTCGCGGCGCGCCTATCCCAGCACGACGCCTTCGACGACAGGGTTGTCGTTGGCCTACACCTCCAGGGGATCGAGCAGTTCGTCTTGACGACGACATTCGAGCGGTCCTGGCGCTGTAGGCTCTGCACGGAGGATCGCTTGGGAAAGGTGTGGGAGCTTCCCCGTGCCGACCTGATATCCGACACCCCGTCGCACTCCCTGAAGGCTTGTCTCTGGCTGTTCGAGCGCCTGGGCTGGCTCGATCCTCCGGAGGTCGTCATTCAGAAGGAGATCGACGACTTCCTCCATCGGCGACGGTAGGGCGCTCTCCTCGGGACCCCGCGCGGCGCGTCTACTCCGCGAAGGCGACTACCGTCTCGATGAGGCTGTCCACGAACTCCGTCAGCACTGTAGGGTCTGGCCGAGCCACGAGCTTCTTCTTCCCCCTCCCACCTTTTTCGGCGCGGGGTGGGACCAACCGGTCAACAGCAGCGGCGAATCTCGCGTTGTTGTAGGTCGTGCCGAAGCGGATCATGACACCCCTCTCGGGCGTGAGGTACAGGGCCAGCAACGCGCGACGGCGTCTCGAATCCTCGCGCTCGATGCCTACAACAGGCTTCATGTAGAGGAGCACGCCGCTCGGCGTCCCTCGTTCCTCGACGAAGATAGTTGGGTGCTCCGTGCAAGCCTTCTGGAAGCGCCGGATCAGCGAGACATAGAGTTCCTCATCGGAACCGGGTTGTACACCCTCGAACCGCGCTAGCTCACCTGCGAAGGTAAGGCTGGGTCGGGACCCTCCGCTCCGCGTCTCTCCCGTTCGCGGAGGAGCGACGACGGCCTCCACCTCGGCGTGCGGCCGCCCGCCCAGTTCTGCCCCGCTCACCTCAATGGCCCCGAAGGAGGACTGTGGCTCGTGGCTTAGGGATCGGCGGTCGCGCCCCAAGGCTCGTTCAAGGCGTTTCAGCATCTTCCTCGTGCCACCATCGTGATCGTCGTCAAGAAGGCGGAGACACGCCAGCTCGCCGCATCTCGTCTGGGCCACCTCCACCGCACGGATCAGGTTGCGCTTCTGGCTACCCACGATCAAGGCCGCGTTGAGCCACCGGAGGGTGCGGCGCAGCGTGGGCTCCACGGTGTCGGCGCACACGAACAACCAAGCCCTCTTCGACTGATGTGCCTCCCTTACTGCGGCGAGAACTTGCTGATCTGTGACGCCCTTGGGGCGGAGGGCCTGCCGACACGACTCGTCGGCGTTTGCCAACAGTTGACCACGCCGTCGTTCGACCTCCCCCACTAGGCTCTCGGTGTTGGCCTCTGCCAGCACCGCAGCGTATTCGAGGACCTGCCCGACGACCTTGCGCCGAATGTCAGGGTTCTGGCCCCGCTTGTCCTCGAAGACGATCAAGGTCGGGTGGAAGGGCTTCGATCCCCGCTTCCCGCCTTCGGCTTCCAGCTCCTCCGTCTTCTCATCGCCTTCGTTCTCCTCATCGCCTTCGTCCTCCTCATCGCCTTCGTCGTCTTCGTCGTCTTGGTCGGCGGAATTCCCGCCCCCCTCTGCGTCCTCCTCATCGTCGTCCTCCTCCACGATCTCGATGTACCCGTCCTCATGGCCTTCCCCCACAGCAGCGGGTCGTAGGCCGGTGGGGTCGAAGGCGACGAAGATGGCATCCATCTTCCAGAGCTGCGCGGTGTCCGGCCCGTTCAGTGGAACCACGACGAGAGAGTCCGGCACATCCCGCAGGCGGCGCACCAGAGCTTCGACTATACGTGGGTGGGTAAGCAGAAGATCATCGAGCTCGCGCTCACGCGCCCACGGCTCGAAGTGGGCCTCGGCGTTGTCGCTGAGGTTGAAGATGATGGATCGGCTCATTGAGGTCCCCTTCCTCTTTCGGCGGTTGGAGGGAGCCCAGTATGCCGATATCGCAAGCGGCCGAATAGCGACCCACAAAACTCCCGTATGTCGTTCGGCTATCCAAGGGGTCCCTTGTACATGATCCGATGCCTTTGGCGCATAATGCATAGTCTTATCCTGTGCCAAAGGCTATAATAGAGTCAGTGGAGGGGAGGGCGTCGTGAGGGCGGTCGGTTACACGCGAGTCAGCCTGGAGGAGCAAGCGCGCGAGGGTGTGTCCCTCGCCGCCCAGGCCGAGAAGGTTGCCGCGTACGCCACCATCACCGACCTGGAGCTCGTGGAGGTCATCGAGGACCCCGGTTTCACCGGCAAGAACCTGAAGCGCCCCGGCCTTCAGCGTGTCCTGGAGCTCGTGCGGCGCGGCGAGGTCGGTGCGGTCGTCGTCTTGAAGCTCGACCGCCTCTCCCGGCGGACCATCGACACGCTGAGCTTGATCGAGGAGTTCGACCGGCTCGGCATCCAGTTCCATTCGATCCGCGAGCGCGTGGACACCTCCACCGCCATCGGCCGGTTCTTCCTCACCATCGTGGCGGCCTTCGCCCAGATGGAACGGGAGGCCATTGGCGAGCGGACGAGGGATGCGCTCCGACACCTGAAGAAGAACGGCCGCGCGTACTCGCGGCCCGTTTACGGGTACGTCCGTCGCGGGGACCGCATCGTGCCGAAGCCCGAGGAGCAGAAGATCATCGAGCTCATGCTCCGCCTTCGAGAGGCTGGGCAGAGCTACGGTGCCATCGCGACGGAGCTCACTGACCGCGGCGTGCCCTCCAAGCGCGGCGGCCGGTGGAACCCTGCGACGGTGCGGAACATCATAATCCGCCGCCAGCAGGAGCAGGAGAAGTCGGCGTGAGGCCCGAGGACATCAAGGCGGCCCGCAAGAGGGCGAGGCTCTCCGTGATGGACCTCGCCCGCCTCATCGGGGTCCCCCAGTCCACCATCGTGCGCTGGGAGACAAAGGCCCGCGCCCCTCGTGGCCCCGCCCTCGCGCTCCTCACCATCCTCCAGCGAGCTCCCGGCGTGTTCGTGTCGTCGCTCCGAACTCCGGATGTGTTCCTTCCCGAGGGGCAGCGCACCACGAAGGGGCGGAAGAAGCGGGGAAGTACCCGGCCAGCACGACGGCCGAGGAGGGGAACACGCCTACACTTTGAGCTGCTCGCCGCGGAGTGCGTCGGAGTTCTTCGTCGCCTGGATGCCGAACACCGATGCGGCGGCGCGGTTCCCGTGGAGCTCCTGGAGGGGGAGTGGAGCCCCAAGGGCGAGGACGACCTGATGGACTTCCTGGATGCGATGGAGGCCGACAGCCAAGTGCGTCTGACCGACCGTGGCATCGAGGTCTTGTAGGTGAAGGAGGAGATGATGGAAACCGCCACGAGGAGACGCTCACCGAAGGACGCGCCGCGCTGGAGTGATGCACAAGTCCGGCGCACGGCGGCGCGCATCGTGCGACTGGAAGAGCGCGAGGATAGGTTCGCGAAGCGAGCCGAGCGCACCGGGGACCCAGCGCACCTCGCCCGACTCGACAGGACACGAGCCGTCATCCAGCAGCTCGCCCGTGAGGTCGTTGCCGCGCGGGTGGTAGCTCGGATCAAGAAGGAGGTGCGCGCCGCCCGAGAGCGTTCTGCACGCTGGAAGCGTTGACGGTCGCCTCCAGCCCCACGTCCCCCTATTCCTCCTCAGATTTCCCCTCCAGCTCCTCGCGGAGATCGTTCAGCAGCTTGCCCGTGGGCTCGTGGATAACCCAGTCGTAGACATTCACCGCGGACCAACCGGTGACGTTCTTCGCCCATCGTAGGATGGTGAGCGACTTCCCCTCGAACTCACATCGCTGGTCCTTTGTCAGAACCGCCTTCTTCTTCGGGTGCTTCACCAGGTGAATGACATCGCCCGCCTTGATCCGTCCAGCGTCGAATAGGTCCGACACCCGTAGGCGCTTTGCCCTCGACGATGTAGTGACCTTCTTCCCCGTGTCCTCCTGGTGAGTGACGCTGACAACCTTCGGCGTCGTGAGGTCAACGTAGAAATCCTCGTACGGCACAACGGGGATCACTTGAACAACGTCGAGGAAATACGTGTCGCCCAGGCGAAGCGGCCGGGCCTCGATCACGCGAATCGGTAGTCCGTTCGCCGCCATCCAGGCAGCGGCCGACTTCGTGTCCGGGTCGAACTCCGCACCGATGAGCACGATATTCTGGCGGCTGTTGAGTTGCTCCGGCTCGATGTCGTTGTCGTCGATGAACTTCGTGATCTTCTTGCGCGCCCATTCCTCGGGCGAACGATCTCCTCCCGATGCCCGCAGTTCCTCGTTACCGAACTTCATGATGTAGGGACCGTAAAGGTGAGTGACCAACTCCTCGGCCGTACGTAGCTTCGCCAGGCTCGCAGCGTATCGAACGGCCTGGATTTCCCCATGATCCTTTCGGTGCTTACAGTCCCGTGCGTCGCGTTTCACTTCGATGAGCGTGAGCGCACCCGAGCTGTCCAGCGCAACGAGGTCCATGCGCTTGTTCGTGCTGGTGACGACCTGGCGTCCGATGATGAGCAACGTCTCGGAGTCTCCCTCACCGGCCGTTTCGAGGATGTTCACGTTGTCAGCGAGGAGGCACTCCAGGTCCTCCTCAAGACCGCGCTGCTTCTCGCCGAGCGGTATGTTGCGCCACTCAACCTCCTCGGCCGACTCGATCTCCACTGGAGTGCTGGACGGGTTGAGCTTCACGAGCATCGGACACCTCCCCTGTGGTGTAAGTGGCCCGAGTCTACGCCTCAGCAATCACGTAGGCAAAGGGGTGTCAGCGGGGTGTACCTGCGCCTACAACGCCATCGTCTCAGATCGACGCGGAATCTGCCTGGAATCTGGGGCGCAAACGCGCGTCCGTAACCCCTTGCCCCCAAGCGTTTGACGAACTACTCTCGGAGGGGTAATTTCCACGCCACCTTGGGGGGACTACGGCGATGGCGGCGTCCTCGGCCAACTTTGGCTTCCTCGTGAAGCACTCCGCGATGCTCGATCTCCTCGGCGGACAAGCGGAGCGGTACTTCCAGGACGACCCCAGCACCTCCATCATCAAAGCCCGCCAGTTCGGAGAGGTCCTCGCCCAGCTCACGGCGGCCCATGTAGGTGTCCGGACGGAAGGGCGTGACTTCAAGGGCCTCCTCGACGACCTCTGGGATGAGGGGGTCCTCCGCGGAACGGAAGCGGCACGCGTATTCCACGACATCCGCCGCTCCGGGAACCGCGCCGTGCACGAGCACGCTGGCGACCATGCCGAGGCGCTCCACCAGCTCAAGATGGCGAGGAAGCTCGGTATCTGGTTCCACCGGGACGTGGCGGGGAACCGGCGATTCCGCGCTGGCCCCTTCGTTCCACCTCAGGCCCCTCGAACGCCCGAGCCGCGGGTCACAGCAGAACTGGAGAACCTACGGCGGGAGCTGGAACGGAGCCGTCAGGCCGCCGAGGAGGCGCGCCTCCAGGCCGAGGAGGAGGCGCGGCTTCGCACCGAGGCGGAGGAGCGCGCACGGGCGGCCGGGGTGGATCGGGACGCCGCCCTTGCCCTGGCGGTGGAGTACGAAGCGCGGATCGAGACGGCCCAGGAGGAGCACCAGCGGAACCTCGCCCTCGTCTCCACCGACACCGACGCCGCTCCCGTGCAGCTCATCCGGGAGAGGATCGACCGCGCACACGCCGGGGGCCAGGACCTCGACCTCAACGAGGCGGAGACGCGCCGCCTGATCGACCAGCAGCTCCGCGATGCCGGGTGGGAAGTGGACACGGAGAGGATTCGCTGGTCAGCGGGGATGCGCCCGACGAAGGGCCGGAACCTCGCCATCGCGGAGTGGCCGACCAAGACCGGACCCGCCGACTACGTTCTCTTCTGCGGGCTCACGGTCGTCGGCGTGGTGGAGGCGAAGCGCAAGAACAAGGACGTGGCCGGTTCGATCCACCAGGCGAAACGATACGCGAGGGGATACCAGAAGAAGGCGGACGAGGAGTTCGCGGGCGGCCCCTGGGGAGACTTCCGCGTCCCGTTCCTCTTCGCCACCAACGGCCGCCCCTACCTTCGCCAGCTCATCTCGAAATCCGGGACCTGGTTCCTGGACGCCCGCCGAAACACGAATCACCCGCGAGCCCTGGAGGGCTGGTACGGCCCCGAGGAGCTCCTCGGCCTTCTCCAACAGGACATCGATGCCGCCCGGCGGGCGCTGGAGGAGGAGGCCCCCGACTACCTACCGCTCCGCGACTACCAGCTCGAAGCGGTGAAGGCCGTGGAGGCGGCACTCCTGGAGGGCCACCGTGAGATGCTCCTTGCGATGGCAACGGGAACGGGCAAAACCCGCACGGCCATCGGGCTGATCTATCGCATGGTGAAGGCGAAGCTCTTCCGGCGGGTCCTCTTCCTCGTGGACCGCACGGCCCTCGGGGAGCAGGCGACGAACGCCTTCAAGGATGTGCGCCTGGAGAACCACCAGACCTTCAGCCAAATCTACGATGTAAAGGAACTCGGGGAGATCACGCCGGACGCGGACACGAAGCTCCACTTCGCGACGGTCCAGGGCATGGTCCAGCGCGTCCTGACCGGCGAGGGGGAGGACGTGCCCTCCGTCGGCCAATACGACGCCATCGTCATCGACGAGTGCCATCGCGGGTACAACCTCGACCGCGAGATGAGCGGGGCCGAGTTGGAGTTCCGATCCCAGGACGAGTACGTGTCGAAGTACCGGCGCATCCTCGATCACTTCGATGCCGTGAAGATCGGCCTCACGGCGACCCCGGCACTTCACACCGTGGAGATATTCGGGGAGCCGGTGTTCACCTACTCCTACCGGCGTGCGGTCATCGACGGGCACCTCGTGGATTTCGAGCCGCCGATTCGGAT
>Ga0180431_10010888_pt1 | contig 10046 bp, 6 predicted proteins | sample SS_ome_11_FD_132459 | JGI IMG/M metagenome (GOLD analysis project Ga0180431, IMG submission 132459) | Hypersaline lake sediment archaeal communities from the Salton Sea, California, USA - SS_1_MS_1 metaG | ecosystem: Environmental > Aquatic > Non-marine Saline and Alkaline > Hypersaline >... | reverse complement strand
TCTTTCATGGCCCCGTCGGCTTCGCCGATGATCTGGTTGGCGTCGGACATGAAGGTGTTGGCCTGTTGGGCGTTGTCGGCGTTCTGCCGGGCCATCGCGGCCATTTCCTCCAGGGCGCTGGAGCTCTCTTCCAGGCTGCTGGCCTGCTCGGACGCGCCTTCAGCCAACCCCTGGCTGGCCGTCGAGACCTGGGTCGCCGCGTCGTTGACCTGCTCGGCGCCTTCGTTCAGCCCAGCGATGATACGGTTGAGCGGCCCGGTGATGCCCCGGGTGATCACAATCGCCAGCGCAATTCCCAGCACGATGGCAACGGCCAAACCGATGAGCATCACCGTGGAAGCCGTTGACAGCGAAGAAGACGATTCGTGGGCGATGGTATCCGTGGCAGCCAAGGCGGCATCGGCCATCGTCTTGGCGGCGTCGATCATCGTGCCGCCAGCCGCGCCGCGCTTGCTGCCCAGCTCCTGCAACGTACGCCATTCTCTCAGAAACTCCTGCATTCTCTCGCCGTAGGCCTTTCCGGCACCCTCCGTCGCGGCGATGGCCTGGAGGTCGCTATTCAGGCGCGTGATCTTGCGTAGGCCCTCATACTTCTCTTTCAGGGCGTCGAGCCTCTTTAGGCCCTGTTCCATTGTTTCTGGTGAGCGCAGCGCCTGGGCCTTGAAGGCGGCCAGGCGGGTGGCGTTGCCGATATCGATCACGTCGTTGGCCAGGGTGATCTTCGTGTGACGCTCCGTGATGTCTTTTCGCAACGCTACGTACTGGCTGGCCATGAAGTCGTTGCAGTTCTTGACATACTTGGCGGCCGAAGCGTCCATCTGGTCGCGACACTTCCCCAGGACCGTCTTGTCGGCCGAGGTGCCTTTCTTGGTCTCGGTCAAGAAGGCGCTCATGTTCTTCTTGTATGATTCGGCTGCCGTCAGGATCTGCTTGATTTGCTCAATGTTGGTCGCCTGTCTGGTCAAGGGTCTTAGTTTGTCAGTGAACTTGGCCAGGCCCTCTAGAGTGACGATTGCTTCTTCCATGAGTTTGGGTTCGTTCAGCGCCTGAGACTTGAAGTTCAGTACGCGGGTCTTGGTGCCGGTGGCAACGATGCCGTCCACAAGTTGGATCTTCTCCAGTCGTTCGCTCAGATCCTTCTTCATTGCCTCGTTCTGGCTCGACAGAAAGTCCGCGGCGTTCTTCATGTAGGTCGCCGCATTCTCGTCCAGGGCCTTTCGCGCTTGATTCAACTTCGCTGTGGTAGCCGCGGTCTGCTGGACCAGGTCCTTGTATCCCTCCACGGCCCCCTGCGCGACCTTGATCTGTCCGCCAAGCTTCTCGAGGTGAACGGCCTTTTCGTCGAGATCCCGACACGCCTTCAGCGCCGCGTCCAGATGTCCCAACTCCTTCTTGGCCTCTTGGTAGTATTGGTCTTCCTCGGTGAAACCATAGCCGCGCATCTCATACATGACGCGATTTGCGGCCCCTCGCAGAAGAGCCGAGACCGTCACTTCAGGAACGTATTCCTCTGCAAGTTTGTTGGACTCCACCCGCGCGCCCCACATGTTCCACACCGCTAGCCCGCCCAACGCGATAGCGATAGCGAGCAATGAGGTGAAACCCGTCACGATCTTGGTCCCGATTCTCATGTTCCTAAACAATGCGTCATCTCCTTCGTGATGTGGTCCTATGGATTCTGAAATCTGGCCCCGACGATCCGCCGCCTGAGTCCTGTTCTCGAAAAGAGAAGCAACGCGGTCATTTCCCAGCCAATGCTGCGACCTGTGTCATTTCCGTGTCGCTCAGAATGCGGTCAATGTCCAGAAGGATTTTGACCCGCTCACCGACCTTGCCTAGCCCGAGGATGAACCGCGTGTCGATCTGACTCCCGAATTCCGGCGGGGGTTCGATCTGCTCGTCTTTGATGTCGGCGACCTCCTCGACCGTGTCGACGACGATGCCCGTCTCGGTCCCGACGTTGACGACGATGATGCACGTCTCATCGGTGTAGTCCGTTCCCGGCAAACCGAACTTGAGCCGCAGATCGACCACGGGGATCACCTTGCCGCGCAAGTTGACCACGCCCTTGACATAATCAGGCATCTGCGGAACGCCGGTAATGTCCATGACTTTGACAATCTCCCTGACCTTGAGAATCTCCAGCCCGTACTGTTCGTCGGCCAGATTGAAGGTCAAGTACTTGCCCCCCAGTTCGGCTGTTTGCGATGCCTTTTCAATGACCCTTGTGGCCTGAGCTTCCATCGTGAGCATCTCCTTAGCGATTTCACGTGCCTCCTGATGGGGCAACCATCGATTGACGCTATAGCAATCGGGAGCGACGCAAGGATGACGTATGGCTTGAAGCATCCATTTTTCCTGGCCGTCCTTCGGGATTACCCTTGGAATCGGGGAAGCCAGAGAATATCGGACTCTGTGACGGCTGAGAACGTCCACGAGACATGGACGAGAGAGCCATGGGGGCTGCGGACCGATAATGTGTTGACCTCGTCCGCGATCAGCTATTCAGCTACGCAGCATGCGTCTATGTTCATCGGCGCGGCGATGGGGAGAAGGAGGTCCATGTTGAACGCGTCTGTCATGAATTACGCCGCGGCCAGCATCTCACTGCGCATGCTGTGGGCCTATCGTAGGCCAGTGTGCTCTGTGAAAAGCAAAGGCCGGCTCCAGACGCTCCCCGGAAGTCGGCGAGTTAAAGGAAGATCTCTTCTACACAGTCGGGCAGACGAGGCTCGCTTTCGTCCCTCATGGGTGCTGGCGGGTGGTCATCGCCTATTCCTGCGTTGCGTCTGCGGCATCAGCGCTCACGCCTGGCATGGTTCCCCTTCCCTCCGAGGCCATGACGTGCTGGATAATCTCTTCCAGACTAGTGGCATCCACCATTCGATGAACGCGCCTTACGTCGGGAGTCTTTGGGAGGCGCCAATCGACGCGCAGGTCATTCTGCAGCGGGTCATAGCTGATTCCCCCGGAGTGGGCACGAGGATTGTACATCATACGAATCTGTGACAGCAGGAAGCCCTCTTCAACGAGTTTGTCGACAATCGCCAGCAGACTGTCGAGATGCGTTGCCACGACAACAAAGACGATGCGGTGCGTGTCGCACGGGTACACATCAAACGTCTTGATCTTCTTGAGCATTTTCCCCAGAAGATTGGTGTCATCGGAGCCGTATATCTTGTCCTTCGGACTGATGTGAGCGAGATAGGCGAACCTGCCTTGGTAGGCCGCCAGGAATCCGGTGCATGTCGAAATGCCGAACGTTCTAAGACGCTCGCCGTGATCGGCCTTGACGAACTCATCCATATCCACTCGCAGGACCTTCTTCGCCTTGGTCGGGGGATCATCTCGCAGTTTCGGCAAGGGCGCGTCCCTCAGATAATCCAGAAGTCTATCACCGAAGTATCGCCGGTGCTGAGCGTAGTAGCGCGTGATGATTTCGTGTTTGTCCATTTTCGCCACGACAAGCCAACTCGTCCCAAGGAATTCGACCACCTCGAACGAGGTCAGCGCCGTATATCCCCGGTAGTCCGTGACGGTGCGGTGGCCCCGTCCTTCCGAGAACTTGGCTTGGATGTTTCGATCGTCGAGGCGTTTGGCCAGGATCGTCGAAGATCCTTCGAAATTGGACTCCGTCGGCATGAACCCTTCCCGGTTGACCAGGAAGGTCTCGCCCGTCTTGCCCAGGGAATCCGTCCAGGCAAAGAGCGTGTTGAGCTTGTTGACGGCACACTGAAGGACAATCCAACCGTTTAGGTCGTTCTCTTTGTATACAGGTTCCACGAAGAAGGCGGCGGGCTCCGACGACGGGCCGTAGTTGCAGAAGTCAAGGAAGGCCTCTCTAGTGGGTTTGGTCTTTAGACAGTCAGACAGGGCGCCCGTTCGCACGTGATCGCGCAGAACGTTTTGGTTGAGGTCGGACTCCTTTCGAATTGTGTAGAAGACGTTCCCCTGTAGGTCAACAAAGAGTATGTCGTAGAAGGCCAGGTAGTTGTCGATGTAGTAGCTCCTGAACCCTTCCCTAAGCTGGGCAACACTGGTTGAAAGGGCTTCCGGGATAGCTCCTTTCTCAAGCGCCTCTGAGTACTTGCGGTTGATGTCGAAACAGCTGAGCACAAGTGCGTCCTGTGCCATCTTCTGAGCGAGCGCGTGGACCCGATCGCAGAAGGCGCGCAACTCCTGGGCTTTCTGCTGCCGGGCATAGTCGAGTTGTATAAGAGCCCACTCGTAAGGACTCCTGTCTGCCCGGGCGACTACCGCCGGCGCCGCCAACAGAGCCAAGACGGCAGGCAGGAAACTGCTCTTGAATCTATCGTTCGCCACAGAAAAGGAGCTTCCTTGCGTATTCATCCGTGCACACCATTGTTGCGTCACTGTTGTCCCGAAGCGTGCCAGCGAATCCATGCAACGCTCGGGCCAGTGATTCGCGATCGTTTGGTTTTTGAGTCTGCATGTGCGACTCCGGTATCCGTGCATTCATCAACGGATGCGGTAGTTATCGGAGGTCGGACAGGGGAGGGACATGGCGTGAACCATCCATGCTATTGGCTGAGCGCCGAGAACGTACCCACGGGTCTAGCACGCAGGCATTATGGGACGTTTGACGAGGGATTGCAGCACGTCTCGGCATACGCGGAGGATTCAAGGGCGCTGAGGACCGATAACATCCCGCGCTCGCTCATGATCGGGCATCGGTTAACGGCTCAACGGGTCGATGGTTGTTGGTTGCGACGATAGGACGGGATTAGGGCCACGTCATGCCCGCGCCGCGTAGGACGTCATGCATCGGCGAGCCCCTCGCGGATTGCGAATCGGGTCAATTCGACGCGATCGTGGATGTCGAGCTTGTCCATCAGGGCCGTGAGGTGGCGATCCACGGTGTGGGCGCTGATGCCCAAGGTCTTCGCCACGACCTTTCTCAACATCCCCCGGGCGACATGCTGCAGAACTTGCATCTCTCGATCCGTGAGGGTGTTGGTGCGGGTGGTCTGTGTGCCTTGCCGCAGCCTCGCTCCAGACGTATCGACGACGATTCGGGCCTGGACCTCAGGTGAGAAGTATGCTTCGCCCGATGAAACGGCACGGATCGCCTCGATAAGGGCTTGCTCCGATTCCCCTTTGGTAACATAGCCCCAGGCCTGAACCCCCAAGGCCTGTTGGATGTACCGATCATGAAAGAAGGCGCTCAGGAAGATCACGCGGGTATCACGAGACATCGACCGGATCGTCTGGACGGCCTCAAAGCAGAACCTCCCGGGCATGTCGATGTCCATCAGGATGATGTCCGGCTTGAGTCGGGTGGCCTCGACGACGGCTCGGTCGGCGTTGGAGACGCTGGCCACTACCCTCATGTCGGGCTCGGCGTTCAGGTATCGGCCAAGCGTCCCGCGGACCATCGCATGGTCGTCGACGACCAGAACTGAAATGGGTTCCGTCATGGTTGTTCCTCTTCATGTGCGGCCGTGCCGATCACATCGGATATAGTCCTAGCCAGTCTCCGCATGTCGAAGGGCTTGCGGAGCAGGGCCGTTGCCTCGTCGAACTGATCGCGATCCAGCATGACGTTTCCGGTGACGACGATCGCGGGTGTCTTGCCGCCTCCTTCCCGAATCTCCAGGAGGCAGTCGAGCCCGTTCCGACCCGCCAGGTCCACGTCAATGATGAGCAGTCGGACTTGCTCGCCGTGCCGTTCCAGGTCCTCGAGAAGCGCCGATCCGCTGTCCGCCCGGATGCACTCGTAGCCAAGCGTGTGCAACATGCGCGCGACAACGCCCCGAACATGGGAGTCGTCCTCGGCCAGCAGCACCAGCTCCCCTGCGCCTCGGGGCATGATTGCTCGCTGACAGGAGACCTCGGCAGTCGCGGCCGGCGCCAAACAGGGCAGGATCACCGTGAAGGTCGTTCCCACGCCGACCTCCGATTGAACGTCAATCCAACCGCCATGATCGACCACGATGCCGTGAACGGTCGCCAACCCCAGCCCCGTGCCCTGCTCGCGTGCCTTGGTGGTAAAGAAGGGCTCGAAGATGCGAGACTGGACCTCGGGGGTCATCCCTTTCCCTGTATCCGAAACAGCCAACAACACAAAGCAGCCATCCGAATCGGCGGATGCCCGGCGCCTCCTGATGTCGGACGCGCCTGCTCTCGAAACGGCAATCCGCAACGTGCCGCCGTCCGGCATGGCGTCCCGGGCGTTGATGGCCAAGTTCATGACCGCCTGCTTGATTTGCATCTCGTCGGCATTGATCCTGGGCACCGGAGTACATCGTGTGTCGACCTGGAGTTCTATACTCCTGGGAAGCAGACGGCGCAGCAGCCGAGCGCTTTCGTCGACCAGCTTGCACGGATTGACCGGCAGCTTGTCTGTCGGGAGTCTCCGGCTGAAGGTCAGCAGGGAGCGCGTCACTTCTTTGGCGTGTTGCCCCGCCTCGGCAATGACGTCGAGCAAAGTCCCGACACCGTTGTCGCTCTGGAGCATGCCCCTGGCGAGGTCCGCAGTGCCCATGATGATCATCAGGAGGTTGTTGAAGTCGTGGGCCACACCGGCGGCCAGTTGTCCGACCGCCTCCATCTTCTGGGCTTGGCGCAGGTGCTCCTCCAGCTTCAACTCTTCGGTGATATCGCGTTTGACCGCTACGTAGTTGACGATCGCGCCGGCGTTGTCGTGCACGGGCGAAATGGTCGCCTCCTCGCTGTAGAAGGTCCCGTCCTTTCTCTTGTTGACCATGCGTCGCTGCCAGGTCTTCCCTGATGTGATGGTCTCCCATAGGTCGCGATAAAAGGCATCATTCTGCTTGCCGCTCTTGAGTATGCGGGGGTTCTGGCCGACGGCTTCGGCCCGCGTATAGCCGGTCACCGTTTCGAAGGCGGGATTGACGTACTGAATGGTTCCGTCAGGGCCGGTGATGACGACAATCTCGCCGGCCTGCTCGATCGCCGACATCAGCCGTTCCCGCTCCGCCTCTGCCCGCTTACACCGGGTGATGTCGACGGCCATCTCCAAAACCATCGGTTCATCCCCACCGATGCCCGGGAATGCTTCGGCATAGACCATGAAAGCATGGTTGTCCGGGGTCGTCCATTCCCAGGTCTCAGGGGCATTGGTCTCGAAAACGCGGAACGTGGGACATTCTTCACATGGCTCGCTTCGGCCATGGATCACTTCATAGCAGGGGCGTCCGCTCGGATCGCCAAACTCCGCCAGGAATCTCGCATTCGCGAAACGAATGGAATAGTCACGAGCCTGCAAGCAGACCAAGCCCGGTACCATATCGAGCGTTCTGAAGAGTCTCCGCCTTTCCGTCTCGAGGAGTTCCTCCGCCCGCTTGCGTTCGGTGATGTCACGTGACACGATGATGACCGTCTTGGGCCGTCCCTGTGGATGGCGACCCGCCACACTCGCGGTGCACCAGAACCAGCGCTCCCTTCCGTCGCCTGCCCCTGTCGGTATCTGGTGCTCGTGATGCCGAGTCTGGCCGTCCTGGAACACTAGCGTTGCCGCGCAATGGTTGCACGGTCTGCCTCGACGATGACATACCTCGTGGCATTTCCTTCCGACGAGGTCCTGGCCGAACGAACTCACGGCCGCATCGTTCGCCCAGGCGATCTCCCGGTCTCCATCGATCATGAATACGTGATCAGTTGAGGCATGGAGGATCCCGTCAAGCTTGGCCTCGCTGTCCGTGGGCGCCGACTCCGGCTTCTCTCGTTTGAGTGCGGCGACGCGCGCGTCCGGGGATCTGCGCCGCCCCTGGGGGTGTTGTTGGGTTTCAATAAGCGGGTTCATCGCCCACCTCACCGGCGGCATTGGCCCTGCGATGGGCGCGCTCGGACCCTTCGCGTCCGCCGACATGTGCTGCGCATTCCAGGACAACCTGCCGCACTCAACGCCACTGGACGATAGGGAGCAAAGCACCGTCGTGGACGACTGGTGCGCTCGCGGGGCTGGACCCGCCTGTCCTGGTGCCCGATTGGCTTGAGGAGGAAGCGGAGCTGCGAATAGGACGCGCGGTCGACATGAGCACCGAAGGCGGGCTTCGGACGTCTCCGTGGCTCGCCAGATCCCTTCCCCACGAAACGAAGGATAGTCGTTTCGGGGATTGAGTGGCGCAGACTGGCAGTCGGCAAGGAGGTGACTGTCCAGTTTTGCTTACCGGCAGACATGGTTTGCCCCAACGATGCGATTCCCCGAACGACTGGCGCCAAGTAGCATTCGCCCAGAGGCAATGCGCCGCTTGAAGCGTATTGTCGATTCTGCAACAGTTCACCCATGCGTTGCCGTACGCGCGTGTCGCAGCACTGAAGCTCTTCTGACCGTTCTCCAGCACCACGTTGTTCTTGCTCCTGACCGAGGCCGACCGCCGGAATCTGGTCTGTGGACCTCCTGGGGTCTTGTACTTCCGGGACCACTTTTGTGATGGTGAAGATCAGTTCAATGCCCCCGGATACCAGAGCGGCCGCGGAAATCCTTCATGTCCATACCAAGTAGGTCATCTTCTTCCTGCCGGCTGTGCTTGACTTCGCATAGCGAGACTTGGCATCTGGTGGAAACATCGGAAGCGGAGAAGCGAATCGTACATGGTATAGACTGGTAATTTACATCACCATAAACATAAAACAGTATGGAATTATGATTACCTTCAGTCAGCACGGCACTCCGGTGTCCTCCGAGGGTGTGGGTCCAACGAGGTCGACAAGTAGCTTAGGGGGCCTCAAGCCTCCGCGAGCCCCTCGCGGATGGCGAACCGCGTTAGCTCGACGCGGTCATGGATGTCGAGCTTGGCCATCAGGTTGTTGCAGTGGCGGTTCACCGTGTTGGGGCTGATGTGCATCACCTTGGCGATCTCTTTCTGAGACAGGCCGCGAGCAATGTACCGCAAGACGACTGTCTCGCGCTCGGAGAGCGTCGAGAGGCGAGACCTGCTGTTGCCGACCAGGCGCGTTCCGCTCGCGTCCGCCACGATCCGGGCCTCCACCTCCGGGGAGAAGTAAGCGACGCCCGAGGACACCTTGCGGATCGCTTCGACAAGGGCTTCCTCCGACTCGGTCGTCGTGATGTACCCCCATGCCTGAACGTCAAGCGTCTGTTCGATGTCTTGGTCGCGGCAGGAGCTGCCGAGGAAGAGCACGCGAGAGTTGGGAGACTGCTTGCGTATCGTTCGGGCGGCCTCGAAGCAAAGCATGCCGGGCATGTCGATGTCCATCAGCACGATGTCGGGCCTGAGTCTCAGGGCCTCAGCCACCGCTTCCTCGGCGTTGCCGACGCTGGCCACGACCCTCAGATCCGGTTCCGCCGAGAGCCGATTCGTGAGCATTCCGCGGACGAGCGCGTGGTCATCGGCCAGTACGATCGAGATGGTGCGCGTCGACGGCGTCTCTCCTGGTGGGATCGCCTTCAGGCGATCCCCGTGATGCTCCGATGGCGCGTACTTGTGGCTGACCCAGCTCACCGTACAGCTCCCGGAGACCATGAGGCTACGGTAGTCCTTCCTCCCCACAGCAGGAGATAGGCCACTTCCTTCCAGCCAGCCGCGCCTGACCTTACGCAGCGACGCTGGGCTTCTGGCCCAAACATCGGAATTGGAGCACGGATTTGTGCATGGTGTAGATTAGTCATTCTCCTCATTGGAGGCGCGCGACACCATGAAACAATGGTCGCCTCCAGTCATCACGGTACTCCGGTGTCCTCCGAGCGCGTGGGTCCAGCGGGGTCTGCAAGTGGCTGAGGGACCTCAAGCTTCCGCGAGTCCCTCCCGGATGGCGAACCGGGTGAGCTCGACGCGGTCATGGATGTCGAGTTTGGCCATCAGGTTGTTGCAGTGGCGATTCACCGTGTGGGGGCTGATGTGCATCAACCTGGCGATCTCTTTCTGGGACAGGCCTCGAGCGATGTATCGAAGGACGACCGTCTCGCGCTCGGAGAGCGTAGAGAGGCGAGACCTGCTGCCGCCGACCAGATGCGTTCCGCTCGCGTCCGCCACGATTCGGGCCTTCGCCTCCGGGGAGAAGTAGGCTACGCCCGAGGAGACCTTGCGGATCCCCTCGAC
>Ga0180431_10010886_pt1 | contig 10050 bp, 7 predicted proteins | sample SS_ome_11_FD_132459 | JGI IMG/M metagenome (GOLD analysis project Ga0180431, IMG submission 132459) | Hypersaline lake sediment archaeal communities from the Salton Sea, California, USA - SS_1_MS_1 metaG | ecosystem: Environmental > Aquatic > Non-marine Saline and Alkaline > Hypersaline >... | reverse complement strand
TACCACGTTCTTCTCGAAGACGGAGTGCGGCAAGTCGAACTCGCTCAGGGGGAACTGCTGCGGCGGTTCTCCCGACGGTTGTACGAGTTGGCCGCCGACGAAGAACGCCGCAACGACAAGGTGTATCGCGACTTGGCCGCCTTCGCCGCGGTGGGACTCGCGCTGCTTGAGCCCGATAGTGTTAAGGAACTCCCGGCCGATCGCCGAGCGGTCGTGGAGTCGGTGCTGGCGGCGATTAACTCCGGCGGTCCGCCGAAAGAGGGCATACTCTTCTTCGAGTTGCCGCTTATGCCCGGTCAGTTTCGCCCGGTGAGTTTCTATGCGAAAACGCCCGAGCTTTCGCGCTACTTCGCCGCAAGGCAATGGTACGCCACGCGGGTGTTTCGCTTGCAGTCGGACGCGGAAACAACGCGAGCCCTGCATCTTGCCCTGTTGGTCGAGTCGGACGCGGAGCTGAAACGCTTGTACGGGCGGCTGACAACTCCTTACGACGCCATGGTCGGCCCGACCGACGATCCGGGCGTTGTGCAATACTTGCAAGTGGCGAGGAAGACCGCCGGTGGTCTGCCGAAGGCGGAGAAGATTCCCGCGATTGTGGCCGCCTTTCGCCGAGAAGCCGCGAAACTTCCGGCCGCGCAGATCAACGATCAATGGCTCGCTCCGGACGATTATGAGAATCGAGCGGAGCGAACCCGGGGCATGCGAGTACTCGGCCCCAGGACGCTACCCTGTTCGGCCCTGTTTCAGAAAACGGTCGCTCCGGCCGTCGGCGGGCGGATGTTTCCCTCCGGATTGGACATTTTCGCCGCCGGGCCGTTGGCTTGCGACGCGGGCCGAAGAGCATTGAAGAAAACCGTACGAAACGCCGCGACGGCCGAGGCAATCTTCGCCGCCGATAGCGGGCCATTGCCGGACAGTTTGCACGGCCGCGCCATGCAGCTACTTACATTGCTACAGAAACCGCTGCCGACGGCGACTGCCGAGCGGATCCCGCCCGCGCTTCGCACGCCGGCCTGGCAAGACAAGCAACTGGCCACCGGCTTGGCCGCCTGGGCCGAGGAGCGGCACACTTGGGCTTTGCACGGGAAGAACACTCTTCACGTCGGATGCATGAGCGACGAGCCGCCGGGTTACGTTTCGCCCTATCCCGAGTTCTATCGCGGCCTTGGCAAACTTGCCCGACGGGCGGCGACCGCGCTTCGGCAGGCCAACCCCGACGGTCCCGATCTGGCCGCCGCGGGACGCGAGTGGCTTGAGATGATGCGAAAGAAGCCTAAGGAGTCGGCCGACCCGCGAATGATTTCCATGGCGGAAATAGAGGAAGGGAATCGGCGCGAACACGTCTACCACATGTACCTCAAGGAACACGGAAAGAATCCCTTCTCCTTCAATCCCAGCGATCGCAAAGACGCCCTGACGGCAGTTTGGAAAGCGGCCGAGCGGTGCGTCGAAGGCAAGAACGTGACCGAAGCCGATCGCCGCTACATGGAGGCATTTATCGACGGTCCGGAGGGAAAGGCGCTCGATCTACTGCCCGAGTTCGCCGACCTCTGCGACCGACTGGCCGAAATCGCGCAAAAGGAACTCGACGGCGAAAAACTTAACGTGAAGGACGCGAACTTCATTCGCCGTTACGGAGAAGTGCTGGCGAAGTTCCATTTCTACGGCGGCAATTCGTATATCGGCCCTCGCGACGATTTCCCAATGGTCTCGCCGGTATTCGTCAGCCCGCACGGCAATCGGGCCCAAACGCTTTACGCGGGCGTTGCGCGGCCGGAGGCGATTTACGTTGTTGTGCAAAGCGGCAAACGCGCGGTGCTGCATCGCGGAGCCGTGCTGTCTTATCGCGAGTTCCGTCGCGGAGTCGATCAACCGCTCGACGACGATGCTTGGACGACCGAGATTCGCGCCGGCAAAGCCCCGCCTCCCCGTCGTGGACTGCCTCCTTTCGCCAAACGATCACGGAAAAGGAAGCCGCCATATTGATCCGAGCCGGCGAGATCTATCCCGGAATCTCCATGATGCACGGTCGTGAGATTACCCAAGCGATGATCGATGCCTTCCCGGATGCCGATTCGGATGCCGCTTATTGGCTGCGAGAGCAAATCGCGTATCGCGCAACCAACGATGACATCCCCGCTCTGATCGACTTGCTGGCCGCGTCAAAGGAACAGGCGGCCAGTCTCGCGGATTGCATGGCGGAAATGCGGCAGATCGACTGGAGCCGACACCGCGAGAAGCTTGCGGCCCTATTGACTCATGAAACTTTGCAGGTTGCCGACTCGGCGGCCAATCTGATGCGATTCCACCCCGAAAGCATCGACGTGGAAGTCCTGGTCGACGATTACGAGCAACAATCGCGCCGCACTCGCCGCTTGTATTTGTACGTAATCGGACATTCAAAGAAACTCGGCCGGCGGGGAGAGCAACTGCTGATTAAGGCTCTAAAGGATCCTCATGCGGGCGTGCGCTGTCCGGCGGCGTCCGCGGTTAATGATATCGAGAAGGCCGGCCCCGACATCGTCGCCGCATTGATTGCCGGAATCGACGACAAAAACGAGTATACCGCCACCGTGATGGTCCGCGCACTGGCCACGCTTGGTGCCAAAGAGGCGGGATCGAAGATGCTTGCGCGTCTGAAAGGCCCCTTCCTTTCAAGAAACGGCTTTGACGATGACAGCATAGACAAAGCGAGACAGCTCGGCGAAATCGACGGCGACTCGAAATACCCGGGCTCGGGACGCTCGCGAGCGCTGCAATACCGGGATCCCGGCGGAATGTTAGGCCAAAGGAGCGGGTCGTTGACTGAAGAGTTGGTCAGGGCGTTGGGACAACTGAAGTACAAGCCGGCTCGGAATGAACTGTACGCGATCGTCCGCTCCAAATCGCCGCGTTGGAAGCAGAGCTACCTGGGGCACGAAGCGCTCGTTTCGCTATGCGAGATTGAGCCCAAGAACAAGAGAAAGCTGCTCCTGGAAATCCTCGGTGACGTGGAGGCAAACTGGATGGCAGCGCGAAAGGCCGTGATACTTGCCGGCGAAACGCAGGACCCATCGTACATCGAGGCATTGCTGCCACTTGCGGACATTCCGGGGCATCCGGGCTATCGCGACGACATTGCCCGACCGACCTATCAAGCGATAGTCAAATTGTCACATCACATCGACACCGGCACGCCCTCCGGAGACAAGCTCATTGGAAGGATACGCGGTCGGTTCCTTAAGAACATTCGCGGGCCCAACGCCGCCGCGGCGATGGAAGCCCTGTTTGAACTCGATGCCGAGGCGGCTTATGACGAGGCGATCAAGGCGGCCTTGGACAAGACTGCCTCGCGCGACATCCGTTCGGGTGCCGCGTGGGTGTTTCGCCAATCCAAGGACCCCACCCACGTGCGCAAACTACTTCCGCTGCTGCAAGACGAGTCGCCCAGCCGCTTCGAGGGAGACCAAATTCGCGACGACATGGCAACAGTGATCTCCTCGATTTGCGGAAATCTCGACCCGAAGAAACCCGATCATTCGAAAGCGCTAGCACTCGCGGGCGATGCATTGCGGAAAATGCTCCACGGCCCCCGAGGAGCCGCTGCCGTGGAACCGCTGGCCCGGCTGGAGGGCGACGCGGATCGGTACGTTGAGGTTCTGCTGCGAACGGCCGGCGACCGATCGCTTGCCAATAAAACGCGAATACGAGCCCTGGAACTGATCGTCCGCTCCGGCGATGAATTGTCGGCGGAGAAGCTGGGGCCCTTGTTGAATGACCAAACGCAAGCGGACGCAGGCGGACTCTCAATCGCCGAACACGCGGCCAATTCAATCGCCGCTTTGACTGGTCGCTGGGAGCGGATCGACGCCAAAGACCCCGCGGAAACCCGCAAGGAAGGCTTGCGCAAGGCTCGAACGTGGATCGCGGACGAGTGATTCGACACCCGGTCAAAGCCGATGGTTAGGCGTCGCCGGTCTCTTGACGTTGCAGCGGCGGCGTTCGTGTTTCGGTGGTTCGCTCGTGAAAGAGAGTTGGGGTGGCGCATCGAACTTGGCGGGCGTTGCTCCCTGGAATCGCGAGCATTCACAAAACACGATCAAATATCACATACGCCAGCCCAAGGCATTCGATGATTGCCAGCATCGGCCAGATACCCCATTTCAGCAGCGCGATGTCTGAATCCGTCGGGCGGTCCAAGCGGCGGGCGAGTATTAGCGAGGCCGCTGCCCAGTAGCCTATCGTCGCGATCAGCACGCATCGGAAGAATCTCCCGCCGTCCAACAACAGTGCGCTGAAATTGAGAAGTCGAAACTGCTGGATGACGGCCAAGAGAGGTGCTTTGCGAATCGAGCCATCCTTATCCCGCGACATTCGTCGTTACCTCCCTGGGAATCAGGTCAATCCTGAACTCTCCTATTCAAACCGGCCAAGCTATATTTTACCACGCGTGGAAGCGGCGGCACAAGCTGAACACGGGCCGGGACCGTGCCTAATGTCGTCCGTTCAGTACATGCCGAGCAGAATCGTTGCCAGAACGACGACAAACACCGGTGATACGATAATCGACGAAAAGGCTATCCAGTCGAGCCCCGCCTTCCGGCTTGAAGGGGAAGAAAACTTGCGCACGGCAAGCAAACATACGAACAAGAAAACGTTGTAGAAGGCGAGCAATGGCATCATGATTCTCAGCCACTCTCCGCCGTCGCCGGGAGACAGCAGATTGGCGGCGAGAAATTGGCAGAAGACGTATGCGGCCCAAAACCGGATGCTGCCAAAAGCATCGCTCCGCTTGACCGTGGCCTCGGGGGTTGCCTTCCCGTCACACTCCGGCGACTTGTATGGATTCTCTTCCATTCGCAAAACCAATGGGAAATCGTTCAACATGCCCACGCTTTTCCTGGAGCATGGCACCCGGTGGCCTATTAGGAAACAGAAGCTAATTATTCTCCGCCCCGTTCTCTCCGTCTTCCTTGCTCAGGTGGCGGCGGAGATAGCGGGCACGCTCGATGTTGCGGTCGGTGGTGTCGAGTTCCGATCCGCGAATCTTCTGTAGATGGGCCGGCTGCGTGTGGATGAATAGGTCGTTGACGTCGGGGATTTCCAGATCGGGGATCAAGCCCAGGTTCACGCCCATGCGAACGCTCGATAGCAGATGCATGGTCTCCTCGGAACTGATCGTCTGGGCCGTGCGAAGTATGCCGTACGCGCGGCTAACACGGTCGTGCAGGTTCTCTTGGCTTTCGTTGACGAGAAACTCGCGGGCTTGGCGCTCGTAGGAGATAATATCCGGCACGATGCTGCCGATCTGCTCGATCAGTTTCTCCTCGCTCTGTCCGAGGGTAACTTGATTGCTGATTTGGTAGAAATCGCCCATCGCCTGCGAACCCTCGCCGTATAGACCGCGGACGGCGAGCGTGATTTTCTGCAAAGCACGGAAGACCTTGTCCATCTGTCGGGTGATAACAAGGGCGGGCAAGTGGAGCATGACGCTCACTCGCATGCCCGTCCCCACGTTGGTAGGGCAGGCGGTCAGGTAGCCGAGCTGCTCGCTGTAGGCGTATGTTATCTTTTCCTCGATCAGATCGTCGATCTTGTTTATCTGCTGCCAAACGTTGTCCAAGTTCAGTCCGCTCTGCATGACTTGGATTCTTAGATGGTCCTCCTCGTTGATCATCAGGCTGAACTTCTCGCGACCCTGGATGGCCACCGCCCGGCCTCCCTCGCTCTCGGCGTGTTCACGGCTGATAAGATGGCGCTCGACGAGAAACTGCCTGTCGATGCCGGGCAACTCGTCAATGTCGACGTAGATCAAGTCCTCGGCCGATTCGATCTCCATAATGCGTTCGTGCAGAGCGGCCTCGACCCGCGAACGATCTTCCAGCGAAGCGCGGCTTACGAAGGGGGCGTCGGCCAGATTCCTGGCCAGCCGGATGCGGCTGCTGATGACGATGTCGGCCTCGGGGCCGGAGCCTTTGAGCCATTCGCCGTTCGTGTGTGCAAGGTCTTCGAGTTTCACTGGGATTGTTCCGTCTTATAAGCGTCTTCACTCGCGCGTCGCAGAAGCTTCGACCGCCAATCTGCTCGCCCCTATCGTGGATGTTGGCGACAGCCGATTCGCACACGCGTTATTGTTCCTCGATTTCCTTGATCTGGTCTCTCAGTTTGGAAGCGGTCTCGTATTCCTCTCGCTTGACGGCCTCTTCCATTTCGCGGCGCAGCCGGATCAATAGGGTGCGGTCCTCGCTCCCGGCAGCGGAACGCTTTGGCGTCTTGCCGACATGCTGGATATTGTCGTGAATGTTCAACAACAACGGCTCCAGTTGCGGCTCGAAAAACGTGTAATCGTTGGGGCAGCCCAGCCGGCCTTGATTGCGGAACTCGTAGAAGGTCATTCCACAGCAAGGACACGCCTGTTGGTCGAGTTGCGCCAATTCCTCGGCCGTCTGGCCGACGGCCATCTGTTGGGCAATAACGTTGGCCATGCTGCCGCCCGGCGAAGGCTCGCTGCTTGATTGAGTGAGGTACTCGCGAGCGTGATCTTCGCAGAGGTGCAATTCCTGCGGCTTATCACCTGTAAGCTCGGTGATATGAAAAGTCGCCGGTTTGTCGCACTGCTGGCACTTCATGGTGAAAATAACCCTTTAATGACAATAGAGACCACCCACGGGATTCTAACAGTTGCCCCCCACCTGTCAAGACGAACAACCGCAATGGGGGACATGTCGAATATGGCGGCCAATAAGGTCGTTTCCCCCCTTGGTGTAGACGGAATTGGACAGTCCCGCCGCCGTCGACGAACAACCTTGGAGGTGCTCGCGACACGGGCAGGTCGGTTGTAGGATGGGGCATGGCCTGCTAAGCTTGGGGGTGAGCGTATGTTGAAAATGGGCAAGCCCCCACCCCTCGGCCCGAGTTTCCCCGCGAATCGCACGATTCTGGCGGCGAAGCAACCCCGAGGAAGCGAAATCCACCGTTAACGGATAATCCAGCGATGTCACACTACCCAGACGCGAAAACCTTCGAGAAGCTTGCCAAAGACGCCGATCTGGTGCCCGTCTATCGCCGATTGCTCAGCGACGCACTGACGCCGGTGACCGCTTTTCACAAGATCGACGCCGGTCGCTGTGCCTGCCTGTTCGAGAGCGTGATCGGCGGGGAGAAGGTCGGCCGGTATAGTTTTCTGGCCACCGAACCGTTTCTAGAGATCGAGGCCTACGCCGACCGGGTCAGCGTCAATTCATATTCGGGCGTTTCCGCCGGCGGAACCCCCACCTTGGTCACGCGACAGTTCCAGTGCGACAATCCACTGGAGGAGCTGCGCAAGCGAGTGGAGGCCGTAAAGGCCGCGCATCTGCCCGAGTTGCCGCCGTTTTGCGCCGGCGCGGTCGGATACGCCGGCTACGACACGGTTCGCTACGTGGAGCATTTGCCCGACGCTCCGCCGGACGACCGCCAGGTTCCCGACATGGCCTTCGCCTTCTACGACCAGATGGTGGTCTTCGACAACGTCTCCAAAGCGATCGTGGTGGTTGCCATGGCAAGATTGGACGAGACCGACGGCGACGCGTCTGCCGCTTACGAAAAGGCCTGCGGGAAGGTCGACAAGCTGGTCGACCAGCTTTCCTCGCCGGCCAGGGAAATAAGTCCGATTGATATCCCCGCTACGACCGGGCTCGACGTCAGCCTGCCGTATGAATCGAACTTCACCCAGGAGAAGTTCGAAGCGGCGGTGGACAAATGCGTTGAGTACATTCGCGCGGGCGATATTTTCCAGGTCGTCTTCAGCCAGCGGCTGGAGGTGCCCATTAAGAGCCATCCCTTCGATATCTATCGCCGGTTGCGAGTGGTCAATCCCAGCCCGTTCATGTTCTACGTGCGAACGCCCAGCGTGACGTTGGTGGGCAGTTCGCCGGAAGTCATGGTGCGGGTGGTCGACGGCCAGGTTACAGTTCGCCCCTTGGCCGGAACGCGCCCGCGCGGAAAGACCGAGGAGGAAGATCAACGACTGGGCGAGGAGCTTCTGGCCGATCCCAAGGAACGGGCGGAACACGTGATGCTCGTCGACTTGGGCCGAAACGACGTCGGCCGCGTTGCCCAATACAACTCGGTTGAACTGACCGACGTGATGACCATCGAGCGATACAGCCACGTCATGCACATTACCTCGAACGTCAACGGCCAACTCGTGCCGGGCAAGACGGCCTTCGACGCCATGCAAGCCTGTCTGCCGGCGGGAACCGTCTCCGGCGCGCCAAAGGTGCGGGCGATGGAGATCATCGACGAGGTCGAGCCGCATCGCCGGGGTCCGTACGCGGGTGCCGTCGGCTATGTCGATTTCAACGGAAACATGGACACCTGCATCGCGCTGCGAACAATCGTCATCCAAGGCGACAAGGCCTACGTCCAAGCCGGCGCCGGCATCGTTGCCGACAGCGTGCCCGAAAACGAATGGAATGAAACGCTGAACAAAGCCCGAGGGTTGCTCAAGGCAATCGAACTGGCCGAGGAAGACGCGTAGTGAGCTCCTGTGGATAATATCGGGTGCCATGTCCCACGCTTGCGTGGGCATGCTCATAGCAAGGCAAAACTCACTAGTCATGCCCACGCAAGCGTGGAGCATGGCACCCATTGCCGTTTTGGATTGTAGGGTGCGTCGCGACGCACCATGAACCAGAGCGAATCGTTTGTCTCGGTGCGTCGCGAAGCACCCTACAAGAGATTGCACGCCATGAAAATCGACTCCATCGATCTGTTCCATCTCTCAATCCCGCTTAGGGCTCCGATTGCCGGGTTCGAGGCGTTGGAAACCGTCTTGGTCCGCATGACGAGTGGATCGCTGGCCGGTTGGGGTGAAACATCGCCGGGCAATGCTCCCTTGGCCGGCGGCGAATGGGCGGCCGGGGTCTTCGCCTGCCTGAAGGATTGGATGGCCCCCGAGATTTCCGGCAAGGAGATCGAATCGGGCGAAAACTTACAGGAACTTCTGGCCCGCTTTCGCGGAAACCGTTTTGCCAAGTCCGGCCTGGATACGGCCTGGTGGGATTTGCATGCACGGCAGCAGGAGAAGCCGCTACATGAATCCATCGGCGGCAGTCGCAAGTCGTTCGAGCTCGGCGCGACCTTCGACCAGATGGAATCCATCGACGAGTTCCTCGCCGACATCGGCCAAGCCATCGAAGCGGGCTTTTCGCGAATCAAGCTGAAGTTCCGCCCCGGTTGGGATATCCGCATGGTCGAGACCGTCAGCCGCGAGTTCCCCGCCGCGGTGCTGAGCGTCGATTGCGAAGGCGGGCTGACGGTCGATCAGATGGACATCATTTGCCGACTCGATGACTTCTGTCTGGCGATGGTCGAACAGCCGCTGCCGGCCGATGACTTGGTTGGCCACGCCATGGTACGCGAGGCGATCAACACGCCCGTGTGCCTGGACGAAAGCATCGCAACGCCCGAGCAAGCCGAGATGGCCCTTGATCTGAAGAGTACACAACTGATAAGTCTCAAGCAGGGTAGGACCGGCGGAATCACGCCGGCTCTGGCCGTCGCCGAGTTATGCCGCCAGGAAGAAGTCGGTTGCTGGGCAGCCGCCACCCCGCAAACGACTATCGGTAGTCGAGCCGCCGCGGCGCTTGCGACGCTTGGAAACCGCGAGTTGCCGGCCGATTACTTTCCCGCCGAGAGGTTCTTGCGGCAAGATCTGGCGGAACCGCTATCGCCGGTCCTCGAACAAACCGAAGAAGGCAAAGAACGACTGTGTATACAAGTCTGGAACGAGCCGGGTATCGGCGTCGAGCCGGACATGATGCTATTGGAGGGGTTTTGCATCAACCGGACAACGGTCGCATAGCTCGTTGGGTGCGTCTCGGCGCACCTTGGAGCATGACGCGGCATCGGTCACGGCCGTTGTCGTCTTTCGCTGAAGCGAAAGTAGCGCGAGTCAACGATCCGCTCTGCTTCACTGTGCATGAAGCCGCGTCGATCATGAACACCACGCTTCATCGCGACGAGTGCGGGGCCCGCGACGCACCCGACGAGACCATGGCGACCTAGCGCCGCTACGACTATAATACC
>Ga0180431_10010885_pt1 | contig 10051 bp, 7 predicted proteins | sample SS_ome_11_FD_132459 | JGI IMG/M metagenome (GOLD analysis project Ga0180431, IMG submission 132459) | Hypersaline lake sediment archaeal communities from the Salton Sea, California, USA - SS_1_MS_1 metaG | ecosystem: Environmental > Aquatic > Non-marine Saline and Alkaline > Hypersaline >... | reverse complement strand
GGCAACAAATACGGGGGTAAGGATGTCTATATAGGTCGTGAGACATCCCAGCCGGTCTGGGAAGAGGTGATGAAAAAACACCTGGAAGATGATGCATGGGTCGTTCAGGAGTATGTGGATATTCCCGTTGACCATTACCCGGAGATTTCCCGGTCTGTTTCTTTTAAACCCAAATATGTGAACATCAATCCGTATGCCCTCAATAATCACTACAGTGGAACCATCACCAGGATATCAGACAGTCCGGTTATCAATGTGAGTGCGGGAGGGGGACTGGTGCCTACGCTGACAGCAGAGCTAATGGAGACCTGATGGCAGGGATGGAAAAATATTCACTGGAAGAGATCGGGAAACATCTGAAAGAGAAAAGGTTCCCGCTGGAGGGGGTCACCCGGCTGGGAACCGCCCGCTTCATTTTCAGGGAACCGGCCGGGACGCTTGGAGTGGCCTTGCATGCAGGTAGCAGGGTGCGGCCGGACATGCTGGAGATCATGGAGGTGACCAGGGAAGAGAGGTTCAGGGAAGAAGACCCGTACACGGACCGTTTTGTACAAGATTGTCCCATGCAGATCATTGCCCTGGATTCCAGGTTTGAGTATGACCTGAACCGGGAGATGGAACGGGCGATCTATCCATTCCACGCAAAAAAATGGGGTCTGCAGGTTTGGAAAAGACCGCTGACAGAGGACGAAAAGGAACAGACCTATCGGAAATACAGGGAATTCCATACGTTACTGGATATGGTCATTGAACACATTCTGGAGTATAACCGGATCGCCATTCTCTTTGACATACATTCCTTCTGTTATCAGCGAAGGAAGAGGGTGGAGTGGTGGAAGGATGAGCGTCCGGAGATCAACCTGGGAACCAGGTCCATCAACAGGGAGCATTTTGCTCCCTTTATCGACCCGTTGCTGGACCAACTTTCCCGGACCCGGGTGGACGGACACGCGATCCGGGTGGCTGAGAATGAAATTTTTCCGGGAGGTTTTCTTACCAGGAAGTTTGCAAAATCCCATGAAAAACGGGTCCTGGTACTGGCCATCGAATATAAAAAACTCTTTATGGATGAGCATACCGGGGAACTTGATGAGGAGATACTCAAAAAACTGATCAGGGACCTGCTGTTGACAAAGAATCGGCTGCTCTCTCAGGAGTTTTAGCACTCTTTTTTAATTTCGACAGGTAAGAGATATTTGGATATGAAGCGATTGCTTTCTTTGTGGTTTATCCTGGCAACAATCAGCCTCCACGGTCAGAAGAGCGGGATGGTAAATGGCAGGGTAATTGACGCAGAGAGCAGGGAGCCCATGGTTGCAGTCAATATCAGTGCTGACCACCGTTCGGGTACCATTACCGATGAGCAGGGTGGGTTTTCACTGACCCTTTCCTCCGGCAGCCATTTGATTGAATTCTATTACGTGGGCTATGAGACGATCCGGAGAAACGTCAGGTTGCCTGCCGGAGAAACCGTGATGCTTGATGTTGAAATGAACCGGACCACCAGAATGCTGGATGAGGTGGTGGTCAGTGCCGGAAAGTATGAACAGAAGCTATCCGACGTGACCGTCTCGATGGAATTGCTCAAACCACATCAACTCTCCAATCAGAACATCACCTCACTGGACATGATCCTTGAAAGGACTCCCGGGGTGAGTATCCTGGACGGACAACCCAGCATCAGGGGCGGGAGTGGTTTCAGTTACGGGGCGGGAAGCAGGGTGCTGATGCTGGTGGACGATCTTCCCATGATCTCCGGTGATGCAGGGGATATCAAGTGGAACTACATGCCGGTGGAGAACCTGCACCAGGTGGAAGTGATCAAGGGAGCTTCTTCCGTACTGCATGGTTCATCGGCATTGAACGGGGTGATCAATTTCCGGACCCGTTTTCCCGGATCTGAGCCGGAGACCGAGATAACCCTTCACACAGGAATGTACATGAAACCCGCGCGAGATGAGCTTGTGTGGTGGGATCGGAACCCGCTCTTCGGCGGTGCTTCTTTTTCACACCTGAGAAAGATCGGGGATGTGGAACTCACCCTGGGAGGGAATTACTTCAAAAATGAAGGTTTCAGGACCCTGGAACATGAAGACAGGATCAGGGGAAATGTGTCGCTGAGATACCGGTTCAAAAAGATCCGGGGATTGACGGTGGGAGTGGCAGCCAATGCCATGCTGCTGGAGGTGGCAGATTTTCTCCTGTGGCAAAATGCGGATTCAGGAGCCTACCGGCAGAATCCGGAGACCTATACACCGCTTTCGGGACACAGGTACAACATCGATCCCTATGTGGAGTATGTGACCCGGGAAGGAGACAAGCACACGCTGAAGACCAGGATATACAGCGTGGGGAACAGTGCCGTGGACATTGCGAAAAGCAGTTTTACGGAAGTTTATTACGCGGAGTACAGGTATTTGAAGCGGTTCGGTGAGAAAGTGAACTGGACCAGCGGACTCTCTTTCTCACGCAATACGGTGCTGGCCAATCTGTATGAAAATCACATGGGTTCCAATACAGCGGTCTATTCCCAGCTGGACGCCAATCCTCTGAACCGTCTCAAGGTCTCCTCGGGGATCCGGTGGGAGGTGAACACCCTCAATGGAAAGTTATATTATTCCATCCCCGTGGTACGTGCTGGGATCAATTACCAGGCAGGCAGGGCCACGTACCTGCGGGCATCGTTCGGACAGGGCTACAGGTTCCCATCGGTGGCGGAAAAGTACGCCTCGGCTGAGGTCGGCGGGTTGAGGATATTCAAGAATCCTGACCTGGAACCGGAAAGGGGCTGGAGTGCGGAAGCAGGCCTTAAACAGGGATTATCACTGGGGGGATGGATGGGATTTGCGGATCTGGCCCTGTTCTGGACAGAATATGAGAATATGATCGAGTATACTTTCGGGGCCTATCCCAAAGATACCACAGCCATTCCGACTTTTGAAGATGTGGGATTCAAAGCGCTGAACATCGGGACCGCCAGGATCACGGGGGCGGAGCTGTCACTGAACGGAGAAGGCCTTCTGGGCCCGTTCAGGATACAGGTTACCGGCGGGTATACATTTATGAACCCGGTGGATCCTGAAATACTCCGGGAGGAAGGGAAAGATGAAGATGAAGCCTACATTCTCAAGTACCGGCGGCGACACCTGGTGAAAGGAGATGCGGAACTGGAGGTGTGGAGGATTTTTGCCGGGGTTAATTTCCAGTACAACTCGCGGATGGTCAATGTGGATGAGGTGTTTATCGATCCGTTCATAGGAAACTTGCTCCAGCCAGGCTTCCCGGAATACTGGAATGAACATGCCACAGGCTATTTCCTGATGGATTTCAGGCTGGGCTGGAATATCCTGGAGTCCTTCAGGGTGAACGCCATCCTGAAAAATGCTTTCAATAAGGAGTACCTTGGCAGGCCCGGGGATCTTGGTCCCCCGAGAAACTTTACCCTCCAGCTGAAGCTCACATTCTGACAGACCGGGAGGCCTGGATCAACGGGTTTTAATGAATTTCCCCGTGTAATGACCCGAGCTGTTGGTGATCCTGTAAAAATAGGTTCCGGGCAGCAGCGCACTTCCGTCAAAATCAAAGTAGTATTCACCCGGCGGGCATCCCTGTTTTTCCTCATACATCATCTCACCCAGGATGTTGAACACCTTCAGTTCGATCCTGTCATCAAAGGGGGTGAAAAATCCCAGATGTGTCACCTCGGAGAATGGATTGGGAACATTATGGATCACCCGGAATTCCCGGGATGTGTACGGATCGAGTCCGGAAGCCCAATGGACCACCATGGTCACCGAGGTATCGTCTACCACCTGGGTACCCTTGATGATCGTTTCCAGGTAATTGATAAACGGGCTTACATAGATGGCAAGCTGATATTCCCCTGCTGTGGTGGGGGTCCCGGTGATCTGGATGCAGTAGGCGGAGTCCGCATAAAACTGGGTTGCATTGGGAAAATAGTCAATACCCTCCGGAATGTTCTTTACAGAATCTATCTCAATGTACACGATTTCCAGGGGTTGTTCATTGATCACAGCCTCACCCGGGGGGATCACCGTGATCGTTTCATCATAGGGTACATTGACTGTGGCTTCAGGAAGGTAACGGGGGCAGATCTCGCCCGGTTCATTGATGTCCTTGCAATTGGCCGTGTCAGGGACACATTGTCCGTAAGCCAGCATCCCCGCGAAAATACACAGCGGCAGGGAAACAACTATCCGAAAAGAACTTTTCATGGCATTCCTTTTAGGTCAATACAAATATAGGTGCAAATCCTGCCAAAGTCAATTGAAAAGAACTCCTTTATTTAATACCATTCTAAATGCAAATTCTATATCTTTGGTCCTGTTTTCAAACTAAACACCTAAAATATAGAATCATGAAAGAGATCTTTGGACTGTTCTGGCTGCTTCCGCTGACCGCACTGGTTTCACTTCTTTTTGGATGGATCTTCTTTCGCAGCATGATGAAAAAATCGGAGGGTACCGATCGAATGAAGGAGATCGCACAGTATGTACGGGAGGGAGCAATGGCTTATATAAAACGCCAGTACAGGGTGGTAGCCATGGTATTTGTGGTACTGTTAATTATTTTAATGATCCTGGCTTACCTGGGTGTTCAGAATCCATTTGTTCCCGTGGCCTTTCTGACCGGTGGATTCTTCTCCGGTTTATGCGGATACCTGGGAATGCGGACAGCCACTTACGCATCAGCAAGAACCACCTGGGGTGCATCTCAATCACTGAACAGGGGATTACAGGTTGCCTTCAGAAGTGGTGCCGTGATGGGACTGATCGTGGTGGGATTCGGATTGCTGGATATTACGGCATGGTTCTGGATCCTGAACAAGCTGGTTTTTACCCCCGAGCATATGGAAACAGGATGGGCCTTTGCTGGGCTCACTTTTGTGCATGAAGGCACCACTGAAAAACAGAAACTGGTGGAGATCACCGCCACCATGCTGACATTCGGAATGGGCGCTTCCACACAGGCACTCTTTGCGCGTGTGGGCGGGGGGATTTTTACCAAAGCTGCCGATGTGGGTGCCGACCTGGTGGGGAAAGTGGAAGCAGGGATCCCCGAGGATGATCCACGTAATCCGGCCACCATTGCCGACAATGTGGGAGACAATGTGGGGGATGTGGCAGGAATGGGAGCAGACCTTTATGAATCCTACTGTGGTTCCATACTGGCCACTGCTGCGCTTGGTGCTGCACTACCCGGTCTTTCAGGCGCAGACCAGGGGATGGCGGTGGTGGCCCCCATGATCGTTGCCGGTCTGGGGATCCTGTTATCCATTGCAGGGATCTTCATGGTCAGGGCCAGGGAATCTGCCACACAGAGAAATTTGCTCCATGCATTGTTGCTGGGGACAGGAGGAAGTTCGGTCCTGATCCTTGCGGCCATGGCGGTCATGGCTGCAGCGGGATGGGTCACCTGGGGTATCTTCGGGGCTGTGGTAGCCGGACTGATTGCAGGGGTGATCATTGGCCAGGGAACAGAACTGTTCACCTCCGATGAATACAGATATACCAAAGGCATTGCCAGGCAGGCCCAGCAGGGACCGGCAACCACCATTATAGAAGGGATTGCGGTGGGTATGTATTCCACCTGGATCCCCGTGTTGACCATTGTGGTCGCCATCATTGCCGCCTTTGGTTTTTCAGGAGGATTTCAGGAGTTTGCAAAGGGTGTGTATGGCATTGGCTTTGCTGCTGTGGGGATGCTCTCCACCCTGGGGATCACCCTGGCTACGGATGCCTTCGGACCCATTGCCGATAATGCAGGCGGGAATGCCGAAATGTCGGAGCTTCCGCATGAAGTCCGTGAAAGAACAGATGCCCTGGATATGCTTGGAAATACTACCGCTGCCACCGGGAAAGGATTTGCGATCGGATCGGCTGCACTGACCGCCATGGCTCTGCTGGCCGCTTACATGGAAGAGGTAAAACTGTGGCTGGGAAAAGTGGCAGACAAGAGCATTGAAGGATTTAAACAGGTGGGAGAGACGCTTTTTTATACAGACCAGGTTCCGGCGGCAGCAGAAGGTGTTTCCACGGTGAATGTGAGCGCAGCGCATATCTCGGATTTTGTTCATGCATATGACCTTTCCCTGTTCAATCCCATGTTGCTGGGAGGGGTGTTCCTCGGTGCCATGATGGCTTTTGTGTTCTGTGCCATGACCATGAAAGCCGTGGGCCGGGCTGCGGGTTCAATGGTGGATGAGGTACGGCGCCAGTTTAAGGAGATCCCCGGGATCATGGAAGGGAAAGCCACCCCGGAATATGCCAAGTGTGTGGCCATTTCGACCAAGGGTGCACAGCGGGAAATGATCCTTCCTGCCCTGCTGGCCATCATTGTGCCCATCGTGATCGGAGTGCTCCTCGGTGTGGCAGGTGTGGTAGGTTTGCTGGCAGGCGGTCTCACCACCGGATTTACACTGGCGGTGATGCTGAACAATGCAGGAGGAGCGTGGGACAATGCCAAGAAATTCATTGAGAAAGGCAACTACGGAGGTAAAGGAAGTGATGCGCACAAAGCGGGTGTGGTTGGAGATACTGTTGGCGACCCGTTCAAGGACACTTCGGGTCCGTCGCTGAATATTTTGATCAAATTGATGACCATGGTATCGGTGGTCATGGCGGGACTTACAGTCACCGTGGGTATCTTTAGCTGAGGGACCTGACACGGAACGTGTTACATCGTGATGATTTTCCCGCGCTGATCAAGGAATTTTTTGAGCTCAAGCGTCTGACTGTCATAGACTGCATAGGTGAAATTCTCGATCCAGTCACCCAGGCAGATGACCCGGCTTTTCTCGCCGACCCGGATGTCGTAAGGAATATGACGGTGACCGAATATGAAATAGTCGATCTCCGGGTTTTCTTCCAGTTTCTTTTCTGCAAACTGAACCTGGTGTTCCTGATCCCGGCCCATAAAAGGTATGAACAAACCTTTCTTTATGCGGCTTCTTTTTGACCACCACTGAGCAAAAGCAGTGGCCGTATTGGGATGCAGGCGGGCATAGAACCACTGGATCACCCGGTTTTTGAAGACCCACTGGAGCAGTTTATATCCCCCGTCTTTTCCTGAAAGGCCATCACCATGTCCCAGCAGGAAGAGGTGACTGTTCCATTGCCTTAGCAGCGGTTTGCGGTGGACCTCAAGACCGATCTCGGAAGGCAGGTAGTCAAAGACCCAGATATCATGGTTTCCTGTAAACAGGTGGATCTTTATTCCCTCATCGCTCAGGATGGCAAGCTTACCCAGGACCCTGATGAATCCGCGCGGAACTACCTTGCTGTATTCAAACCAGTAATCAAAAACATCCCCCAGCAGCCAGAGTTCCCTCGCATCTTTTCTGATTATTTCCAGCCAGCGCACAAAATGCTGTTCACGCTCACGGCTCTCCTCCAGGGGATGCATACCCAGGTGAAGGTCCGATGCAAAATATATACGTTTTCTTTCCGGCATACGTTTTCTACAAGAGATTGTCCAGCCAGGTTTCAAGGGTCTTGCCATACAGGTCCCTGGCCACCATCTGTCCTTCCCTGTTGATCAGAAAAGAGGTGGGCAATTGGGTGACATTGTAGAGTTTGTCTGTCCTGGAATCCGGGTAGGATAATTCGGATACATTGATCCAGTCAAATTCATTGAAATCGATGGCGCTGATCCACCGGATCTTGTCATTATCCAGTGAAACGGCATAGATCTCAAATCCTTTTTCATGATAGCGATCATAGGTGGACTGCAGGCGGATGAGGGTTCGGATACTCTCCTCATTTCCGGAAGCCCAGAATACCACCAGGACCACCTTGCCCTTCAGGTCCGACAGGATGATCTCATTTCCATCCCGGTCAGGAATGGAGATTTCCGGGAGACCTATTTCTTCGGCCCTGCTTAACAGCTGTTCCATTTGCTTCCTCTCCAGATAGAGGGCTTCTTTATTCCTGATATCTTCCCGGAGTGATTTGACCAGTGAAATACCGGGATAGAGGCTTTCCAGTGAATCGGCCACAGTTTTGTAGTACTGAAGATCTGGTTCCTCTCCGAGAATATAGTTTTCCTCATCAAATTTCTGATAAAGGGCATACACACTTGAAAGGGCTTTCATATTTTCCACCACGAACCTGATGGTATAGCGTTTCTGATTGATCAGGGCCTGCTGGTACGCGGTGTGGGCGAGTGCAATCCGGGGATGATCCGACTGTTGTATTGAGTCGATCACATTCACCAGGGAATCGATGGTACTTCTGGTTTTTTTCAGATGCTCCACCAGCAACCTGATCTTTTCGGATTCAGGGGATCCTTTCACCTGGTATCCATGCCCGAACGAATTGTAGGCAGTCCTGACCGAGATGCGATCACCCGGGAACGGAAGCAGGTTGAGTATTTCCCCCCGGTCATTCCTTAAAAGCATCAGCTGCGGTTCTTCCATCCGGGTGGAAAACGAGAACGATCCATCCCTATCCGTTTTGATGGAGTCGATTACCGTGGTCCTGTTTACGTCCAGTCTCTCCAGGCTGATTCCCGTGCGTGCACCTCCCTCCACTACTCCGCTGATTATCACTTTATCCCTGCTGCAGGAGAGGGAGACCACCAGGGAAAAGAGAAGAATGAGTGATCTGATCTTCATATGTTCAGCTATCAAATATTGCATTCAGTCGTTCTATCAGCCTGTTCCCGAAAAGATCAACTGCAATGATCCTGCCCGTGGGATCGATCAGGACATTGGAGGGGATTTTTTCCAGGTGGTAGAGGCCGGCCACAGCAGATTCCCATCGCTTCAGTTCGCTTACATGGTGCCAGACCAGTCCATCTTCTTCAATGGCCCGAATCCAGGTCTCTTTTTCATTATCCAGAGAAACCTGAAGGATCCTGAAGGGTTTTTCCCCGTACAAATTATGCGCCTGTTTCAGATATGCATTCTCATCCCTGCTTAACTTGCTCCAGCCTGCCCAGAAACTAAGCAGTACATAGTTACCCCGCAGGTCTGAGAGTGCCATTTCTTCCCCATTAGGTTGTGAAGATACAAAATCGGGAGCGATTTCTCCATCCCGGAGTTTCTGAAAAGGTTTTTCCTGGAACAGCCGGCGGTCCGCTTCCATGATCTGGGCATGCAACAGTTCAACTGCTTCAAATCCGCTGTACCTGGACATCAGAGCCGAATCCACATACCGGTAGACATCCATATGCTGGTCCGGACTGAAAACAGGGATTCCCTGGCCGTACAGGTTATAGAGAGCCACGAGGATGGCAAGCGAACCGGAATGCTGATGGATAAACCGGAGAGAGTAATCGGTAAAGTCTGCGGTAAGGGAGTCAAACTGACGGTCGAGACGTGGTTTGATCTTTGCATAATCGGGTGAACTGACCAGGTCCCGGTTCATTCTGGAGATCTCGGCCAAAGCATCCAGGGTTTTTTTATGTTCGGAAGCGAGTTCCTGCAGTAATGCTGATCCCCTGGATCCTTTTATTTCATAGGGATGGGCTTTCCCGTAGGTTCCGGAGATTTCCACTGATTCCCCCGGTTCGATCAGCAGGGTGATATAGCCCGGGCCGTCCTGCCTCAATGCATAAAAAGCCACCTCCCCGGGCGAAAAGGTGATCTCAAAACAGCCGGCATCGTCGCAGATAACGGTATCCACCGGGATCAGCTCCCGGGCACCCATCTCCTCCAGCATCACCTTTTTCCCTGCACCCTGTTCTAGCATGCCCCGGATCCTGACGCTCTTCCCGGAAGTCAGGCCGGAGGAATCACCGGTATCTTCCCCGGGATTACAGCAGGTGCAGGCAAGGAGCAAAAATGCAGGGATGGTATAAAGCCTGACAGCCATCATAGAAAGTATCACACTGCAAAAATAATAAGAAAGGAAAAAGAACAGCAAATTTCTGATGAACTATCTAATTAATTGTTAACGTTTTATATTCGTAATTATTTTCCGGGCACAGTTCATCATGAATTAACATAATTAAAAGGGTATTTATATTACCTTTGCGGTCCAAAATTAAGTACTTTACCATAAAATTTCTTCCACCGATGAGTTACCTG
>Ga0180431_10010883_pt1 | contig 10051 bp, 6 predicted proteins | sample SS_ome_11_FD_132459 | JGI IMG/M metagenome (GOLD analysis project Ga0180431, IMG submission 132459) | Hypersaline lake sediment archaeal communities from the Salton Sea, California, USA - SS_1_MS_1 metaG | ecosystem: Environmental > Aquatic > Non-marine Saline and Alkaline > Hypersaline >... | reverse complement strand
TCCAGACCCCAGAAGCCCTTCTCTCTCTTCTCTCTTCTCCCCCGCACCGGCTGTGGCCGAGGAAAATGCAGGCCGGAGCAGGCCGGCGGACCTCGAAAATGACTACAGCGCGAATACCTCGAATGGGTGGCCGGGAAGCTATGTGGTTGAGTGGGTGAGTGGTTTGGCTCGGGAGGACCCTCGCCCTCCAAGGCGGTCGTCGATCATGGCTTTTCCGAATTTTCGGAGCAGTGCTTAGGGATATGGATTGGAGCGGCGCCGCGCTGCCCACAGCATGCTCGCTGCATGGCGGTGTCTGGTACCGGTCACCGGTAACCCGTGCTGGCCGTGCTTTGCCACAAACGGATATTGGCAACCCACAGCATCAAACAGGTTACGGGTTACCGGTTACAGACAAACCAGATCCAACCAACCGGCGGCCTACGGGTCGGCCCGGGTAAGTTTACCACTCGCTCACGCTCGTGGCTCTGTTGGCAGTTTGGCAAGCCGGTTGCCGCCGCTATAATCTACAATCCAAGTCCCCCCTTCCTCGGCCCCCGCTCCGTCTCGATCCGGTGGAAGCAGAACCGGTTCTCCCACGGCGTGCCCGTGGTGGACAGGCAGAGTTCCATGCAGCCCGCGCGGCAGAGCGGCCCGTACTCGCAGGACGCGCAGAAGCCCTTCAACTGGGAGGGGTTGAAGCGGCGGTTCCGCGCGAACCGGTCGGGGTCCCGCCAGAGATCCGCGAGCGGGCGCCGGCGGACGTTCCCCTCGACGAAGGCGTCCGGAAGGCTCAGGCACGCCTTCACCCCGCCGTCGCTGGTCACCCCCACCACCTCGATGCCGGCCGGACAGCCCCGCCAGAAGTGCTGGGGCTTCTCCCCGTAGTCCTCGAGGAACGAGGAGAAGTACCCCACGTCGTGGGCCCCGGCCACGGGGAGTTCCTCCACGGAGAAGGCCTTGCGCGTCTCGTGCAAGAAGACCCCCACCCGGTAGAAGTCCTCCGGCCGCAGGAAGTGCTCCTCCCCGAACCGGCCTCCCGCGTTGCCCGCCACCTGCACCTGCCAGCCGAGATCCCGGCCCGCCAGAAGGTCGCGAAGGCGCGGCAGTTCCTCCAGGTTGTCGCGCATGACCGTGGTGATGGCGCCGGCCTCCACGCCGCGCTCCTGCAGCAACGAAAGCGCCTCCGTCGCTTCCCGGAAGGAACCCCGGCGCCTCCGGATGCCGTCGTGGACCTCGGCGCACGCGCCGTCCACGCTGACCGCGACGCGGGCGAGGCCCGGCAGGCCCGCCAGGCGCTTCGCCAGGGTCCGGTCCACCGGCGCGCCGTTGGTGATGAACACCACGCCGAGCCCGCGCTTCCCGGCGTCCGAGGCGATCTCGAACCACTGCGGGTGGAGGAAGGGCTCGCCGCCCAGCAGGCAGACCTCCTCGCCCCCGAGGCTCGCGAGGTCGGCAAAGACGGACGCGAACGCGGCCGGGTCCAGTTCGTCGTCGCGGGGGCGCCCGGCCGTGGAGCCGCAGTGGATGCAGCGCGCGTTGCACGCGAGCGTCAGTTCCATCGCGGCCGTCCGCGGGACCCGGGAGGCGGCGGCCGCCTCCCCTGCATGCATCCCGTCGTTCACGCGCGCCTTTCTCGAAACATCCTGCCGGTGCGAAAAGCCGGAACCACAGGGACACGAGGAAAACACGAAGAGGTTGCGAGGTCAAACGCAAAGGACGCAGGGGGCAACGTCGCAAGAGGAGCGGCAAGGCGGAGGGATTTGAGATTGGAGGATCCCCTGATCCCCCTGATGCCGGCTACGCTGGCAATTGGATCTGGGTTGTCTGTAACCGGTAACCCGTAACCTGTTTGATGCTGTGGGCAGCGCGGCGCCGCTCCAATCCATATCCCTAAGCACTGCTCCGAAAACTCGGAAAAGCCATGATCGACGACCGCCTTGGAGGGCGAGGGTCCTCCCGAGCCAAAACACAGCCGGCTCGCCGGGAGTGGTTCGATGGTTCGACCTGGCTACTATCCGTTTGTGGCAACGCACGGCCAGCACGGGTTACCGGTGACCGGTACCAGACACCGCCATGCAGCGAACCCGCGGCATCGCCGTGGTCACGGGCCGAAAGCCTGCGTGGCCCGTGACACACGCCTCCCACAAACAGCGAACCTCTTCTTCGTGAATCCTTGGTGTCTTGGTGGTTGGAGCCGCGTGAACCGCGCCGACCTTGACATCGTCCCCTCCCTGGGCGAAAGTGAAACGGAATCGGAACGGGGATCCGGGAAACCGCCGACGAGCGAGGAGGATCGATGAGCGTCGAGGAAATGGAAACGAAGAGCACGTGGAAGAAGAGACTGGGCAAGGCCGCCCGCGCAGGCGCAGCGTACGGCGTCCTGGCCTCCGGCGCCTACGGCGCGTACCAGGCCCTCGCGCCCAACCAGGAAGCCGCCTGCCAGGAGCCCGCGAGAGACGACGAGGCCGGATACGCCTACGTCTGGTCGGACGCGGAGGCGTTTTCCGCGCAGACGAGGCTTTTGAAGCTCGTCTACACGGCCTGGGACGAGGGCCGGGCCCGCGTGAAGAACTTCCGCAAGGCCGTGGACGAGACCTACGAGAAGGCGCGGGCGGATCTGGGCGAGATGTTCGCCGGGGAGATGGACGAGACGATCGGCTCGCTCGAGATCCTCGAGTCCGGCGCCGTCGCCCTCACCCTCCACTACCGCCCCGCGGAGGATTCGGACCTGAGCCGCTACAGCCGCGTGCGGATCCGCTACAAGGTGGGCGCGCGCACGGTCCGGCCGGGCTCCGGCCGCATCCGGCTTCCGAAGATCCTCAAGGACGTGGCCGTGACCGACTGGCAGGGGTTCGACGAGGCGTCCGGGACCTGGAAGGACATCCCCGTGCCCGCGAAGATGCAGCCCACCGTCCGCAAGAAATCGGAAGAAGAACCCCCGGGCTGCACGTACCCCCGGTGGAACCCCCAGGGCGTGCGGTACGGATTCCTGAACAAGGACAGCCTCCGTGCCTGGTACGCCTGATGTTCCGCCCCGGCAGAGGGAGGACGGAAAGGCGCAACGGGAGCTCCATCTCGGGTGCGGCTCCGTCCGCCGGCCGGGCGCCGTGAACCTCGACCGCCGCCGGGAAAGCGCTTCCGACGTCGTCGCCGACGCCTCCTCGCTTCCCTTCGCCGACGGCTCCTTCCAGGCCCTCTCCGCCCACCAGCTGATCGAACACCTCGGCTACACCGGCGCCTGCTTCGCCCTGGCCGAAGCATACCGCGTCCTCGCGCCCGGCGGGACCCTCGCCCTGGAAACCCCCGACGCCGAGGGCGCGTTCCGCGCCTTCCTCGACGCACCCGACCGCGAAGGCCGCGCGAAGGCGCTCGGGTGGATCTTCGGCGAGGAGACGGACGGCCTCCAGCACCGCGTCCTCTTCCCCCGGGACATGCTGGAAGAGCTCACGCGGGAGGCGGGGTTCGCGCGCCGCCGGGAGGAGGCGCCGAAGAGCTGGCCCTCGGAGCCGGGGCTCCGCTGGATCTGCGAGAAGGAGCCGTCGCCCCTCCACGACGTGCTCGCCGCGCTGAAGGCCCGGGTGCGCTCCTTCGGCTGGATCCGACCGGACCACCAGCCCGAGGTCGTGGAGTTCGAGAACCAGTTCGTGCGGAACGTCCTCCGCCACGCCTGGGGAGAGGCGCCCGGGCCACGGGTCCTCGACAACCTCGTGATGTCCGCTTCCATGACGGCGGTCTGGCTCGGGGAAGCGGCGCGCCGAGGCCTCGGGGACGAGGTGGAAGCGCGCCGGGGCGCCGGGGCGGCCCTCGCCCTCGACCGGCTCGATTTCAACGCACGCCTGCACGCCTGCTTCCTCCGCCTCCGGGACGAACCGCCGGACGCGCCCGACGGCTACGAGGCCGTGTTCCGCCGGGGAACGGAAGCGGCCGCTTCCGTCCTCGCCGACCCCGGCGGGGCGGAGCGCATCCTGGAAGAAACGGGCCTCGTCGAGGCGGACGGCGGAAAACGCACGCACTGGTTCGGCAAGGTCCGCTGCATCGAGATCGCCGACGCGTTGCGCGACCGGGGCCTGCGCCTTCTCGCCCGGGGCGCGCCGGAAGAGGCGGAACGGCTCCTCGTCGGCTCGGCGAACCTCCGGGTCGAGCCCCTGTACGCTTTGTGGAACCTGGCCGTGCTTCGATCCGCCCGGGGGGACCTCGCGGGCGCGTGCGCCTGGTACGAGAAGAGCCGGGCACACGCGCGGTTGCCCGTCCGCGAGCGGGTGGCGAGGGAGGAGGCGGTCTGCATGCTCCACCTCGGCCGGTTCGAGGAAGCCCTGGATATTCTGGGCGAGGACGCGGCCGGCGGGGAGGCCGCGCCCCTGCGCGCGATCGCCTTCGAGGGCCTGGGCATGACGGAGACCGCCCGGGGGATCCTGGACGATCACGAGATGAAGGCGGCCCCGCCGCTTCCCCCCGTGCGGACCCGGCCCGTGCCGGTGGGGGAAGGGGTGAACCTGGAAGCCGGCCCGCCGTAGGAGATGACCATGAACGCGAGACACGACCCCCGCGCCCCCTACGAGGACCCCCCCCGTTCGGTGGTCTGGGAACTGACGCTGGCCTGCAACCTCCGGTGCGCGCACTGCGCCAGCGGGGGCGGCCGGCCGCGCGAGGACGAGCTGACGCACGCGGAGGCGATGCGGCTGTGCGAGGACCTCGCGGGGCTCGGCACGAAGGCGGTGTGCCTGTTCGGCGGGGAGTTCCACCTCCGCGAGGACTGGGAGGCGATCGGCGAGCGGTTGCGCTCGCTGGGCATGGACGTGAGCGCCTCCACCAACGGGTACGCCTTCGACGAGGCGATGGGCGAGCGCCTGAAGCGGCTCGAGATCGACGGCATCTCGATCAGCCTGGACGCCGCCGATCCCGCCCTGCACGACGCGCTCCGGGGCCGGCCGGGAGCCCACGCGCGGGCGCTTCGCGCCATCCGCACGGTGGATGCGATGGGGTTCGAGGGGAAGACGATCATCACGTCGGTGACGCGAAGAAACCTCGGCGAGCTCGACCGGATGGCGGATCTCATCCTGGACGGCATCGAGGCGACGGACTGGATGTGGATGATCAACATCGCGAGCTGCCACGACCCCGAGCGGTTCGGGGCGTCGTCGCCGATCGGCCGGAAGGACTACCTGCAGCTCGCCGAGACGCTCAACCGGCTCCGCCCGGCGCACCTGGGGCAGCTGGACATCACGGGGTCCCACGATCTGGGGTACTTCTCCTGGCAGTACCCGGAGATCACCAACTTCCAGTGGCAGGGTTGCCGGGCGGGCATCGACACGCTGGGCATCCACAGCGAGGGCTCCGTCAAGGGCTGCCTCATCCTCCCCGACGCCTTCATCGAGGGGAACCTGCGCGAGACGCCGCTCGCGGATCTCTGGCGCTCGCCGGAGAGGTTCGGCCTGGTCCGCCGGTTCACGCCCGACCTTCTCGAGGGGGCGTGCAAGGGGTGCGCCTTCGGCGAGATCTGCATGGGGGGGTGCAAGGATCTCGCCTACAGCACCACGGGCTCTCCCTACCACTACCCATTCTGCCTGCACAGAGAAGAGCTCGAGGCAGCGCGAGGGGAGGGCCACGGATGACACGGATGACACGCTGGACGGGGAAACCCGTTTGCTGCTTGTGGGAGGCGCGCTTGCTCTTTGTGGGAGGCGTGTGTCCCGCGGGCCACGCAGGCTTTCGGCCCGGGACCACGGCGATGCCGCGGGCGCGCTGCATGGCGGTGTCTGGTACCTGTCACCGGTAACCTGTGTGGCTGTGCGTTGCTATTCATGGGTCGTGACAACCCACAGCATCAAACAGGTTACGGGTTACCGGTTACAGACAACCCAGATCTGCAATCGCATTCCTCGTATGGCCTTCGCGCCTTCGTGTTTGCGCCACCGTCCGCGCGGCTACCCCGCCGTCCCGCGTCCCGTGCCGGTGCGGTAGTCGAACTCGGATCCGAAGAGGCTGTGGGGGATGAAGTAGACCGCCAGGGTCACGGCGCCCGCCACGTAGACCGAGGCGCGGTTGCGCCGCTTGCCGAGGTTCAAGAAGACCGCCGGCAACCAGAAGAGCAGCTCCACCAGCACCTTGTTGTCGGTCCAGTCGAAGCCGAACGGGACGCCGGACCACCAGACGCCGAAGGCGTAGAGCTGCACCAGCGGGCCGAGGACGAAGGCGCCCAGGAGAAGGGAGACCAGCGTGGCCCAGAGCATCCAGGTGTAGCGGCCGTCGACGAGCGCTTCCAGCACCGTGCGGATGGCCAGCGTCATCGAGGCGAAGACGGCGAGGATGTGGGCGAGCAGGACCCCGGCCGGGACCTTTCCCTTGTACCGTGCGTGGACGGGGTTCTTCCCCGTCACCGAGACCGGTTTCCCGTCGCCGGCGGAGACCAGGACGAAGTACTGGACCTTGCCGGCGCGTTCCGCGAGGGCCGGGAGTTCCGCCCCCACGCCCTCCACCTCGCGGGTGCGTCCCCGCCGCGACACCGTGAAGGTCCCCGGCGCCATCGGCAACGTCTTCCACGGGTCGTCGGATCGGAAGCGCCGGTACTTCACGAAGCCCTCGAGGCCTTCCGGCACGGGGTCGAGCAGCACGATGGCGAGGTCGCGGCCGAGGGTCTCGGAACGCAGGAAGAGGTAGCGGACGGGGCCGGCGCCGGTCTCGTACTCGCCTTCCAGGGGGTAGGTGGGCCCGGTGCGGTCCTGGTAGGCGAAGCAGGCCAGGGTGGCGACCCCGGCCAGGATCCACAGCAGCGCAGCGGTGAGGCGCGGCCTCTTCTTCGCGAAGGTCTTGGGAGTCTGCATGGCGTCGCGGAAGGTTGCGGCCTCCCGCCTCGAACCGTCGTCTTCCACGAGGACGTCGTTCCGTCCCACGAAGCGAATCCCGGAACACAGGGGTATCAGAGAGGGACTTGCGGGGAAAGCCGAAAGTTCGAGGCGTGTGTCCCGGGCCACGCGGGCTTTCGGCCCGGGACCACGGCGATGCCGCGGGCTCTCGTTGCATGGCGGTGTCTGGTACCGGTTACAAACGACTCAAACCCATAAAAACCGGCCACCTACCCCGGGCTCACCCGCCGTCGCCTGGTTTGCATCGGCAAGGGCTATGGCGGGCAGGCTGCCCGGGGCTAGTCATGTGCCCGGTTGTACAACCGGACCGGATCCGGGGTTGTTCTGACGGCCTGCTCTGTTGGCAGTTTGGCAAGGTCGTTGTGTGGTTGGGTGATTGCGTGGTTGAGTGGGTGAACGAGCAGCGGTGAACCGATGCCGCGTTCCTTATCCCCGCTCCTCTCCTCTCGCTTTGGCGCGCTCCGCATTATAGGGTAAAATGGCTAGCGTCGACGTGCATCCTCTCGGAGGTCATCGGATGGCCAGGAAAACCTACGCGGCCCCCACCGTCTCCCGCGTGCAGGGCGCGCTCCAGCAGGCGTTCGGGCAGTCCTGCGTCAACGGCCCCGACAACACGGGCGGGCTGTGCAGCCGGGGCTTCCAGGCCCAGTCCGGCGGCGTGTGCGGACATGGCGCCGACGCCGAAGAGGGCACCTGCTCCCGCGGCTTCTTCGCCGTGGGCGGCGAGTGCGCCAACGGCCCCTTCGCCGGCGGAAACGAATGCAATGCCGGCCTGGCCGGGTGAGCAACCCACAGCATGCTCGCTGCAGGGCGGTGTCTGGTACCTGTCACCTGTAACCCGTGTGGCCGTGCTTTGCTATTCATGGGTCGTGACAACCCACAGCATCAAACAGGTTACGGGTTACCGGTTACAAACAACCCAGATCCAATTGCCGGCGTAGCCGGCATCAGGGTGATCAGGGGATGCTCCAATCTCAAATCCCTCCGCGTCCCCGCTCCTACGCGTTCCCGCTCCGGCGCGCGAATGGCTCGTTGCGCGAAATCCCGGCCCTTGATACCGTTTCCTTGCAGACCGGTCTCGCGCTGGACATCGCCATGAACCGGGACACCGACCTCATCTTCGCCGTTCTCGCCCTGGAGCAGGGTCTTCTCGCCCCGGACCCGATCCTGGCGTGCGCCTCCGCCTGGGCCCGGGAGACGACGCGGCGCCTGCCCGATCTGCTCGAGGAGGCCGGCGCCCTCGACGAAGAGACGCGGGCGACCCTCGAGGCGCTCGTCGCCTCGAGGATGCGGGACGAAGAGGAAGCCGGCGGAAGCCTCGAGAGCCTTCTTGCCGGGGAGGACCTGGAGGATTCCCTGCTCGCCCTGGCGCCGGGCGAAAACGAGCCGGGGGACGGGACGGGAGAGAAGACCGTGCCCCGTCCCACCGCTTCCAGACGCCTTCCGACACGCGCCGGAGAACGCTACCGTCCGGGCCCCGAGATCGGGCGGGGGGCGCTGGGGCGCGTCTTCAAGGCGGTCGACACGGTCCTCGGCCGCGAAGTGGCGGTCAAGGAGATGCTCCACGGGACCGGTTCGTTCAAGCTCCTGGAGCGTTTCCTGCGCGAAGGCGAAATCGCCGGAAGACTGAGCCACCCCAACGTGATCCCCGTGCACGACATCGGCGTGCGGGAGGACTCCGATCCCCCCGACGGCGCTTCGCGCCAGGTGCCCTACTTCGTGATGACGCGGATCGAGGGGCGCGACCTCTCCGAGATCCTGCGGGCCGTGAAGCGGGGATCGTGGGAGCGCGTGGAGAATGTGCGTGACGGCCGACCCTGCACGGGACGCGCTGCACCGGATGCTTCTTCGGATCCGCGGAAGGAATTCTCCCGCCCCCGCCTGCTCCGCATCTTCCAGGACGTCTGCCTCGCCATGGCCTACGCCCACGACCGGGGCGTGATCCACCGCGACCTGAAACCCGCCAACGTCATGGTCGGGGAGTACGGCGAGGTCTACGTCGTCGACTGGGGCCTCGCGAAGGTGCAAATAAAGCCGGATGCCCCTGATTCGAGCGGGTCCGCCGGCACACCGGCCGGATCCTCGGACGTTCGGGGCACGCCGGCCGGCGAAACGCCCTCCAGCCGAGAGACCGTGAAACTCGATGCCGAAGCCGGGGGGGCTGTTTCGGACCCGGCTGATCAGGCTCCCCAGCTCACGTTGGAGGGGGACATCCTGGGGACGCCGGCCTACATGCCGCCCGAGCAGGCCGAGGGGCGCCTGGAGGACGTGGACGAGCGGTCCGACCTCTATTCCCTGGGCGCCATCCTCTACGAGATCCTCGCCTTCCGGCCCCCCTTCGAGGGCGCGTCCGGCGCCCACGTCCTGGCCCAGGTGGTCCAGGGAAACGTGACGCCCCCTTCCCGGAAATCCTCGATGATGTGGTTGCGCCGGAAGGACGACGACGACACGCAACAGACCCTGCCCCCGGGGACGCCCGAGGATCTCCCGGCCTTTCCGTCCCCGCCCGCCGGGACGGCGGGCCTCGCCCAGGAAGGCCCCCGCTTCGTTCCGGATCCCGTCCCGCCCGAGCTGGAGGAGGTGGTCATGCGCAGCATGGCGCGCGATCCCGGGAAGCGGTTCGCCTCCGCGCGGGAGGTCCACGACGAGATCCAGAAATACCTCGAAGGCGAGAAGGAGCGCGAGCGGAACCGGAAGCGCGCGGAGGAAAAGATGGCGGAGGGGAGGAAACTCGTCGAGGGGCTCGAGCGCCTGAGAGCGGAACGAAAGACGAAGGAGGAGGAAGCGGAACGGGCGAAGGAGTCGATCCGGCCCTTCTGGCCCGCGGAGAAGAAGAAGGCGTACTGGAAGCTCCTCGACGAAGTGGAGACGCTGCACCGCGACGTCGTGAAGACGTTCGGACGGGCCGCCGCGAGCTTCCAGGAGGCGCTGGGATTCGTGCGCGATCATCCGGGCGCGAGGGCGTCCCTGGCCGACCTCTACTGGGACCAGTACCTGCGCGAGGAGGAAGCCGGCGACAAGGGACAGATGGTCTACTTCGAGAACCTCGTCCGCGAGTACAACGACGGACAGTACGACGAGAAGCTGAAGGGCGACGGGACGCTTGCGGTCGCCACCCGGCACTTCCCCTGCCGCTGCATGCTCGACGGTCGGATGGTCGCTCCGCAGGAACTGGGTGGAAGTGTAGAGTGTGGAGTGTCTAGTGT
>Ga0180431_10010881_pt1 | contig 10053 bp, 11 predicted proteins | sample SS_ome_11_FD_132459 | JGI IMG/M metagenome (GOLD analysis project Ga0180431, IMG submission 132459) | Hypersaline lake sediment archaeal communities from the Salton Sea, California, USA - SS_1_MS_1 metaG | ecosystem: Environmental > Aquatic > Non-marine Saline and Alkaline > Hypersaline >... | reverse complement strand
TGAGTCCTTCGAGGTCCTCGGCTCCGCCTCCCTCGTCACCGTCAGCAAACAGCAGGCCCTCATGCAGATGGTCGAGGAAGTCCGCTACCCCGCCGAGTACGGCACCGGCGCCACGCCAAAAACCGACGACAAGGATTGGCCCAGCCTCCTCTTCGGCTCAGTCCTCGTCCCCACTAAGTTCGAGGAGCGCAACGTCGGCATCCGTCTCAACGTGACCCCCACCATCTCTCCCCACGACCCGAAGGTCATCACCCTCGTTCTCCTGCCCGAAGTGTCTTTCCCGGCCGGCTACGTCAACTTCGGCTCGAAGACCCTCACCCAGCCCGTGTTCACCTCCTGGGACCTCGTGACGACCGTGCATCTCCGCGACGGCTCGACCCTCGTCCTTACGGGCGTGCCGACGAAAAGCTTCGAGGAGTCCCTCGTCCTGGGCCCGCAGCTCGACCGGAAACCAAGAGGCGCGAAGTCCTCCGTGCTGCTCATCTCCGCGAAGATCATCCACGAGGGCCCCGCGAAATGACCCACCGACGCCCATACACGGTTGCCCCGCGCGCCCTGCTCGCGGCCGTGGCGTGTCTAGCCCTAATCTTTCTCCTGCCCGCCGGTGCCACCGAATCCGAGACCACGACGTTCACCGTCGCCGTGTCGTTCGTCGAGACCACGCCCGACGCCCTCGCCCACGCCGAAGCCACACTTGGCTTCTCCCTCGATCCGACGCAGGGCCGCTGCATCCTTTCGGGCGACGAACACGCCGCGCTTCTGCGCGCCGTCACCGGCAAGGACCGCGGCCGGGTCGTCGGCAACGGCTCCGTCTCCTTCCTGCCCGGTGGCAGCGATAAGCTCAACGCCGTGGAAACTGTCCGCGTCCCCCAGCGCTACGAGGCACGCACCGACCCCGCCGACCCCTCGTCAGCGCCCCGCATCGTCCCCATCGAGTTCACCGAGCGCGACGTGGGTCTCCGCATCGAGGTGAAAGACACCGGCAACCCGTCCCCCGACCTCCTGCGGATGGGCGTGATTCTGGAAGCGAGCAGAATAGTGGACTGGCACTCGTTCGCCCCCGGCACCACCGAGCCGCTCATAAAAACCTGGAGCCTCACCGCCACGCTCGTCGTGCCTGTCGAAAAAACCCTCATCCTCGTCAACCGCCCCCACGAACCCTTCGACTCCAGCGCCCTCTCCCCCGCCGCCAAACCCACCCCGCCAACCGTCACCCTCCTCCTCATCCAGGCCAAAGGAGCAGCGCTCTCAGCGAAATAGACATTCCCCCATCCTTCTCATTTACCCCCTTGACGCATCCGCGAATCGGAGTAAATACTTAATGAGACCGGACATCGCGTACCAGACCGCTTCCGGGAAGAAGTCATGCGATCCGTCCGAGACACGTTCGCCGCCTTTGCTTTCCTGGCCCTTGGCCTCGCCATCGCCGCCGCCACATGGCAGTTCGTAACCGCCCGCACCTTCGGCCAGAGCTCTGAGCGGTGGCTAAGAGCCAGACGGGAGCTACTGAGAAGAGACTTCGAAGGCGACGAACTGTCTCAGCAGGAAAAAGACCGCCTGGAACACGGGTGGCGCGTTGGCGCCGACAGCCACGACATCGGCCTGCGCCGGATCTGGGTCAAGTTCACCCTTGTCGCGCTCGATGCCAACGACGCCGGAGCAGTCACCCTGGCGAGCGGCAGGACCGTTCCCCTTCTGGACGGCAACGCCGAGCTTACGCCCGCTGAGGCGCTCGAGCTGTACTCGCAGCTCAAAGAGCGCAAGAGCTTCGAGGTCGTCGGCAGCGCCTCGGCCGTGACGGTCGAATACATGGACGCCCTCTTCCTGTTCGTCGAGGATATCCGCTATGTCACCAAAGCGACCGGCCAAGGCCCCCCCGGCGCCTACGCCGAAAGAGAGACCGGCGTGAAGCTGTGGGTGTGCGCCGCGGTGAGCGATGACGGCGCGCACATCGTCTTCAAGAAGCTTGAGCCGGAGGCCGCCCTGCCCGCCGGATGGACGAAGACGCGGGAAACCTCATTCGGCAAGGCGCTCATAGCAGGCTGGTCAACGGAAACGCCGCTCACTATCGCCGACGGCGGTTGCGTCGTCTTGACCGGCATGGATCCGGAGGTCCCGGACAACGACAGCCCCGCTGCGCGCCGCTTCAAGGGCCGAAAGGGCGTCCTGTTCCTCGCCGCCAAGACGCTCCCCACAATCGAACGAAAAACGCGCGCACCCTCGCGCGAAGAACCGGACCGGGAGAGACCCGATGAAGAGGATCAAACTGATTTCTAGCGCATTGGCCCTGATGCTGGCCGGATCGGTCGGCGGCATCATGGCCTGGAACCTCGTCACCGCCACCGGGCGGGCCCAGGACGCGGACGACGTGTTCGGCGAGGGCTTCGACGACTTCGGCGGGTTCGGAGGCCAAGAGAACGAGCCCGAAGAACCGTGCCAGGTGTGGTGCGAGGTGATGTTCATCCAGATTGACACCGCCGACCTCGACGAAATCATGGCTCGCGACGGCGCCCTCATCACCTCGACAGGCGAAAAGGCCATCCTCACCGCACAAGAGAAGTCCGAGCTCTTGCGCCTGCTCAAACAAAGGCAGAGCTTCGAGTTCATCGGCACCGCCTCCGTCATCAGCGTGAGCGGCCAGCAGGCCCTCGTCCAGATGGTCGAAGAGATACGCTATCCGACGGAGTATGACGCAGTACCGCTGGAGGAAACCGTGCCTCAAGACGAGGACGTTGTTCTGTATGGCTACGGTGGCCCGCCCGGGATGTTTGACGAGCGGGAAGCGGGCACGCGCCTCAACGTCACGCCTACGGTCTCGAGCAAAGAGGACCTCATAACCCTTGTCATTCTCCCCGAGGCGTCTCGCCTGGTCGGATGGCGCAACGTCGGCGGCATGGGCGAAGACCAACCGACCTTCCTCGCGTGGAACGTCGTAACAACCATCTACTTACGCGACGCCACCACCTGTGTAATGACCGGCGCCCTGACGAATCCTTTTGGCGAATCGGCCGCCATGAATCCAGGCAAACCACCCGACAAGATGGGCAAGAAGTCCGCCATCACCCTCGTGTCGGCCAGGATACTCGGCCTGCCCGCAAACCGCGCCGAGGAGGACGCCGAATGAAACGCGCCGAATCAATATTCATCGCGCTTGGCCTCCTGCTCCTCACCTCCTTCGGTGGCGTCCTGATTTCGAGCCTGATCGTCGCCGGCACGAGCGCACAGGACGATTCCGAGACGGAGGAATTCGGCGAAGGCGGCTTTCCCGATGAGTTCGGCGGCGGATTCGAAGGGGAATCCGGCCGCTTCGGCGATGGATTCGGCACCTTCACCTTAGGGCCGAGCGAGCCCCAGCAGGTCTGGTGCGAGGCCATCTACACCCAGATCGACACCGCGGAGCTGGATGACATCCGAATCGGGGGCGAGCCCTTCGTGACGCCCGTCAGCGAGAGGACGCTGCTGACGCCCGTTGAGAAACTCGAACTGCTGCACGAACTGAAACTCAGATCCAGCTTCGAGATCATCGGGGCCGCGTCCGTGGTTTCCATCGACGGCCAGTGCCAGCTCGTGCAGATGGTCGAGGAAATACGCTACCCGTACACGCACGACGGCGCGCTCGTCTCCAACGGGGCATCCGGGAGGCCCCACTACCTGGCGGACGACTTCGAATGCCGCGACACCGGGATACGGCTCAACTGGACGACCAATTGCGAACCCGGCCACGACGTCATCGGCATGCTCGTGTTGTTCGAGGCGTCTCGGCTCGCCGGATGGCTCGACATGGGAAGCGGCATCGCCGACCAGCCACTCATGCTCTCCTGGAACGAGATGACGGATCTGTACATCCGTGACGGCATGACGCTCGTGATGACCGGCATCCCCCTGACGGGATTTGGCCGGTCGCTCGCTCTGGATACAGACCAGATTCCCGAAAGCATGGGCTCCAAAACGGCCGTGATCCTCATATCGGCAAGAATCCTGGCCCTCTCGGACGCCGGCCACAAAGCAGAAGAGGGAATCGAGGAATGAAGCACGCCCGGACACTCGTGGTCTCGTGTCTTGTCCTCGTTCTGCTCGGGGCCATATTCCTCGGTGCCTCTCGCGCCTGGGGCAGGCGCAATCGAAAGCGCGAGCCACAGCTTGTCGTGCGCTTCATCGAAACGGACGAACAAGGTCTGCGGGCAATCGAGAAGTCACTCGGGTTCTCGCTGGACCCCCAGGTCGGCCGATGCGTGCTCACAAGCTGGGAGATGGTCGAGATCACGCGCCTGTTGCGCGGCGCCGACTTTGAGGTCATCGGCCACGCAGCGGTCCCGATTGACACCAAAGAAAGACGCGCCATTCGATCCGACCGGCAGCTCAGGTACGCCGTGGACTTCGAGAGAGCAAAACCTGCTGGAGATGACCAAGGCGCAACGGCCTATCAGGCTACAGAGCACGATACGCGACAGCTCGGGTTCAGCGGGGACGTAGCCTTCGGCAAGCTCTGGGAAAGCGGACGCCAGGAAGTCGAGGTCGTCCTGGGTGTCACCGAGCTTTCTGGTTGGAAGACCTTCGGCCACGAAAACCTCCGCCAGCCCGTGTTCAAGACATGGAGCGTCAATACAAGACTGCTCCTCGATTTCGATGAAACGGCAGCCATGGTGAGTCGCCCGTACCGTGCCTTCGAAGAATCCGGCGTGTTTTCAGAAGGCAAGCCGGCCCGCCAAGCAGTCTTTCTTATCCTTGTCTCTCTTGGCTACGTACACTGACGGCTCCCTCCCCCGCTCGGTGAGCCCTATTCACATCCCCCACGCGCGCCGCCGTGTGAAGCTCTCCCTGCAACTTTCGTGACCACAAAACATTACGAAATCGCCGACGGGCGCTTCTGTACATTTTTGGACTTGATTTCCAGCCTGTTTCGGTGTATAGTGATTGTGACAGGAGATAAGGGGATTATGGAAGCGCTCATCGGCGCCTTGCTCGTCTTCGGCGCGAGCGGGTTTCTCGGATGGAGGATCGGCCGGCTGCGCGGTCGCTGGTGGTTCACCGGCTACGCGATCAGCATGGCCATCGTCATCGTTCTCAACATCAACCGCTACGTGCCGCGCACGCTCAACTCGCGCGTGGGTCAATGGCTGGTTGCCGGGCGTCGAGACCTCTTCCTCGTCGGCATCGCGGCCATCATCGGCATCATCCCCTGCATGCACAAGGTACGGGTGCGGCGCACGCAGGGGCTGCTCGTGCTCTTCATGATCGTGCTGCTGCTGAGGAGTTCGCTCCTGCCCATCATGGGGCCGATGCTCGACCGCGCGGAGCTCCAGCGCCTGCCGACCGTCCTTGACCAGGACGAGGTCTGCCTGCAGACCACCAACTATACCTGCGGGCCGGCGGCCCTCGTCTCGGCGCTGCGCGCCCTGGGCATTGATGAGAGCGAATCGAACGCCGCGATGAAGACCTTCTGCAACTCCTACGGCGGCACCCGCTCGATGGACATCGCGGACTACGTCAACCGCGCCTACGGCGACCGCGGCCTGCGCGCAAGCTATCGCTACATCACCTCGCTCGACGAGCTGCGCGCCTCCAGCGACGTGGCGATCGCCGAAGTCCGGTCCAACTTCTGGATGGACCACTTCGTCGCCATCGTCGGCTGGGAGGGCACGTCGCCCGTCGTCGCCGACCCCTACTACGGCCAGTTCACGTCGCCGGAAGACGCGTTCATACAAATGTGGAGAAGGAAGGCAATATTGATCCGGCGCGACGAGACCTGAACACCGCCGCCGGACAGCGATCCAACACGAGACGTGTTGCGGGTAGAGACCCTTCCGTAAAGGGCCTTGACCGATAACCCTTCACCGTCGGGCACAGCGCCCGCGGCCTGGGCACCTTGCCCGCGTCCTGGGCACCTTGCCCGCGGCCTGGGCACCTTGCCCGCGTCCTTCGTATCGGTCAGGGCGGCACGGCGGGGGCAGGCAGCCGCTTCCTTGAGACGCCGGCGCCGCCCCCGCCATTGTCTCTGCGCTCTCCGCGTCCTCTGCGGTGAAATCCTCCTTGCAGCACCCCCGTACACGCGCTACGATTCCGCACGCGGCCCAAATGCCGCACAGGCACGCCACGAGAGGAGGGACCCGCCATGGCCGACGTCGAGCTGCGCACCTACATCGTCCTCGACCAGCTCCAATCCCAGCTCGCCGCCCACATCGGCACCACCTCGCGCGGCTTCCTGCCCGTGCCCGGCCAGGCCTCGCTCTGGATCGAGACCGCCCCCGGCATGGTCATCAACCAGATGCTCGACATTGCGCTCAAAGCCACCGACGTCCAGCCCGCCGTCCTCGTCATCGAGCGCGCCTACGGGCTGCTGGAAGTCCACAGCGACGACCAGGGCGCCGTCCGCCAGTCGGGCCAGGCCGTCCTCGACGCCCTCGAGCACACGGAAGCCGACCGCCTCAAGCCCCGCGTCGTCTCCCAGCAGGTCATCCGCCGCGTCAGCCCCTACCATGCCCAGCTCATCAACCGGATCCGGTACGGCTCGATGCTGCTCGCTGAGCAGACCCTCTTCGTCATGGAGACCGTCCCCGCCGGCTACATCGTCTACGCCGCCAACGAGGCCGAGAAAGCCAGCCACGTCACGTTGCTCGAGGTCCGGCCCTTCGGCGCCTACGGCCGCCTCTACCTCGGCGGCGAGGAGCGTGACGTCATGGTCGCCAGCGAGGCCGCCGTCCGCGCCGTCGAGTCCCTCACCGGCACCGAGGGCGCAAAGACCATGTGATACTCCCCAGCGGCCCCGCCGCAGGAGGTGAACAATGAAACGAGTCGCCGCCTACGCACTGCTGCTTGCGACCGCCACCTTCTGCCTCACCACCCACGCAGCCGAGGAACAAGACGAACCGAAACTCACACTCGCCTTCGACCACGCCAAGCTCACCGAGTGGGTCCTCGAGGACTTCCCCGACGGCCTGCCCTTCGACCGCACCGGCCAGCCCACCGACGAGAAAAAGGCCACAGCATTCTGGCAGCTCATCGCCGACTGGCCCATCTCCATCGGCGGCGAGATCACCGGCCTCCGCACCGCCATCGAGCAGATCTCCGATGAGTCCGGCCTGCCTGTTTACTACACCAAGCGCGCCCTCGAGCAGCTCGACAGCGCCGAGGCGAAGAAGCGCGCCCTCGCCGTCCGCACCGGCACCGGCCAGGCCATCGCCCGCATCGGCACGTTCGCCGGCCTCGAACAGCAGGAGGTCACCCCGTACGGCCTCGTCATCCTCGCCCCCGGCGACAACGCCGACACCAAGACCCTCCTCACCGCCCCACCCAAGAACACCTTCCGCTGGCGCGACAACCCCCACGCGAAGATGAAGAAAGCGTTCCCTGATGGATATGACTGGGAAAAGGCCACGGACGAAGAACAGCAGACCGCCGCAAAGATCCTCCTCGAATCGCGATGCGATCTCATTGTCGCAGGAAAAGCGAACTTCATCGAGTTCCTTGACTGGTTCGCTCGCGCCTCGGACATGAACATCGTCGTCGAGCCCACGGCTTTTCAGCCTCGTGAATCCCAACCGGAGTCCGAACAGGATTCCACGGATGAGTTCCCGCCGAGAGAGCCCGGCGAAGAACTCGCCACCGGCGCACGAGACCTCCCCGAAGTTCAGCCGCTGGCCGTTCGTTTCGCCACATGCCTCGAAGCCTTGAACGCGGCCCTAAAGGGCACCGGTGTGACATGCGGAGGCGTGGGAGGTCCCGCACTTCTCATCGTGCCCGAGGAAGAGAAGCCGCCCAAGGCCTCCTTCCGCTGGCGCGAGAGCTGGCACGACAAGCTCGAAGGCGGCTTCTCAGGCGGGACGTTTGCAGAAGGCACGCCCGAACAATGGGTCCGCCTGTGGAACACGATCCTCGATACGCGCTGCGACCTTGTGATCGCCGAGGAGATGTGGTTGCTTGACTTTCTGAGCTGGTTCTGCCGGCAGTCGCAGTTGAATGTTTCGTTCCACAGGTTCACCTTGTATGCGTCCGCAAAGACCGACGAAGAGATCCACCGAATCCTGAAGAATCCCCGAAAGGACGCGAACTACTTCGACGATGAGTGGCCTCTTGAGCCCAAGATTCCTGACCGCCCCGATAGAATACCACTGGAACCTCCCGAGGATCTTGGGCCGTTTCCTGACGATGAAGCCACGGTGCCCGAGATACCGGCGGGTGGTGTCGGACTTCCAAAGCGGAGGAAGGTTCAGCCGGTCGTGTTCCGGAACGCCAAAGTTCGCGACGTGCTCAACGGCGTGCTAAAGGATTTCGACTTGATGGTCATGGAGGGAAGCATCGTTTTTATCCGCATGGTGCCCGATTGTCTGACGAAAGAAGAAGTTGAGATATTGCGCCGGCAGGATGTAGAGTCCTGGCGTTCCGAAACGGATTCGTCCGAGTAGGAGGAAGCGTCGCATGACAGATGCGCTAGGGATGATCGAAACGAAGGGCTTCGCCGCGATGGTCGAGGCGAGCGACGCCATGGTCAAGGCCGCCAAGGTCGAGCTCGTCGGCTACGAGAAGACCGGCGGCGGCTACGTGACCGCCATCGTGCGCGGCGACGTCGCGGCCGTCAAGGCGGCCACCGACGCCGGCGCCCGCGGCGCCGAACGCATCGGCGAGGTCCTCAGCGTCCACGTGATCCCGCGTCCGCACGAGAACGTGGACCGCACGCTGCCGCTGGGCCGCGGCCCCGGCTCCGAAGCCGCAGCGAAAGCAAAATAGCAGACTGACCACCGATTGACACAGATCGGCGCGGATGCTTCCTTGTCTGTCCCATCTGTGACAATCTCTGGTTCACTCAAGGAGTCCTCATCCATGCTCATAGGGCGCGTGGTTGGAAACGTCGTCGCCTCCCAGAAGGCCCAGTCCCTCGAGGGCCTCAAGTTCCTCGTCGTGCGCGAGATGAACTTCGACGCCGAGGAGGTGGACGGCTACGTGGTCGCCGCCGATGCCGTCGGCGCCGGCCTCGGCGATGTGGTGCTCTACGCCACCGGCAGCTCCGCGCGCCAGACCCCGCTGACCGAAAACCGCCCCTCCGACGCCGTCATCATGGCCATCGTGGACTCCTGGGAGGTCGGCGGCGAGCTCCGTTACGAAAAGGCCACGGACGAATACTAGGAATTAGCCACAGATCTCCACAGATCAGCACAAATGATCGCTGATAGATGATCGTCCTGCCGCTCGATGAGGCCGACCACCAGGCCGTCATGAACTTCCTCCTGCCCGACCTCGTCCGCAACGGCGCCCTCATCGCCGATTGCACCGTCCTGCGCGACCGTGCCCGCGTTTTCGTCGCCCATAAAGCCGGCACCATCCTCGGCGTCATGGCGCTGTTCGACGACTTTGCCGCCATCCGCTGCACCAGCCAAAACACCTTCGACAAGCTCCTCGGCGCCTTCGGCGGCATGCTCTCGGGCCGCACCCTGGCCGGCATCGTGGCCACCGAGGAGCTCGCCTACATCGAGGCCCGCGCCCACCTCGACTCCGTCGAGCCCATCCACGCCATGCTCTACGATCCCCCCAAGCAACCCGAGCCGCCACACTTGCCCGAGACCCTCGCCCGCCGGCTCACCGTCGCCGACCTCGGCCTCATGCGCCGTTTCTACGCCGAGATAGGCAGCCGCCACTGGAGGCCCGAGGCGCTCGACCACGGCCCCTTCTACGGCATCGTCCAAGATGAGCAGCTGGTCGCCGCCGCCGGCACCTACTACGTCACCGACTGGCTCGGCGAGCTTGGAATGGTCGGCGTACTGCCCCGCTACCGACGCCGCGGTTACGCGCAGTTCGTTTCTTTCCTCGTCGCCCGCGACATCCTCACGCGTGCCAAGAAGGTCTGCCTCCACGTGCGCCGCGCCAACCTCGCCGCCCACCGCCTCTACCTTGGCATGGGCTACCGCGACGTCGCCGACACCTTCCTCGCCACCTGGCACGTGTAGCTCTGCGTTCTCTGCGTCTCCGCGAGAGATTCCCAGAAGTGGGAAGGATTGCGGGTGACCGAAGAACAAGGATGCATCTCGCAGAGGCGCCGAGAACGCAGAGAAAGAGGAAAAC
>Ga0180431_10010880_pt1 | contig 10053 bp, 6 predicted proteins | sample SS_ome_11_FD_132459 | JGI IMG/M metagenome (GOLD analysis project Ga0180431, IMG submission 132459) | Hypersaline lake sediment archaeal communities from the Salton Sea, California, USA - SS_1_MS_1 metaG | ecosystem: Environmental > Aquatic > Non-marine Saline and Alkaline > Hypersaline >... | reverse complement strand
CTTCAACAGTGTCATTTCGCAGACTGTGTCTTCCCCCGCCAAAAATGTATAACTTGCCATCATGGAAAAAGCCATCGGCTGCCGGCCTTTCGTGATTGAGGGAAGAAGTCGTACACCAGTCACCGAGGCTGCCGTCAGGATTGATGGGAGCGAATTCCACAGTGTCCAGAAATCCCCAGTTTGAGTCCGCGCCGCTGATGGCATATAGAAATTGTTCGCCATTAGGACCTTCCCCGGTCCTGAGGGTTGGCCCGAATCTGCCAATTACCATTGAATTCACCTCTACCCACTCTCCTAATTTATGGTCAGGCTGAATCTCACACCTGAACACCTCATGATGAGCGGTATCAAAACCGGACATACCTCCCGCAAAATATACACTATTTGTTGCTTCGTGGTATTCAATAGCATATAATCTGTAAATTTCAAGGCTCGCAGACGGAGGGGGTTTGTCTATAATAGTCCATTCGGTAACTGTCCCATCCTCGGTAACTTCGCCCATAACATAATTCTTGCCTGAAACACTGTACACATATCCGTCAGCATAGAATGACGTTTGCTCACCTCTCACAGGCGCATCTATCGTACCCGACAAATACCACTCGAGGGGTTCAACCTCACATATCGTCACAATAACAGTCTGGGTTTGAGAAGCCACGGCACCACTCCCGCCATCATAGACCCAGCTAACCGAGTAGGTTCCTGGCTCCGTATAGACGAGCGGGTCGCTGGTTGTTCCAAGTACAGATTCACCCGTGCCAAGAGTTGCGGTTGGGATTTCGGTTACTTCAGCGCTGCATGTGCCTGTGATATCCGGCAATATCGGCTTGTCAGGGACTGGTATGGAATCGAGAGCCTCGGTTTGAAGATCATTTTCAGTATCACTGGCCATGATCGCCGAGTATCCATCCTTTTCCATGCTGTCGCCAGAGATAGCACTATCCTTATCAAAAACCAGCAATTCTATGCTCAGAACAATGATCCCGACCAGAATGGCCAGGGAAATGGCCCCAATCACCACTTTCCTTCTACCGATGTTCTGTGGTTCGCCAGATGGCAGCGAGTCTATTTGCTCTTGCAGTTTTTCTAATTCTGTATCATATTCATCTATCACTTCACCGACATATCCCTGGCTGATAACTTCCTCATCAATCCGCTTACGCAGGTCATCAACATCCTGTTTTAGATTATTCCTAACAAAAAACCATCTCCACATCTTATCATCTCCCTAGCAATTAAGATACAGGTTAAGAATACTTTTTTCAATCCCAAATGGGTATTGGCCCGGGTAATAGGTTTTCTACTTCATTTCTTGTTTAATAATTATTAAGTTTGGCCAAATATATGATGATCTCTATTTTTGAGTCGGACTAAATCAGGGAGGTTTACACATTGGCTTTTCACATGGTGTATAATCCTTCCGGGTTTTCGTATCAAAACAGGAGGCATTTCCCACTATGGATCCAATGGGAGATTTAAAAGACATTGTCATCGGAGGGCTGATCGAGGATATTCGCCAGATCGAAGAGGCTGTAGCAATTCGTAGAGAAATCCGCGCCAAAGCGGTCGTGATAAACGAGGCCGCAATGGGCCCTCTCTTCAGCAGGCTACAGATGATCCTTGGAAGACATGCCGTCGTGTCCGCCGTTCACCTGTTCGATCCACCGGACGATACGCACCACTCACGAAGCATTCCGGCAGCGCTCAACCAGATGCGATTTACAGCCGATTACCTCAAAATTGAAAATCGGGAATTTGTAATCACCAAGCTGATCAGTTTCGGCCACAATGAAAACGAATTCGAGGGAATCCCTGATCCATGGATAACCCAACTGTTACGCAAGGAATTTGCGGACCGCCTGCCCGATGCTGGCCAGCCCGGATCAAACGAGTTATCCGTGGCGCTTGATTCTCTCAGTAATGCGAGGGATAAATCCATCGCCCACTCAGAAGAGGTTCAAACATCTGATGAATGGGAAACCAGTGAAAAAAATATCATTATGCTTTTGGAATACGCCAGAGACTTTACAGGAACAATCGGAAAGGTCTACCTGAACACCGATTTCATAACCGCCGATGGGGACTCTATCTTCCGGATTGATGCCGAGAGAACCACCAATATACTCAAGCAGCTTCTGAGCAAGGCGGGAATTCAGTAACGCAGCATGGGATCAAAAATGAGAAAAATACTGGTAATCGAGATGGTACTGGCAATCACGGCAGGGATTCTTCTGGCCGGCTGTACTTCAGATTCTCAAAACCTTGAGGATGAAAACGCCACACTTGCCCGGGAAAATACAGAGTTGCAAACAGAACTCGATGCCTCAAATAGTAACCTCGAAGCTGCCGGCCAGAGGATAGCAGGGCTGGAGGAAGATATCAATGACATATTGCAGGGCGATGAATCGAAATTACGCGACCCGACTTGGGCGGAACTTGAGCGATTCGTTGAAACTGATAAAACCGACACTCGCGAATATATTCTCAGCGAGTTCGATTGCGAAGGGTTCACCATTACCCTCCGCGATCACGCCTGGCGGCGTGGTTTCCGGTCTGGCTACGTGGCAATCGGACTCGGCGAAAATGCTGCCGGCCACGCGTTAAACGCCTTCCAGACTACCGATAAAGGACTGGTGTATGTTGATAACAGCGAACAGGATACCATCGGCTACATCAAAATCGGTGAAGTTTATGGCACCATCGCTCTTGACGGGGTAAGGAAAACTTACATCAATTGCGACATAGCTCCGGATCAGTTCTGGAAACCGATTACTTATTCCAGTTATTCGGGCAATCTATTCGATTATGGCTACTACGAGAACTACGCTCGCAGAGATAAATTCTACGGCCAGAGCATATCCGCTTATAATGAGGACGTCAAGGATTACAACTCAGCGGTAACCGCATTCAATCACGGGGGCGGCACATATTCCAAGTCCGAACTTGAAGCGCGGGGCAACAAACTTGATACATGGGCGCAGAATCTGGACCTGCTGCTTGAAGACCTGGGTTCAATTCGAATTGAGCCGCTGGGAGCAGTGGAAAGCCTGGAAATTTACTGGAACTGATATCCAAACAAAGAAATCCGAGCGAATAAAAAAAGGGGAGCCCGAAGCAGGCTCCCTTTCCTAATTTGTTATCGTTTTTTCGATGGTTCCGGCACAAAGACATAAAGAAGACTGGGCAGAATAAAAAGGGCCATGAACAGCGAAAGCGTTATCATTATTGCCGTTATTATTCCAAAGGTGGAAAACATCGGCATTGGGGCAAAGGCAATAACCGTAAAGCCAAGCACAGTGGTCAACGCCGTGCAGAACAAAGCGAACCCGGTGTTATGAGCGGTTTTGAGTATCGCCGCCCCTTTATCGAGTCCGTTACCCAGTTCCTCCCGGAAACGCTCGGTAAAGTGAATTGAGAAATCAATACCAACACCAACGGAAATGGCAGCTATCGTAGCTGTCAACATGTTCAATGAATAGCCGGCGATATACATGAACCCATAAAGCCACGTTGCCACAAGAAGCACCGGGATAATTGTCAGCACTGCATATCTTATCGACCTGAATACTATCAGTAAAAGCAACAACACCGCGGCAACGGCGATTATCAGGGAACTGGATAGTGCTTCGCTGATCGCATCGCACTGTGCTACCCTTACATTTCCAGACCCGGTCAGGCCATATTCCCTGATACTTTGCACACCATCCATAGCAAGAGACAGGTCGTCTTCGAGCAACTCTGCCGAGAAACGCACGACAGATTGTTCTCTCGTCCCCGGCACGCCAACCAGCATTAGAGTTGCATAATCCCCTGAATCCAGCTTCACAAATGTCTCTGCAATCTGAGCAGGCCTATAGCGGAGGGTATTTTCGTCCTGAGGTAAGCCATTAGAAATCACGTAATCGTAGACTGCCTGCAATTGTTCCTTTGTATCCGGCAGGAGGTCGCCATTTAAATCAGCGATCTCAACGCCAGTCGCCATTTCAATTACTCTTTGCGAATATTCGTTTTCAACCAGGGCTTCAAGCAAATCAAGCAACAAAACATCCACATTGGGTTCGCCGGTAATTGGGTCATTGCCGACATATAATTCCTCATCTTCTCTGTTCATCTGGGCAATGGTATTTCTTATCGCTTCAAGCGCCTCGTGATCAGTCAGGTCTCCTTCAAAATAAAGTAACGAGGGCTCACCCCCTTTGTCCGCTCCATGAACATCCCATTTATCAAGGCTAACCACAAAATCGGAATCGGATTTTAAGGCATCCGCCGCATCCATTTTAGTTTCCACGTTCACCCATCCCCAGGCTGCAAAACCGGTGATGACCAAAGCTAATGGCAAAACAATCCTCCATTTACGACTAGCCGCTGAAATAGCATTTCCTAACCACCTGAGACGAAATCCATTTCCGTTGGAAAGTGTGGCCGGTTGTCCTTTCGACCTCCACGAACGCCACCGCATGGTAACTGTCGGCACAAACAATCCCAGTAAAATGAAGGATGAAAAAATGGCGATAGAAGCTGCGACTGCGAAGCCGATCACAGATTCAACGCCTGCCGATGCATTGGAAATGAAAGCCACAACTGTAGTGAACATTGCCAGCACCAAAGCCCGCCCGATACAGTATGTCGAGTTCCCCAGAGCGCCTCGAGGGTCTCCCACAGCCGCACGTTCCTCACGGTATCGGAACAGTGCCTGGATAGCATAGTCCACTCCCAGCACAACAATCGCTACCGGTAATATGATATCGATTATCAGACTACTTTTCAGTCCTATTAAATTAGCAGACCCTTTAAGCCAGACAACCAGCATGCCGAGTCCGCAGACGGTTATCAGCATAATTGGCAATGAACGGAAAATAATGAGGAGAAGAACAGCCATTAATATCAGGGCGGCAAAAAGCATCACGCCACCAATCATGCTCTCATCCTCAATCTCATGATCCATATCGATGGCAAGTCCCCAGACCTGATTTTCGACCTCCTCACCCCGCATGATTTCCTGCACCTCAAGCGCATAGCTTTCACGAGCATAATTTTTCTCTTCGATACTGGCTTCAGCCAATATGTCATCTTCATCAAGATAGTCAAGCAGAACTTGCTCGTCATGCGATAACACTGAGACTATCAATACCGGAGATGTCCAGCCGGTTTCCTCGCTATGCTTATACAGAGCAGAAAGGTTCTCATGAAATTGTTCGGCAACAGGGCTGTCCATCAGGTATTCGATAATTTTCTTAACCTGCGCATCAGTAACATCTTCACTTGAAAGGTCTTTCGTTCCTCCGCTCTGTAACAGTAGGGCCTCATTGACTGCATCAGCTATCGTATATATCCCCTGAACCGCCAATCCCGCCGCTTCGTCGTAGCCAATAAGCAGATAGTCAACGAGTTCACTCTGCTTGAGCGTCTTCTCCCTTTCAAAAAGCTCGGCTAAGTTTTTGCGGGTGAGCATGTCTCCATCGCGGGCTTCGACAATGAAGCCAACCCAGAGAACTTCCTGAGAAAATGTATCCTCAATGTGATCAGACAATTTCACCACGGCGTTTCCAGTGGGATTATCGCTGGCCATTTCGTCCGGGGCCATCATTGTCATGGGGAAAAGCAGAGCAATGGTTAGCAGAAGTATTCCAATGATAACCCAGCCTGAATGCCTCTCAAGAGTATTTCCAAGCCAGCCATAGAATCCCTTTCGTTCATTACCCGCTTCGGCCATTGTTCAATCTCACTTAAGGGAAAAGTGCTCTTCCAATCTCTTCCAACCGTTTGAGTCCCTTTATCTCATACGGGAAAAGGGGCAACTCGGTGTTTTTCATCCCCTTGCATCGTTCCTTGATTTGTTCTATATATCCCTGCTGCTGTGCGCTCTTCGTCCGCAGGAAATCGGAATCGGGCGACTTTACAACATTGTTAACAATTACCTGGCTAAAGTCAAATTCGTGCTGTGCGAATTCAGAGAAAACTCCATCAAGCTGTTGCACCGCCAGCGCTTCGGGAATGGTCACCAGGGTGAACCCCACTTCCTCCTTCAAGAAACGCATATCTTCCGCCGAAAGTTCCGCCCATTCCTCAAGTATTTTGATAATGGGGCGTTTGCTCAAGCCACCTAATTTTAAACGGGAATATATCTTTGGCGCCGGTTTAAGATGTTCGCGCAGCATTTCCGGCATATTAAGCAGGTGCATCGTCTGGCCAAGGGGAGCGGTGTCCCAGACGATCCTGTCATAAGTTCCGTTGATAGCCAACTCGCGGATGTAATCGACCATAAACTCTTCCTGCAGACCCGGCAGGATCGAGGTGATGAAATCAACAAATTCATCGTATTCTATGGATACCATCGATGAAAAAACCTCGTAAACTTCGTGCCCGAATTTCTTATCCCACATTTCTTTGACTTCCACTGTCCCGAGTTCCGCCAGATGCAGATTATCGGTGATCTTCACCGGTTTCTTTATACTGTGGACTTCGAAAATATCGGAAAGCGAAGGAGTAGGATCGGTGGAAATCACGAGAGTGCTGAGGCCGGAATTGGCATAGTGAAGAGCAGTTGCGCCGGCGCAGGTGGTCTTCCCCACCCCACCTTTGCCACCAAACATGATTACGTTTTTATCAGACACAATTCGCCTCTAACTCTGCACCATCCAATCGCAATAGTAACATTTCAAAAGTTTTTTTCTGCCTTCACTTTTGTAGAATTTTGGAGCAACGTACTTTTCTTTATTGGTGACGCAGTTTTCGTTGAGGCACCTGATATCGGGGGCAGTCTTTGCCAGTTTGACCGGCGCTTTCTGCGCATCCTGAGCTACCTGGGACTTCTTTGCCCCCAACAGCAAAGCAATCAGAGCCATTCTGACCGGAACCCCATATCCTGCCTGCCTGAAATAGGCTGCCCGCTTATCCTGATCCACTTCATAGGCCAACTCATTAATCCGAGGCAGAGGATGCATAATAACCGCATCATCTCTGGATTTTGCCAGCAACTGCTTATTGATCCGATAACTCTCCTCGCCAGCCACGCTGCTTTCCGGAGTAGCAAACCTTTCACGCTGGAGCCGTGTAAAATAGAGCACATCCAAACTCTCCAGCAGGAAATTCATGAACCCTTTCTGCTGGTCCCTCCCGGCTTTAGTGTGACGTATCACCAGCGAGCCATCTTCGGCAATATCACCCAGTGACCTGTATTCCGTCAGATTGCCCTTGTAGTTCTTAATAACATCCCGCACATGGTCGGGTAATTCAAAACCCTCCGGAGCAATACAGGTTATCTGAGCCCCAAACCTGGCCAGCGCCACCGCCAGCGAGTGCACGGTTCTGCCATGACGCAGGTCTCCACACAGAGCCACGTTTTTATCCCTGATGCCCCCTTTTTCCTTCCGGATAGTGTACAAATCAAGGAGTGTTTGAGTGGGATGTTCGTGGGCTCCATCCCCACCACTGATAACCGGCACAGAGGAATGCTCCGCAGCCAGCCTGGTTGAGCCATCGAGCGGATGGCGCATCACAATAACATCAGCATATCGTTCCAGAACCCTGATCGTATCGGCAATTGTCTCACCCTTGGCTACAGAAGATGTCACCTGCGCTTCAGCGTGGCTAACCACAGTTCCGCCCAGCCGGTGCATGGCCGTCTCGAACGAACTGCGAGTACGGGTACTGGCTTCGTAAAAAAGGGTGTAGAGTTCTTTTCCTTCACAAAGAGTCAGCCTTTCCTTCTGCTCAAGAGCAGCATTCATCTCTTCGGCCAGATCAAGAACAGATTCTACCTCTTCGTTGGAAAGATCATTGATCGAAATCAGGTGTCGTCCAGCAAGCATCATTTAGCCTTACCTCCAGCGAAAGAAGTTTCATCTTCATGAATGATAACCACCTCATCTCTGCCATCGACTTCGTTGAGCCTTACCTGCACCCGTTCATATAACGAAGAAGGGATATTTTTCCCCACGAAATCAGCTTTGATTGGCATTTCGCGGTGGCCCCGGTCAATCAGCACTGCCAGTTGGATGGATGCGGGACGTCCCCAGTCAATGAGAGCATCAATGGCTGCACGGGCGCTTCTTCCGGTAAAGAGTACATCATCCACCAGAATCACTCTGTTGTCCGCAATTTTGGGAGGTATATCGCTGGGTTCAATGGTGAGATCTTTGGGAAGGGATTTGAGATCATCGCGGTAAAGGGTAAAGTCGATGGCCCCAACAGGGGTTTCCATACTTGTGATTTCATTTATAGCAGCGGCGATGCGCTGGGCCAGGGGGAAACCCCTGGTACGAATACCAATAACAAAGAGTGACGCTTCCCCGTTTCGCTCAACGATTTCATGGGCCAGACGCATAACCGCCCTGCCAATATCCTGTTCAGATAAAACGACGCTCTCAGACATTAAAAAACCCCCTGCCCTGATTTCAGCAAGAGGAATCTTGATTTTGAGGGTGCTTCCCTGCCCCTCTGAAACTCTGTTCTGTTTCCCCTTACCGGCCTCTCAGGACTAGCTTAAAGGTCAATCAAGAGGAATTATAGCAGGATATTCTGATCTTTTCCAGAGTCTCTTACCAAGCCTCCCCTGCCTGCCAGATATTCCCTAAGGAACGTCTGATCAACCCCCTAACCTCCCAATCTTGGGGGAAGTTTTTGAATATGGGGGACACCCCCCCATACCCCCGAAGCCACCACTTGTTCAGAGGTTCCCTAAGGCTGGTCTCCCCTGAATTCAGATACTACACGTTCTGTTTCCTCAGCACGCATACCGAATCGGCGCAACGTAAGCCGGATGATTTCCATCCCGGCTTCCTTTTCGGGGCGCACGATTTCATCAACCCCGAGATCCTCCAGCATCTCCACCTCTTCATCCCAGTGAACCCGTGCAATTATGTGCATCTTTTGATTGATCCGGCGGGCATTTCTTATCGCCAGACGAGTTGCCAAAGGGTCTGGTAGAGCAACCACCAGCACGCCGCTCTTTTCCAAATTTGTTGCAGCCAGCACCTCAGGGCGGCTGGCATCACCAAAAATGTAAGGAATCCCCTTCCTCCGCGCTCTGCTAATAATCTCCGGGTCCATATCAACAATAAGATATGGGATATCATTGCTATCCAGGACATTTAACAGATTCCTGGCCACCCGGCCATAACCACAAATCACAACATGACTGGAGAGGCGATAAGCTGTCCCCGTCATATCTGGATCGGTGCCCTTCGTCAACAGGGGAATTAGCCTCTCCGATTGGGTCAAATAGTAATACAGCTTCGACACAGACCACATTGAAAACGGTGTCAACAGAATGGTAATGAATGCAGCAGTCAGCGTAAGGGCATAGAGATCATCTGAGATGAGTTCCTTTTCAAAGGCGAGGGCAGCAAGAATGAAACTAAACTCTCCTATCTGGAACAGCCCCCCGCCAACAAACATAACGGTCTTACCGCCATAGCCAAACAACCTGGTTATAACGGCTGTTATGATAGTTTTCCCGGCCACAATCGCCAAAACAACGATGGCCATTTTCTCCGGATTCTCCGCAACAAAGCCGGGGTCGGCAAGCATTCCCAGAGAGGCAAAGAAGAGTACCGCAAATATATCGCGCAAAGGCCTGGTATCAGCCAGGGCCTGATGAGTATAATCGGATCCGCTAACCAGCAGCCCAGCCAGAAAGGCTCCAAGAGCAATTGAAAGACCGAAGTATTCGGCCATGAATCCAGCCAGCAAGCAAATACTCACAATCGAAATCAGGAAAAGCTCTCTTGACCGCTCCCCCGCGATTATTTTCATAAACCGGGAAAATCCCCATAACCCAAGAAATATGGTCCCACCCAAAAACAGGATGGCCTTGAGGATCGCCCATCCTATATCTATAGCCAGTTCACTCCCTGAACTTCCAAAGGCAGGAATAATCGCCATCATGGGTACCACGCTGAGATCCTGAACAAGCAGGATACCTGTCATAATTCGTCCGTGCGCGGTACCCAACTCACCACGGTCCCTCAATAACTTCAATACAATAGTGGTGCTGCTGACGGAAACAAAAAGGCCGAAAAGGAATGCCTCTTGATTCGACCAGCCAAGCAT
>Ga0180431_10010876_pt1 | contig 10057 bp, 10 predicted proteins | sample SS_ome_11_FD_132459 | JGI IMG/M metagenome (GOLD analysis project Ga0180431, IMG submission 132459) | Hypersaline lake sediment archaeal communities from the Salton Sea, California, USA - SS_1_MS_1 metaG | ecosystem: Environmental > Aquatic > Non-marine Saline and Alkaline > Hypersaline >... | reverse complement strand
ATTGAGGCGGAGGGATCCGTTCCCGGATAATCCATATCTTAAATTTGAGTTAAATTGAGAAGCGATTTTATAACTTGACTAAAAAAAAGTAAGTTGTTAGAGAATCCAATTCTAAAATTAAAAAGGCTGCTGTAAACCATATAAAAAATCTTGAGAGTTATCCTGGCGATGTAGCTCAGACGGTCAGAGCATGCGGCTCATATCCGCAGTGTCCGGGGTTCGATTCCCTGCATCGCCACCAGCTTTGATTGAGATTAGGTCTCTGATATTATCTTAGGGGCCTTTTTGTTTTAACACACTATTTTTTTGGAAAAAAAAAGTTCAGCTATGCTTTACGGTTTTGAAAAAATTGTTGAAGAACGAATTCTAAAGGCCCAAAAAAGGGGTGAATTTGAAAACCTGCCCGGTGTCGGCAAGCCCTTGGTTTTTGAGGACGACCATTTTGTTTCGGAAGACCTGCGTCTGGCTTATAAAATACTAAAAAATGCAGATTGTGTCCCGGTTGAAATTGAATTAAAAAAGGAGATTAAACAAACAGAAGACCTGTTGGCGGAGATGCAGGAAACTTCCGAAAAATACCGTATATTAAAAAAACTGAACTTTTTAATCTTGAAGTTAAACTCAATTCGAGACACATCAATTGTCCATGAAATGCCACAGGTATATACGGGGAAATTGGTAGAACGATTTGAAAATTCAAAAACCGGCTGAAATTAAAATGTCGACATGTTGGAAAGGTTTCTTTACTAAATTGTCGAATTCATGTATGATAAAATGAAAAAAAAGTTCAAAAACCCTATTATTTTTCTCACGTATCGCGGGATAGGGGATATAATATAGAGAAATGTTATGGCGTTAAATAAAAAAGAAAAAGAGGAAAGTCATCTTAAAAGTGTTTTGATGGCTTATTTAATTCTTGTTCTCCATGTTGTTTTGATTACAGGATTGGTTCTGCTGGTTATTTTTTTCCGTGGTATTATAAATTACATGATATGGATTTTTATCGCCGGTACTGCTGCCATCGTTGCATCAGCCTATCATTTTTATAAACGCATGAAAATGGAAGGCAAGACGCTTAGGGAAATTTTAAACTCTCGTCGATTTGGCGGAAGAACTGTTGAAGTCAATTTATTAGGAGGACTTGCATCTTTAAAAATAAGCGGGTCAAATGATCCGGCCGCTTTGGAAACCCCTTCATCCGGGCAATTTAAGCAACTAGAAGACCCGAATATAATTCACAACAGGGAGTTTTCCGAACTTGTCCACCTGCTTGAAAACAATCTTATTACCCTTGATGAATATAACAGATTTAAAGAACAGATTCTCAAGTCATAGAAATATGGGGATTTGGAATTTCTTTGAGATTTGATGCTTCTTGTGATTTGTTATTTCCGGTGTATCCGGTTTAGGGCTCACTCAAAAATAATTTCACATGTCGGACGCCGATGCATCTCGCCGGTCTGCGTTACGAAAACTCGAAATATGCTTGAAATTTTTAAGGTTTCGTGCCTTTCCATTCGGGCGCCTCAACTCCCAGAATTGTAAACTTATTTTTTAAACCCTAGCATTTAACATACTGAAAGGAAAGCCCATGAAAAAACTAACTCTTGCGCTTCTTTCCGGTGGTACATCTTCCGAGCGTGACGTATCCATTGCCAGTGGAAACCAGGTCTATGAGGCCCTTGATAGTGAAAAGTACGATATCATCCGCTATGATCCAAAAACAGATATTTCTCGACTCGTGGCGGATGCACCCAACATTGATGCCGCACTTATCATTCTTCACGGGCCCATGGGTGAGGACGGTACGATTCAGGGGCTGCTGGACCTTCTTAAAATTCCTTATCAGGGATCGGGCGTCCTCGGGAGTGCGATAGGAATGAATAAGCTGGTATCCAAACAGCTTTATGAAAAATCCGGCCTCCGGGTTCCGCCTTACATGGTTATCAAACGTGATGACGTCTTAAATCCGGAAAAGTGTGCGGAGCGACTGGGTCTTCCCGTGGTTGTAAAGCCGATTGGCAGCGGCTCAAGTGTTGGGATTTCCATCGTCAAGTCTATAGATTTATTAAATGATGCCGTTGATAAAGCCTTTGCTCATGATGATGTTATTTTAATTGAGGCATATATTGACGGTATTGAGCTCACCGGCGGCGTTATTGGTAATGACAAGATAGAAGCATTGCCTATTATAGAAATAATTCCGGATAAATCCTATGATTTTTTTGACTATACCGCCAAATATGCAGGTGCTACACAGGAAATATGCCCGGCCCGTATTGATGATGCGTTGACTCAAAAGGCACAGGCAGTATCTAAAACAGCGCATAACGCCCTTTTTTGTAAAGGATACAGCCGAACCGACATGATTCTCAAGGATCAAAATCTCTTTGTCCTCGAGACAAACACCATACCCGGCATGACGGCAACGAGCCTGTTGCCTCTTGCTGCCGACGCTGCGGGTATTTCTTTCAGCAGGCTTCTTGACCGGTTGATCGAATTAAGTATTGAGGCGCACAAAACAAACAGGTGATTCAATGATCATCAAAAGCAGCAAGGAACTCAAGGCACGATATGATGAACTTGGCCCCGGGGATATTTTTCTGGGCATGCTGACCTATAAGCATCTGAAGCCGTCGGTACTGATCCATCTTCTTGAAAGAGGCGTCTTATGCTTTCCATCCGCTTTGTCACAAACATTAAACCGTTCCAAGGTCGCACAGGTTCTTGTTTTGAAAAAGTGGATGTTGCCCCATACATTCGTTATCACGCGACGAGCGGATCTGATAAATATTATCAATGAATATAACCGGCGTGGCATCGCTTCCGTAATAACCAAGGAGGACCGCCTGCACTGCGGTTACGGCGTTCGCAAGTGGGATACTATTGAAACCGTCTACAGTTTCATGGCCTTTTCCGAATCATCATATCCTTTTGTTATTCAGCCCTTTTTGGAAAACTTTACCGATGTACGCGTCATCATTGCAGGGGATTACGTGGAAGCTTATGTCAGACATAATCCCAATAATTTCAGAATGAATATTTCAATGGGGGGTAAAAATTACACTTATGCCGTGGACAAGGATATAGAAAAATTTTGTCGTGCTGCCATGGAGCAGGGTAAATTCCCCTATGCCCACGTGGATCTCCAGATTACGGATAATGAAAAATATTTTCTTTCGGAAATTGCTTTAAACGGCGGAATAAAAGGCGCTCGTATCAGCCGCAAGGAGCTTGATCAGAAAAAACAGAATCTTTTAGAAAACCTCGCAGCCAACTCCTGAAAAAGGAAAATGTTCACACCCGGAGGAGGGGTTCTCCAAAGTGTTAACAAAGGAGGTATCTTTGGAAACAGGAAAAAAGGCTCTAAAAGAACTTGACCGGTCCCCGGAAGTCGGCATTGTAATGGGAAGTGATTCCGATCTTGAAGTTATGGAAGAAACGGCTTCGGTTTTAAAAAAGTTCGGGGTGACCTATGAGATGACGGTTGTATCCGCGCACCGGAATCCCAAACGCGCGGCTGATTTTGCATCTTCCGCACAAAAGCGGGGCATAAAAGTTATTGTTGCCGGGGCCGGGCATGCCGCCCACCTGGCAGGGACCATGGCGGCCTTTTCCCGGCTTCCGGTCATCGGTGTTCCCATAGATTCCTCTTGTCTTCAGGGGATTGATTCTCTTCTTTCCACGGTTCAGATGCCTCCGGGTGTCCCTGTAGCCACGGTATCCATCGGAAAGCCGGGTGCTCGCAATGCCGGTATACTGGCGGTACAGATACTCGCTTTATCAAATCAAAAACTTACAAAAATGCTGGAAGCATTTAAAGAGGAACTTGCAGAACAGGTTGATCAAAAAGCAAAAAAGCTTAAAGATTCTTCGAGCAGACCCGATACATCCCACGCATGATCTCATCGATGAGGCAGCCCGTGTCATTAGAAACGGCGGTGTTATTTGTTTTCCGACACGGCACCTCTATGGGCTGGGGGCGGATGCCTTTAATGCGGATGCCGTGAATAGGGTCTTTGAGATAAAACGGCGGCCGGATGATAAACCGCTTCTCGTACTAGTAGATAAACAATACGATCTTACCCGACTGGTGCAACATGTTCCTTATGCGGCAACATGCATTATGGAACGCTTCTGGCCGGGTGCCGTCACCATCGTCTTTAAGGCAAAAGATATTCTGCCGATAAATCTTACGGCAGGCACTGAAAAAATCGGAGTGCGAATGCCGGAACATCCGGTGGCCTTAGCCCTAACAACTGCTGTTCAATGCCCTATAACCGCTACAAGTGCAAACATTACCGGCGATTCTGGATGTTCCCGGGTTTCGGATATGGATCCTTTGATTACGGATGAACTGGATCTTATTATTGACGTGGGTGCGCTCAAAGGGGGTATAGGCTCAACCGTGGTCGATGTTACTTCAGTTTCCCCAAAAATTTTAAGAGAAGGAGCGGTTTCCGAAAAAGATATTTTGGCTGCCGTTTTTCAAAAAAGCCGATAACTTTTCCTGCCAAATGCAAACCGGGACGAATATGAAAGAACCCACTAAACCGCAGCTATTACTTTTCTCCGGGAGCATGAGTATAGTTCCATTGTTAGTTTGGGCTGCGGAGAACAACTTAACCGTATCGATAATCATCTTGGTATAAAGCGAGTCTTTCATCGGTTAATCCAGGTCAAGTTTTTTGTTTTTTCCGCTCATGGCGGGATCTCCTTTTCAAGACGCATCATAAGTGCATGGTCGTTCACATAGTAGTTTGGAATTTTTCCTACGATCTTCATGCCAAGTCTTTCGTAAAACTTTATTGCTTCACGATTCTCCGATCTCACCTCGAGCCATAAACCTTTTTGAGCACATATTGAAGCAACCATGAATAGCATCTTCCCAAAGCCCATTCTTCTGTATGGTTTTTTAACAACCGTGGAATGGATATGGCCGGTACCATCAAAAATTATATACCCCACAATTTCTTTGCCGGATTGCACGACAATAAAAGTATCCGGTAAGCGTTTTGCATAGTTTAAAAGCGTTTCTTTTGAGAAAACGGTTTTTGGAAATGCCTGTTTTTCAATTTCAAGTATTTGGTTTATATCTTCTGCTTTGAATTTTCTAGTTTTGGCAAGATGTTTTTCAGCCATAAATATCTACCCATAGAACAGTTCATTTTTTCATTACATGGGGTGTAATTCAAGACTGTCGGTTGCTGAGATTGCCATGGCTATTTGGTGTCAGGTGTCAGGAATGATGAAAAGAGGCGCTGACACCTGACACCTGACACCTCTTTCACCAACGGTTGCGATTTACACCCTATTACATCTTATGTTTAGAATTGTTACCTTCTTCTTTAACTGGGACCTTGCATTGGAGACAAAAATACTCATATCTGACATCTCCTGTGTAGAGATCCAGTTGCTCACCCATAAACCGGCCATATTCATCCACTACTTCAATATTTACTCGATTGCCTCTGGTATCATAAGATTCTCTGATGAATTGCTTATGATTATTATTTTGGGGGCACTTTAGCTTCATTCTGTTTTCATGAAATATCCGGGCTAGTGTGCTTCAGCCCAATTGCCGCCGGATGTTATGTTGACCTTCAGGGGTGCTTTGAGGTCCCAGATTCCTTCCATGATTTCTTTGACGAGGATTTTAGCGGTTTCAAGTTCTGTCGGAGGCACTTCAAAAACGATTTCATCATGCACCGAAAGAAGCATGGCGGCGTTAAGGTTTTTTTCACTGAAGGCGGCATCCACATGGATCATGGCAAGCTTGATGAGATCTGCCGCCGTCCCTTGGATGGGCGTGTTGATGGCGATACGCTCTGCAAAATCGCGTACGGTTTTATTGGCACTGTTGATATCCGGTAAAAGCCGAATTCGACCCAGCAGGGTGCTTGTTTTTTGGGTCTCTCTGGCAACAGCGATGGTTTGATCAACAAACTTTTTAACACCGCTATACCTGGCGAAGTAATTGTCAATATACGTCTTGGCCATCTTGCGGCTTATGTTGAGTTCTTTGGAAAGACCGTAAGGACTCATTCCGTAAATGATGCCGAAGTTGATGGCCTTGGCCTGCCGCCTCAGTTCGGGCGTAATCATTGACGGGAAAACCTGAAACACTTCGGTTGCGGTACGGGTGTGAATATCCTCGTCATCCTTGAAGGCTTTTATCAGGATTTCATCATCGGCATAATGGGCCAGGATTCGCAGTTCTATTTGGGAATAATCGGCGGATACCAGTGTCCAGCCCTGTCTGGGAATAAAAGCTCTGCGAATTTCCATGCCTTGTTCGGTCCGGATCGGAATATTCTGAAGATTAGGATCCGAGCTGCTGAGACGGCCGGTAGCCGTGACCGTTTGATTGTATGACGTGTGGATCCGCCCGGTTTCCGGATGAACCAAATCGAGCAGAGCATCGGTATAGGTGGATTTCAGTTTGGAAAGGGCCCTGTGTCTTAAAATAAGTTCAGGAAGTTCATGCTGGTCTGCGAGCGCCGTCAAAACATTAACATCCGTGGAATACCCGGTTTTTTTTACGGTTTTCTTTTGAACCGGCAGCTTGAGTTTCTCAAAAAGGATATATCCGAGCTGCTGGGATGACCTGATGTTGAATGTTTCACCTGCAATCGAATAGATGCTGGCTTCAATCTGTTCTAGCTGGTGCTCAAACGATTTTGAAAGATCCCGAAGCTTATCTCTGTTTACGGATATTCCGGTCATTTCCATTTTCATCAAAACCGGTATCAGGGGCATCTCCACGTTTTCCATAAGTTCCATGAGATCCATTTTTTCCAGCAGGGGCTTCAGAACGTGGTAAGCCATAAAGGTAATATCTGAATCTTCGCAAGAATACGGCGCGGCTTTTTCCAGGGGAACCTCGGCAAAACGGACACCTTTTTTGCCTTTGCCGGCAACCTCTTCATAGGTCGTGGTTTTATGATCCAAAAAATCCAGAGCGATCTGATCCAGGTTGTGGGCTCGTTTTGAAGGGTTAATCAGATAGGATGCCAGCATGGTATCAAAAATAACACCGGCCAAGTTGATATCGTAGTGCTTTAGAACGATCCAGTCATATTTTATGTTCTGACCGATTTTTTTGATGTCGGGGTTTTCCAGCACCGGTTTCAGCATATTCAAAACGGCGTTAAGTTCAAGCTGATCGGGCACATCGGGATAATCATGGGCAAGAGGAATGTAAAAGGCTTCATCGGTTTTCATTGAAAATGAAAGACCCACAAGCTCGGCTTTCATGGGATCTTTGGAGGTGGTCTCGGTATCCACGGCAAATAGTTTAGATGTTTTAAGACGCGTAACCAGATCAGAAAGAGACTCCGTATCCAACACAGTAATATATTGTTTCTTGGAAAGATCGGCCTCTTTGGGAAAGTCCTTTTGCAGTTGCCTGAATTCAAGCATTTTAAAAAGAGAGGAGAGTTTGGTATGATCCGGTTTCCTGAGCTTCAAGTGCTCGGGGTTGAACGCAACCGGTACGTCGGTGTTAATTTTAACCAGCTTTCTGCTTAAAAAGGCCTGTGCCTTATATTGGATTAGGTTTTGATGTTGCTTTTTTTTTGTAATCTTATCCAGTTGTTCATACAGACGGTCCATGCTGCCAAACGTCTTTATCAGTGTGAGGGCGGTTTTTGGCCCGATACCGGGTACACCGGGAATATTGTCCGACGAATCGCCGGAAAGACCCATGACGTCAACCATCTGGCCGGGTTCAACACCATAAGATTGCCTGACGGCCTTTATATCTATGGTTTTCTCCTTCATGGGGTCCCAGATAATGGCATTATCTGTAACCAGTTGCACGAAGTCCTTATCACCGGTAACCATTACCACAGAAAACCCGGCCTGTTCAGCTCTGAGTCGAAACGTGCCGATCAGATCGTCAGCCTCAAACCCCTGCATTTCCATAACCGGTATGTTGAATCCTTGGGTTATCTTTTTGATATGCGGGATCTGAACCGACAAATCTTCCGGCATGGGAGGACGATTGGCTTTGTACTCTTTATAGATTTTGTGCCTGAAGGTCGGTCCCTTGGCGTCAAAAAACATGACCACATATTCCGGAGACCGGTCTTCAATAAGTTTTATCAAGATGCGGGTAAATCCGAAAGCGGCATTGGTGGGAAGCCCGTTTGAATTGGTCAGACTCCGGATGGCGTGGTAGGCACGATAAATATATGCGGTACCGTCTATTAGATATAACGTTTTGGTTTTTTTCATAAGTTCAGTGGTGTATTACGGATCGGTATTGGTTGACATGAATAATTTACTGCATTAAATTTTGGTTTTAGTTATTGTTATGGTCATTATGCTTCTATCATCAATTAACAAAAACAGCAAGATCACTCAAGGAATCTGAACATGAAAACCGGTCGAATAATTACCCGGGACCACGAAATTAAAAATATGCTCGAAACCGCCAGGGCCATCGCAATTTTGGGTTTGAGCCCCAAACCCGAAAGAGACTCCAATTGGGTTGCCGGATATCTGAAGGATCATGGGTACAGGATCATCCCGGTCCGGCCCGCTCAAAAAGAAATTCTCGGGGAAAAAGCGTATAGATCCATTGATGATATTAAAGAGTCCGTGGATATTGTCAACGTATTCAGAAATTCCGCACAAATCGTTCCCCATGCATACGAGGCCATCCGCCTTAAACCAAAGGTTTTCTGGATGCAGCTGAATATCGAAAACCGGGAAGCAGCGGACCTATTGACGTCAGCGGGGATTGATGTGGTTATGGACAGGTGTATAAAGGTTGAACATGAGAGGCTCTGCAATAAAAACGGCCTATAGAGAAAAGCGCCGCAAAGCCAGGGAGACCGCCTGTTATTGTTGCAAAAAGAAATCCCCTTTTTGCTGGAGATGCCGCTGCGGCTTTACCATTTGCCAGGAATGCATGTTGGAAAATTTCTGGGGAATGTCGTGTAACGGTATAACCTGGGAATGCCCGGACTGCGGGGATCACAATGGTTTAGGAAATCAATAGAGGCCTTTGCAAAACGCCCCTTTTTGCCCAATTTCTACGTCCCCGCTGAGCGGGATCTTCGCCAAGCTTCGACAGGCTTAAATTTTAACCCGCCACCGAACTTTGGCAGGTTAATCCTCTAAATCATCCCGATTTTTTTACCAATTTTTCCTCGTTCCACTCCCTCTTTAGCAGCACTAAAAAATTCTTTTCCGGGCGAGCCAAAAAGAGTTTGGAAAACCCGAGGATGTCCCCGGCATCCTTAATCCGTATGGCACTCAAGGCAACAATCCGTTCCTGAAAACCGAGCAAGGTAATATAACGGAATTCGGATTTCATGGAAGCATAGTTCTCGGGGATCATGGCCTTCTTGAAAAGTGGAATAAATTTCGACATGTTATTTCCGGCCGGTTCGAACCGGTAAGGCAGGCGTTCTCCAATAATGACAGGGACTTTTTTTAAATTTATTCGCTGATCAAGATCGGATAGATCGTGGTTGCTCAACACCACGCATCCGTTGGTGGAGAAGGGCTTAATGGCTCGGTTGGACCCGTGGATAAAAATCCCGTTGCCCCTATTGCTCTCAAGGTGGTCGAAGGGGTCAGGGTAGTTCAATCTAAAAGCCCGATCGCCGAACAGGGTAATTTTAGAATCCCGGTAAGCTTTTATGTTGAAATATATACCTTCAGGAGTTCTCCGGTCTTTTTCTTCGTGTTTTTTTCCCTGGTTTTCACCGGTACTGCAGGTATAACTCTTGATGAGTTGGTATTGTCCGTTATAACGGTACAAGTGTAACTTCTGGATAGCCTTTTCCACCAGAATCAGATGAACCGGCTTCCCGTTTCCTTTATAAAATAAGATCGGGCCGTCCCACACCCCGTGTCCGGTCTTTGTTCGATCTTCAATTTTGGCTGAAGATTTCCAGAACGGTTCTTTGGAGTGCACACTATCTTTTTCACCGAAAAAAAATCCGTTTAAAATCAAGGTAAAAAAAATGAATACTGCACCAACAAAAATATAATATATACTACGCCTTTTGTGTTTATAATCATTGGGTTCATTGTTCATGGT
>Ga0180431_10010875_pt1 | contig 10057 bp, 7 predicted proteins | sample SS_ome_11_FD_132459 | JGI IMG/M metagenome (GOLD analysis project Ga0180431, IMG submission 132459) | Hypersaline lake sediment archaeal communities from the Salton Sea, California, USA - SS_1_MS_1 metaG | ecosystem: Environmental > Aquatic > Non-marine Saline and Alkaline > Hypersaline >... | reverse complement strand
TCGCATCATACAATATTCTCACACTTTAGAGGGACATGGCGCGAAAGGGGAGGAGAATATGTCGCTATAGCCCGTCCTGATTTCAGGGCTGAACTGACAGAATAGGCCCAGAAGTTGCTCTATAGACAGAGAGGCTAGGTTAGAAAAAGGAGGTATTAAATGAAGAAGTGGTTGTCGGTAGTAGCGGTTGTGGTTTTGTGTCTGGCTCTGGTCATCGGTGTTGCCTGTGGGGGAGGGGAGGGAGAGGAAGGGGTGAAAGAGGTGAAGTTTGGCGTCGGGCTGCCGCTGACCGGCGTTTATGGAGCCGTTCTTGGCATCCCGTCAGAACAAGGATTTGAGCTAGCCGCCGATCTAATCGGAGAGTTCACCGTAGATGGGCAGAGCTACAAATGGAAGCCCATCTTTGAAAATAACGGCTGGAGTAGCGAAGGTGGGGTGGCGTCGGGTACCAAGCTTATCTTTGAGGATGGCGTGAAGATCATGACCCAGTGCGGTGGCGACTCAGCCGTGGCCGCCCAGACAATCTGTGAAGAATCAGGGGTGATACTGTTCACCATAGGTGTCCCGATGGAAGCCTTCGGGCCGGATAAGCACCATACCTTCCAACCACAACCGGGTCCTTACCCCCAAGCCGCGACCCTCTTCAAATACGTAAACGAAGCTCGCCCTGAGCTGAAGACCGCTGCCGCTATAACCGGGGATACTACAACCGAGCGCATGTTGTCTGAGGCGGTTGCCGATGCTGCTGAGTACTTTGGTTTAGAGTGGGTGGGCACAGAGTACTTCGACCCTCTTGGGGCTACGGAGTTTTATCCGATTGCAACCAAGATGATGACCAAGGATCCAGACATGTGTTACATGGATACCAGGCCGCTTGCACCCATGCGGGAAATGGGCTGGGAAGGCACCTCGTTCTTTGGCTTGTGGGCCACGTCCTACGGCGAGGGTATGGCCAGTGAGGATATGGACGGGTATCTCTGCTACTACCCGGCGCCCTACGGAGAAGGGTTGCCCGAAGCTATAGAGGAAATAACTGCTGAGTACGAGCAGCGGTTCAGTGTCGAGTTTGAGCAAATGGCGCTCTACTCTGTTCTGCAGCTTTATTTTCTGACTGATGCCTTAAAGAAGGCGGGCACTGTGGACGATGTGGACCAGATCATAGCCACGCTTGAAACAGAAACCTTGGATAGCCCCATAGGACCGGTTAAATTCGGGCTTGAGGATCTAGATGGCATTGGACATCAATGTTTGATGCCTTGCCAGGTGGGAGAGATTAGAGATGGCGAGTATCACCGAGTGTTTGAGCTGTCGACAGAGGAGGGAGAGGCACTGGCGATGGAGATCTGGGGCCAGTAGCTACTAGGATTTGTTAGGTCAAACCCTACAATATACTCTCTACAGAGAGGTGGCGTAAAGTCCCACCATTAGGGACGAAAGTTAGGACTTTGAAAAAGACCTTGGCAGTGGTCTACTAGCGCACCATCTGCATTCAACAAGTCGGTGGAATGTCTCCTCGCTGGCTATGCATGCATGCTGGCCTCTTACCTCTCAATCTTAGATAGCAAATGTGATGTGTTGTATGAGAAAGGCTTGCTCAGGCAGTGATGGCTTCCTATATGAATATTGACAAAGAAGGTACATTGAAGAAATAATACCTTAAAAGAGAAAGGAGTGTATAGAATTGAAGAGATGGTTGTTGGTAGTAGCAAATGTTGTGCTGTGTCTGGCTCTGGTAGCAGGTGTGGCCTGTGGTGGAGGAGGGGGGGATGAGAAAGAAGATGGAGTGAAAGAGGTGAAGTTGGGCGTTGCGGTGCCGCTGGGCGGCATTTATGGAAAGTTTATTGGCATCCCGTCAAAACAAGGGTTTGAGGTGGCCGCTGATTATATCGGCGAATTTACCGTAGATGGACAGACGTACAAGTGGAACCTCATCTTTGAAGAGGGGGGTATAGATAGCGCTGGGGGGATGGCATCGGCGACCAAGCTAATCTATGAGGATGGCGTGAAGTTAATAACCCAGGTTTATGGCTCCGAGGCTGCCCAGCCCATATGTGAAGAATCAGGGGTGATACTCATCACGACAGGTATTCCGCTGGAGGCCTTGGGGCCGGATAAGCCCCATACCTTTCTTGGAATGATGAGTGGCGAAGAAAGCGCCGCGACCTTAATGAAGTACATAAGCGAGGAACGCCCTGAGATAAAAACTGTTGCCGGTCTTTTAGAAGATACTACAACCGGGCATGTGTTGGTTGATACGCTTAAGACTGCCACTGAGTACTACGGTCTCGACTGGGTGGGTTCAGAATGGTACAGCCCTGATACCGCCGAGTTTTATCCCGTGGCAACCAAAATGGCAGACAAGGATCCAGACCTCTGTTCTACAGATGCTAGGGGGGTCGGGCCCATGCGGGAAATGGGCTGGGAAGGCACCTCGTTCTTTGGTGTATATTTCCCGTATTTCGGCGATCAGGCAGGAGGCTGGGATAATCTGGAGGGGCATCTAAGCTATTATCCGGAGCCCCTCGGAGAAGATTTGCCCCAACTGGTAAAAGAAATGGCTGCTGAGTATGAGCAGCGGTACGGTGAACAGTTGTCGATGATGCCATTCACCTATATTATCCAGCTTTATTACTTGACCGATGCTTTGCAGAAGGCGGGCACTGTGGATGATGTGGACCAGATCATAGCTACGCTTGAGAGCGAAACCCTTGACACTCCCATAGGGCCAGTTAAATTCGGATTTGAGGAGTTGGATGGCGTTGGACATATGCTTATAATGCCTTCCTGGGTTGGTGAGATTACAGGTGTAAACGAGTATCATCGAGTATTTTATGTGTCCACGGACGAAGCGGAGACGCTAACGGTCGAGGTCTTCGGGCAGTAGATACAAGAGATTTTGGGACGCATCCTACAATATACTCTCTACAGAGACGTGGCGTAGAGTCCCACTATTAGGGACAAAAGCTAAGGCTTTGACAAAGACCTTGGCATTGGTCTACTAGCGCACCATCTGCATTCAGCAAGTCGGTGAAATGTCTCCTCGCTGGCTATGCATGCATGCTGGCCTTTTACCTCTCCATCTTAAATAGCAAATGTGATGTGTTGTATGAGAAAGTCTTGCTCAGGCAGTGATGGCTTCCTATATGAATATTGACAAAGAAGGCACAACAGAGAAATAATACCTTGAAAGAGCAAAGGAGGGTATAGATTGAAGAGATGGTTGTTGGTAGTAGCAAATGTTGTACTGTGTCTGGCCCTGGTAGCAGGTGTGGCCTGTGGTGGAGGGGGGGATGGTAAAGAAGAGGGAGTGAAAGAGGTGAAGTTGGGCATTGGGGCGCCGCTGGGAGGAATCTATGGAAAGTTTATTGGCATCCCGTCAAAACAGGGATTTGAGTTAGCCGCTGATTATATCGGCGAATTTACGGTAGATGGACAGAGGTACAAGTGGAACCTCATCTTTGAAGATGCTGGGATAGATAGCGCTGGGGGGGTGGCAGCGACGACCAAGCTAATCTATGATGATGGCGTGAAGTTAATCTCCCACGTTTATGGCACCCCCGCCTTGGCTGCTCAGCCCATATGTGAAGATTCAGACGTGATACTCATCACAACAGGTATTCCGCTAGATACCATGGGGCCGGATAAGCCCCATACCCTTATTGGAATGATGAGTGGTGAAGAAAGCGCCGCGACCTTAATGAAGTACATAAGCGAGGAACGCCCTGAGATAAAAACTGTTGCCGCTCTTTCAGAAGATACAACAACCGGGCATACGTTGGTTGATACGCTTATGACGGCTGTTGAGTACTATGGTCTCGATTGGGTGGGCACGGAGTGGTTCGACCCTAATGCCGCCGAGTTTTATCCCGTGGCAACCAAGATGGCAGACACGGATCCAGACCTTTGTTATGCAGATTCTAGGCAGATCGGGCCCATGCGGGAAATGGGCTGGGAAGGCACCTCGTTCTATGGTGTATATTTCCCGTATTTCGGCGAAATGGCAGGATGGTCTAATCTGGAGGGGCATCTAAGCTATTACCCAGAGCCCCTGGGAGAAGAGTTGCCCGAACTGGTTAAAGATATGGCCGCTGAGTACCAGCAGCGGTACGGTGAACAGTTGTCGATGATGCCATTCACCTATATTATCCAGCTTTATTACTTGACCGATGCCTTAAAGAAGGCGGGCACAGTGGATGATGTGGACCAGATCATAGCTACACTTGAGACCGAAACCTTTGACACCCCTATAGGGCCGGTCAAATTCGGGCTAGATGAACTGGATGGCATTGGACATATGCTCATAATGCCTTCCTGGGTTGGGGAGATTACAGGGGTCAATGAGTATAACCGAGTATTTTATTTGTCGACGGACGAAGCGGAGACGCTAACGGTCGAGGTCTTCGGGCAGTAGATACAAGAGATTTTGGGACGCATCGCGCAATATCCTTATACTTTAGAGAGACGTGTCGCGAAAGGGCAGGAGAATGTGTTGTCATGGCCCACCTCGATTTCTGGGCCGAGTTGACATAAAAGCTCCGCCCTAAAGGCTTCCATGGGGATGGATTCGCTCTCAAAGAGAAAGCCCCACTGCGTTGAGATGCTATCCTGTAACGCAGGAGGATATGGGAGGACTATTGACTTGATATAGGGCATCTCTTTATAATTGGGAAAGAACTGAAGGAGTTATGCATGGACTTTCTATTCACTGAAGAAGAAGAACGATTCAGAGAGGAGATTCGCTCTTTCTTAAGGGAGGAATTCGCCGCTCGAGAGAAACAGAGAGGAATGTTCACCAACTTTTACATGAGCTTCATTCAAAAGCTTGTGCAAAAGGGCTGGACTGCGGTTCACTGGCCCAAAGAGTATGGCGGCCAGGGCTGGCCCATCATGAGGCAGGTCGTATTCAACGAAGAGATGGCCTATAACCGGGCACCAAGGCCCGATTTCATGGGTATGAACATTGCAGGGCCGGCGATCATCGCCTATGGGACGCCAGAGCAGAAGGAACAGCATTTGCCACCCATCGTAAAGCAAGAGACGCTTTGGTGTCAGGGGTTCAGCGAGCCAGAAGCTGGCTCGGATCTCGCATCCCTTCAAACCAGAGCTGTAGAGGATGGCGACCATTTCATCATGAATGGGCAGAAGCTCTACACCACCATGGCTCACTATGCCCAGTGGTGCATCCTGCTGGCGAGGACCGATCCCGATGCTCCCAAGCACAGGGGGATCAGTTGCTTCTTGGTGGACATGAAGACCCCAGGGATCACCATCCGGCCGGTCATCGATATGGCGGGCCAGCACACACTTAACGAGGTCTTCTTGGATGATGTCAGGGTTCCAAAGAGCGCCCTCCTCGGCGATAAGAACATGGCCTGGTATCAGGCAGCGGGAAGGAGCCTGGAATCCGAAAGGTCTTCCATAGGCAACTCTGCTGCAGAGCGACGCCTGCTGGAAGAGTTGGTAGAGTACGTCAAGGATTTGAAGGGGAGCGACTTTCTGCAGAGGGGTGCCGTCATGAGGCAGAGGCTGGCCGAGATGGCCATTGAGATTGAAATTGGGCGCATGCTCTCATATAGGGTTGCCTGGTTGCAGAGCAAAGAGCTGCCTCTGGGTCCCATGTCTTCAACGGTTAAGCTTTACCATAGCGAGTTGTCGCAGCGACTGACAAATGTGGCGATGGAAGTTCTCGGCCTTTACGGGCCTCTGGCAAGGGGCTCCAAGTGGGTCCAGCTCCGTGGAAGGATCGAAAGGCTATACCTGGTGACGGTGTCCAACACATTCGGTGGAGGAACTTCCGAAATCCAGAGGCTTATCATAGCCACTAAGGGTTTGGGCCTACCTAGGGAGCCGGTTTTAGGGGCCGATTTCGATAAAGGCGCGGCTGCGGCAGAGTCCGCTGGCTAGCCAAACGGACTTAAAGGCCGAATTCGATAAGGAAATGGCTCTTCGATTGGATAATGAGCCCTCCAGTCAAAGCCTGGAGGGCTCATATGTTAATTGCCCTTGGAGGGGAGAATAACCTCCGCCTGGCCCGTGGTGGTAATCACGTCGATCTGGTTTACCGTCCATATATCAAGGGTCACGATATGGTCCTCGCCTTCGATGCGCTTTTCCACCACCTTGCCCTTGCACCAGGTGGTATCACCCAGCAGGCTGAACGCAGGGAATCTCATGAAGAGCTTCTTCATGCGGCCGTGATCTCCCATCCAGTTCATATAGCCCTGGATCATCCAGTTTAGTCTTTCATAGCCCGCCTCGTAGGCACCTGGAAGGCCAAGGATTTTCTGGCAACGGTCGTTGCTCCAGTGTATTGCCAGAGGCACCTCTGGGGCCCCCTGCTCGTTGATGAATGGGAGGCCCGGGTGCTTCTCAAAGAGCTCGAAGGCCAGTTCATGTCCTACTACCCACCCTCCGGGGCCACCTGCTAGCTCAAAGGCGATCTTGCTTATCGTTGTGGTTGGACCCTTTATCTTAGAGGGTATCTCCTCTCCCACCTGGACGTCTTCCCAGTAGAGGGGCTGGGAACCTCGGCGCACCTCTGCCTTGTACTGTGCCTTTATGTTCTCTAGGTCCTCCGGAGTATAGTTTGCTAGAGGGCGTCCCATATACTTGCCCGCGGACTTTGACTTTGCCCTTTCGAAGCGAAGCCAGGATGTCTTGAAGGTCCCCATCACCTCTTGGTCTTGATTCTTTACCGTGGTCTCGTAGTCCTGAATCACCGCCCTTCCGCCACCGAACTTGCTTTCCACGTCTCGAACATCCGTCAGGCGGGTTGAAGACCTTATGGCATCGCCCAGCTTCATGGGCAGAAACCATTCGAGGGTGGCATGGCGCCATATAGTGTGACAGCCGGGAAGCCCATCAGTGGCTCCGTTCACCCTCTCCATCATGCCAAGCATGCCAGGGGGCAAGATGATGGAGCCATAGGGTGAATTACTGGCATATTCCTTATCCAAGTAGAGGGGGTTCATGTCCGCTATGCCGATGGCGAAGCGTCTGATTATATCCCTACCGATGGGCATTCTCTCCGCCTGGCCATGCATGGAGCTTCCCGTCCTCTCGATGCCGATGAGCTTTCGCAGTTCGGCGATGCCCTCATCGGTTATCTTCCCATACTCCGCCATTTCTACCTCCTATTCGTCAAGTTTGAGGAACGCTATATTATTGTCCCTTAGAACCATCCTTTTGGTCTCATCCCTTATCGGCAGGGCCTTAAACTCCTCAATGCAGCGCTTTAGGCCCAGTCCGTTGGTGCCAAAGAGAACCTTGTCCCTCCCCCGGGAGCTGTCCATGAAGCGAATCTGGGATTGCTCCAGCCTGGCGGGGAAGTAGGACGATATATCGCCCCAGACATTGGGGTGACGCCACAGCATGGAACACCACTCGTCCACCCATGGCCAGCCGGTATGGGACAGGTTTATCCTCAGGTTGGGGAAATCAAGGGCCACATTGTCCACATACATAGGACGCCCCACCTCGCTGGGCAAAACCTCTGCCGAGTGGCCCACCTGCATCCCCACGGCGATGTCCAGTTCATTGCACTTGGCATAGAGGGGATAGAACCTTCGGTCATCGGGCCTCAGGCCGAAGGAGAGGGGATGGAACCAGACATATTTGAAGCCGTATTCCCTTACCCCCTTCTCCACCTCCTGAAGACTTTCCTCAATACGGAAGGGGTTGTAGCTGGCGGCCCCGATCACCCGGCCCTTGGCCTCCTGAACTATGTCGCCGACATCATCGATGCTGTAGTCCAGGATGAGCTTGAAGTGGTACCTGTAGGACCACATCTTGGTTGCGGTGATGACGATCTTGTCGTAGCCAAGCTCGTCCATATCCTTTACCATATCCGCCACTGAGGGATGACCCTGAAGGGCAGAGAATGACTTCATCTGCTCCGGCGTAATAGCCTTCATCTGCTCCTCGGTTGGCACTCTCCCCTTGAATACACTCTTAAAGGTGGTCTTGGTCATGATCTTGAATTCTTCATACTGCATGGTCTCAGCCCCATCCCTCATCGCACTACGAGCTTCATTGGGATGGTTCATGATGTCAATGGCCAGGACATCATTCGCCTTCTTTTCCTCCATTCGCGGTCCCTCCTTATAAAATAGAGTTGTGGAGTTGCCCTATAACATAGAGCAACACCTATTGCTACCTTCCCTTAAACTGAGGCTGTCTCCTCTGGGCAAAGGCCGTCACTCCCTCCACATGATCCTGCGAGTGCAGGGTGATGCTTTCGCAGGCGGAGGCAAAGGCCAGAGCGGTTTCCAGGTCTGTACCCAGTCCTTTGTAGATCATCATCTTGTCCAGCCTCAGGGCTATGGGGGGCCCCTGAGCTATCCTTTGGGCCAGAGCCATGGTTTCCTCCTCCAGCTTGTCCGCAGGAACCAGCCTGTTCAGCAGGCCTATCTGGTGTGCCTCTTCCGCCTCCACAAAGTTCCCAGTGAAGATGAGCTCGCAGGCCTTGGGCAAGCCCACCACTCGGGGCAGCATCCAAGCGCCACCGGAGCCTGGGACGATACCTATCCTGGTGAAGGCCACCATGAATCGAGCGTTCTCTGACCCTATTCGCATATCACAGGCCAGAGAGATGTCGAACCCGCCGCCCACGGCGGCGCCATTGACCATGGCGATAGTTGGCTTGTCCAGTTTCTGTAGTGCTAGTATCACCCCTTGAGTTACAGGATGGAGGAGCCGTCCCTCTTCGAAAACCGTGCCTCTCTCCTCTGCCTCTTCTGGGGCTACCTCGCCACCCCGTACCTGGGTGTACCTGAAATCGGCACCGGCGCAAAAGCCCTTTCCTGCCCCGGTGAGGATCAGTACTCTTACCGCATCGTCCATGGCGGCGTCCCCGATGGTTTCCACCAGTTCCATCACCAATTGGGCGTTAAAGGCATTCATTCTCTCCGGGCGGTTCAAAGTGATTCTGGCAATCCCATCGCGCTTCTCATAAATAACGGTCTCGTAGCCCATTTTTCATCTCCCTTCCTGATCCTTATCGCCCTCAACGGTGGGCCCGATGTGTTCCCCGTAGGCTGAGCTCAGCTTCTTTAGGTAGTCCCGGTCTAGGATAAAGCCACCCGCCGCAGCGATCTTATCAAGCTTTAGCCCACTCCAGGGAAGGCGGACAGGCAGAGTGTTGCCGATAACCTTCTCCTCCTCCAGGGATGCAAGCTCCTCCTTTGACATCTTCAGCAGTTCCCCCAGTACGTATTCGTTGTGCTGTCCAAGGCGGGGGGCCGGTCTTAAGGGGCCTCCCTCGGCTTCGCTGAACTTGGCCGGCATCTGCATCGGCTGGGGGCGCCTTCCCACCCCATGGTCTTGATCGTGTTCAATCACTCGGAAGAAGCGGCGCTCCAGGAGTTGGGGGTCGAGCAACACATCTCTCGGATTGAGCACTGCCCCCGCCGGAACGCCAGCCTGCTGCAGTATGTGCATCGCTTCATAGTGAGAGTGCTTTCTGGTCCACTCTTCAATGAGGCCGTCTAGTTCGTCCTGGTTCTGACACCGGCCCAGAGTGGTGGAAAACCTTTCCTCCTTTGTCCAGGGAGGATTACCCATTGCCTTACACAGGGCCTGCCACTCCTCATCGCTGGAAACCGCAATGGTTATATGTTCCTCCTGCTCCTTGCAGTGATAGCAACCGTGGGGAGCCATGGAGGGATGGCGATTTCCCATGAGCCCCCAGACCCTGCCGTTCATTGTGTAGTCCAACACTGCTTCTCCGATATGGGTGATCATCGCCTCCCGCCCCGATACATCGATATGTTGTCCCTTTCCTGTCTTTCGGCGGTAGAAGAGGGCGGCAAGCACCGCAGCCGCGCCAGCCATGCCCAAAAGCCAGTCGCCGTAGCCGGTGCCTGAGGGCATGGGGATGCCATCGGGAAAGCCGGTGATAGAGGATAGACCTCCTGCTGCCTCCATCACTGGCACGTAGGCCACATAGTCTCGGTGAGGGCCGGTGTTCCCGAAGCCAGACATAGATACCATTATTATGTCTGGCTTGATTTCTTTTAGCACCTCGTAGCCAAGCCCGAAGTTCTCCATCGCTCTGGGG
>Ga0180431_10010874_pt1 | contig 10058 bp, 12 predicted proteins | sample SS_ome_11_FD_132459 | JGI IMG/M metagenome (GOLD analysis project Ga0180431, IMG submission 132459) | Hypersaline lake sediment archaeal communities from the Salton Sea, California, USA - SS_1_MS_1 metaG | ecosystem: Environmental > Aquatic > Non-marine Saline and Alkaline > Hypersaline >... | reverse complement strand
GCGCATCCAAAGTCGCAAGGGGAGCTGCTGTCACGGGGCGTGTTGGCGGGAGGGCACCATGTGGAATTGCATGAAACCATGCAAGGTTGGTTTGAAGGTGTCGACAGCCAGCTGCTTCCACACTGGTCAGCCGTTAATAGCTGAATGTTAAAGATGAAAGCGCAGATAGTGATGAGATGAATTCTACGCGTCATGTGTCCTCCGCAATCAATAATAAGTCAAAGAGTACTTGATAGCAGAGAGGGAAATATTTTCAAATAACTATTCGAATATAAATGAAATAGAGTGCTGTAGACAGCTTCTATACCGATCCTGTTTCAAAATTAGGTTTTCAGATAAGGAGGTGCCCGGAATTTTTATCAGGTATGGTCTGCTTATTCATTGATGGTATTTTTAAGGTAGAATGTACGGTAAATATTTGTTTTCAAATGGATTATGATATTCACTTTAATCGAAACTAAAAGAGGTTAAACGATTATGGGACAAGCAGCAAGTGCTCCTAAATGTAACGGTTGTGCGATAACAACGCCATTCTTTGGCCAGTTATATGGAAGGATGAGCCAAAATACACATGGAAAATCTGGGACTGGTGTCGCGTGTAAGTCAATAGGGAAATTTTCTGAAGTCAATTCAAAACTCCAGTGGAAGGAATTTAATAAACTTAAAAATCAAACCCTGATTCCTTTTTATGGGACAGTTCAGGCTGTGCGCGTTCTGGCTGCCGGAATCATGAAGAATCCGGACAAACTGCAAAACCTCGGTATCTCTTACCGACTTGCCATGAGAACAACTTCTGATAGAGAGTTGAAAGCCTGGTTTGCCGTTCGGATATTCGTGGCTTTAATTCCCGTCGTTGGAACGATTATTAATGGGACATTGGATCTGATCGCTCAAGTTGGACTTCAGTATAAAAATAGAGGTAGGACAACGATCACAGGCAATGTTGATGCGATTTAGAATGGATTGGTCCCCCAAACGTCCATATCCCTGATCGTCGTACGACCGGGGAGTGTCGTCAAATGAACGACCGTCGCCGCCAGATCTTTTGCATGGAGCGTTAAACCCTCGCCATCATCGATTTTAGGATCAGGGGAGACGTCAACCCTGCTGGGATTGATCACCATCACGCGGATATTATGTCTTCTCACCTCCTGCATCAATGATTGCGAAAATCCCTGCAGACCGAATTTGCTCGCTGCATAAGCGGAGGCGCCGGGATCTCCTTTCTTCCCGCTCATTGAGCTGATCATCACGATGTCACCGCGGTTCTTTTCGATCATGCCCGGTAAAAATGCCTTTGTGGTCAAAAAGACGCCTGTCAGGTTTGTACCGATCACTTGGTTCCAAAGCTCCAGAGAGAGTTCAGTGACAGGTTGGCTCCTCATACAACCGGCATTATTGACTAGAATATCAGGAACGCCAAGATTTTCAAGAACTGAATCTGCCATTTTTTCGATTGAGTCGGGATCGCTTTGATCGCAGACAAATGACTGGCACCGACTGCCGATCGCTTCCCTGCTTTTTTCCAGAGTATCCGGGTGCCGGCCTGTGATCCCCACATGGGCGCCTTCTTCGTGAAGGGCCTTGGCGATTTCAAAACCAATTCCACGTGTCCCGCCAGTAACCAGTGCGATCTTATCTTTTAGCTTCATGGTTTGAGATACTCCACAAATGTGGCTTTGCCAAATCCGGGCTGCTCATCAAATGAAAGGATGGCAGTGCCGCTTTTAGAAAGGCCTTCGGGAAGGACCATCTCTCCGACCAAGTCATTGATAAATTCCGCAAGATTGGGAGCGTGACCGACAAGAACGAGCGTTTGGTTATTGTCCGGAGGCGGGATTAACGAAAGCAAAGCAGACCGGTCAAGCGCGTACCCCAAAGCTTCAGTCTGATTGACGTCCAGAGAGAATTTTTCCGCGAGGATCTCGGCGGTTTGTACGGCCCTGAGGATAGGTGATGAATAGATGCTGGTTGGCGCATATCCCTTGTCAGCAATGTGCTGTGTCATTGTACGCTGCGTTGCAATTCCCTCTTCGTGTAGGGGGCGTAGCTTCTCGTCAGCGTACCCCTCGCTCTTTGGCTTCGCATGACGAATGGCAATTATCGTTGTACTCATAACCCCTCTTTCAGATATACATTAAGTAATGAAATGTAGGGGTGAAAGGATGCAAAGTCAAGTCATTTTGATCACGGGAAGTTCGCGGGGAATCGGAAAATTAACCGCAATGGAACTTGCCAAGAGGGGGCATCGCGTCTATGCAACGATGCGCCAACCTGAGCCAATGGAGATGGTTGAGGTGGTCCAGCTTGATGTGACAGATTCCAAGTCCATCCATCAAGCGGTCTCTTCAGTGATTGAAAAGGAAGGGCGCTTAGACTGTGTGATCAACAATGCCGGATACGGCCTGCTCTCTCCGGTCGATACAGCTTCGGAGGAGGAAGTGATGAAGCAGTTCGATGTGAATCTGTTCGGGGTCATGCGAGTGATCAAGGAGGCGTTACCTCAGATGAGGAAGCAGAAAAGCGGAAAGATCATTAATCTCAGCAGCATCGCAGGAATTGCAAGCAACCCTGGAATGGGATGGTATTGCGCGACCAAACACGCGCTTGAGGCGATTTCAGCATCGCTTGCGAGCACGCTCTTTCACTGGAATATCCATGTCTGCGTTGTACAGCCGGCCGCTACAGCAACCGAGTTTGCCGATGTGATGGCGATCGGAGAAGATCAAGGAGAAAGTCCTTATGGCGACTTTACAGAGCGCTATCGGAAAAGAATGGAAGGGATATTGAAAGAAGGGCAGCCACCGGAGGAGGTTGCGGAGTTGATCGCAAATATTGTCGCCGATCCTGAGCCCCATTTCAGATATCAGACCAGTCCCAGAGTTGAAGAGATCGCAAGCCAGATCGTTGTTGATCCTACCGGAGACAAATGGTTGAATCAACAGAAAGAAACCTTTAAAGGCTGGATAAAAACATAGAAATGTCTTTAAACGATAAAATCTACATTTTCGTGCTGTTTCTGGCGATTTCGCTCTTTTCACTGGCGATCGCAAGAAGTAAGAAGTTTTTCAAAATTGAAGGTTTACCGTGGGAAGGCAGAATTGCCTCCAGAGACCTTTTTGGCGCGTTCCTGTTTTTTATAGGGGTGCATTTAGTCGTTGCACCTTTGACGATCGTTTACGGTTTTAAAGTCTTTTTTGGCCCGTTTAACAGCGTGAATGCGACCGGGTGGGCTCTTATCTACTCGATGTACCTGGCTTGCCTGACCCTCTTTTTTTTCACGGCTAAACTAACGGATAAAGAGACAAGGGAATCGATCTGGTCGACCGGCACAGTTTCTTCATGGCAAGCTGCGTATTACGGGATGCTATCCTTTTTTGTCGGCTATCCCATTGTCATTGCCGTAGGACAGTTGATTCGGATAGTTCAACAGCTAGTGTTCAATATCACAGAAGTCGATCAAGTTGCAGTGGAAGCGTTAAAATTAAGTTTAGAAAACCCGGCGATGTCGGTGTTAATGGCAGTAGGCGTGATCGGTCTGGTCCCGATTGCCGAAGAATTGCTATTTCGCGGGTATTTGCAGGGATGGATGCGCCGTTTTCTTCATGCGAAATTTGCGATTGTTCTGACTTCCATCATTTTTGCCGCTTTTCATTTCTCGACCAAGCAAGGGTGGAGCAATATTGAATATTTGTTTTCACTGTTCATCCTTTCTTATATTTTAGGTCTTTTGTATGAAAAACATCGAAATCTATGGGCGCCGATCGGGTTGCATGTTGTTTTTAACACCGTCAATGTCGTTCTTTTATACCGATCGTGATTCAAAATTTAAATTTTAGGCGAGGGAACGATCTGAATTTGAGCCAGACGCAGTCGACGATGAAGCAGTTCAACTCGAATGAGTTGAAAAGTAATCATATTTGTGTTAGAATTTTCTGAAAATCATGACTGCTAAGACGAGACAATATACCTTCAAATCCTCCGGTCTGACAGATACAGGTCAGGTCAGGGAAAATAACGAAGATGCCTGGAAGGTAATTCCTGAGCAAAATATTTTTGTTTTAGCAGACGGCATGGGAGGGCATTCCGCCGGTGAGATCGCTGCCCAGGAGACAGTGGATAAGTATGCCCAGCTCGTCATGGAAAACCAAAAAACCCTGACATCCATCAATGCCAAAGATTTCCTGAAAGATACGATCAAAGAGATCAATCACAGCGTATTTCGCCTGGCTAAAGCTGATCGGGAGCTCAGAGGAATGGGAACAACCATCTGTTGCGGCCTATTTGTTGACGATCAGCTGTTTTATGCCCATGTGGGTGACAGCCGCATCTACCGGTTCAGAAACCACAAGATCAAGCAATTGACCGATGATCACTCTCTTGTTCAAGAATTAATTGAACTTGGCGAGCTGAATAAACGTCAAGCCCTTGAATTCAACCAGAGAAATATCATTACCAAAGCAGTTGGAACAGAACCTCATGTGGTTCCGTCCATCAGCTCCTGTGACATTAAATCCGGTGATATCATCCTCATGTGCTCTGATGGCTTATCAGATTTACTCTCTAATAAAGAAATAGAAAAGATTTTAAATCTCTCAACTGATATAGAGCATAAAACGGAACTATTCGTTCAGTCGGCCAACCGTAGAGGAGGCCTTGATAATATTACGGTGATCTTACTGGAGGTAACCGCAGATGAACAAGCCCATCTATCTCGATCATAACGCCAATACATTCGTAGCGCCTTCAGTTATCGAGGCAGTCACTGATTACATGACAGATGTGGTCGGAAACCCCTCGAGCATTCATCAATTCGGTCGAAATTCAAAGAAATATTATACAGAATCCAGAGATTGTATCGCCAAATATCTAGGAGTCAGACCTGACGAGGTGATCTTTACTTCGGGAGGGACCGAGGGAGCGAATTTGGTGATCCGCGGGATTTTCAATGGCCATAGTTCAGGTCATGTCATCACTTCAACCGCTGAACATTCCTGCGTTTATCAAACGGTAAAGATATTGGAAAAACAGGGAATTGAGGCGACCTATTTAAAGCCTGGGTTGGTAGGCGCACCAAGCCCGGAAGATGTGAAAGCCGCGCTAAGACCGGATACCCGATTAATCGCCATCATGTCTGTGAACAATGAAACGGGAGTAAAGACCGATATCGCATCGATAGCCGCCATTGCTCATGCGGCAGGTGTGCCTTTTTTTGTTGACGGAGTCGCCCAATTTGGAAGAGAGAGGATCGAAATTCCTGCAGGGGTCTCTGCAATGTCATTCAGCGGCCAGAAAGTGCATGCCCCCCTCGGTATTGGAGTGTGCTTTGTGCGCAAGTCGCTTAAGCTGACTCCTCATATGACCGGCGGCGGCCATCAGTTTGGCAGACGAGCGGGGACAGAGAACGTTCCGGGAATCGTTGGACTTGCAGAAGCGGTGTCCTTGTTGAAGGATGAGCTCCCCGAAGGGTTGATCAGGATGAGAAAGCTTAGAGATCGTTTTGAAGGGCAAATATTATCCAGGATTGAAGGGGCTGCAGTCAACGGTGAGGGGGAAAGGGTTGTCAATACAAGCAATCTCTACTTTCCCGGAGTTGATGGGGAGACAATGCTGCAGAAGCTTGATCTCGCAGGGGTTGCAGCTTCTCACGGCTCTGCTTGTTCATCCGGAGGACTGGAGCCTTCCCGCGTCCTGCTGGAAATGGGCTATCCGCTAAGCCGCGTCCGGTCGTCGCTCCGCTTTTCCCTTTCCCGCCATACCACGGAAGAAGAGATCGATCGGGCGGTTGACATTATTGTGAAGGTTGTCAATGAACTCGTGTCTTTACAACGATGCTCTTAATTTCCATTAATGACGCTTCTTTCACTGTCAGCTCAAAAGGATCGATATAGACCGTTTCTCCACGTTCGGGGAGGTAGCCTTGAACGCTTTTCATGAGCTCAGAGAGTGTCACATTTTCATCGGCATTAATCTTAATGGAAAATTGCTTGTTAAATTCTTCAACAGTCGTTTCTCCTGAAAACGTACGCTCGATCAAGACAGGGCTTTTGTCTTTGCTTTGTAAACTTGGGGTATCGCCGAATATTTCAGAAAGTAAGTCGTTCAAGGTGATTAAACCTTTGGCTTGGCCATGCTTGTCCAAAATAATTGCCACAGACTGATTGTTCCTTTGGAACTGCTGTAAAATCGTGGTGAGCGGAGTTGTTTCCGTAACAAACCACGGCTGCCGCGCATAGTCTCTGACCCTCTTTGTCTCTGCAACCCTCAAATAATCCCTGGGAAATGCTACGCTGACAATGTGCTTATACTCTTTGTAGTAGATCAGCACAAAATCAGTATTCGTCTGCCTAACAAGTTCTTTCATTTGCGTCACGGAAGCATTTGAGGGGAGGCGAGGGATCACATGAAGGGGTACCATGACATCGTTTGCGGTCAAATGTCTTAATCGGAAGATATTTTTAGTGATTAAATTGATCTCCTGATTTTCACTTGTTATTGCATCTTCTCCATGTTCCTCAAGGATTTTTTGGAGTTCTTCCTGGTTCAGGAACATGTTGATCTTTTCAGTTTTCCCCTTAAAAAGATAATTGGTGATCTTCGACACCCAGCCAACCAGCCATAGAACAGGGGTAAGGACGCGTGCAGTTGCGTAAACCAGGGGAACTCCCAACATGGCAACGTGTTCTGCGTAGTGTCTGGCGGCAAACATCGGCGCCAGTTCGCCAAAGATGACAACGAGAATCACCTGAGAGAGAGGGGCCAGGTCCGGACTGAGGCCTATTGCTGCATGAAACTCCCTTGCGCACTCAGATCCGATCACCATTGCCACGTTCACGCCTATCAGTGTAGTTCCGAAGAGGCGAAAGGGGTGATGGAGAAGGAAGTTAAGCATTTTTGCCCGGCGGTTACCCTGATAGACGTAATAATGCAGGCGGACTTTATTAAATGAGACACAAGCCATCTCCATCATGGAGTAAAAGGCTAGCAAAACGATTGAGAACAAGTTTAAAAGGAGCCACCAAAATGCAGAGGCGATCATTGGTTGCCTCCGATGTGGTGGATCTTCCTGATATAGAGCCTTCGTATGCGGTTGGGATCTGCCGCTAATACTTGGAAGAGGAACTGATCGGTTGTATATTGTGTTCCAGTTTTAGGGATTTCTCCCATCTCTTCGGTGAGCCATCCTCCGATGGTCACCATATTGGACTGACTGTGAAGGGCGGAGTCGAAGATCTTATTAAACTCGATCAGTTCAAGCTTTCCGCTTGCGATAATTTCATGTTTTCCAGCGACAGTATAAAGGGGCTTCTGGTCCCTTCTGTCAGTGATGTCTCCAACAACGAGCTCGGCAATATCTTCCCTTGAGACCAGTCCCTCGATTGACCCATATTCATCGACGACTAGGGCAAGCACCTCATTCGCTTCGTCAAGAAGCTTGTGAAGGGTTTTTGCCAGCGTTGTTTCCGGAACAAAGAAAGGCTTGCTTGTAAAAGGTTTGAGGTCGCGGTTTTCTTTGAGTTGGTCATGATACAGGAAAAACTGTTTGGAGTGCATGATTCCGACCACTTTGTCCAATTCTCCATCGCAAATAGGAATCCGTGAACACTCTTCATCAACGAAGAGGTGGATGAGCTTTTTAATCGGCTCATTCAGGTCGAAAAACAAGACATCTTCTTTTGGGGCCATGATTTCTTTCACTGTCGTGTGTTGAAATTTCAGGTATCCCCATACAAGAGACGATTCATCCGGGTGAAGGACCCCATGCTCCTCTGAGGTGATCAATACGTGTTCGAGTTCATCTCTTGAAATGCTTTGTTCCCTTTTAAGGAAAAAGAACATGATCCTCGAGATAGGTTGGGTAACCGCTACGGTGACTTTTCTGATATGTTTCAGCGATTGATGAAAAAAATTAATCGAAGGTGCGACCAAATAGGAAACTCTGACATTGTGGTCCATGCAGAAATTCTTAGGGATGATCTCGCCTAAGAAAAGGGTCAGGACCAATGGAACTCCAACTTTTAAATCCCAGCCTGCCGATTCACCAAACATGTGGGAAGTGACATTCTGAAGCAAGATATTCACTAACGTATTCAACATGAAAACGGTGACGAGCAGATCCCGGGGATGTTTCAGGAGGGAGGCGATCAGACGTTTACGCGTGTCCTTATCTTTTTCATACGTTTTCAATTTCAATGTGGAAAGAGAAAACAGTGCTGTTTCAGATCCGGAGAAGTATCCTGACAACATTGTCAAAATGATAATGGACGAGGTCAAAAAGAGGGTGTCGTACATCTCTTAGTCTTTCTCATTGGAAAAATAGATTTTCGTTTGGTCGTCTGGAACAAGCCCTAAGACTTTGATGAGTGTAAGTTCAACCCAGGCAGGGTCGCTTTGACTGTTGATTTGCTTGATCAACTGGTCATGTTGATGAAGGGCTTCTAGTTTTGTTTTTTTCAAGTCCATGAGTTGATGGGAAAGCTCCTGAAAAACCACTTGCTGTTGTTTGTTTTCATACTCCAGCCAAGTGTAGCATATCAGTGAAAATAGAAACACCCACCATGAATGGATGAAAACTTCTTCTAAACATCTAAGGAACCTGGGTTTTGGTAACAATAAAAAAATCCTTTGAAAATAAATAGCGGTTTTCACTATAAAATTTAAGTTATATGACAACTAGATGTCAATATGCATGGAAAACTTAACTGTGTGACCGTTGTAAACAAGACACAAGACATCAGTTCGGCTCCATAGCCGGGCGTATCATAACACTGGTCATACAGTTAAGTGATCTTTCCGACCCTAATTGACTTGGCATTGAAATTGCCGGTGAGTTAGGGTTTTTTATTGAGTGGAAGTCCTATTTGAGAAAGGGCGAATCGTAAGACCAGGATGGGATGACGCAGGAAATATCGAAAAAGTCCCCAGTAAGTGACCTGGTCCAGAGGTTTCTCGAGCGTGTGTGCGTGGTTCTTGACTGCATCTTCAATCATGTCGCGATGGATATGGAAAAAGACTTCTGGTAGTTGGGAAACAGAATAGAAGCCAAGATCTGCCGTCTCGTTTCCCGTTTGCAGCGAACCTGATCGGATGGAACATTCATAGAAGTGGGTAACTGTGCCAAGCTTGTTGATCGGGGTGTAGCGGGCGATTTTTCTTTTGATGGCGACGTTGAGACCGCTCTCTTCAAAAACTTCCCTGACGATACCCTCTTCAGGCGATTCCCCGGGGTCCAATGCTCCGCCGGGCAATACCCATACCGGAACATCCCGTCGTTTGATCGTCAGTATTTTGTCGCTATTTTGATCGAAAACGAGAGCAACGATACTTTGTCTCATACTTTGGGCTCGAAATCTTCGATTTTAATTAATGTCCGCACAATGTCCGTTCGTGTGAGAATACCGACAAGCTGGCCTTTGTCATCGACGATCGGCATGGAGCCGATCCGCTCATTGATCATAATTTTCGCAACGATGCTCATTTCAGTATCAGGATGTGCGGTCAGAACATGGGAGACCATAATGTCCTTAATTTTTGCATCGGATGAATGCTTAGGTGAGGGGTTGATCAGTGAAGACTCCAGGAGGAGTTTTCGATCGGAAAGGATGCCGACCAGATGCCCGGCTTCATTGACAATAGGAACATGACGGAAACGGTGTTCACAGAAAAATTTCCATGCTTCATACAGAGAAGCGTCGGGAGTCAACGTTTTAACGTTTGTTTTCATTAAGTGTCGGGCGAGAAGTTGATGACCGCCCTGTTTTGTGAGTTTCCAGCGCGGAGCATCGCGCATTCCTTTAATGGCTTCTGCGAAGCGGTCGTTGCGGAGTGATTTTTTTTCTGTTGAAGACCTTGTTTCTTCTACCCTTCTGACTTCCCTCCAATCTGGATGGTAAGGGTGTCTGAAACCTTTGGGGTCATAGATGTAAAAAGCCATATAAAGATTAAAGGGGGAAAATGCCCAGGATAGGACTCGAACCTACACGCATTGCTGCACCAGATCCTAAATCTGGCGTGTCTACCAATTCCACCACCTAGGCAAATTTTGACAATAGTCTATC
>Ga0180431_10010872_pt1 | contig 10059 bp, 6 predicted proteins | sample SS_ome_11_FD_132459 | JGI IMG/M metagenome (GOLD analysis project Ga0180431, IMG submission 132459) | Hypersaline lake sediment archaeal communities from the Salton Sea, California, USA - SS_1_MS_1 metaG | ecosystem: Environmental > Aquatic > Non-marine Saline and Alkaline > Hypersaline >... | reverse complement strand
TGGGTGGCCCACCTCTTCAGAGGTGGGGGACACGAATTCGAAGGGGGATTCGCGTCCCCCACGGCTAAAGCCATGGGCCACCCATCTGGACGGGTCGACCGTGCTGATCAACGACCGATCAGGCAAGCGGGTCGTATTCGCAGGCATTAAGGAGTAGCGCAGGCGTCACTGAATCCGTTGGGTTTACTCGGGAAACACCGGCCATGGCACGCAAACCCAATGTCTTGTTGATCATGTCGGACCAGCACAGCCCCCATGTGTTGGGGTGCGCGGGCGACAAGGTCGTTCGGACGCCGCACCTGGACGCCCTGGCCGCCAGGGGCGTGCGGTTCACGAGCAACTACTGTCCCGCGCCGCTGTGCGTGCCGTCGCGGATGGCGTTTCTGACCGGGCAGACCCCCAGCGACACTGACGTCTGGACGAACCATTGCGTGCTCAACTCGAACGTGCCGACGTTCGCGCACAGCCTGTCAGCCGCGGGCTACGACACAGTGCTGTGCGGGCGGATGCACTTCCGCGGGCCGGACCAGCGTCACGGTTTCATGAGCCGACTCATCGGCGACGTGGGTGCCGCCTATCCCGGCGGGAGAGGGGTGGACCTGGGACCCATCCCCGTCGGCTCGACCGGCCAGAGCCGGATCGCCGTCGACGTCGCCGGGCCGGGCCGGTCGTCGTATCAAGTCTTCGACGAGCACGTGGCCGCCGCCTGCCGCGAGCTGCTGACCTGGCAGGCGTCGCAAGACCGGAAACGGCCCAGGCCCTTCGCGGTCGTGGTGGGTTTCGTCCTGCCGCACTGCCCCTTCGTCTGCCCCAAGGACCTGTTCGACGAGTACTACCGGAAGGTGACCTTGCCGACGTGGCCGCAGGGGTATCACGCTCGGGTCCATCCCGCGGTCCAGGATTGGCGTCGGCGGCGGGGCATCGTCGACGTGCCCGACGAGACGATCCGCCGGGCCAGGGCGGGCTACTACGGCCTGGTCACGCATATGGATACGCAGATCGGGTCGATCCTCGACGTCCTCCGCAAGACCGGGCTGGCCGACGACACCGTCGTGATCTACACGTCCGACCACGGTGAGATGGCGGGCGAGCACGGCATGTGGTGGAAGAGCTGTTTTTACGAGGGGTCGGCCGGCGTGCCGCTGATCGTCTCGGGGCCAAGGCGGTTCGCCGCCGGGCGGGTCGCCCGCGAGGTGGTCAGCCTGTTGGACATCGCCCCCACGCTGACCGAGGTCGCCGGCGCGAAGCCGCTGCCGCACGCCCGCGGGCGGAGCCTGCTGCCGCTACTGTCCGAGCGCAAGCGCGGCGCGTCCGGTTCAGCCAAGAAGATCGATTGGCCGAACCTGGCGTTCTGCGAGCACTACTCGAGTGCGCGTCGCGGCGATCCGCCCGGACGCATGGTCCGCCGCGGGCCCTGGAAGCTTAATGTCTACCACGGCTACGACGCGCCGCAGCTGTTCAACCTCGACGACGACCCTGACGAATGGAACGACCTGGGTACGGACCCGGCCCACGCCGCGGTCCGGCAAGAACTGCTGGAGAGGGTCCACGAAGGCTGGTCGCCCGAGCGGATCAAGGCCCGTGTGAAGCGCGTCGTCAGTGATTACCCCATCCTGGCCGCCTGGGGCAAGGCCGTCCGCCCACCCGACCCCGACCACTGGGTCCCCCCACCGGGCTCAAACATCTTTCCGCAGACCTAGCCGCCGTGTGACCGCGGTGCCTTCTTGGCCAATCTTGCACGGGGCGAGGGCAACGTCCATGCTCGCGCTCGTGGCATGCGGTCTTACCGCACCGTTGTGTCAGTCGACGGTCTGCTGCGGTCGGCCCTGCGCCAGCGTGTCCGGCTTGAGCTCGTCGGCGCGATGGCAGGCCGAAAGGTGGTCCGGTGGGACGTCGGCGGGAGGTTCGAGCGGTGGGGTGACCGTCTTGCAGACGTCGATGGCGATCGGGCAGCGGGGGTGAAACGCGCAGCCGCTGGGCGGGTTGACGGGGCTGGGGATCTCGCCGGGCAGGACGACCCGGCTACGCTGTCGGGATGCCGCCGGATCAGGCGTCGGGGCGGCCGACAGCAGGGCTTGGGTGTACGGGTGCTTGGGATTGCCGTAGACCTCCTGGCCCGAGCCGATCTCGACGATCTTGCCGAGGTACATCACGGCCACGTCGTCGCAGAAGTGCTGCACGACGGCGAGATTGTGCGCGATGAACAGGTAGCTCAACCCCATCTCGGCCTGGAGGTCGGCCAGCAGGTTGAGGATCTGCGACTGGATCGAGACGTCCAGCGCGCTGACCGGCTCGTCGCAGACGATGAACTTCGGCTCCAACGCCAGCGCGCGGGCGATGCCGATCCGCTGGCGCTGGCCGCCGCTGAACTCGTGCGGATAGCGCTTCATGTGCGCCGGGCTCAGGCCCACGCGCCGCAGGAGCCTGGCGACGCGGTCGTGGCGGTCCCGACCCCGGGCGATCCCGTGCACGCCCAAGGCCTCGCCCACGATCGTGCCGATCGTCATCCGCGGATTGAGACTGCCGATCGGGTCCTGGAAGATGATCTGGAGCTCGCGGCGCATCTGGCGCATCTGGCCGGCCGGTAGGGCGAACAGGTCGGCACCTTCGAACGTCACGTGCCCCGCCGTCGCGGGTACCAGGCGCAGCAGCGTCCGACCGACGGTGGTCTTGCCGCAGCCGCTCTCGCCCACCAACCCGAGCGTCTTGCCGCGGCGGACGCGGAAGCTGACGCCGTCGACGGCCTTGACCCATCCGCTGATGTGCGAGAAGACCCCCTTGCGAACGGGGAAATGGGTCTTGAGCCCGTCGACCTCGAGAATCCACTGGCCGTTGTCTGTCACGCGTCTAGTCCAGCGTTGTCTCGGTTCCGGGTGACAGGACCGTGACGGCACAGGCCGCCTTGGCCTTGAACGCGTCGGCGTCGCTATGATCGCCGACGATGTCGCCCCAGTGATAGGGGATGGCGGCGGCGGGCTTGATGGCGTTGGCGGCGTTGGCGGCCTGTGCGGCGTCCATCGTGTACGTCCCGCCCACGGGGAGCAGGGCCACGTCGATGTCTCGCAACTGGGCCATCTCCGGGATCTCATCGGTGTCGCCCGCGTAGTAGACCCGCACGCCATCAAGCTGCACGACCGCGCCGATCCAGTGGTTCGCCTTGGGATGGAAGTCCTTGCCGATGTTGTAGGCGGGCACGGCCTCCACCGTCACGCCGTTTAGGTCGTGCGTCTGGCCAGGTGCGACGGTCGTGACGGCCCCGCCGAGCTTCGCCGCGCAATCGGGCGGCGCCAAGACCGTCGTCGCCTTGCCCCGAATCGCCGCCACGTCGTCCGGGCTACAGTGGTCGTAGTGACTATGCGACACGATCACGACGTCCGCCGAGCCCGGGTTCGAGGGCAGCTTCCACGGATCGATGAACGCCGTCTTGCTGCCGCTGATACGAAAGCTCGCATGTCCAAGCCAGTGCACGGTCACTGGCATGGGGACACCTCCCGCCGTCAGGCGATCACCCCACCCCCAGTTTGTACTCACCCCGCACACTCCCCGCAAGGCCCGATGACGCACGCAGGTGGACTCTTGCTCATGCTTCTGCCTGCTTGACTCGTCCTGAGCTCCGAGCTACGCTCGCACGCGACGACTGCATGAGCCACCCGGAATAGCAATTAACCGTCGGTCAATGGGGAACAGTGATCGTGGCGAAACAGCGCATTCGTGCAGTGACGTTTGACCTCTGGGACTGCATGTTCGTCGACGACACGGACGAACCGAAGCGGGCTGCGGCAGGGGCAAAGCCAAAACCGGAGACGCGGCGCGAGCTGGTCCATCGCTACCTCGAACGGCACGCGTCGATTGGGAGGGAAACCGTTGATCTGGCGTATGACGTGACGGACGCGGCCTTTAGAAAGGTCTGGCACGACCAGTACGTGACATGGACGGTGCGCGAGCGTCTAGGGGTGCTGCTGGGGGGCTTGGATCGTCAACTGCCCGAGGCCGAGCTGGCCGAGCTCGTCGCGCTGCACGAGGAGATGGAGTTGGAGTTCCGCCCGGACCCGGTCCCCGGTGTGCATGAGGCCCTCGCCGCGCTGAAGGGCAAGTACGAGTTGGCCGTCGTATCCGATGCGATCTTCTCGCCGGGTCGAGCCCTGCGCCAACTGCTAGCCGGTGAGGGGCTTCTTGACCATTTCGACGCCTTCATTTTCTCGGACGAGTTGGGATACGCGAAGCCGGCCCCACAGGTGTTCGAGGCCGCGGCCAAGGGGCTGCGCGTAGCGCCGAGCGAAATCGTCCACGTTGGAGACCGGCCGCACAACGACGTCGTCGGCGCGCACCGCGTGGGCGCGCGGGCCATCCTGCTTACGGTGGTAAAGGAACGAGACGCTACTGACTGCCAGCCAGACGCCGTCTGCGACGACTACGCCACGCTGCCGTCCATCGTGGCGGAATTGGACGAGCGATAGGCTGAGGGGAACCCACGATGTCGAATCCGTCGCGCTTTCTGATCATAGACGGGTATCCCAAGTCAAGCCGGGACCAGTTTGGCGAAGTGGGGATGCGTCTGGCATGGGAACTGTACCGTGACATGGTGCGGAAATACGTGCCTGACGCCGAGTACGACGTATGGTTCGCCAGCGATGCGCCCACCGAAGGTCCTGCTGACGTTCCAAGCTACGACGGAATTCTATGGCCCGGCTGCAACCTCACGGTCTATCACGACAACGATCCGCGGGTGACCAATCAGCTCGACCTCGCCCAGCGCGCGTACGAAGCGGGGATCCCACAGTTTGGCACCTGTTGGGGAATCCAGATTGCGGTGTACGCTGCCGGCGGCGCCGTTGGCCCCAACCCAAAAGGGCGGGAGATGGGTATCGGCCGCAAGATCCGCCTCACCGACGCGGGGCGCGCCCACCCGATGTTCCGGGGCAAACCGCCAGTCTACAGCCACTTCGTCAGCCACGACGACGAGGTAAAGGAGCTGCCCCCCGGTGCGACGTTGCTGGCGGGAAACGACTTCAGCCGCGTTCAAGCCGCTGAGGTCAGACACCGCAATGGCGTTTTCTGGGGTCTTCAGTATCACCCAGAGTACGACCTCCACGAGATGGCAAGGCTCATTGTCGCGCGAGAAGAAAAGCTCGTAAGACAGGGGCTCTTCCTGGGCCATGAGGACCTGGTCCGGTATGTCGATCGCCTCGAAGCCCTCGCCGGAGATCCCGGGCGCAAGGACCTGCGGTGGCAGTTGGGCATTGATGAGGACATTCTGTCCGACGAGATCCGCCAGTGTGAGTTCATCAACTGGCTCGGGGCCCAGGTAAACGCATCGAAATCACGATCGATCTCCAAACAGCCGTAAGGGAGCCGACTCTTGCTGCCGGGGATTCGTATCGCTCGCTTACGGTCGCGTCTGTGATTGACGCATCCCATTTGAAGCGATGGTTCTGCCACCAGCCGTTTCTGTCATGCAGCCGCGGGGAGCGGTAGTGTCGGTCCGCTTGAACCTTGACGGAACAGGTGTCATAATATCATGTTTGGGTGCGCGGATTGTGGGTCGAGCGGGCGTGCGCGGTGCCCCGCTCGGGGTAACGGGCGATTTTCGACGCCGATGGCGTCTAGACGGGTGATGTCATGGTCCGGAACGTCGTGCTGATCGTGGCCAGTGCGTCGATCATCCTGGTGGCCTATGCCGCCTACACGTACCAGGATGGGGGGGTGACCTACGCCAGGACGCGATACGAGGGTCCCCCGCCGGCCGAGGCAATGGCGTCGGTCGATGGGCCCGTTCTGAACGTCAAGCAGACGACGGTTCGCGGCGGGGACAAGCCCTACGTGGTGGTTTACGACGCCGACGGGGAGCCGAAGTACCAGTTCCGCTCGACCAAGTGGGAGCCGATCAGCGAGGTCGAGTTCAACCTGGTGCACCCGGAGATCTGTGTGTTCATGCCGGGCGGCGAGAAGACCCGAATCGAGGCCGACCACGGACGCGTCTACGTCGAGCGGACCAAGGGCAACAACCTGGACCCGAAGCGGGGGCACCTCCGCGGCAACGTGATCATCTTCATCGATCGGACCGACAAGGCCTGGCGACGCGCCCATCCCGAACTGGCCGACCCGGAGCATCATTCGGACCGCGTCATCAAGATCTGGATGGACGAGGTGCGGTTCGACCTCGACCAGTCGTACATCAAGAGCAAGGGCACGCTGCGCGTTCAGAGCCCGGAGGTCGAGATCGAAGGTCAGGGCCTGACGCTTGCCTGGAACGAGCGGGACAACCGCATCGAGGAGCTGGTCATCGAGAAGGGCAAGTTCATGGAGCTCCGTCGAGGCGGGAGTCTGGTCTCGTTCGGCATGCCGGGCCAGGAGCGGGAGGGTCCGGGTCCGAGGTCGAGACCGGCCGCGCCGCCCGAGAAGGCCAAGGCCCGGCAGGAACTCAAGCAGGCGGCGGCCATGGTCGCCATGGGGATGTCCGGTTCGGCGAAATCCCATCCGTCGGCGTTCATCCGACGGGCGGTCGCGCAGGGCGCCGCGGCCAACAAGCCGTTGGCGCTGGAGGAGATCTACCCCCGAAAGAAGCAGAGCCCGTCGCCCGGCCAGCGGACCGGCCGGTTCAGCGACAAGCCCGCCAAGCCTCACAAGAAGATCACCCTGTTCAAGCCCGATGGAAAGAGCCGCATCAGCAAAAAGCGCGATCAGATCGATACCTACCTCGCCGTCTTCGAGGGGGACGTGATCGTCGAGCAGCGTCGGGGGCTCAAGATGCTGGGCCGGCTCAGCGGCGTGGACCGGCTTGAGATGCTCTTCGACGTTGGCGAGAAGCAGCGCAAGACCGTCCGGGGCCGCCCGCAGCCGGACGAGCCGTCGCAAGCGGACAAGAAGACGTCGTCGCCCTCGAGCGCCCCAACGTTGGCGGGCGCTGCCGTCAGTCAACCCGCGTCGGCGCCGACGAGCCAGCCCAAGGACCGGACCCGGCTGCGATTGATGTGGAACGGTCGGCTGGTGATGCGGCCGGTGCCCGAAGCCAAGAAGACGGGCCAGCAGTTCGACGTCAGAGCGACCGGCCGCGAGGTCCACATCATGGACAACGAGGGCGAGGTGGTCTGCAAGCGTCTGATCTTCTCCAACGAGACCGAACAGGCCTGGTTGTATGGCGGCGCCGAGGGGCCGGTGCGGATGTGGTCGGGCAAGACCCGTCGGCTGCAAGGCCAGGAGATCTACCTCGACCGCAAGACCGGCATCGCGGTCGTCAACGGGCCCGGGTCCATGACGGACACGCGCCAGGCCTTGGCCGCTATCGCCTTTCCCGGCACCGAGCCTGAGGCCGACAAGGACGGATCGAAGTCGCTCAAGGACGAACGGATCGAGATCAGTTGGACCCGACAGGTCGAGCTGGACTTCAGCGCCGCGCCGGTCACGCGGCGCGACCCGGCTACTGGCCGGGAGGTGACCAAGCAGCGGGAGTACATCAAGGAGGCGGCCTTCCGCGGCCAGGTCCGCATGAAGCAGGGCGATCAGCACATCTCGGCCGACGAGATCGTCATGACCATGGGTCTGCCGGACGGCGCGAAGGGCTTCGTGGGGCCGATCCTCGCCGTCCGGGCCGCCGACGGCGTGACGCTCAACCATCAGGACAGCGAGATCCGCTCCGAGAGGCTCAGCGTGACGATGGCGGTGGACGAATCCGGTCGGAACGTTCCCAAGTCGGCCACGGCGTACGGCAACGTGCTGGCCAAGCAGGGCGAGCGCCACATCCGGGCCAAGGACCTCCTGTCGGTCGAGATCGGTGAGACGCGGCAGCCGACCCCGACGACACAGACGACGCGCCCCGGGGGGCTGCCCGAGCTCGATCCGGACCGGCTGGCGAAGGTCAAGGTGCTGGCGGCGATGAAAGGGATCCAGCCCGAAGAGATCGACGAGCTGCTCCGCACGAAGGGGCTGGACGTGGCGGCCCTCAAGGCGTTCGCCAGGTCCAAGAAGATCGACCCCGACGTGGTGACCAAGCTGATCGAGCCCGCCAAGGCCCGTCCTCGCCTGGCCATTACCGAGATGCACGCCTTCGGGGACGTGGTGGCGGACGATCCGAAGCAGAAGCTCGGCGTGGAGGCGGAGGAGCTTCACTGCACGTTGCCGGACGGCAAGACGATCGATCGGGCGACCGTGATCGCCAAGCCGAGCGATCAGGCGCGTGCGGAGCTGGGTGACTACGTCGTCCACGGTCATCGGATCGAGATCGACCTGGAGCGGGAGTTCGCCGAGGTCCCCGACAAGGGCTGGTTACGGTTCAGGTCCCGCCAAGGCCTGGACGGTCGGCGACTCGACCGGCCGGTGCCGACGAAGGTCGAGTGGTCCAAGCAGATGCGCCTGGAGGGCAAGCGGAACGTCGGGCTCTTCGTCGGCGACGTGATCGCCTCGAGCGAGGCCAGTCGGCTGGAGTGTGACCGGCTCAAGATCGATTTTGAGGACCTCCCGCCGGCCGAGAGCGACAAGAAGAAGGAAAAGGCCGCCAAGAGCCGGTGGGAGTTCGTCGGACAGTGGCTGTCGAGCAGGTCCAGGTCGGGATCCGAGCCGGACGAGGGGGCCCTGCGCCGGCGGATCAACAAGAAACCGATCGCCGCGCTGGCCGAGGGCAACGTCGTGGTCGTCTCGAGCGTGTTCGACAAGGAACAGGCCAAACGGCTGTTGAGCCGTCTCCGCATCGCCGGTCCCAAGCTTTCCGTCGATCTGCAGCGGGAACAGCTCGACGTGATCGGCTCCGGCTCGCTGCTCATCGAAGACTACCGGCTGCCGTCCTCTGCCAGGCAGCCCGCGATGCGCCGACCGAGCCGGCCGAAAGACCCGCTCCTGGGCGACCTGGGCGGGAGGGGACCCAGTCAGACGGTCTTCACCTGGGCCAACAGCATGACCTACTTCCTGGCGAACAACCTGGCGGTGCTCGATCGGTCGGTCAGTATGGTCCACCTCAGCGGCAGCGCGATGGTGATGGCCAAGGACATGGCCCGCGCCATGAACGTGGACATCAGCAAGCTCCGCATGAAAGGGCGCAAGGCCGCGCTGACGTGCGACAACCTGACGGTCGAGTTCCTGCGGTCCAACCAGTCGTCCAAGGGGAGCACGCCCTTCGATCCGGCCGGCGCGGCCGAGCTGAAGCGACTGATCGCGACGGGCAACATCTACCTGGAGGACGCCGGCCGATCGGTGGTCGGCGAGGAGCTGAACTACCGCCGTGACACGAACCAGATCACCGTGACCAGCTCCCCGGGGAACGAAGCCCGGCTGTTCTTGGAGGACGCCAAGAGCGGAAGGATGTCCTTCTATCTCGGTCCGCTGATTCGCCTGAACCGCAACAGCGGTGATATCCACGCGCCCGGCGCGCGGGTCTTTCACAGTCGCTGATGACTTGGCCATCTCGCGCGAGTCAGACGTGGCCGCCACGAAGCACCTTGCCTCGCGGAACCGGCTTGCCTTGTTCGTTGGCACCTACGTACAGCTCGGTGACCGAAAACCGCACCGGTAAAACTGCGCCGTTTGTTTTCGCGCGGTGCTCGCATAGACGCGTGCGACGGTACGATTTGCCGCGTCGGTCCCTTGCCTTTGGGATCGGGCGAGGAATAATCGAATAGAGGCACCCGGGCGAGCGAAGGAGCGAATCGTATCCCCGTCACGCACGTTCATATCACGCGTGGCGAGGTCGCCGGGTAGGGTCGGGCGGGCCCTCGGATCGGCGAATCTTGCCCGGGCGACAGTCAAAGTCACATCGATCCTGGGACGTCTGTTGACGGCACGATCGAAGCGGCAAACTCGACGTGACGCCATCGGCGCTGCGGGGGTCAAGGCCATGTGGTGTGTGTGACGCCCGGCGGTCCTGGGGCGGCGCAACAGCGGACCGCAGGTTGCAGCAGATCGCGGGTTGGCAAGCAAGGCGGATCAGGTGAATTCAGCCAACGGGTTGGAAGGTACGTCAACGTGAGGGCGTCGGCACGCAAGGACAGATCGCGTTGGGAGGGGTAGGGGCCCTGGATTGCGCGGGCAGGACGTGAACCGTCGTCCTGTCCCGCGCGGTCCGGACCTGAT